>Ga0316191_10001518_pt1 | contig 16432 bp, 15 predicted proteins | sample Eddworburr2cm_MG_FD_204928 | JGI IMG/M metagenome (GOLD analysis project Ga0316191, IMG submission 204928) | Coastal sediment microbial communities from Maine, United States - Eddy worm burrow 2 cm | ecosystem: Environmental > Aquatic > Marine > Coastal > Sediment | place: USA: Maine...
GATCCCAAGTCTCCGACCACAGATGGGTGTCCGTTCGCGCCGCTATCAACTGTGCGGTGATGCGTACCTGGTTTCCGGCTTTGCGTACCGAGCCTTCGAGGATATGGGCGACATTGAGCTTTCGCGCTACCTCTGGAAGGTCAATGTCTTTGCCCTTAAACGCAAACGCTGAGCTACGTGAAGTGACCTGAAGTTTTGGAATCTTCGCCAGCAGGTTGAGCAGTTCCTCGGAGATACCATCGGCAAAGTACTCGTTGCTGGCGTCGTCACTCATATTAACGAAGGGCAGCACGGCGATGGACTGGGCTGAAGGCGAGTCCTGGGCGGGCGCTTCGACGACAGGCGCTGCCGCGACGGGCGCAGGCTCCTCGGTATCGGCCGGCTCGTCCGGCCCGGTATCGCGCTTCAGCCCCTGTGGCGTGAGATCAAAGGCCCAGGCGCCGATCAGCACCAGCGGAAAACCGAGCAGGATCAGGATCGTGAACATCTGCACGACCCAGGCAGGCGCGCCAAATGTTTCTGCGGCAAAGCCCGCCACCTCGGCCAGAACCCAACCGGCGGCGACGTACATGACCCCTACACGGATGACGTGGCGGCGCTTGAGTTCCTGAAAGAACGACATTGGTGTTGTTATGGCCTCCCCTAGGCTTGCCCGATGATGGAGGAACCCGGAGAATTTGTCGATAAAGACGGCTCGGCGAACGTCCGCTTTGGGTTGCCGATTCAACCGGTCGATGCAACACTCTATCTTGGATTGAGAAGATGGAGTGTTGCGTCGATCAGTTGAATGGACCGTCGGAAGCAGACCTTGTGATTTCTGTTACTCCAGGGGAGCTGATGCGTAGGCGCGGCACGCTGATGATGGAGTCGGCGCGGCGTCGAATTTGCCTACGGGTGAAGTTTCAGCCGACTGTCGGCAAGACCCGAGTTGACCGACCCGATTACGCTTCGTGTATCCGTGCGGTCCGAAAGATCGGCAGACGGAGCCTGCCCCCGACGATCGGGTAAGTTCCATACCATCGAAGGAGGAGACTCGGGAGTACTGCCGCCGACATCCTCACTTGGTGTGGACAGGTTTCGATGACCTGTGGGGGTAAATGGAGCCGGCGACAGGAGTCGAACCCGCGACCTACTGATTACAAATCAGTTGCTCTACCAACTGAGCTACGCCGGCATCCAAGAGTGGCGATGGTAGCCCCTGACCCTGCCTGCATCAACGCGGGCGATCCGCCGGCGACCGGCCGCAATCGGCCATCAGTCGCCGATGGTTTCCTGTGCCAGCCTGGCCATCCCCTCCAGCGTCAGCTGTGGTCGATGATCCACCGACTCATCCAGGAGCGGCATCAGTCGGTCGGCATCCCCGCCGCTGATGACGAGGGCGGGTACGCGACCGATCTGGCGCGTCATCTCCTTCCAGCTTCTATGTATCAGGCTGGCCGCCGCCAGTATCGTACCGCGGATAATGGATTCGTGAGTATCGGTGGCGAATACGGCCATGCCGCCCTCGAGAGGCTGTTCGGAGAGCTTGCGCAGATTGCCGGTTTCGGAGAACAGCGCCCCCCGCATCATTCCGACGCCGGGCGCGATCAATCCGCCCAGATGCTGACCCTTGACCAGCCCGTCCACCGTCAGCGCTGATCCGGCATCGACGACGCAGGCGGCCTCATAGCCCCGGGCATGAGCGCCGATCAGGCCGGCCCAACGGTCGGCACCCAGTCGCCCGGCCTCCGGGTAGGCGTTGGTCACGCCACAGGCCTCACGCGTCGCCACAACGAATTCGGGCTCGACGTCGAAGTGATCGCGTATGGCGGTCTGCAGCTCGCGACGGATCGCCGGCCCGGCGACACAGCAGACCAACACGCGACCCACCTTGCCCGCGATTCTCTGGCCTGCCTCCAGCGCAGGACCCAGGCCGACAGTCCGGTGTTCGACGCCGCCCAGGGGCTCCAGCCGGCCGTCCCTGAGCATCGCGGCCTTGATATTCGTATTTCCGACATCCAGCAGCAGCTTCATTCTCTTCGCCTCACGCTCACATCACCCGCCGTCACCCGACTCACCGCACCCGCCTGATTCAGCAATAGCGCCCCATCCTCATCTATCCCGGCGGCCATCCCCAGCAGGGTCTCGCTGCCGATCTCGACGGCGATACGCTGTCCCTCCAGGGCGTCGGCGGCCCGCCAGGCTGCGGTCAGGCCCTTGGCGCCGGCGGCGGAGAAGGACGCCAGCCCGTCAACCAGACCGGCAATCAGTTGCCCTGCAAGCTCGTTTCTTGGCGGTAATCCGGTCTCACGGTGTTGCGCCAGGTCGGTCGCGGCCAGCCCTCCGGCCGATTCTATTTGTTTGAAATCGGCAGCGGCGAGACGGTGATTGATGCCGACCCCGATGACGACGTGGGCGGGACCGTTGCCCTCTGCCCGCATCTCGACCAGGATGCCTCCGAGCTTGCGCTCACCCACGACCAGGTCATTAGGCCACTTGAGCATCACGTCGTCCGTCCCCGCGGCCAGCAGCGTGGCACGAACATGCAGGCCGGCAATCAGTCCCAGGGCCGAGATGTGGCGGCCCGGCTGCTGGAACTGCCAGGCAAGTGACAGGCACACGCCGGTTCCCAGTGGCGACAGCCAGCGCCGCCCCCGGCGTCCACGGCCGCTTGTCTGGTACTCCGCCAGACACACACGCGTCTGACCCGGCCGCGGCGGCGGGGCTGAGACCAGCCTCGCATTAGTGGAGTCGATCTCGCCGAGCACCTCGAAACCCTCGATCCGGTGCCTGACGGCCGCAGGCAGTGCCTTCAGGATGCGGTCCGCTTCAAGCCAGTCGACCGGCTCTGGCAGGCGGTAGCCCTTACCGCGCACGGCGAACACTTCCAGACCGCGATCCTGCAGGCTCTGTAACGCATTCCACACGGTGGAGCGGCTGACGCCGAGTTCTTCAGCCAGATGCTGTCCCGAATGAAAACGGCCGTCTCCCAAGCGCCGGGCCAGTCTCCAGGCCAGGTCCACCCCTAATGCCGTCGCGATAACAATGCGCGGGCGATACGCGACTCAGTGCCGTCGCGCATCCGCGAGATGTTGCTGCGATGGGTATAGACAATGAACAGGGCCATCAACAGCGAGAACAGCAGGAGCGGACTGTCGATGCCGCTGCCGGTAGTCGCAAGGAAAACAGGCGCCGCCACCGCGCCGGTCATGGTGGCGAATCCCACATATCCGGAGATCGCCAGGGTCAGCATCCAGGCCAGGACGACGATCAATAACACCACCGGCGCCAGGATCGCATACGCACCGAGCAGCGTGGCCATACCCTTGCCGCCACGGAACCCGAAAAACGCGGGATAGCAGTGGCCCACGACTGCCGCGGCACCACAGGCGACCTGCAACCATGGGAGGGCGTCGCCGGGCGCCGGGCCGACGTGCGGCAGCCAGGCCACGGCAATGACGGACTTCAATACGTCGATCAGGACGACGCCGAACGCGAAAAACTTGCCATGGGTACGCAGGGCGTTAGTGCCACCGGCATTGCCGCTGCCTTCGGAGCGGATATCCAAGTGCTTCAGTCGGCCCAGTGCCAGACTTCCGTTGACGGAACCCAACAGGTAGGCGGCGAATATTTTCAGGAAGATCGCAAGCATCTCGAAGCGCTCAAATCTCTGACAAGTCCGATTCTATCAGCGGGTATCAGTCGCCGATATGGGCCCGGATCGCTGCCGCATGGGCAGCCAAACTCTCCGCATCCGCGATTGGCGCACCCTTGAATCTGAAACTACTGACCTCGTAACGCGGAATGATGTGGAAGTGCATATGGAAAACCGTCTGGCCCGCCATCAAGCCGTTGAGCTGACCGATCATGATGCCCGGCGGCTGAAAAGCCGCCTTTACCGCTATGGCTACCCGCCTCGTGGTTGCGACCGTCGCGGTGAGCATGTCGTCGGGTAACTCGAATATGTTCTCGGCCGGCGACTTGGGAATGACCAGCGTGTGGCCCTTTGTCTGAGGCATAACGTCCATGAAGGCGAGGGTCCACTCATCCTCAAGAACCTTGTGGGACGGCAACTCCCCGCGCAGGATTTTCGCGAACACATTGTCGGGATCGTAGGCCATCTGCTGCCCTCCCAAGGAACACGTCTTCCCCTCATCATAGTCGCTCGTGAGCGGACTCCATAGAGACTGAGGTCCATCAGATTCGCATGGTGTACCCTCGCAGCGATGCCCAAACGCTATCCGCAATGATCGTGACAGACGACAGGGATCCGCCCCCTGCCCGCCTCATCATCAATCCTCGCGCCGGACGAGGTCGGGGCCGGCGTTACGCCCGTCGGCTGCGCCATTACCTCGAGCGCAGTGGCCTGAGATTCAGGGCCAGCTTCAGCCGCAGCCAGGGAGACGTGGAACGCCAGGCCATGCTCGCCTGTGACTCGGGCTGCCGCCACGTGGTCGTAGTCGGTGGCGATGGCACGCTGCACGAGGCCGTTAATGGCATCCTCAAGGCGGGCACTGAGGCGGCGCTGGGCCTGATCCCGCTGGGGACCGGCAATGACTTCGCCAAGGCGGTCAACCTGCCCATGCAATGGCGGGCAGCCTGCGATCTGGTGGTCGGGCGGATCGGGGAGCGACCTCGACGCATCGACGCCGCCCGCTGCAACGACTTTTATTTCGCCAACGGCCTCGGCATCGGTCTGGACGCGTGCGTGACGGCCGCCAGCGAAGGTCTGAAGTGGCTGCCGGGGTCATTGAGCTATGTGGCGGCGCTGGTGCAGGTCATGGCCCAGGGCATTCCGCGGACACAGGCGCGGATCGTCCACGATGGCCAGGTTTTGGAACAAGAGATCAGCCTGGCGGTGGCCTGCAACGGTCAGTACATCGGCGGTGTCTTCCACATCGCCCCCAGGGCGGTGAACGACGACGGCCTGCTGCAGCTGGTGGTGGCCGAGGGCATCAGTCGCAGGCAGGTGCTGACACTCGCCCCGAAAGTCATTCGCGGTACCCACGAGGGCGTGCCGGAGGCGACCTTTATCGACGGCAGGCATTTCATTATCGAGACCGAGTTACCGCTGATCGTGGAGGCCGACGGCGAAGTGCGCTACAGGGACGCTCGCCGGATCGAGATCCAGGTACTACCCGGCGCTCTCGGCGTCCTGGCGTGAGGCGCGGGTGTCGTCTCTGCGACTGCCCAGATAGATGGCCATCAACGCGAGAACGGCGCCGCCGATCTCCATACCGCCGAAGCCGCGCCCGAAGATGAGCACATCCCAGACAAACGCCAGCGTGGGCTGGAGCAGCAGCAACAGACCCACCAGGGAGGCGGGCACGTCCTTCAGACTACTGGAGATCAACAACCAGCCCAGCACTTGTGCGACCAGCGCGTAGGCGACCAACAGGGCGCCATCAGCGAAGCTGGGCACCGCCAGAGAGACGCCCTCGGCAAATACGCTGATCAACAGGGCGGCAGCTGAGAACAGTGAGGCCACGGCGAGATCACCTGCGACGCTCGCCCTGCTTCCACCTACACGGGCCCGTCGCAGGGACAGGATGTAGGCAGCGTAGGCCACCGCGGTCAACAGCCCGTAGAAGACCCCCCACCGGTACTCGCTGCCCAGCCTGTTCCAGTCGAATCCGACGATGAGAGTCAGTCCCGCGATCGCCATGGGGATCGCGATCACGAGTTCCTTCCTGAGACGCTCGCGGAACAGGACGATGCCGGCCAGCGCCAGGAAGAAGACCTGGAAGTTGGCAAGCAGCGTGGACAGGCCCGGGCCGACAAACCAGATGCTCCGGTGCCAGGCCCAGAGATCGAGGGCGAAGAACAGGCCGGCGCCGGCAAGCGCCAGCAGCGCGCCCCGGCTGAACCCGAGGCGCTCCTTCCGCAATCGCACCAGGGACAGCAGCATGACCCCGCCGATCAGTGTGCGGTAGAAGGCGCTGGTGGTGGGCGGGACGTGAACGAGGCGAACGAACACCGGTGCGAAGCTGATCATCGCCGCACCGGCAAGCACCCTGAGGGCGCCTGAATGACCGCCGATAGTCATAGGCCGACGACTCCCATACTCCCCTCTCCCCGCGCCGGGCATTAGATCACAGCGCCATCGATACCGTACGCCAGATGGGAGCGGAACCATGGTGCAGGCATAATCTGCCCGTGCTCAATCCAGATCTCGATCTCGCCGGCCTCGCAGAAGACTTCTCGAAGCGGGGATGGGTCTGCATCCGTGACGCATTCCGTGCGGATGTCGCCGAAGCCATCCACGCCAGTCTTCGCGATGAGGTCCCATGGCGACTGTCCGTGTATGACAACCGCCGCCCGCCCAAAGAAAGGGCGGTCAAGCTGACCTCACAGGAAATGCAGCAGATGGGGCCGCAAAACCGGGCGGCACTGCAGGCTGAGGTGCTGCGCCAGGCGAAAGACCAGTTCCAGTACGTCTACCGCTCGTTCGACCTGCTCGAAGGGTTCCGACGCGGCGAGGCGCCGGATCTGTTCCTGTACCGTCTCATGCAGTTCCTGGCCGGGGACGTGTTCTTCCAATTCGCCCGACGCCTGATCGGAGACCCGCAGGTCGACAGGATAGACGGCCACGCGACCTGCTATGTAGCGGGAAATTTCCTGAAGGATCATGCAGACGAGTCGCCCTTCGAGCAGCGGCGGGCGGCCTATGTCGTCGGGATGACGCGTGACTGGGAAGCGGATATGGGTGGCATGCTGATGTTCCTCGACGACAGCGGCCAGGTAGAGGAAGCATTCGTGCCGGGCTTCAACACGATCACCGTGTTCCGCGTGCCGGTCCGTCACCTGGTCAGCGAGGTGTCACCCTGGGTCACCGGGCAGCGGCTCAGCGTCACCGGCTGGTTCACCGTTTCCGCAACGTAAACGAGCCCTAGCGGGCTGGCAGCCGCGCATCGATAAACTTGGCGGCCCTGGCCAGTGCCGAATCGGCTTCGGGCAAAAGGCCGGCGAACAGCTGCCATGCGTGCCACAACTCGGGCTCCAGCTCCAGGCGCACATCGGTACCCGTCGCGCGCGCCGCGGTGGCGAGACGGATGGCGTCATCCAGCAGGATCTCCCGTCCACCGGCCTGAATCAGCAACGGCGGGAACTCGGCGAAATCACCGAACAGCGGCGAAGCCTCCGGGTCGGTCGCTATCCTCCCGCCCAGGTAGGTGCGCGCCGCCCATCCCAGGTAATCAACGCTCAACACGGGATCGGCAGAGGCCAGGGAACAGATGGTCTCGCCAGTTAGAGAGAGATCGACCCAGGGCGAAAAAACCACCACCGCCGCCGGTTGTTCGACCTCTCCCGCCAACGACTGGGCCAGGGCGACCGCCAGACCGCCGCCGGCCGAATCACCCGCAATCACAATGCGCTCTGGCGGCAGGCCGCAGTCAAGCAGATGGGCCCAGGCAGCGCGCGCGTCGGTCAGCGCCGCCGGGCAGCGGGATGCGGGCGCCAACGGATAGTCCGGCACCAACACCGGCAGGCCGGTCTGGCGGGCCATCCGCGACGCGACATTCATGTGCGTTCTTGGCGATCCCAACACGTATGCGCCGCCGTGCAGGTAGAGCACCGCGCCGTGGCCCCGGCTCCGCGCAGGAGCGAGCCACAGGGCTTCCCGGCTACCGACCCGATGCGTGGAAGCCTCTACCCCCCTCACGTTCGGCATGAACCGGGCAGCCCGCAGGATCTGCCGGCGCTGGTGATCCACCGCCATCGAGGGGTCCAGCGCAGGCCGGATCCAGTGCCGGATGAATAACTCCAGCAGTCGCTTGCGAACTCCGATCAGGGCCGGTTCCTCAGGAAGCCGCCCGATGCTCGGGCAGGGTGTTGTCTGTGTCGATGCCTGCCGCTCTGGGTGCGATCGGCAACGCGAAACCGGATTCTCTCGCTATCTTGCCCCCGCGACGCCGTATCCGGTCAAGGCGCCAGAAATACGCCTTGAAGTCCACCTGCATGGTATGCCGGGGCGCCCGATCCTGGTAGCGATCGAACATGGCGTTGCGCTCCTTGTCGATGACCGCCTGCATCTCGGGTGCAGAAGGCAGCGATACCCGGCCCAACAGATGATCGCCGATGAGTTTCGCCTGGGCCTCCGCCATGGGCATGATTGCGCCAAGCGGCTGCAACAGTCCGATGAAGAACAGGTTGTCCAGACCCGGTCGCACCATCCGCTCCCACAGGGGCAGATCATTGTCGGGCGCCGAGATGAAGTCGGCGTCAAAGAACGGGAAGCTGACCTTGTAGCCGGTGCACCAGATAATGATGTCCACGTCATCGCGGCTACCGTCGGAGAATTCGACCTGGCCGCCATCGAGACGGTTGATGCCCTCTCGCGGATGGATGTCGCCGCTACCGAGACGGATGTAGACCTCCTGGCTGATCGTGGGATGAGCCTGCAGGATGCGATGGTCCGGCTTTGGCAATCCGTAGTTCCAGGGCTTGCCGACATTGATCGCGACGATCAGGTTTGTCAGCCAGCTATTGAGTCGCCACGGCACCCAGCGCGGCATACCGGTCAGACGGGTCGTCGGAACTCCAAAAATGTACTTGGGCACGACCCAGACTCCGTGCCTGGCTGACAGATAGACCTTTTCGGCCAACCCGGGCCTGCCCAGTTCGCAGGCGATGTCCATCGCGCTGTTGCCCATTCCGACGACCAGGACTTTCTTGCCACGGCAGTCCACCGGGTCCTCCGGACTCAGGTAGGCGTGCGAGTGAATCTGCTCCCCGTCGAACTGCCCTGGATATTCAGGATCGGGCCAGCGCGGGTCCCAATGGTGTCCATTTGCCACCAACAGGACGTCATAGTGGCGCATGCCTCCGCTGTCCAGCGTGACCTCCCAGACACCGTCGTCCATGCGGCGGGCATGTTCGACCGAGGTGTTGAAGGTAATGCTCTCGCGCAGACCGAAGTGGTCCACGTAGGCGTTGAAGTAATCCATGATGACCCGGTGGCTGGGATAATCGGGGGTCCCTGCGGGCATCGGGTAGTCGCGGTACTCCATCAGTCGACAGTCGGTATTGATGTGTAGCGACTCGTAGGCCGCCGACATGCCGTTGGTATTACGGAAGTACCAGTTGCCGCCGATCTGGTCACCCTTCTCGTAACAGTCGAAGGGGATGCCGCGATCCTTCATCGCCTTGGCCACGGCGATGCCGCTCGAACCGGCGCCGATGATGCATACCCTGGGAAGCTGGTTCATGGATGCTCCTGCGCGGGGGTGCAGCAAACCCCCATGAGACATGGAAAGCGTAACACTGGCAGTTATTGATAAAAGTGTCAATAATAGCGCGATGAACGCCCGCCTGCCCTCCCGCCCCCGTCGCCGACTGCCGCCGCAGGCCCGGCGCAGCCAATTGCTGGAATGCGCACTGCACGCCTTCGCCGATGAGGGCCTGAGCGGGGCCGGCCATGCACGCGTCGCCGAACTGGCCGGTGTCTCTGTGCCGACCGTCTTCCACTACTTCCCGACCCGCGAAGCTCTCGTCGACGCAGTACTCGAAGAAGTCGAGGCATTCTTCGCATCCCTGGCGGTAGAGATACACGCCAGCGACGCCAGCCCCACCGCGGTCCTTGTTGCCCACGGTCTCGCTTTCCTCGATTCCGTCGACTCTCACCCCGACCACATCCGCGTATGGCTCGACTGGAGTACGGCTATCCGCGAACACGTGTGGCCGCGTTACCTGGCCTTCCAGGAGCGGCTCGTCGGCATCGTCGCAGGCACTATCGAGAGAGCGATCCGCGAAGACAGCGCGCGCGGGCACGTGGAACCGGTCAGCGCCGCCCGGCTGTTCGTCGGTAACGCCCATATGGCGGCGGTCATGAAGTTCGCCCCGGCGACCGGGCTCGACCTAACGGATCATGTCCGGCAGGCGGTCACGACTTTGCTCGGGGACTGAGAACCTCGCCCGGAGGCCCTCTCCTTCGACCAGACGCGGGCACCGACCCGATCCGTAGTCCGGATGGGTCGTCCGGCCCCGCCTCCAAGCCAAAACAGTCATCGATCTCCGCGGCTTTTGCACTACTTGTACCCGCAATATCGCTGGCTGAACCGTACTTCTGTTGGGCAGACGGCGCCCGAGAAGGTACGCTAGATTGCCAAGGCTTGAGGGAAGGTCTTGAAAGAAGAAGAAAAACGGGAAACCCGCGACAAAGGCTGGCTGATCGATCGACTGATCAAGCGGCACGTCATCCAGGCGGCGGCCATCTATGTCGCGGTCGCCTGGGGCGCGCTCGAGATCCTCATCACACTGCAGGAGAAGCTGAGCTGGCCTGATTCCATCTCGGTCTGGGCCACGCGCCTGTTCGTGGTCGGATTCCCTGTCGCCGTGATCCTGGCCTGGCGGCGGGACATCGAGAGCCGTGCCGCCAGGTTCGGACTGGTCTCACTGGCCTTCCTGGCGGCCGGTGCAGCGCTCTGGCTGACGCTGTCTACGGATCCGGTGCAGCGCGCCCCCGCGGCCAAGCTGCCGCCGGTCAACGAGGCCATCGCTACCGTCGCCGTGCTGCCGTTCGAAAACGGCATGGGCGACACGGCCTACGACTATCTTGCCAGTGGCTTTACCGGTGAACTCATTGGGCGCCTGTCCAAGCACCCGGACCTGGCGGTCATCCAGGAAGAGTCCATCCAGGCACCCCTGCTGGCCAGCCTGATCCCGGTGGCGCAGGCGGCCACCCTGAATGCCGATTACATGGTGCAGGGGCGGGTCGTGCGCGAGGGCAAGTTCATCGAGGTCAACGCCAGCCTGCAGGACCTGGACGGCCAGGTGCTGTGGTCGGAGATCCTGCGCGAGCCGTACGGGGCCGAGAACATCCTCGCCATGCAGCGGCGTATCAGCGGCGAGGTCAGCCGCCTCCTCGGCACCACGCTAGACGCCCCCGCCTACTGCGGCGAGACCACCGACATCGACGCCATGGAGCTGTACTACCGGGGCCGCATGAAAGTGGGGACCCGCATCACCGAGACCATGGAAGAGGGCATGGAACTGCTTGAGCAGGCGGTCGAGTCCGACCCCTACTTTGGCCGTGGCTGGGCCGGGCTCGGTAGCGCCCAGTTGGTGCTCGCGGGCCGGATGCAGGACCCGGAAGACGGCGACCGGGAACGCGCCGGAATGCTGTGGTCGATGATGCAGACGTCGTTCCGCCGCGCCCTTGATATCTGCCCGACGATCGGCGCGGCGTACAAGGTCATGGTTCCGCCCTACGAGGGCATAGACAACAACTCCATCGACCAGGAGATGCAGTTCCGGGATTCCCTGGCCATGGATCCGAACGACGCCGGGTTGCTGCGGCAATACGCCTTCCACCTGATGCAGCACGGCATGAACGAGGAGGCGATCGAGGCGATGCGCCGCGCCTACGACAACGAGCCGCTGATGGCCATGATCCCTCGTCAGCTGGCCCATGCGCTGATGAAGCTGGGGCACTGCGACGAGGCGCTGCCACTGGCGGCGGAGGCCGAGGAACTGGGGGGGCAGCCGAAAGTCGCCGTCGAGGCGACCTGCGCATGGCAACGTCGCGACATCGACGCGCTGAACGCCACCGGCTACCGGTTCAAGGAGGTCGGCTTCGGCTTCGTATACGAGGCGATGGAGATGTCGGTCGAGGCGTTTAACGAGGCGCGCCTGAACGAGGACAGCCCGCTCAGACCGGTGATGGCAGAGCGGATGCGGGCGCTCTGGGAGGAGAACCCGGACAAGCGGAAGAACATGCACGTCTACTGGATCGTCGCCACGGCAACCGATATCGGCGACCTGGACCTGGTGTTCGAGATCCTCGATACCATCGTCAACGAGAGCGGCTTCCCCGGCTACACCATCGCCTGGTCGCCGCTGTTCGTTGATAGCGAGTCGAGCAGCCGGCTGCGCGCCGATCCCCGCTTCGTCGAGATGCTGAAACAAACCAGCTACCCGGATTACTGGCGAACGTACGGCTGGCCCACCGGATGCGAGCCGGACGGCGCCTCGTTCCGCTGTTTCTGAGCTGAGGCCGCCCCGTCTCAGAATCCCTATCCTGTGCGACCGCTATCCGGGCCGCCCGCGGCAGGCGCGAGACCGCGGCGACAGAGGGCGTCAGCGACCGGGGAAGAACCGTCACGACGCAGGCATCAGAGCTTTTCGCATCCTGTCTGAATCCGAATCACGGTCCCGTGCCGAATCCAATAATAGCACCGGCAGACGCAGCCGCCCTTTGCCCCCAAGCCTTATGGCTCTGCGTCAAACCCGGCTGGTGTCTTGAGACAGGCCTGACGGCCTAGCCCTGTTGCGGCGGACGCCGTCCGCCGCATTTTTTTGGGAACTCTGTCATATCTTACGCCGGCCTTTGCCGGCGTTTTTTTTATGGTCTCGGAATGGAAAAGTACAGGACGCCGGAACTCACGGCCTGTGACCGCCGCATGCCGCCCAGGATGAGGAACGCGTCACCGGCTTCCAACAAGCCTCGGTGATCCATGGCCGCTTCCGGCAACTTGCCCAGTTCCCTCCAGGCATCGTCTTCGAGATGGTAGGCAAAGACCCTGTCGGAAGGTTGCGAAGGCACGCCATCGTAACCGATGCCATTGTAGTTGTATGGATTGTCGCTACCACCCGCGAAGACCACCATACCTAGACGATCGCTGCCCCTCGCCGCCATCCTGTAGCTTGCGGGCCCGCCGTGATGCGCAAGGCGCCGCCAGCGGATACGGACAGGATCTTCGGCGTCGACTTCTCCGAGATAGCAGGCCGACTCCGGCTCGAAAGTGCGCGGCCCCGAAACCGGAGTCTGAATCCGGACGCCATCGCAGATGATCATCCGTCGGCCGGAGATACCCCCGGCGTGGCCAAACACGGGCGCCCCGGGGAAGGGCGTCGCCTGAAACCAGCGATCTTCCTCCGCGTCATAGACCTGGACCAGATTGACGTTGCCGCTGTCATGCCAGCCACTGACCAGATAGACATAGCGATCGCGATGTACCAGCGACACGGCATCGTCGACCGGCACCGGCATGGGCGCCAGCACCTCATATTCGCCGGACACCGGGTCAAGTCCATGGACCAGGTTTACCGAGACCTCGGACTCGTCCTCGGCGACGGTGTAGCCTCCGAACACGAGCACGCGATCGTCGACGCCCACAGCCGTACCGGCAAGCCTGCCGCCGGGCCCCGGCACATCGGGCAGGCGTTGCCAGCCCTCGTCTCCGGCCCGGTATCGATATACCCGGGCCGTTGTGTCACGCCAGGTCTTGCCGCTCCCGAGCCCCATGAGGCTGACCAGGACACGCTGCCCGTCAAGCTGCAGTTGAGCCACGGCATTGTTACTGATCGCTTGAGGCAGGTCCGGAATGTGTTCGGGCTCTGTGGCGAGCGCTGCAGACCCGATCAGCGCCAGGATGAGGGCATGGCTGCGCCCGCCACGGAAGACGCTCACGACTTAAGAGGTTCAGACAATTTCAGCGTCAGACACTTGGCGGAGCCACCGGCCTTGAGAAACTCTGACAGGGATATCTGGGTGACATAAAAACCCCTTTCCTCCAGCGCCGGTATCAGTCGGCCGCGGGTCCGATGCAGGAAGATGCGATCCCCGACGTTCACGGCGTTGCAGGCGAAATGGCCCGCATTCTCGGCGCTCACCGGGATACGCTTGTCCTCGGGTACGCGTTTCTCGATCTCGGCCCGTGATGCATCGTCGAAGGCTGGCGGATGATAGAGCAGATAGCCCCCGGAGAGCGGGCACATGCAGGTGTCAATGTGGTAGAAGCGCTCGTCCACCAGTCGGATAGACACGACTTCCAGATCCAGCCAACTGGCAATGTGCGCGTGAGCCTCGATCTCTGTGCGGAATCCATGTCCCGTCCACAGCCAGGGACCGCCTCGGTCGATCAACGCGTCGCCCGCCCCTTCGAAACCAAGGTCCTCAGGCAGGTCATACAGGTCGAAACCATTCTCGGCGAACCAGTGCTTGAAATATTGTTCCTCAGGACGCCGTTCCATGGGCATGAAATGGCTGGCGATGGCCCGGTTTCCGTAGACCACGCCGGCGTTGGCCGTGAACACCATGTCGGGAAGACCGGGCTCGGGCTCGATAGTGACTACGTCGGCGACCTGCGAGATCGACCAGCGCAGAATCTCCCATTGGGCGCGGGCTCGATCGAGATTCATGTGGCCCTCATTGCCATCCATCCATGGGTTGATGACATAGTCCACCCTGAAATGATCCGGCGGACACATCAGAATCCTGTCCTTGTCACTCATCGAGGCTCACCGTCTGTTACCGCCAGGATCGATCTCGGCATTGTTGCCGCAGTGTACTGAATACTATGCAAGTAGTCCCGGACCAAACCCCAGGTCCTGACGATAAACAGGAGGATATCCCGTGGGAGATCGGTTGAAGGAATTTGAAGGATACCCGGCACGCATGAACGAGCGCGTGCTGGAGATGGACAACCGGGTGATCAAGCGCGTCTTCTCGGTCGACTCGCTCGCCTATACCGCCGATGGCCGGCTGCCGCGACCTACCCGGGAATTGCTGGGCCTGGTCGCCTCACTTGTTTTGCGCTGTGACGACTGTGTCCGTTATCACCTCCTGGAGGCCACTCGCACAGGCCTGGAACAGGAGGAGATCATCGAGGCTCTGAGTATCGGGCTTGTCGTCGGCGGCACGATCGTCGTTCCGCATCTGCGTCGAGCCGTCGAGTTTCTCGACGATCTGGCGGACGCGGAGACGGCTCCCACCTAGCGGACCGGGAGGTGGATCTCGGCCAGCATGCAGCGGACACTGCCGCCAGCGCTGCGCTCGATATCCTGAACGGGAGCGGAGACGATGCGGCCGTGAGTCCGCAGACGCGTCAGCTGCCCCTCTTCGAGCGCCTCCTCGGCCTGGCGGGACATGGCGATCAGGCGACCGCCATTCGTCGCTTCGAGCTGCAGGCAGTTGCCGACGAAACGCCGCATTTGCGCTCGCGTGATAGAGATCACTTCCTTGCCACTATCCTCAAGCTTGCGCCACACGGCGTCTCGCTGATCCGGATCCTCGATGCTCTCGTCGCAGATGACGGCGAAATCCTCGCCGATGCTCATCATGACGTTGGTGTGATAGATCGGGAAACCCTTCCGGTCTACGGCGGAGAACGCCACGATGTCGTAATCAAGCCGCTGACCGAAATCGGCCAGGGCCTCCAACCTAGTCCGTGGCGAGAGACACGCGTAAGCGACTCGCCCGACCCGATCCAGCACCATGCTGCCGGTCCCTTCGAGAAAGTGCCCACCGGAGGCATGTGACGTCATGTCGATGACGCGATCGACACGGAAACCCCGATCGCTACTAAGGCGCTCGATGATGTCCGGACGCACTTCCGCGCGCCGGTTGGGGGCCATCATCGGATACAGCACGACTGAGCCATCGGCGTGCAAACTCACCCAGTTGTTCGGAAATATGGAATCGGGCGTCTCGGGCTCCGGTGTGTCCGGCTCGACCACCACTCCGACGCCCGCCGCCAGCAACGCATCTACCAGCCCCTGGAACTGGGTAGCAGCTGCGCGTTGTTCGAGCACCCGATCTACCGCGCCGGGATCTTGCTGGAAGCGGTTTGACGAGGCGGTCTGCGGATTGTTGTGAAAGGCGACCGGCCGGATCATCAGTACCGATCGCGCGAGATGAGTTTCCGACTTGCCCATCGCCGGATTCTAACGTCACCCGACGCACTACCGGTAACACGACCGCAATGGGCCTTCCCGGTCAGATCTCCTGATTGGGTTTGGCGACCAGAGCGATGCGCTCGCGACTGGAGACGACGACACCTCCCGGACGCTCCACGGTGATAACGAACAGCACCGGCTTACCCACCGGCAACCGGGCCCGGATCGGCACGATCACCTCACCCTGGCCGGCCGGCACATTGAATACGCCGCCATCCACCGGATGCCGGTCATCCCGTGTCTGGTCGAAAATCCACAGCTGATACTGGAGCTCCTCAGGATTGTTAGCCGCCAGGCCACTGAAGCGCATGTAGCCTTCCTGCTTGTCGTTGTCCCAGACAAGCTCCCCACCGGCCTCGAGCGCGGTGGGGTCCTCGGTGTGCGTCCAGGCGATGATACGAGCACGCCCGCCACCGGCGAGAACGCGCATCCGCTGGCCGAAATCCGGCGCCGGCGGGTTACTCAGGCTCGCCACTAACGCCTGCTGTGACGTCAACGAATCACGAGTCTCGGCCAGGATCTGTCTCGCACCTTCAAGCTCGGTCGCCAACTGGTCCCGCTGCGCGCCATTGTTGAAAGCCTGGTACCAGCCGAGTGCGCCGAGCACGACGCTGGCAGCCGCCAGCCACCGGAAACCACCGCCGGCATCGGCTGCATGCGGCGTCTCCGGGAAAGCCACCACCGGGGCCTGCTGTCCGGCTTGCTCCCTGCACCAGTTCTCAGCGCCTTCCTCCAGGCGATCCCGGACGTGCACTGGCACCGGCTCCAATTCCAG
>Ga0316191_10001519_pt1 | contig 16431 bp, 10 predicted proteins | sample Eddworburr2cm_MG_FD_204928 | JGI IMG/M metagenome (GOLD analysis project Ga0316191, IMG submission 204928) | Coastal sediment microbial communities from Maine, United States - Eddy worm burrow 2 cm | ecosystem: Environmental > Aquatic > Marine > Coastal > Sediment | place: USA: Maine...
GGGAACAGCAATTGTTACTGTTGTAAATCCTATTGCACAATCTTTGACAATCACCGCATCCATAGGTGGGTTATCACAATCAGGTACAGTCATTTTTACCCCTGTAACTACATCTGGCACTGGGGCTAGTACACAGACACCCGCGAACCTAACTTTAGCCATATTTTCCGATGGAGGGAATGTGCCTGCTGATGGGACCACTAAAGCCACCTTTATAGCGAATGTAAAAGATGCATATGGTGCGCCAATTCCTAACCAAGCTGTATTTTTTGTGGATGAATATGCCAATACGGCTGCTCAGATTTCTTCTGGTGAGGTATTCACAGATGCATCTGGAACAGCGATTGTTACGGTTGTAAACCCTATTGCGCAAACTGTGACGATTACCGCATCCATAGGCGGGTTATCACAATCAGGCACAGTAATTTTTACCCAAGTAGCTACATCTGGTACCGGTGCAGTAGTTCAAACCGTGGGCAGTTTAAATATGACTATCCAATCAAATGGTGGTTTAGTACTTGCGGATGGCGTGAGTACTGCAACGGTGATTGCTAATGTAAAAGATACAAACGGAGTTCCAATTGTAGGTCAAGCTGTAACATTCTCAGATGATAACTACACTTCCTCGGTTCAAATTTCATCGGCCGAAGTGTCCACTGATGCATCTGGTACGGCGCGGGTTACAATTGTTGACCCCTATGCGGAGACAGTAACCATTAGAGCATCTGTCGCAGGATTACCAGCAAAAACAGCATCTGTTGACTTCGTGTCTGTTATTCCAGCTGATGCTATAGTTCCTTCTACTACGCCAGCATCAGTTGGCATATCTGCAGATGTTACAAGCGTGCAAGCTGATGGAACTAGTGTATCAACAGTGACTGTAACTGTACTGGATGCAGCAAATACGGTTGTGGAAAATGCAACTGTAACATTTGGTGTCACGGGAGGTCAGATTGATAAATACTCGGTGGTGACCGATGCGAATGGTCAAGCTGTTGTATCATTCTCTGCAGGCGTAGATAAGGTGAATAAGACTGTCATGATTACAGCAGTGGTTGCGAATAGTTCACCAGTATTGTCGGCACAAATACCAATGCAAATAACTGGCTCAACAGTTTCATTATCGAGCATAACTACATCGATTACTGATGACGGATCCATTCTAGATACCTTATCTGTTTCAGTAAAAGATGCTTTGGGGAATCCAATTTATAATACGCCTGTAACTTTCACGCAGTCTGCTGGGACAGGTGCTGTCACGTTTGTACAGAGTACAGCGAACACTGATGTTTCAGGCCAAGTTTCAGCAACCATCACTGGTACTTTAGCTGGATCTGTGACGGTGGATGTTTATGCCGCGGGTGTAAATACCACTCAGAATTACACAGTTGCAGCACCAGCAAGCACGTTTGGTATAACTTCTCCAAGCGTGTCACCATATTCATGGCCTGTAGCGACAAATTTAACGGTGACTGCAAATAACCCTAATGGGGATCAGATGCGCTTTGTGAGTAACTGTGGTTTCTGGGATGGTGGTTCCAGCTTTTTTAGTGCTACTCAAACAGTTGTTACACCGACTGCAGTCTTGAACTCTAGCACCTCCTGTCAGGCAACTGTTCAAGCCATCAACCTCACTACTGGTGCAGTGTCGCCAATCACGGTTAATATTTCTGCAACTGCAGCTGCTGCGTCTACATTAGTGCTTCAGGCAGATAAAAGAGTATTGCAACCAGATACCGGAGCAGGTGGAGAAAGTGCGACATTAACCGCCCAAGTACGTGATGCCAGTGGTAATGCCGTGGGTGGTGCATGGGTATTGTATACAATCAGCAACCCAACAGGTGGTGGCGAGAGTGTTACAAATATCACCGTTCAAACAGATTCATTTGGTAGGGCATCAAATACCTTTACTGCAGGCTTGATTAGCACAGGTGGTCAAGGTGTTACGCTTAAAGCTGAAGTCATTGGTACGGTAGTTTCTGATACAACAACCATCGTTATTGGCGGTACGCCAGGTTCTATTGTTATTGGCAAAGGCAGTCGAATTTTCATTGAATCAGAAACGACATACCGTTACCCAATGAGTGTGACTGTGGCCGATACAAACGGTAACCCAATGGCCAACACAACAGTATCTTTAAGTGCATGGCCTACTGAATACTCAACAGGCGCATACGTGCTTGATTCTGCGGCACTTTGCTATCCAGCAGTCACAGGAACATTTATAAATGAAGATATAAATGAAGATACTGTGCTCGATGCTGGCGAAGACTCTAATGGTGATGGACAACTTACGCCACCCAACTCAGCAAGTGGTACCGTTCCAGCTTCTGTAACTACGGATGCATTTGGCGTTGGTGTATTCGACCTCATTTATCCTAAGTCTAGCGCATATTGGATTACAGATCGTATCCGAGCGACGACAAATGTTTTGGGTACGGAGGGTACAAGTGAATTAGCTGTCCAACTTGTCGGCGAAAAAAGTGAAGTTGAAGGCTGCTTATTGCCACGCTCTCCATTCTCAAATGTAAGTGCGACAAACGTGAGCATTGCGCTATCGCCACTAAGTACGGCGAGCGTTTCTAACCAAGTGTTACTAACAGCACTAGTCACAGACGCATATGGAATACCAACATCTCTTCAAGATGTAACATTTAGTTTTGTTGGTGCTTCAAATGGCGTGACGTTATCACCAACGTCTGCATCTACGAATTTAGCAGGAACTGCCCAGGTACTTGTCTCAGATACCAGTGGAGCAGGTGGGTTTGTAACAGTAAAAGCAACTACAGGTATTTCATCTTCCACAGCGAATATCACATTCTTAAGTACGGTCAAAGATCCGTATAGCTTATCAGTGGCTGTATCTCCATCATCAGGAACAAACCCTGATGGAATAACGCCAGCAGTTGTCACAGCAAACGTCATTGATATTTACGGAGTCCGGGTACCGGATGCTCCAATTCGATTCCAAGTAGTTGCTGGCTCTGCAAGCCTGAATCAGTTCCAGACCATTACGAACATCAATGGGACTGCAAGCGCCAATGTAACCAGTACACAAGCTGGCACGGCTACTATTCAAGTGAGTTTGCTCGATACTTATTCAAATGTTGATAAGTACACCAATGTTGATATTTCATTTGGGGTTACACCTGCAAGCTTATCTTTGACTTCATCTGTTTCAGCTGTGCCATCTGATGGGTCGACTTCAGCATCAATTACCATATCAGTCTTGGATTCTGGTGGACTTCCCGTTTCAGGCGAAGTTGTGACTTTAACGGCCTCAGGTAGTGCTGTACTTTCTCAAAATACAGTCACAACAGATTCAAATGGACAAGCGGTTGTATCGGTTACGAATACTGTTGTGGAATTGGTCTCTATTCAGGCGACTTCAAGTTCTGTTGCTTCTGTTAACGACACAATTGGTATTACCTTTACCCAGGTTGTTGCTGCGGTAGATCCTTACACAGTCGTCTTTAACAATGCACTGGATACGAACGCAAACGCTTATAATACCTCTGTGAATCTTGATGTTTATACTGCGCCAATCCTAGCAGACAGTTATGCAAGTTATGCATCTGGGTTAGATACTGTGCAAGTCACATACCGTGTAACTGATGGTTCTGGAGCTGCTATTAAAGGCTTAAGAATAACGCTAGCTGGTAGTGGAAGTGCAGTGGTTTCGCCAGCTTCGGCCACAACGGACAATAGTGGCTTTGTGACTGCAACAGTGACTGATGCTGTAGCGGAAACTGTAACAGTAACCGCTTCTACGGCTTCGATGTCAGGTAATCAAACCTTAACATTTGTGCCGCTTCCTCCTGCATCTATTCAGCTGACGAGCACAAGTCCAAGTCCTGCTGTCATTGGGTTAAGTGGGGCCGGTGTACAACAGGCTGCATCTTTAACCTTCACTGTAGTGGATACAAATAACAACCCAGTACAGGGAAATATCGTAGTTGACTTCTCCATATTAAGTGGCGGATTAAATGGCGGTGAAACACTCACCGTGAAACAATCTTCTACTGTTGATGGCAAGGTAACAGCTGTGGTTAATGCTGGAGAATTGTCGGGAACCATACAAGTTAGAGCGAGTGTCAATACAGACTCTACAATTTTCACTGACGTGCCAGTGTCAATTGCAGGTGGTTTGCCAAGTGGCGATTCATTCACTATGAATCCAGATTTTCTCAATATCGCAGGACGATTCATTTATGGTCTGACTCAAAATATCACCACGTATGTTGCTGACTTCTTCAGTAATCCAGTGGCACCAGGTCAGCAAGTGAGTTATCAAACTGATTATGCAAATGTGAACGGATCAGCTTCAGTGTCTGTTGCGTCAGGTATAAGTAGTGCGGCTACTACTGTAACATCAGGTGCGCCTTCGCCAGTCGATGGTTTTGTCACACTGGTCGGAAGTACCATAGGTGGTTCACACTCCAAAATATTAAGTTTGGTTGCTGTAGATACCTCTACTTTATATGCTGGTACGGATGGTGGAGGGGTCTTCAAAACTACCGATGGTGGTGCGACTTGGTTACAAACAGGAACTCCACTTAAAGGTTTGGGCGCAAGTAAAGTTAAGAATTTGATTGGAAGTATTGTGAGAGGATTGTACCTAGATCCGTCAAATTCTAATACGCTTTACGCAGCTACTGAAAAAGGATTGTTCTTGAGTACTGACTCAGGTTCAAACTGGGAAACATTGACTGGCTTACGCCAAATCGTTGGCGAAACCATAGGTGTTGCTTCAGGTGCGTTTAATCCTACAGCTGGCCTTAATGGTCGATGGGATGAAACAGTGCGTGACTCTGGAGCAGGCGCTGGCTCAGCAGATACGTTTTTCTTTGCATATCCGCACACAGGTGTTCGTTCTAGAACACATGTATATATAGATGGCGTTGAAACCAATTCGTATAACTTATTATCAAATGGTATCGAACTGATAGGTACAGGCACTACGACCCTAGATAATCTGGCAATCACAAGTGGTACGAGTTTAGTTACCATAGATTATGATTCGAACTCAACTGTACCGGATTTTCCTGTATGGGATGTTGTGGTGGATCAGTCGACCTATGATGCCGCATCAGGATTTTCTACAACCATCTATATTGCTGTATATGGTAAAGGTGTTTGGAAAACGATTGATGGTGGCAAGAACTGGTTTGTTGCTTCAACCATGTCAACAGCAGGGCAAACTTTTGACCAACGCGTGATTAGTTTGGCGATTAATCCAATTAATACTGTTGGCGGTAATCTAGTGGCTGAATTGTTTGCAGGCACAGATGGCGGTGGTTTGTATTACAGTTCAGATAATGCAGGAACCTGGACGCGACAGCAGGGTATCAATGATTCTGTGATTCAGGATATTGTGCTTCAGGAAGTAGCCACTGTAGCTGGTGCCACAAATGCATGGGTAGCTGGTAAGAATGGTATCCACTATACAACTGATGCAAATGTTGCTGTACCTACATGGACACAAGCTATACTTGATAGTTACGCAGGCATTAATGCAGATGTTAGGGCTATAGCGAGAGATAGTTTCGATGGCACCTTGTATGCAAGTATTTTTGGTGATGTGACAGGAAACTCTTCACCATTAGGTGGTGTTTATTCAAGTATAAATGGTGGTGTGAACTGGGCTAAGGTGACGTCTAATGTTGCAGCATCCAGTGTAACTGGTGCACATAGACTTGATTCTTTGGCCATTGTAGGTGCCGCATTGCCTGCAAATGACACATTGTTTGCAGGTACTGAGGGTCGAGCCGTCTATGCAAGTGCAGATAGCGGAGCCACATGGAGTGCTGCATCTGGTGGTAAAGTCGTAGGGTCTGAGAGCCTTGCTTTGACTAATGAGTTGTTTACAACGAAAACACTGATGCACTCTGGACCAGCCACTGTGCAGATACTGCCGCTAACTACGACTTATCAGCCTATGAATGATGCGACTGGCTCTAGTGCTACTCCTGGTTACACCGATGCAGGCACCATATATCATGGTGAGACACATACATTTGTGATTCGTATGTCCGACGATTTAGGAAATAGGTTGGCACCTGGAGCAACACTTAGTGCTTCAGCGAGCCTTGGCTCATTAACTGGAGATACAAGTGTGGCCCTCACTGATGGTATTTATGGCGGTACGGATTATGTGGTTCAATGGACAAATGATACAGTTACTGTCGACTTTGACGGTCAACCCACGCTTCCAGGCACACTGAGTGTGAGTGTTACCTCAGATAATGGTGGAGCAACTGCTAACGTATCAAGAACACTGGTAGAGCCATTTACCATGACTGGTTTGAATCCGTCTGTAGACCCTGCAGTTTCACCAACCTTAGTTACTTTGGGAGCGAAGGGTGGTTCCAATAATGCAAATGGTCATACTTTTGTTGCTACATCGGGTTGTAGTGTTGATAATATAACACCCGCAACTACGTGTGCAGTAGCAGGTGGTTTTACATTCCAAACAGTGGTTGGCAATACTGCGGACTTCTATTTTACTACACCTGCAACTGGGGTTTCAGAAACGTACACAGTTTCTGTAACGGATAATGCGACTGGCGTAGTATTAACGGAAACATTAACCATTACTGGACAGTAATAAACTTGTGAGCCTTAGCTCAGAATAGAAGAAAAAGTTGGAAAAAACTACGCTTGGGAGGTGCTTACTTCCCAAGCGTTTTTTTGTTGCTTAAAGTTTTTAGTAAAAAATAAAAATTACGTTTTTGACAATTTTGATGGATGAAACGTATGCCAGAAGGGATGCGGGAAAAGAAGCAGTAGCAAAGATGGTAGCTTTTCTGTCAGACTACGGCACATGAATTCACCTTTCCAAAATTATTGTGTCGATTTAGGGGCACGTTCTTACAACATCCATATAGAGTCAGGATGCTTAAACTATATTGGTCAGCAGATGACTTCATTATTTGGTAAAGCTTCCCGATGCCAAATTGTGAGCAATGAAATTGTTGCCCCCCTTTATGCTGAAACAGTGAAAACTTCCCTAGAGTCTGCAGGTTGGTCTGTCACCATGTTTATACTTCCCGATGGTGAAACGTATAAGAATGTAGAACAGTGGACATTGATGATGGATGCACTAATGGCATCCAAATTGTCTAGGAATGAGCCCATTATCGCACTTGGCGGTGGCGTTGTTGGGGATATGACGGGATTTGCAGCATCGTGTTATCGTAGAGGTATTCCATTTATTCAAATACCAACCACTGTGTTGGCACAAGTTGATTCAAGTGTAGGTGGTAAAACAGCAATCAATCATCCGCATGGAAAAAATATGATTGGGGCCTTTTACCAGCCGAAATTGGTTTGGATTGACCCCAATGTATTAAACACCTTAGCCCCTCGCGAGGTTCGTGCAGGGCTGGCTGAAGTGATTAAATATGGTTTGATTCGGGACTCAGCATTTTTTGATTGGTTAAAAGAACATATATCAGGGTTATTAACTTTGGATGTTTCAATCATCAGCGAAGCTATTCTCCGCTCCTGTGCCCATAAGGCAGAGGTGGTGATGGCCGACGAAACAGAACAGGGGCAACGCGCATTATTGAATCTTGGACATACTTTTGGACATGCCATTGAGTCTATGACCCATTATACCCAATATTTGCATGGTGAGGGTGTTGCTATCGGAACAGTGATGGCAGCAAGGTTATCAGAGCAACTTGGCCACGCTCCTGTAGGCACAGAGGAAGCAGTAGTAAACATTTTTAAAGCGGCAGAGTTACCTACTGAAGTGCCACACTTTTCAGCCGAAGCCTGGTTGGATGCTATGGGGCATGATAAAAAGAATGTAGGCAGTTTGATTCGTTATATTCTATTAAGCGGCATTGGTGATGCATTTATTGCAGAAGATGTTACAGATAAAGATATAGAAAAACTTATTCAATCCTTTGCCAATTAAGGCTCAACTTAAGACTTGGATTCAGTACCTGCTATTAAACGTTTGATATTCTCTTGATGACGAATAGTCATCAGCCCACCAAGGACGACACAGGTCAATATGGCTTCTAAGCTTGCATGATTTAACCAAGCAAGGATAGGTAGAGCCAAACCTGCCAAAATAGATGAAAGTGAAACATAGCGTTTCATTTTGAAACTGATAAACCAGATGACAAAGGATATGACGGTAACAATAGGTAACCAGGGAATAAGCACGCCAAACATGGTTGCAACACCTTTGCCTCCCTTAAAATTAAGGTAAATCGGATAGACATGACCAAGAAATGCTGCTAAGGCAATCAGAGCTACTTCAAGTTCATTAAAACCTAAGAATAAAGCTAGGGAAACAGGAAGTACTCCTTTGAGAACATCTGCGATAAGCGTGAGAATGCCAACCTTCTTGCCACCAGTTCGCATAGCATTGGTTGCGCCAATATTACCACTGCCATGTTCCCTAGGATCTTTACCTGTTATCCAACGTGCAAATACAAGGCCAAAGGGAATCGCCCCTAAAAAGTATGTAAGTGATAAAACACCAATCGCTTGTGCTGAAACTGCAAGCTCCATACTTACGATTTCCGATAATGTGTACGGGCTTGATCTAACTTGCTTTGAAGAAGGTGAGCTTGTCCGCCACTAGCAATCACAGGCAGTAAACTTTCAAATGAAGAGGTGCTACCAAAGACTTCGGGGAAAGCTTGACCATCAGCTACATTATCAGATTTTAAAAGTTCTAATTGATCAGAAGTAATCAGAGGTACGGGTAGGAAATTCGATACAGTTGCCATAAGTGATGCTGCAAACCCAGGCATAGCAATCAAGACACGACAACGATCAAGTGCTTTCATCCACAAGCCCAGCAATTCTTTAAATGTATAAACATCAGCACCTGCGAGTGTATAGGATTGCCCTGCTACCTTGTTATTACCGATGCTTAAAACAAAAGCTCTTGCAACATCTTCTACCCAGATAGGTTGAAATTTTGTTTCAGGGGCGATGACAGGTAATACTGGCCCAAAAGCAGATAAAGCTTTAAAGCGCATCAAGAAAGAATCATTGTTTCCGAAAATAATTGATGGTTTGAAAATACTCCAAGCTAAGCCGGAATTTTGTACTGCTTCCTCTGCTGCATGCTTGGTGCTGCCATATTTGGTGTTTTTTATTGCGTCTGCACTTAACAATGCGCTCATGTGCAATAACTGTGTTACGCCTGCTTCTTTACATGCTGCAATGATATGTTTGGTGCCATCTACGTGAGCCGCTTCAAAGGTATTTTTACCTGACTCGAATAATAACCCAACTAAATTGATAACGCAGTCTGCACCTTGAACTGCTTCGTTTAACCCTTTGCCAGTCGTGATGTCGGCTTTAACAATTTGAATACCTTTGACTAGCAGGTCACGAGATCGAGAAGGACAACGTGATGTGACGACGACTTGATGTCCAGCATCAACAGCTTGTCGTGCAATGGCACGACCTACAAAACCTGTTCCACCGATTATACAAATACGTTTTCTCATCATGCCCTCCGAAAGTGTGTTGAAAAACTTAAAAATATAATTTCGAACCGCATTCTACACTGAATGCAATATCAATGCGATACTTGAATTGTGTTGCGTTTAGGATTTGTCCTGTGCAAGTTCACCTTTGGTCTGATGTGAAATATTGTTTTTGCCATCAAAATAAACCAAATCAGGTTGGAAAGAGACTGCCTCATCTGCTTCAAACTCGGCATAGGTACATATGATTAAAGTATCACCAGCTTTTGCCTTGTGAGCTGCGGCACCATTAACCCCAATTGTTTTTGAGCCAGCTGGTGCAACAATGGCATAAGTACTGAATCTTTCACCATTGGTGACATTGTAAATGTGTAACTGTTCGAAAGGTAGAATGTTTGCAGCTGCCATAAAGTCAGTATCAATCGCACACGAACCTTCATAATCTAGTTCAGCATGAGTGACAATTGCTCTGTGCAATTTTGATTTCAACATAGTTAAGCGCATGGCGTAGTTTCCTCATGTTCAATGGCTGCAAAAAGCGGCATATTATCTATAAGTCTTGCTGAGCCAATAGGTGCCGCGATAAAAATACGCAGTAATTCATTGGTCTCAAGAGATTGGACGGGTTGCAAAGTGCTCTCGCTGACAATTTGCAAATAATCTGGTTCAATCTTGTGTGTTTGTAAGTGTTGTAACCCAGTCTCAATAATCTGCTGTACTGTCAGACCTTGTTTAGCAGCCTTCTGCATCAAATGCAGGCATGTTGATAGCTCAGCAGCCTGCTTGCGTTGTTCTGTATTGAGGTAGCGGTTTCGACTACTTTTGGCTAAACCGTCAGCTTCGCGAATCGTATCAGCTTCAATGATTTCCACAGGCATATGCAAATCAGCGACCATTCGTCGAATAATAGAAAGTTGTTGAAAATCTTTTGCACCGAAAATGGCAATATTGGGTTGAACAATATTCAATAAAATATTTACAACAGTGACAACCCCATCGAAATGACCGGGACGAGATGTGCCGCATAATGAATCGCTTAAATCATTGACATGTAAACCCACTTTAATGCCATGCTCAGGGTATAAGTTTGCTGGGTGAAAGATAAAATCTACACCTTCTTGCTCGCAAAGTTTTGCATCTTCATCGAAAGGTTGGGGGTAGCTGCCTAAATCTTCATTGGTGCCAAACTGAAGTGGGTTGACATAAATACTTACAACCACGATGTCTGCAAGCCTTTTAGCTTTTTGAATCAAGCTTAAATGCCCTTCGTGCAAGCAGCCCATGGTGGGTACCAACGCAACTTGTTCTTGCTTATAAGCAGCGAGCAAATGTTTTAGCTCACTTGTTGAAGTGATGATTTTCATTGATGCTCACCAGGAAAGGTTGTGTCGCGCACGTCACTGGCCCATTGAGAAATCGCATTGACTGCCTGTGCTCTAAGGTTGATATAAGCCTTTGCAAATGGAGGACTTTTTTCAGAGAGGCCTAGTAGGTCATGCCAAACCAAAACTTGCGCGTCACAACTTGGTCCTGCACCAATGCCTACAGTGGGGATACTGATGTTCGTGGTAATCTCCGCGCTTAAATCAGCAGGGATATGCTCTAAGACCAATGCAACAGCGCCTGCCTTATTGATGGCGATGGCATCATGAAAAATGGTTTCACGTTCTGTGTCATTAGCACCACGTTGTTTGAAGTTGCCATATTTTTTGGTTGATTGAGGAGTCATGCCAATGTGACCAACAACTGCGATGCCGCGGTCACTTAAGAACTGAATCGTTTCAGTCATGTGCGCACCACCTTCGATTTTTACAGCGTCACATCCTGTTTGCTGTAAAACGGATACAGATGTTTCAAATGCTTGTTTTTTAGATTGCTGATAACTGCCAAAAGGTAAATCACACACAACCCAAGGCGTATTGCAGCCGCGAACTACAGAAGAGGTATGCAGGATCATATGTTCAAGTGTGACGGGTAAAGTGCTATCAAACCCAAGGTTGACCATACCTAGCGAATCACCAACTAATATAACATCGACACCGGCTTCTTCAGCAATGCGTGCAGCGCCAGCATCGTAAGCTGTTAGCCATACGAGAGGCGAGTTGGCTTGTTTTGCCGACACAAGCGTGGCAGCAGTGACTTTTTTCTTCATGGTTTCCCCATTCTGCTTCAGTCTGCAAAGGCAGTACCGTCTTCAGGAGTGATTTAGTGGCGAACCCTAGCAGGCTTTTGGAGAATTCACTACTTGCCCACAAATGCATGGGATCAGATGCGAAATTCACGATGCTATTTTTTCAATTTAAAGCTAAAGTGCGCAAAATTTTCGAGGTAAATCATGATACGTAAATTTGGTTTAGTTATTTCAATTGCAGCATTTTCCACATCTGCCTTAGCAGCAGAAGCACCAGCTTGGACGTCAAACGTTGAAATAGGATATGTCAGTACAACTGGTAACACAGAAGTCAGTTCATTAAATGCAAAGGGCAAGGCTATTCGGAATGCAGAAGTCTGGCGGACAACCCTTGAGGCATCGGCTTTAAATGTTTCGGATAACGTCGGGATAACCGCAGAGAAATATGGCGTATCTGGGCAAGAAGATAGAAAAATAGGTGAATCCAGTTACTTGTTTGGTCGTATTGGTTTCAAGACAGATCGCTTTGGTGGTTTTACCAGTCGAACCAGTGAAACGGTTGGTTATGGTTTTGACATTCTCAAAAGTGATGAAAAACAGTGGAATGCTGAAATTGGTGCAGGTGCTCGTCAAACCGAATTGACTACGGGTGAGAAAACAAATGATGCCGTTGCACGCGCTTCAACATTGTTTACTTGGAAAGTCAGTGAAACGGCAAAATTCTCACAAGAGTTAAAAATTGAGAGTGGAAAAGATGGTTCTGTGAGTAATTCAGTCACATCACTTTTAAACCAAATCAGTGGCAACTTTTCTAGTAAAATCTCCTATTCCGTTGAACACACTTCAGAAGTTCCAGTTGGTACTGAGAAAATGAACACAGAAACCGCAGTCTCATTGGTTTTTGCATACTAAGCTAAACACTTCATGCAGGTTTTATGGAGGAAAGGAGTGGTTATTGGCCACTCCTTTTTTTTACCTATAAAACCTTAATCTTTGTGTATCGACAAAGTTTAGCGCCTTGTTATGGTTTGATGGGTTCGGTGTTTGGAGGGTGTGTTTGCAGAAAGCTTTGTTATCATCTTTAGCAGTCTTGTTGGATGCAGGTTCATTATTGACCTCAAACGAAGATTTGCGCCCTTATGAGTGTGATGGTTTATCTGTATACCGAGGTCTTCCTCTGGCCGTGGTTCTTCCCGAAACTTTGGCGCAAGCCCAATGCATCATGTCCCTATGCAAACAGCATCAAACGCCTGTCATTGCGAGAGGCGCAGGCACAGGTTTAGCAGGTGGTGCTATGCCTACAAAAGGTGCTGTTGTTTTATCGCTTGCCAAATTCAATCAAATTTTAGACATCGATACCTATAATCAAACTGCAACCGTACAGCCGGGTGTTAGAAATCTAGCCATCTCTGAAGCAGTAGCCTCACACAATCTTTATTATGCACCCGACCCATCCTCACAAATTGCCTGTACCATTGGTGGTAATGTTGCTGAAAATTCAGGGGGTGTGCATTGTCTGAAATACGGCTTAACTGTTCATAATGTTTTAGGGCTTAAGTTTTTATCCATGGATGGTGAGTTGATTGAGTTAGGCGGTAAAACCTTGGATGATTCTGGATATGACCTTTTAGCGCTGATGCATGGTTCAGAAGGTTTGTTGGGGGTGGCCGTTGAAGTGACCGTTAAATTGTTACCCAAGCCTGAAGTGGCGCAAGTGATGCTGGCAGCTTTTGATGATGTGGAAAAAGCCGGGCAAGCTGTTGGTGATATTATTGCCGCAGGCATTGTGCCAGCAGGCCTAGAGATGATGGATGCGCTGGCCATTCAGGCTGCGGAAGCCTATGCCAATGTTGGGTATCCTATAGATGCGCAAGCCATCGTGCTTTGTGAAGTAGACGGCACAGTTAACAGCGTGGCTGACTACACTGCACGTGTTGAAAAAGTATTGCATGAAGCTGGGGCAAGTGAAGTACGTACCTCCCAGAATGAAGCACAACGACTTCAATTCTGGGCAGGGCGCAAAGCAGCATTTCCTGCCGTAGGGCGATTGGCTCCAGATTATTATTGTATGGATGGCACCATTCCCAAAGCGAAGCTCCCTGAGGTTTTGCGCAGTATTGCAGCATGGTCAGAAGAATATGGTTTGCCTGTTGCCAATGTATTTCATGCAGGTGATGGCAATATGCATCCATTGATTCTTTATGATGCAAACAAGACGGGCGAATTAGAGAAAACTGAAGCCTTTGGTAAAAAAATTCTTGAGTTGTGCGTTGAAGTGGGCGGCACGATTACAGGTGAGCATGGGGTGGGTGTCGAAAAGCTGGATTCTATGTGTGTGCAATTTGGCGCAGCAGAACTCAGTCAATTTCTTGCTATCAAAGCTGCATTTGATCCTGAGGGCTTATTAAATCCAGGCAAAGCTGTGCCAACGCTTCACCGCTGTGCAGAGCTGGGGCGTATGCATGTGCACAATGGGCAATTACCTCATCCTGAGCTGGAGCGGTTCTGATGCCTGATTTAACGCAAAACCTCCAAGCCGCAGTCGTGCAAGCCTATCAAGATAAAACACCGCTCAATATCATCGGTGGGGACACCAAATCTTGGTATGGGCGTGAAGTGGTTGGTGAACCGTTAAACCTATCAGAGCATGAAGGCATTCTTTCTTATCAACCCAAAGAGTTAACCATCAAGGTTCGCGCTGGAACCAAACTTTCAACCATTGCAGATGCTTTGGATGAGCATCGTCAACGTCTTCCGTTTGATCCACCCTATTTTGGTGAAGCAGCAACGATTGGTGGCACTATGGCCTGTAACTTTTCAGGGCCCCGAAGGCCTTATGCAGGTTCTGCCCGTGACTTTATGTTGGGCTGCACCATGCTCAATGGTAAAGGTGAGAAGTTACATTTCGGCGGTGAGGTCATGAAAAACGTAGCGGGCTTTGATGTGTCGCGTTTGATGGTGGGCAGTCTTGGCACATTGGGGGTGATGTTGGATGTGTCACTTAAAGTATTGCCACACCGTGAAGCGGAGCAAACAGTAGCTTTACCCGCCAGTTTTACTGAAGCCATAACCATTATGAGTCATTGGGCATCAAAACCTTTGCCTGTCACGGCCATGTGTGCAGATGGAGATCATGTGTTCTTCCGCATTTGTGGCACCAACTCAGCAGTGCAGAGAAGTATGAAAGAGATTGGGGGAACCCTTCATGGTGGTGGTTTTAAACTTTGGAAAGATTTGCGTGAACATGAGCTGCCTTACTTTAATGACCCACGTAAGCTTTATCGGCTGTCGGTTCCTGCCGCCGCGCCATTTTCACTGATTCAAGGTTCGCAAGAATCTGATTGGTTTATTGGTTGGGGTGGGGCGCAACGCTGGATAAAATCGACATTACCTTTTGCCGATGTGCAAGCCTATGCCAAGGCATTGGGCGGCACGGCATCTGTGTTTAGACATGGTAATCGTCAAAAAGAAGTGTTTGGCACGCTTTCGGCCCCCGTTTTAAAATTGCATCAGTCTCTTAAATCCAGCTTTGATCCCCACCATATTTTCAATGTGGGTCGCATGTATAAGGATTTATAAATGCAGACCCATATCAGCGATGAAATTTTAGCCACTCAAGCAGGAGAAGAAGCCAACCGTATTTTACGCGCTTGTGTGCACTGTGGATTCTGCACAGCCACATGTCCGACCTATCAAGCATTGGGTGATGAGTTGGATGGGCCACGCGGCAGAATTTATCTGATTAAAGATATGTTTGAAGGTGGGGAAGTTACCCAGTCCACACAAAATCATTTAGATAGATGTTTAAGCTGCAGAGCTTGTGAAACCACATGCCCATCGGGTGTGGAGTTCGCCCATTTAATGGCGATTGGCAAAGCAGAAGTTGAAAATAGAGTGGGGCGCAGCTTTTGGGATAAAACCAAGCGCGCCGTATTGGTCAGTATTTTACCAAATACCAAACGTTTCGCTTTTTTCTTTGGTCTAACACGTTTTCTTCGCCCAATATTACCTGGTCACTTACGCGCCAAAATGCCCCAAAATAAACCAGCGCAACAAGCAGCGTTTCCCCAAACTGAACATGCGCGTTCTGTCTTATTGATTGAGGGCTGTGTGCAACCTGTGATGTCACCAGAGATTGATGTGAACACCGCCAAGGTGCTCGATAAGTTAGGTATCAATGTGCAACGTACAGGTGTAGCGCAATGTTGTGGCGCTGTGGAGCATCATATGAATGCTCATGATAAAAGTTTATCACGTATCCGAGCGAATATTGATGCTTGGTTGCCATACCTTGATGCAGGCGCGGAAGCGATTTTATCCACTGCCAGTGCCTGTGCATTAGAAATCAAAGAATATGCCTATGCCCTTCGTAATGACCCAATCTATGCCCACAAAGCCAAACGCATATCAGAAGCGGCTAAAGATTTGGTGGAAGTCTTGGCAGATGAAGACCTGTCAGCGTTTCAGTTGGATGAACCCAAACGCATCTCCTTTCACTCATCATGCACATTGCAACATGGGCAAAAGCTCAATGGCAGAGTGGAAGAAGTATTAACCCGAATCGGTTATGAGCTAACACCAGTTCAAGATGCCCATTTATGTTGTGGTGCTGCTGGCACCTACACCATTTTACAACCCGAACTGTCCACCACTCTACGTGATAACAAAGTCAAAGCATTGACCACCCATCAACCCGAACTTATCGCCACCGCCAACATCGGCTGCCTTCATCAATTGCAATCAGGTAGCGAAGTACCAGTTAAACATTGGGTGTCACTATTGGCTACTCATGGTTCTTGATTGGTAAATGTGGACGGCTGCTGTCGACCCAAAGCAGAC
>Ga0316191_10001520_pt1 | contig 16430 bp, 14 predicted proteins | sample Eddworburr2cm_MG_FD_204928 | JGI IMG/M metagenome (GOLD analysis project Ga0316191, IMG submission 204928) | Coastal sediment microbial communities from Maine, United States - Eddy worm burrow 2 cm | ecosystem: Environmental > Aquatic > Marine > Coastal > Sediment | place: USA: Maine...
TTTTCCGAGCCCCGGTGAACCTGTGAGCACGCCGACCGGTCCGCAGGGTTCCCGTGTGGTGTCCCGCCGTGCCCCGGTTCGCTCGCGAGGACGTGCGTCGCGAGCCGTTCTCCGATCTGTATGGTTCGTCTTTCATTCGCGTTGAGCCCGTGATCGGGCTAGAAGTGTCTCCGCGGGCCCATAGCTCAATTGGTTAGAGCCCCCGGCTCATAACCGGGTTGTTCCTGGTTCGAGTCCAGGTGGGCCTACCGCGCAAAACCGCGACGCGGTTTTGCGCGAGCCCGGTGGACGGTGCGCAAGCGCCGACTTCACGGGGCCGCTCCGCCGTCTTGCACCCGTTGGCAAGGCACGCTAAAGCCCCGCCAGCTTTGGCTGACCACGGAGGCGATCCTTGCGCGAAGAGCTTTTAGCGCTGGCTAAACTTGCTGAAATGGATGACTCGGCGCGTGACCTCGACGCCGAGCTCAAGCAGATCCCGCAAAGCTTGGAAGAGCTACGGGACAGCGTACAAACGCTCGAGGCCATGCTCGCCCAGGAGCGCCAACAGCTCGAGGAGGCGGAGCAGCTCAAGCTCCGACAGAGCACCGAGCTCAAGGAGCGGAACGAAGGGCTGCAGCGCGCTCGCAAGAAAGCCGCGCAGGCGTCTAGCATTCGAGAAGCCGACGCCGGCGAGCGAGAGGTCGAGGCGAACCGTCGCTCCATCAAAGAGCGCGAAGAAGAGCTCGCCCGGATCGGTCAAGCGATCGAGGCCAAGACAGCGTCCCTTGCCGAGCGTGAAAAGGACTTCGAGGAAGCCAAGGGCGTTCTACGGTCGAAGGAAGAAGCTTCCAAGACCCGCATCGCCGAGCTCGAAGAGCAACGCGGCAAGATGCTGAGCGGTCGCGACGAGCTCGCCGTCAAGGTTCCGAAGTCGATTATCAAGCGCTACGATCGCCTCAAGACCGGCATCACCAACGTCGTCCTCATCATCAAAGACGGCACCTGCCCCGGCTGCCGCATGGCGCTCCCGCCTCAGCTGACGATCGAGCTACAGCGCGCAAACGAGCTGCACCAGTGCCCCCATTGCCGCCGAATCATCATTCATAAGAATGTAATCGACGACTAACCGTCCCGAGCCCCGGTTAGACGATTGCTAGCCAGCTTGGGTCGGGCACTTTCACGCCGCGGACCGCGTCGAAATACGCGCTCTGCACCTTTTCGGTGATCGGCCCACGCGACCCCGAACCGATCTGTCGGTCGTCCAGCTCGCGAACCGGGGTCACCTCGGCGGCCGTCCCGACCATGAAGACTTCGTCGGCGATGTAAAGCTCGTCGCGGGAGATGAGTCGCTCGTGGACGGTGAGCGCTAGGCCTTGCATGACGCGGATCACCGAGTTGCGGGTGATGCCGCCCAAGATCGACACACCCATTGGCGGTGTGGCGACTTCGCCGTCGCGGATCACGAAGATGTTCTCACCCGATGCTTCGGAGACGTATCCCTGGGTGTCGAGCATGATCGCTTCGTCGTAGCCGACCATCTGGACCTCGCGCTTGGCGAGGATCGAGTTGACGTAGTGGCCGTTGATTTTGCCCTTGGACATCAGCGTGTTGACGCCTGCGCGTTGAAAAGAGCTCACCTTTGCGCGAATGCCTCGCCGTAGACCTTCCTCGCCGAGGTACGCGCCCCAGCGCCATGCGACAATCGCCACACGGGTTGGATTCGTCTTGGCACCGAGCCCCATCTCGCCGTCGCCCATGAAGGCGATCGGCCGCAGGTAACACTCGTCGAGCCCGTTGGCCCGAACCGTCTCCAGGCACCCCTCGACGATTTCCGCTTCGCTGAACGGCATCGGGAGCATGCAAATGTGCGCGGAATCGAACAGGCGTCGAATGTGCTCTTCCAAACGAAAGACCGCGCTTCGCCCGTCTTCCAGCTTGTAGCAGCGAATTCCTTCGAAGACGCCCAGCCCGTAGTGAAGGGTGTGCGTCAATACGTGGACGTTCGCCTGGTCCCAAGGAATGAGCTTCCCGTCGAACCAGATCTTGTCCACTTTGTCCACCATTGCTGCTCCTCACCCCCCCACCAACCGGGGGTCGCGCGTATGTAGCATAAATCCGCAATTCCGCTGAGTTGACCTGCTTGGGGGCATGGAGTAGAAACGCCGGCGCTTCAGGAGCCTGGATAGCAGTGTGCATCCGGGCTCTGCGAGCATTGAGGGTTGGTGGTGCTGTACTCATTATTTCACATTCTGCTTCAGCCCGAGGTGAGCGGCGGTCCGGTCGCAGCACCTACGGGAGGTGGCGATCCTGTGTCGGGGCCCATGGGGTGCGCCGGCGGCGGCGGGACCGAGCAAATCGGTCTGCTTCTATTGATGTTCGCGGTTCTCTATTTCCTGATGATCCGGCCACAGCAGAAGCGCGCCAAGCAGCAAGAAGCGATGATGGGCGCCCTCGCGAAGGGTGACATCGTCCGTACCAATGGGGGAATCCGCGGCGAGATCACGGCGCTCGATGAGCGAGACGTGACTATCGAGGTCGCGGACCGCACACGCATCAGAGTGTTGCGGAGCCACATTGCCGGGTTGGACGAACCCCCCACAGAGAAAAGCTAAACGCACAGGCGAGGATCATGGATCGAGGCTGGTATTTTCGTTTGGCAATCGTCGTCGGCTCGTCCGCCTTGGGCTTTCTTGCCCTATGGCCGAGTGTGGATCGATGGTTGCCATGCCCGGACATCGTCAAAGAGACGTTCGAAAATCAGATCAACCCCGGCCTCGACATCAAGGGTGGCCTGCGGTTGATGTATGAAGTCGAGGTCGATGAGTACATTCGCGACCGCCGGGATCGCGTCGCCGAGCAAGTGCAGCGCCAGTGCGGCGTCTTGATAGGCGTCGTTCCAGAGGAGGAAGTCGACGACATCGACAAGGCCAAGCTCGAAGAGATTCGGCAGCGGTGCAAGATCGAGCGTGTCGACAAGGACGGCGGTGCGGTTCGCGCGATTCGCATCACGTTTTCCAACCAGGAGGACGCGCAGAAGCTCTCCAAGACCTGGGTGAAGGACTACTTTCGCGATCTTCGCGTCGCGAGCGGTGTGGGCGACCTCGTGGTCGACCTTCACATGCGTGAAGAGCAGCTTGCCAACATGCGCGAGACCGCGGTCCGTCAGTCCGAGCGCACCATCACCAACCGTATCGACAGCATGGGCGTTCTCGAGCCGACGATCATTGCCAGGCCGAACGACGGCGACATCATCATCGAGATTCCTGGCGCGCAAGAGAGTTCGTTCGAGCGCATCAAGTCGATCATCAGCCGCACCGCGCAGTTGCGGTTCCAGATTGTCGATGACGAGTCGGACGCGCGGGCTGTCTTCACCGCGCCTCCTGAGGGCATCTACCTCAACGCGGGCTCCCAAACGTTCGCCGAGGCCTACGGTGAGGATGCGCGGGATCGCCTTCGTGCATACATCGCGACTCTTCCAGTGCCGGATGACCACGTGATCGCCATTGGCCGTCAGGATGCCGACCCGGAGCGGGGTGGCGAGGGCTGGCGCACCTATTACATGTATCGCGTCGCGGACGCGACCGGTGAGGACCTCGATGACGCCTCGGTGGGTTTCGACCCTCAGAGCGGCAGCCCCGAGGTCGACTTCACGATGAACACGCGAGGCGCGTCACGGATGGCGGACCTCACCGGCCGCAATATCGGGAAGCGTATGGCGATCGTCCTCGATGACCGCGTCGAGTCGGCACCCGTCATTCAAGGGCAGATCGGCGCTCGTGGCCGCATCACCCTCGGCGCCTACCTCGACCGAAACGAGCTCCTGCAAGAGGCCAAAGACCTCGTCGTCGTGCTTCAAGCCGGTGCGCTTCCCGCCCCGCTTCGTCCGGCCAACGAGCAGCTGATCGGTCCGACGCTCGGCCAGGACTCCGTCCGGAAGGGCGCAATCGCCGCGCTGGTTGGGATCGTGCTCGTCTTGATTTTCATGGCCGTCTACTATCAGGTCGCAGGCCTGGTCGCGGATGCGATGGTCTTGCTGAATCTGCAGCTTCTACTCGGGACCATGTCGGGCATCGGCGCCACACTCACGCTGCCCGGTGTGGCCGCCATCGCACTGACCGTCGGCATGGCAGTCGACGCGAACGTGCTCATCACCGAGCGCATCCGCGAGGAGCTGCGGCTCGGGAAATCTCCACGCTCCGCAGTCGAGCAAGGGTACGCGAGGGCGTATTCATCGGTCTTCGATAGCCAGCTCACCACGGCCATCGCGGGCATCGTTCTGTGGCAGTTCGGTACCGGGCCCATCAAGGGGTTCGCCACGATGCTGTTGATCGGCATCGGCACTTCGCTCTTCACCGGCACATTCTGCTCGAAGGTGCTCTTTGATTGGCTCGTGCGCGGCGCGCGCGTGCAGCGACTTCGGGTGGGCTGACATGGAATTCATCAAACCCGGCACCTACATCGATTTCATGAAGTACCGCGGGCCGGTCATCACGGTCCTCGGTCTGATGGCCTTCCTGAGCCTGGTCTCGCTTTTCTACCCCGGGCCCAACTACGGCATCGACTTCGCCGGCGGCACCGAGGTTCAACTGGCGTTCACGGGAGACACCAGCCCGGGCGAGATCCGGAAGGCCCTCGAAGATGCGGGCTACGCGCGTCCGGACGTGATCAGCGTCGAGGACAATCCCAACGAGTACATCATTCGCGTTCGCGAGGTGTCGTCCCTGCCGGAAGACCAGGTCGAGAAGATCCGCGAGGCGGCAGAGGCCGCACTCGGCGAGGGCGTTCTCCGCGAGATGAAGGTCTCACCCGGCGGCGACAAGATCACTCTCCGTGTCTCGGGCGAGATCCACGAGCAGCAACTCCAAGAGGCACTCGAGGCGGGTGGCGCGCATGTTCGCTCGCTCAACTCGCTCTCGGGCAGTCGCGATCCACGCTACGAGGTGCACCTCGTCGGCGTCGCAGACGAGCTGACGGCCCAACTTCGGGAGCGCTTTCCCGACCGAGCTCCTGAAGGGGCGCTTCGCGTCGAGTGGGTCGGTCCGAAGGCTGGCGAGCAGCTCCGCGACGCAGCGATTCAATCCCTGCTGTACGCCATCGCGTTCATCATGCTGTACGTGGCGTTCCGGTTCGACCTGCGGTTCGCGCCCGGTGGCGTCATCGCCATGCTCCACGACGCGCTCATCACTCTGGGCATCTACGTGCTGCTGCAGAAGGAAGTGAATCTCACTACGGTGGCCGCGCTTCTCACCATCATGGGTTACTCGATCAATGATACCATCGTCGTGTTCGACCGAATTCGCGAGAACATGGTGCGCGTTCGGGACAAGAGCCTTCGCGAGCTGATCAACATCAGTACGTCGCAAATGCTGTCGCGAACGATCGTCACATCGCTCACGACGCTCCTGTCAGTGTCTGCGTTCTTCTTCCTAGGCACTGGAGTCATCCAGGACATCGCATTCGCGTTGGGCATCGGCATTATGATCGGGACCCTGTCGTCAATCTTCATTGCCGCGCCGATCACCGAGCTGATGGACCGGCGTCTCTTCAACCGTTCATAGGGATAGCCCCTTGAATCGGTACAGCGTGCGGCCTTCCGACGAGCGGGCGGCCAGCATGCTGGCCGACGACTGTGGGCTAGGGCTCACGGCGGCCCAAGTGCTCCTGCATCGGGGTGTCCGTGATGCCGAGGAGGCCCGCCCGTTCCTCGACTCCACGCTGCGTGGCCTGAGCTCCCCCGAACCGATGGCCGACCGCGCATTGGCGTCCGAACGCATCACACGCGCGATCCGTGCTGGCGAGCGGATCGTCGTGTTTGGCGACTACGACGTGGATGGCACTACATCGGCAGTCATTCTCAGCGAAGTCATCGCGGCGCTCGGAGGGGACGTGCGGGTGCTCATCGCCGACCGTTTTCACGGGGGGTACGGTCTCAGTGATCAGGGCCTCGATCGGTGTTTGGCAGAACGCCCGGGGCTCCTCGTAACCTGCGACTGCGGCTCGAGTGACCACGAACGGATCACCAAGGCCAGGGCCCACGGCGTGGACGTCATCGTCGTCGACCATCACCTCGTGCCCGAAGAAGCCCTGCCGGCCCTTGCCTTTCTCAACCCGCATCGCCCTGAGTGCGGTTTCGCTTACAAGGGCCTCTGCAGCGCGGGTCTAGCCTTTTCATTGGGTGCTGCGCTGCGCTCGGAGATGGGCGCCAAACTCGACTTAAGGGCATGGCTCGACTTGGTCGCCATTGGCACGATCGCCGATCTCGCGCCGCTGACTGGAGACAACCGGCGGCTGGTGCGAGCGGGCCTGAAGAACCTCGGCTCTCCGAACACGAGGCCGGCCCTCGTCGCGTTGCGGCAAGCCGCCAAGATCCCGGAGTCTGCCCAACTCACGGCGCGTGATGTGGCCTTTCGTTTTGCGCCCCGGCTCAACGCGCCTGGGCGCCTCGGGGTGGCCGACCTCACGCTCCGCTTCCTGACCGCGAAAACCCCGAAAGAGGCCTTGCGCTTGCTTCAGGACGTCGAGGCGCAGAACGAGGAGCGCAAGGCACTCACCAACCGCGCCACGGAAGAAGCGCGCGCGCAGGTGATCGAGCTTTACGGAGATACGCCCGAGGAGGGTGTGGTCGTGGCGAGCGAAACATGGCATCGCGGCGTCGTCGGCATCGTGGCTGCTCGCCTCGTGGACGCGTTTGGCGTCCCGGCAGTCGTCATCGCCTTGGACGGCCAGCACGGTCACGGCAGTGCCCGAACGACCTCCGGCTTCGACGTCTACAACGCGCTCGCCCATTGCGCATCCGACCTGAGCGCTTGGGGCGGACATCGTGCCGCGGCGGGGATGTCTCTATCGAAGCGCGCCCTCGATTCCTTCCGTGCGTCTTTCCTGCAGGCCACCCAGGGCGCGGGCTTCGGCGAACGGCCATCGGAGGAGATCGACGTTGCGCTCAGCGGGGCGTTTCGCGTTCCAACGGTCGAGGACCTGCAGCGCCTCGGCCCCTTCGGAGAGAGTCACCCCGTGCCGACGTTCTTGGTCGATGCCCACGTCGTCGAAGCAACGGGGGTCGGGGAAGGACGCGTCCACGCAAAGCTCAAGTTGCGCGTGGGCCAGGATTCCGTTCGCGCGTTCGCACCCGGCATGTTCTCACGCATCGAAGGCCGCGATAACCTCCGCCTTGTCGGTGAATTTCAGCCCGACCATTGGATCGGCGGGCGTGCAGTCGAGCTCCTCGTCAAGGACATACTGGACTAGTGTGCGAGCAAAAAGATCCGCACACTAGCGGCCGGTCCACTGCGGCTCGCGCTTCTCGAAGAACGCGGCGAGACCTTCTTTGGCATCCTCGCTGTTGAGCACGGCGTAGAGCTGTTCACGAAGGTAGGGAAGGGCCTCTTCGACGGACATCTTGCGTTGCTCGTTGAACGCATGGAGCCCCATCTGCATTGCGTTGGGCGACTGCTTGGCGAGCTGGCCCGCGAGCTCCGTAACCCGGGCATCGAGCTCGGCGTCGGGGACAACTTCGGTCAGCAACCCGATCTCCTTCGCTTTCGTTGCGGTGATCTTTTCTCCGAGCAATATGAGCTTCAGCAGGTCCCGCGTAGGAACGACCCGTCGAAGAACCGCCATGATCATCATCGGGAACAAGCCGCGCTTGATCTCCGGGGTCCCCAGGATCGCGCTTTCGCAGGCGATGGCGAAGTGACAGCAAGCGATGATCCCCATCGCGCCCCCCATGACGTATCCCGGGATGCGCGCGACGATGGGCTTCTTCAGAGTGTCGAATCGCAGCAACAAGTCATCGAACTCGCCCTTCTTCTCGAGCTTGCCGCGGCTCGCAGTCATGCCCTTCAAGTCGGCCCCAGCGCTGAAAGCGTTCCCGGCCCCGGTCAGGATCACGACCCGCACGTCGTCCGCGGCTTCCGCGTCGTCGAGTGCCCACAGCAGCTCGTTCACCACCTCCTGACTGAGCGGGTTCTTCTTTTCCGGCTTGTTGAAGGTCAGGGTGACGATGTGGCCATCCTGCTCCACGAGCAGGGATTGATAGTCGCGTTCCTCCATGGCGGGATTCTTGGGCCCCGATTCTGTCAATTCAAGCGGAATGATTCCGCGTGTAACGTCGCGTGGTTGCAGCCGTTTCAGGCTCCGTGTACTGTGCGTCGATACGCGGCTGGAGGGGCAGAGTGAGCTGGGAGCGGATCGGGTGTGCGGTTGCACTGGCGGCGGTAGTTTCGCTGGCCGCTCCTCTACGTGCGGCTGAGGCGCAGCTCGATCCAGCGACGCTCGACACCATCAAGGCCACGCCCAAAGGCACCATTGGCCTGGGCCTCGTCGGTGCGGAGCTCGGATTGATCATTCCGTCTGTTTCCGGGCTCAATGAAGCCTGGGCCTTGTCGGTCTTTCCTGTCGTCGGGGCGGCGGGCGGCGCGCTCGCTGGCTACTTCGCCCTCGACAAGCCGGGCCGCGAGAAGGGGTCGGTCGCTGCGTTGGTGGTTGGGCTCGCCGGTGTGCTCCCGGCGATCCTGGTTACCGTCAAGGGCGTCCGCCAGGAGCGGCAGGACCGATGGGAGCCGACCCCCCAGATCGACCTGCGAACCGAGAAGGAGCAGCGCGCGTTCGAAACGGCGGAGGCCGGGCCAGGGCTGCTTCGACGGTCACGTTCGGGTCTCCGCGTTGCCGCGCCAGGGGTGACCTTCTCGAGGAGGGCCCCACAAGACGCTGAAACCGCGCGGATGGGCGGCCTCCGCGATCGAACCGAGATGCGGCTTTCCCTCGCGTCTGGCGTGTTTTAGCGTTCCGGCATGATCATCTCGACGGTGAGGCGAACCGTGCGCGAGCGCGCGCTGCTGTCTCCGGGAGACCACGTGCTGGTCGCGTGCTCGGGGGGGCCAGACTCGACCACTCTATTGCACGTGCTGCATCGCCTGCGGAGCGATCTTGGCATCACGCTTTGCGCTGCGTCGATCGACCATGGCCTCCGGCCCGAGTCTGCTTCGGAGGTCGAGCAGGTGGGAGCTTTTGCGCGCACACTCGGCGTGCCCTTCTATGAGACGCGGGTCGATCTCACCAGGGAGGGCGTCTCAATTCAGGCCCGGGCGCGCAAACTTCGGTATCGCGCCCTTCGAGAGATTGCCTTCTCTCACAGCGCCGCCCGTATTGCGGTCGGCCACACCCAGGACGATCAGGCGGAAACGGTGCTTGGGCGGGTGCTGCGCGGTGCGGGGCTCCGCGGCCTGGAGGGGATCGAAGCCCGGCGTTCCGATGGGGTCATTCGCCCTCTGCTCGATTGCCGTCGCTCCGACGTTCGAGCGTATGCGGTGGAGCGGGCGCTTCCTTTCGTCGACGATCCGTCGAATCACCAACGCGCCTTCGAAAGGGTTCGCATTCGTCATGAGGTTCTGCCCACGCTCGCGGCGGAGGATCCACGGGTCGTCGAGCACCTCTGTGCGCTGAGCGATGAGGCCGCCGAGCTCAATGCCTATCTAGACGGCCAACTTCCCCAGCTCCCTCCGGAGGGCGACCGCTGCGTCGCCACCGAAACCCTCGCTGGGTTCCCTGCTCCCATTCGAATTCGCTGGCTCCGAGGCTGGATCGCCCGCGAAACCGGATTAACCCCTAACCGCAGCCATCTCACCGAGGTGGGCCGACTTCTTACGGGCTCGGGGGAGGTCCTGCTAGGATCAGGTTGGTCGGTCTGTCGTCAGGGCGGCGGACTTTCGCTGGAATATCGTGAGCATCGCAGAACACGCAGCAATCGCTCCTGAGCCTTCCGCCCGGCGACGGTTGCCAAGCGGGCTCGGCGGCCTCACAAAGATAGGAGGGGCCGTCGCTCAAACTTGGCCGATCGGTCGGCCGCGCCCCTGCCTTACCATATGAAACAAAGCCAAAAAACACTGCTCTTCTGGGTCCTCGTGATCCTGATGTGCATCGTGATCTTCAATTTTGTCGCGCGCGAGGAGCAGCCTCGAAGCGTTCCGTTCAGCGAGTTCGTCACCGACGTCGCGGACGGCAAAGTCCAGAAGGTCAAAATCCGTCCACAAGACAACAGCGGCGAGTACACCTACTGGCTGAAGTCGGTCGATGAGAACGCGGCGCAGGGGCAGCGCGGCGCCCGCAGTGAGAAGGTGACTGTCGGCATCATGGGCGAGCAGATGAACCAGCAGCTGCTCGATAACCAAGTGAGCGTCGAGTACCTGCCAGAAGATGAAAACAGCCTCTGGACGAGCATCCTCGTGACTTGGCTTCCGATGATCTTCCTCGTTGGCATTCTCCTGTTCTTCATGCGTCAGCTCCAAGCGTCAGGCGGCAAGGCCATGAGCTTTGGCAAGTCACGCGCGCGCCTCCTCAATGAATCTCAGAACAAGGTCACCTTCAAAGACGTCGCTGGCATCGACGAGGCGAAGGACGATTGCGAAGAAATCATCGCGTTTCTGAAGGACCCAAAGAAGTTTCAGCGTCTCGGTGGCCGCATTCCAAAGGGCGTCTTGCTCATGGGTGCGCCGGGCACGGGCAAGACGCTCCTCGCGCGTGCCATTGCGGGCGAGGCCGGCGTCCCGTTCTTCAGCATCTCTGGCTCGGATTTCGTCGAGATGTTCGTCGGCGTCGGCGCCTCGCGCGTCCGCGATCTGTTCGAACAGGGGAAAAAGCACGCGCCCTGCATCATCTTCATCGACGAAATCGACGCCGTCGGTCGCCATCGTGGCGCCGGGATGGGTGGGGGTCACGACGAGCGCGAGCAAACCCTCAACCAGCTCCTCGTCGAGATGGACGGCTTCGAGTCGAGCGAGGGTGTCATCATCATCGCTGCGACCAACCGACCCGACGTTCTGGATCCGGCCATCCTTCGCCCCGGCCGCTTCGACCGGCGCATCATCGTGCCCCGGCCCGACTTGAACGGGCGTCAGGGCATTCTCGCCGTGCACACTCGGCGCGTTCCACTTGGTGACGACGTGCAGCTCGACATCATCTCACGCGGAAGCCCCGGCTTCTCCGGCGCCGACCTGGAGAACCTCGTCAACGAGGCCGCGCTCCTGGCCGCCCGCCAGGACAAGGACGTCGTCTGCATGATCGACTTCGAGATGGCCAAAGACAAAGTCATGATGGGCTCCGAGCGCCGGTCCATGGTCATCAGCGAGCACGAGCGCAAGACGACGGCGTATCACGAAGCCGGACACACCCTGGTGGCCTGGAAGCTTCCGAACCACGACCCCATTCACAAGGTCACCATCATCCCGCGCGGCCCCGCGCTGGGCCTCACGATGGCGCTTCCCGAGGAGGATCGCCTGAGCTACAGCGCCGACTGGGTGCTCGACCGCATCGCCATGGCGCTCGGTGGGCGCCTCGCCGAAGAGGCGGTCTACGGCCAACTCACGACCGGCGCCGCGGACGACTTCAAGAAGGCGACCCAGCTCGCTCGCTCCATGGTCACCGAATGGGGCATGAGCACGACCCTCGGTCCGCTTTCGTACGCCGAAACGGAGGAGCCCGGGTTCCTCGGTTCATCCCATCATAAGGACTACTCCGAGGAGACAGCCAAGGAGATCGACGACGAGGTTCGCCGCATCATCAGCGCGCAATACGAACGCGCGAAAGTAGTCATCGGGGAGCATCGCAAGGAGCTCGATGCGATCGCCGAAGCGTTGCTCGAGAGGGAGACCCTCGGCCGCGACGAGATCGAAGCGATCATGACCGGCAACGAGTTGCCGCCATCGGCCATCGTGAGCGTTCCGACGTATGCGGAGAAGCGGCGCGAGAGCGAAGAAAAGCGGAAGGGCGCCATCTTTCAGCCCCGCCCGCGTGAAGTCCCCAGCGCCGGGTAGTTGACGGAGGTTCCGATGCCTGAGCTGTGGGGGGTCATCAATGTGACGCCAGACTCATTCAGCGACGGTGGCCGGTACCTCGACCCTAGCGCGGCGGTCGATCACGGCCGACGGTTGCTCGAGGAGGGTGCCGACGTGCTGGACGTCGGGGGCGAATCCTCCCGGCCGGCCGGTCGAACGTACGGCGAAGGGTTCGACCATGTGCCTGCCGCCGAAGAGATCGCCCGTGTGGTGCCTGTCATCGAGTTGCTGGCGGGCGAGCTTGCGGCGCGGGTCTCCATCGACACGGTCAAGCCCGAGGTGGCGGCTGCCGCCCTGGCGGCGGGCGCGAGCATCGTCAATGACGTGCGGTGCGCTGAAGATCTACGGCTGGCGGAGGCTGCCGCGGCCGCAGGCGCCAACTACGTCATCATGCACAACCGCGGCCGAGGCGAAGTGCGGTCGCCCAACACCGACTACGGCGACATCGTTCAGGACGTGATCGACGAGCTGCTCCAGGCAGCTGAACGCGTGGAGCGTGCAGGGGTGCCGCGGGCCGCGGTCTGGCTCGATCCGGGCCTCGGATTCGCCAAGACCGGCCGTCAATCCGCCGCGCTACTAAGTTCTCTTGGGCGTTTCCGAAAGACCGGATACCGTGTACTTGTGGGGCCTTCGCGGAAATCGTTCATTGCCGAGCTCGCGCCCAGCCGGAGCGGTGAGCTGCCATCAGCCGACGATCGGCTCGGTGGGACGGCTGCCGCGGTCGCGATCTGCGTGGCGGCCGGCGTCGATGCGGTACGCGTGCACGACGTCCATATCATGAGCCAGCTCGTTCGTGTCGCCGAAGCGCTTCGCGCACCACCTGAGGGCTCGCTATGATCGAAGTCCTCACCAGTGTGTTGACCGAGCTGAGCGACGGATTCCTAGGCTTCTTTCATCGAAACGCCTGGGAAGTACTTCACGATTGCTTCGACATCGGTTTGGTCGCCGTCCTCATCTATTGGGCGTTGGTCATTTTGCGCGGAACGCGCGCCATGCAAGTTGCCATCGGCTTGTGCCTCGTCTTCGTAGGCTACCTCTTCGCCCGCCGTGTCGGCTTGGTGACCGTCACTACGATTCTAGATTCGGTGCTCGCCTATCTCGCAGTCATCGTCGTCATCATCTTCCAATCCGACATCCGACGCGCGCTCGCGCGAATGGGAAGACGGCCACTCCTCCGTGGCCAACGCACGGCCAAAGAGACGCAAACCATGGAGGAAGTGATCAAGGCGGCGGGCACGCTCGCGCAGAAGCGTATCGGCGCGCTGGTCGCGTTCGAGCGGAGCGCGTCGCTGGACGAATTCATCGAGCGCGGGACCGAGGTCGACGCAGCTGTCAGTAAGGAGCTCCTGCACAGTATTTTCGTGCCCAGCTTCGAGAACCCCATGCACGACGGCGCTGTCGTGGTTCGCGAGGGGCGCATCTGGCAGGCCGGCGTCTTCCTGCCGATGGCGGGCTCTGCCGGGGGCGACCGCTCGCTCGGTGCGCGTCATCGCGCCGGCATCGGCATCACGGAAGAGACCGATGCGGTCGTCGTCGTCGTCAGCGAGGAGCGCGGCGCGATTTCACTTTGTTTCGACGGCAATATCGTCCGCAACCTCGACGTCGCCTCCCTGCGGGACGCGCTCTACGGCCTGTTTTACGCGCCCAAACGGGGCCGCCGCAAAGCCGCCGACCGTCGTAGCACAGTGGTGCCCCCGGAACCGAGCCGTTCGCAAAACCCTGAAGCGGTGATCACGGTCAAGAAGGCTGAGGAAACATCGTGAGCGCTATCGTCGACGCGCTTCACACTATTAGGCTGTTCTTCACTGAGAATCTCGGTCTCAAGGCCGGCGCGCTCGGAATCGCGATCCTCATGTTCTCCCTGGTGCATGGCGCGGAAGATATGGAGCGGAATGTGTATGTTGGCGTCGTGGTTCAGCCGCCATCCGATGCGCAGGACATGATTCTCGTGACCGAGATTCCAGACAAGGTCCGTGTGCGGCTCAAGGGCAGCAGGGCGCGCCTGAACGCGATCCGGCAGGAGAACCTGCCCCCGGTCGACGTGAAGCTCAAGACGAAGGAGGAGCCCCGGTACTACCTCGAGAAGGAGATGTTCGATCTGCCGGCGGGGGTATCGGTGATGGAGGTCGTTCCGCCTTCATTGGTATTCAAGTGGGTGCCTCGTGCCATCCGTGAGCTTCCGGTCGAGGTCTCTCTCGACGGCAAGCTGCCCGCTGGGCTCGAATGGGCAGGAGAGCCCGAGGTGTTTCCGGAGACCATGGACGTCGAAGGGCCGCGAGATGTCGTCAACTCGATGCGGACGGTCCGCTCGATGGAGGTCGATGTCCGCGAGCTCGAGGATGGCGTCCTGCAGCGCGAGGTCCCGCTCGTCGGGGCGCCCGCCAACACGACATTCGAGGCGCAGACCGTGTTGGTGACCCTGCGTGTTCAGCCCAAGATGAAAGAGCGAGTTCTTTCACCACTACGAGTCGACGCCGAGGGCGTGGTACCTCGCGCTCTACGTCCTCGTGCGATTACCGCGCGCCTTCGCGGTCCTGAGGTGATTCTCGATCAGCTCAACCCAGCGTCGGTGCTGGCGATTGTCAACTTGAGTGACGCGGCCGGAAAGAAGGGCGCGGTGGCGGTGCCGGTGGAGCTTCGCGGGCTGCCCGACGAAGTCGAAGTGCTCGAGATCGAGCCGGCCATGGTCACCGTGCTGCTGGGCGAATAGCGGTCTCTTTCTTGGCTTCGGCGGCGATGTCGTTGGCCATCGCTTTGATGCGGTCCTGTTTGGGGCCTTCGATCATGACCCGGAGCTTGGGCTCGGTCCCGCTCCAGCGAACCAGCACGCGGCCGCTCTTGCCCAGGGCCTTCTCGGCGCGCGCGATGGCATGGCTGGTCTTGGGGAGGTCTTCCAGGGGGCGGCGATCGGGTAGGGTGACGTTCACCAGAATTTGCGGGACGCGCTCCATCACCTCCCCGGCGAGCTCCGAGAGCGGCCGCCCTTCACGAAGCACGATGGCGAGCACCTGCATGGCAGCGACCAGGCCATCACCGGTGGTTGCATGGTCGAGGAAAATCAGGTGGCCCGACTGTTCGCCACCGAAGTTGAGGCCGCGCTTACGCATCGCTTCGACGACGTAGCGGTCGCCGACGTTGCAGCGCAATAGCTTGCCGTTGTCGTTCTCGATGGCGCGCTCCAGGCCGAGGTTACTCATGACGGTGGCGACCAGCGTCCGGCGACGGAGACGCTTGGCGCGGAGCATGCGTGTCGCACACAAGGCCATGATCACGTCGCCGTCGATCTGGTTGCCCTTCTCATCGATCATGATGATGCGGTCTGCGTCCCCGTCGAGGGCGATGCCGAGGTCCGCTCCGCGCTTGCGAACCTCCCTCGCACATGTTTCGGGGTGCAGCGCGCCAACCTTGTGATTGATGTTCTTGCCGTTGGGCCGGACGCCAATTGCATGGGTCGTCGCACCGAGCTCAGAAAAGACTAGCGGTGCGGTCCGGTATGCAGCGCCGTGCGCCGCGTCGACCACGATCCTGACGCCCTCGAGCGTGAGCTCGTGCGGAAACGAGGCTTTGACGAACGCCACGTAGCGCCCCGGCGCGTCATCCAAGCGCTCTGCGCGGCCAACGCGCGTTCCTGTAGGACGCTTCTTGTCGAGGTCGGAACCATCGATGAGGGCCTCCACCTCGTTCTCGACGTCATCGGGGAGCTTGAACCCATCCGGCCCGAAGATCTTGATCCCGTTGTCCTGATAGGGATTGTGCGAAGCGCTGATCACCACTCCGGCGTCTGCTCGCATGCTGGTGGTCAGGTGGGCGATGGCGGGCGTGGGAAGTGGGCCCGACAACAGGACCTCGCCGCCTAGGGCGCAGATGCCAGAAGCCACGGCCGTCTCGAAGAGATAGCCCGACAAGCGGGTGTCTTTTCCGACGACGATTCTGGGGACGTGCCGGACGCGCTTGCCTGCCTGGTATGCGATCGCAGCGCCGATGCGGAAAGCCACCTCGGGGGTCATGTCGCCGCGATTCGCAAGGCCGCGAATGCCATCGGTTCCGAAGAGTTTGCGGCTCATGCTTGGTTCAAGGCTCCCACGTGACGTCGATACTCCAGTTCGACGGAGGGGCAAACGTGCCCGTGGTGACGAAGTTTAGTGGCCAAAGCGCCTCGATCAAGAAACCAGGACGCTGAGCCTGCGCCGTCGTGTTGGGACCGCCTTCGTTTCGCCGCGCCACGAACTGTCCTTCGACGTATAGACCACGGATAGGAACATTGTCGGGGAGGACGCTGTCGACGCTGAAGCCGACCTGCACTGCGGTGTCCCCCTCGGTGTCATCGGCACCGCCTTGCCCTTGTGTGATCCCGAAGGTGGGCGCGAACCCTCCGAACTGAGATTGCAGTGATGCGGAGAAGAGGCCTGCGGCAACACCGGTCAGGAAGTTCGTCGTCTCCTGTGACGCTTGGGCCGTGGAGTTGTTGACGCCACGCTGTTGTCGCGTGCTGCCTGTGACGAGCAACGCGATGACTTGGGCCTCGCTGGTCGTCGGAATGCTGGATTTGAACTCGATCGTCGGGTTGTTGAGGCGCCCGGACACCACGACCGTCACGGTGTCGTTGCTTCCGCGCAACGAGTG
>Ga0316191_10001521_pt1 | contig 16420 bp, 14 predicted proteins | sample Eddworburr2cm_MG_FD_204928 | JGI IMG/M metagenome (GOLD analysis project Ga0316191, IMG submission 204928) | Coastal sediment microbial communities from Maine, United States - Eddy worm burrow 2 cm | ecosystem: Environmental > Aquatic > Marine > Coastal > Sediment | place: USA: Maine...
GGCCCGCCTGTCTGACGACATAGAGGTTCTCACGCCCGCGTCGCCCGAACGACGCGGCTGTCAGCTGTCACTGCGACTGCGATCGGGCCGACAGGTCTTCGAGCGTCTGACCGCCGCGGGGGTCATTGTGGATTGGCGGGAACCGGACGTGATCCGCGCGGCACCGGTGCCCCTCTACAACAGCTTCGAAGACGTATGCAGATTCGTCACTCACCTCGAGGAAGCGATCTCATGAGCGAGACGGTTACTATCGTCGGTGCGGGCCTGGCCGGTTCCCTGATGGCCATCTTCCTGGCGCACAGGGGCTACTCGGTGACGCTGCTGGAGAAGCGCCCGGACATGCGACTGGAGTCACTGCCCGCTGGTCGCTCCATCAATCTCGCCCTGGCCAACCGGGGGCTCAGGCCGTTACGGGCGGTCGGTCTTGAAGACCGCGTGCGAGAACAGCTGGTAACCATGCGCGGGCGCATGGTCCACGATGAGCAGGGCAGCACACAACTGCAGCCTTATGGGCAGCACCCGTGGGAAGTCATCTACTCGATCTCCCGGCCGGGGCTGAACGCCCTGCTGCTGGATGAGGCGCAGGCCGCCGGCGTCGACCTGCGTTTCTGCAAAGCCTGCTTGCAGGTCGATCTCGACGGCGGCGTCCTGGCTTTCGCGGACGAGGACAACAGCACCACCATCGACCTGCCGTTGCGACGCTGCATCGCCGCCGACGGCGCCGGCTCGATCCTGCGCGAAGCGCTGATGAAGCGCACAGGCTTCAACCACAGCGTCGAGTGGCTTGAGCACAGCTACAAGGAGCTTTGCATCCCGGCGAAGAGCGACGGCGGCTACCGGATCGACCCGAATGCATTGCACATCTGGCCGCGCGGCGGCTACATGCTGATCGCCCTGCCCAATCTGGATGGCAGCTTCACCGTAACGCTGTTCCTGCCCAACGAGGGCGATCCTGGCTTCGACAGTCTTGACACTCCCGACCACGTGCGCAGCTTCTTCCACACCCGGTTCCCGGATGCGGCGGCCTTGATCCCCGATCTCGAGGACGCGTTTTTTGCCAATCCGACCGGGCCGTTGGGCACCGTACGATCCGCCCCGTGGCATCTCGGCGACCAGCTCTGCCTGCTCGGTGACGCTGCCCATGCCGTGGTACCTTTTCACGGCCAGGGCATGAACGCCGCCTTCGAGGACTGCCTGGAGATGGACACCTGCCTTGAAGCCACCGAAGGTGACTGGGCGCGCAGCTTCGAGCTCTTCTTCGAACGGCGTAAGCCTAATGCCGATGCCATCGCCGACATGGCTATCGAGAACTACGCCGAGATGCGGGCATCAGTGATCGACCCGCGATTCCTGCTGCGCAAGCAACTGGCGTTCGAGCTGGAGCGTCGTCAGCCGGACCGCCTCGTGCCGCGTTACTCGATGGTGATGTTTCGGGACGACATCGCCTACGCGGACGCCCAGTCCCGCGGCCGCATACAACTTGAGATCATGGAACGCGCCATGAAAGGCAAGCAGCGGCTGGAAGAGATCGACATCGATGCGGTGGAGCGCGAAGTGCTGGAGACGCTGCCACCTATATGACGCAAAACCTTGGAATAACGACCAAGCAAGGTGACAATCCCTGTCGCCCACGGCGTTAGCCCCCGATCCGTGATGAAACCCGAACCCGGCAGGACCCCGGTTTGCCAATGTCGATCGACGCAAAACAGACGAACAACAGCCACGAGAGACACGTCGTCTATCTCAAGCTGAGAAAGACCGGCGGCACCACGCTCGCGTCATCGATTCTGTTCCCTTATTGCGTCAAACACGGATTGAGCTACATGGACCCGGTCGACTGGTGGGCGGTGCACCCCAGATTGGTCGCCGGCGAACATTTTCACATGATGTTCAGACACTTCCCCGACTTCCCGCAGCCCTGGGCCAGGACCTGGCTGAGAGACGTGATCGGCAGGTATCGACTCATCACGATGTTGCGTGAACCAGTCAGCCGGCTGTTGTCGGACTTCAATCATCTCAGCCATTACAACCGGAGGATGACATTCAGTGAATATCTGCAGAGTCATCACGAGCCGAATCACCAATCCCGATGGCTCGGATTCGATGGCCGCGATGCGGATTTCATCAGCAAGCGTTTCTCGGCTGTGGGTATCACGGAGAGGTTCGACGAGAGCATGCTGTTGTTCCGGCGTTGTCTGGGTCTGCCGCTGGAAGACATGCTCTATGTCAGGCAACGCGGCGGCGTGGACAAGAGACTCCGACTGTCCGACCTGGGCCAGCAAGCCATCGATGAATTAAGGGACATCAATTGGCTCGATGTGAAGCTATACGAGCAGGCCAACGCGACGTTCGACCGCTACGTCAGCGACCTGCCGGAGATGAGCGAGGAGCTGGGAGTCTATCAGTCTGCTCTGAATGACTTCAGGCATCCCCTCTGGTCCAGGCGGGGAACGTTTCCGATCGGCTATACGACAAAGTACGTTTGGTCCGAGTTCGACAGTGAACATGCCCGGGTCAGGGATCTGCGAGAACTGCCAAGCTGATCGGCGCCAACCAGATGGTGATGGGCGCCGAGCTGGCCGGGACATGTGCCAGTCCAACAACCGGCATGAGGACAGCACGCGCGCCGGAGCCTTTGCTCAGATGGATCGGATGTCCTCGGATTCGATCACCTGTGTCGCCGGGCCATCTTCCTTTACTGAGCGCAACATGGCCGCGGCGACCTGCTGGTCGCTGACTGGCCGAATGCGGCCGAGTTTGCCGACAAGCAGCGGTGACGTCAGGCCCAATAGCAGCTGGCTGATCCTCTCTGCCGGCCTGAACTCGGTGCGATCGCCGGTCAATAGCGAAGGCCGCAGGACAACGAGGCGCGGCAGCCCCAGCGACTGGAGATCGCGCTCGGTCTGTCCCTTCACCCGCAGGTAGAAATTACGCGTCCCTGGGTCCGCGCCAAGTGAGGACACGACGACCAACTGCTGCGCCCCCAGAGCTTTGGCGAGTTGTGCGAAGGCGACGACATAATCATGATCGACCCGCCGGAACGCCTCTTTGGAGCCCGCCCTGCGGATGGTTGTGCCAAGCGCGCAAAACGCATGATCCACCGGGCCCACATCCCCGCCAGCGGAGGACAGCTTGTTGAAGTCGACCATGTGCTCGACCAAGCGCTCATGCGTGACTCCGGCAGGACGACGGACCAGGGCATGGACACGATCGTAATCGCCGGACTCGAGCAACAGGCTGACAAGCCTTGCACCGATGAGCCCGGTTGCGCCGGCGACCATGGCCGTGGGCATGGCTGGTCCCGCAATCAGGTCAGCGGCGTAAGCACGATCTCGACGCGCCGATTCAGGGCGCGTCCCTCCGGCGTGTCGTTGCTGGCGATGGGCTGGGTCTGACCTCTGCCGGTGACTACCAGGCGCTCAGCCATGACCTCGCGGGTCATCAGGTAGTCGGTGACACTCTGCGCCCGGCGCACGGACAGCGCCTGGTTGTAGTCCGCCCTGCCCGTGCTATCCGTGTGCCCGACTACGTCAACGTAGGTTTTCTCGAACTCGTTGAGCACCAGGGCGACGGAATCCAGCACCTCGTAAAAGCTGGAGGAAATATCGGCGGAGTCGGTAGCGAAGGTCACGTTGCCCGGCATGTTCAGGATGATATGGTCACCATGCCGGGTCACGCTGACGCCGGTGGCGCGGAGCCTTTTACGCAACGCCTCGGCTTCGCGATCCATGTAGTTGCCAACCGCACCGCCGACCAACGCGCCGATGCCGGCGCCGATCAGGGTCGCCTTGCGACTACCGCCGATGACGACCCCTGCCACTGCGCCCGCGGCAGCGCCGATACCGGCACCCTTGGCCGTCCGGCTGGTCTCCGTCTCGTCCGTATAGGGATTCAAGGTCTGACAGCCGCTGCTGACGACTGTCGCTGCCAATAGCACGATGATTGCCATCGGGAGGATGCGCGAAGGGGTAAGAATCATGAGCTATGTCTCCGAATATGTGGGTCAACGGGTCGCTGCTGCATCATGATCCGGCGCGTCAGCCTCTGCCGGCCCAGCGGCCTGCGCCGGCGCAGCGGCGGGGAAGCCGAAAGGCTGGAGCATCAGCGGCAACGGGAATACCCAGGCCGGATCGGGCAGATACTCCAGCATCAGGTTGATACGGGGCACGTCCCCGCGGTTGTGCACGGCGTGTTGCCAGCGGTTGTTGAAGTCGTAGGCGACACCCGGTGTCATGGAAAAACTTGTATCGCTGATGGTATAGATGCAATCCGGGCAGTCGCTTATGGCGACGTGGATGCGGTGCGCCCGCGTGGCCATGGTCTGCCCGTCCATGTGTGGGCTGATGATGGCGCCCGGGGGCAAGCGTACAAACAAGGCGCGGGTAAGGACCCCGCCCGGCGTGGCGATCGGCTCCAGGACGCGGGCGACGATGGGGAATACCCGCGCCTGCCACCGGAACCAGTCGGGAAAGGTGAAGACACTGGTCTCGCTATTTCGCTCCTCCATGAGCGGCAACAAGGGTCGGCCGTCTCTCTTGTTGCGACGGGCCCAGTCCACCAGGGACTCCTGCAGCGTCTTGAAACCTCGCTTGGAATAACTGGGCACCCATTCGTGTCGCATGACGATCGAATCCGCCGCGCAATGAGCACTGTCGCCGGCCAGCGACGCCCGCCTTATCGGACGGGCATCCCAGTCAGCGTCGGTCAGGGCGAGAAGCTCTTCCTGCAGTGCGGAGACATCAATCTTCACCAGTTCCCGATATGCAACGCCGATATCCAATGCATCACCCCTGAATTGCAGGTCTCAAAGTCCGATTCTAGCCGATGGATGCGATCCACGACCCGCTTCCGGGATCAGCAGATGCGAGTCAACTCCAGGAAGCTGTAGGGATATTCGTTACGCTCGTCGGCCTCGTGTCGTTCGACCGCGGTCACGGCCCAGGCGTCCTGATCGAGTGGCGGGAAATACGTGTCTCCCTCCAGGACCGCATGCACCCGGGTCAGCAGGATCTGGTCTGCGACCGGCAGAGCCTCAGCATAGAGCGCTTCGCCACCGATCACCATCATCTCTTCGGCACCTTCCGCCGTAGCGGCCAGGATGGCTTCGCCGAGAGCGCTTACGACGCGACATCCCGCGGCCTCATAGCCCGGCTTACGGCTCAACACGAGGTTGCTGCGCCCCGGCAGCGGACGACCGATCGACTCCCAGGTCCTGCGTCCCATCACGATGGGCCTGCCCATGGTGACTCGTTTGAACCGCGCAAGATCGGCAGGCAGTCGCCACGGCAGGTCCCCGTCCCGGCCAATGACCCCATTCTCGGAAGCCGCCACCACGAGTGTGATCTTCATCACACGGATACGGCTGCCTTGATGTGTGGCTCCGCCTCGTAACCGTCGATCTCGAAGTCCTCGAAGCGGTAGTCGAAAATACTCGCTGGCCGACGCTTGATCCTGAGCCGCGGCAACCGGCCCGGCTGGCGCGCCAGTTGTATGTCGGCCTGCTCCAGGTGATTCAGATACAGGTGGACATCGCCGCCAGTCCAGACGAAATCACCCGGCTCCAGGTCGCACTGCTGGGCGATCATGTGAGTGAGCAATGCGTAGGAAGCAATATTGAAAGGCACGCCCAGGAATACGTCGCAGCTGCGCTGATAGAGCTGGCAGGACAAGCGGCCGTCGCCAACCCAAAACTGGAACAGGCAGTGACAGGGTGCCAGCGCCATCCTGCCGGCCGCGACATTCTCCTGAGGACTGACGGTCTCGTCCGGCAGATCTGCCGGATTCCAGGCGGCGACGATAATGCGGCGCGAGTCCGGATTGCGGCGGATCTGCGCCATGACCTGGCTGATCTGATCGATCGAATCGCCGCCGGCACACGGCCAGGCCCGCCACTGCTGGCCGTAGACCGGGCCAAGGTCGCCGCTGGCGTCAGCCCACTCGTCCCAGATCCGAACCCCGTGATCCTTGAGGTAAGAGGTATTGGTCTCGCCGTTAAGGAACCAAAGCAGTTCGTGGACGATCGAGCGGATGTGCAACTTCTTGGTGGTCAGCAACGGGAAGCCGGCAGACAGATCGAAACGCATCTGGTAGCCGAATACGGACAGCGTCCCGGTGCCGGTGCGGTCGTCTTTCTTCAAGCCATGGCTGCGCAGACGGGAGAGCAGATCGAGGTACTGTTGCATGTGTCAGTTGGCGGGTTGTGGTGACTTGCGATAAGCCAGCGTGAGCAGGGTGATGCCAAGCAGAATCATGGGAGTGGACAGGATCTGTCCCATGGTCAGCCAGTCAAACGCGAGGTAGCCGAGGTGCGCATCCGGAATGCGGACGAATTCCACTGCAAAGCGAAAACAGCCGTAGAACAACAGGAATGCCCCCGACACGGCCATGACTGGCGGCCGCCGGGACGAATATATCCACAGGATCGCAAACAGGACAAAGCCTTCCAGGATGCCCTCGTAGAGTTGCGACGGATGCCGGGGGACGCCGTCGACGACGAACGCCCAGGCGACTTCCGTCGGCTTGCCCCAGAGTTCGCCGTTGATAAAGTTGCCCAGCCGGCCGCAGAATAATCCCAGCGGCGCGATCGGGGCCACGAAATCGGTCACCTCGAAGAATCCCTTGCCGATCTTGCGCCCGTAGAGCCAGACACAGAAGACCAGGCCGATGAGGCCGCCGTGGAAGGACATGCCGCCCTCCCAGATACGCAGAATGGCGAGCGGATCCTTGGTCCAGGTATCGGCACCGTAGAAAAGCATATAGCCGATGCGGGCGCCCAGGATGAGTCCCAGTGCGGCGTAGAAGATCAGGTCATCGACCCACTCCAGCTTCCAGCCAAACTCGGGTCGCTTTGCCCGGCTGCGGGCGAGGAACCAGCCGATGGCAAAGCCGATCAGGTACATCAGCCCGTACCAGCGGATCTTCAGTGGGCCAATCGCCAGGGCGATGGGATCGATCTCGGGGTACGGAATCATGGGCGCGTAGTTTAGCAGCAGCGATGGGGCTTGAGACCACTGCGCCAGCCGCGGCGTTCCTTCACGAGTCGGCGCCGACCACGCGGCAGACCAGCGCCTTCAGATAGCGTGTCTCGGGTATGGCCGGATGCAGCGGATGATCTGCCGACTGAGCGCCAATCTCTGTCACCTGCACGAAGCGTCCCAGGTGACGGGCCGCGCGCTGGATAGCGGCGGTGAGGTCTGACACGGACAGATGATGGGAACAGCTGCAGCTGACCAGCCAACCGTCCGGCTCCATGACCCGCATCGCCAGCTCATTGATGCGCTGGTAGGCGGCCAGCCCCTGCCTGAAGTCCTTCTTGCGCTTGATGAACGCCGGCGGATCGACGATCACCGTATCGAATCGGCGGCCCTCGTCCCGCAGCCCTCTGAGCACCTCGAATGCGTTGCCCTGCAGTGTCTCCACCGGCAGGCCGAGTCGCTGGCCCTCTTCCTCGACCCACGCCAGGGCCTGGGCCGATGCGTCAACGAAGGCCGACTGACCGCCCCGGGCTGCAAGTCCCAGACCCCAGGCGCCGGTATAGCAGAACGTGTCCAGAGTCTTGCCGGCCGGATAGCGGGCGAAACGCACGCGATTATCGCGCTGATCGAAGAACCAGCCCGTCTTCTGCCCCGCATGCAACGGCGCCATGAACTGCATGGCTCCTTCGCGCACCGGCACGCGCTCCGGCACGTCTCCACAGGCGACCTCCACATACTGCTCCAGACCCTCCATGTCGCGGGCGCCGCTGTCGTTGCGCCACAAGATGCCCACCGGGTCGAGCACGGCATTGACCGCGTCGACGACCTCGCCCTTGATGCGCTCGATAGCGGCGGTGCTCGCCTGCAGGACCACGTAATCGCCGAACCGATCCGCCACCAGACCCGGCAAACCGTCCGACTCCCCGAACATCAGGCGGTAGCACCTGTCCGGATAGAGCTGGTCGCGCAGTTTCAGCGCCACGTTCAGCCGGTGCTTTACCAGTCCCTGGCCGGGTCGGCGAGCGGGATCGCGGCTCAGGATCCGTGCGGCGATCAGGCTATGGGGATTGACCCCGGCGTATCCCAGAAAATGACCGCGGTCGGACACCAGGCTGACAACGTCTCCGGGCTCGAATGCCTTGATGGGCGTCTGTGTGGTGTCGATCTCGTTACTGTAGATCCACAGGTGCCCCCCCCGGATGCGACGATCTTCACGGGCCTTGAGCTTGAGTTCAGGGAGTTCGGGCAGGCCGGAGGGAGGTTTCACAGCGTATCCTGCGGCCGCTCGGGCCATGGGTTATATTGCCAAAGTTTACTCCTAAACAGTCTCCAGCCGGGCCCCGATGAGCAACCCCGAGAATCGCCTCAGTGGCGAAACCAGCCCCTATCTCCTTCAGCATGCGGACAATCCGGTGAACTGGTATCCCTGGGGCGAGGAGGCGCTCGCTCTGGCGCGCAGGGAAGACAGGCCGATCCTGCTGTCGGTAGGGTACTCTGCCTGCCACTGGTGCCATGTGATGGCCCATGAGTCTTTCGAAGACGCCGACACTGCCGCAGTCATGAACGAGCGGTTCGTGAACATCAAGATCGACCGGGAAGAGCGCCCGGACCTGGACAAGATCTATCAGCTCGCCCACCAGATGTTGGTACAGCGCCCGGGCGGCTGGCCGCTGACCATGTTCCTGACTCCGGATGAGCTCACGCCGTTCTTCGGGGGCACCTATTTCCCCAGGGAAGCACGCCACGGGATGCCCGCGTTTACTGACATCCTCGGCCGGGTGTCTGAGTACTTCCGCGACAACAGGGAAGAAGTCCGACGTCAGGGCGAGGCCGTGCGGGGCGTCTTTGAGCAGGTTGGAAGGGTCGAGCCCGGCGCCAAGGACGGACTCGAAGCGCGGCTGCTGCAGCGTGCCCGGGAGGGTCTGGAAGACAGTTTCGAGTCCCGATTCGGCGGCTTTGGCCGGGCTCCCAAGTTCCCTCACCCGACCAGTATCGAGCGGCTGCTGCGTCACTGGCGATCGACCTCGTCATCAGACGATCCGGACCTGCAGGCTCTCTACATGGCCACCTTCACCCTGCAACGTATGGCGCTCGGGGGTCTGTACGACCAGCTCGGCGGCGGCTTCTGCCGCTACTCTGTCGACGATTTCTGGATGATCCCCCACTTCGAGAAGATGCTGTACGACAACGGCCCGCTGCTGGCCCTGTACGGACAGTGCTGGGCGATCACCAACGAGCCGCTGTTCGGCCGGGTCGCGTCGGAGACAGCGGACTGGGTGATGCGCGAGATGCAGTCGCCCGCCGGTGGCTACTACGCCACCCTGGATGCCGATTCTGAAGGCGAAGAGGGCCGCTTCTACGCATGGGACCGGAACGAAGTGCGCCGTGCCCTCCCCGATGAGCAATACGAACCCTTCGCCAGGGTCTTCGGTCTTGACCGCGAACCGAACTTCGAGGGCCGCTGGCACCTGCACACGTTCCGGCCGGCGACCGAGGTCGGCGAGGAACTCGGACTGAAAACCGACGAGGTCGAGCGTCGGCTGAACGCGGCCCGCGCAAGCCTGCTGGAGATCCGCGCACAACGCATTCGTCCCGGCCGCGATGAGAAGATCCTGACCTCGTGGAACGGGCTGATGGTCCGCGGCATGGCGATTGCGGCCCGGCACCTGCAGCGACCTGAGCTGACAGACTCGGCAGCAGAAGCCGTCAACTTCATCCGCAAACACCTGTGGGTCGACGGGCGGCTGTTCGCCTGCTGGAAAGACGGACGGGCGCGTTTCCCGGCCTATCTGGACGATCACGCCTTCCTGCTCGACGGGATCCTGGAGCTTCTGCAGCAGCGATGGGACAACGGCTGGCTGCAATTCGGCCGGGGATTGGCCGATCTGCTGCTTGACCAGTTCATGGACGCCGACAAGGGTGGATTCTTCTTCACCGCGGCTGACCACGAGAGCCTCATCCACCGGCCTCGGCCACTGGCCGACGAAGCCACGCCCGCCGGCAACGGCATCGCCGCAACCGCCCTGGCCAGGCTCGGCTATCTGCTTGGCGAGCCCCGTTATCTGAGCGCCACGGAAAAGACTCTTGAAATGGCCGCCGGCGTCCTGCAGCAGATGCCGCATGCCCACTGCACACTCCTCAACGCACTTGAGGAATCGCTCCAGCCACCGGAGATCGTGATCATCCGCGGTCCTCATCAGGACATCGGCGAGTGGCAGTTGGCCGCATCGCTTGTCTATGCGCCTCGAAGACTGGTATTCGCCATCGCTTCCGAAGAGAAGGCCCTGCCCGAGTTCCTGGCAGCGAAGGCCGCTGGCGAAGCACCCGTTGCCTACATCTGTCGCGGCTCTACCTGCTCGCCGCCGATCACGTCCCTGTCCTCGCTCACCGGCGAGCTACGCGAGTCCTCTGCCTGAATGAGAGCGATAAGGGCGGCGACAACTTGCCGGGCATAGGCCTGGCCGCCAGGCCAGTCGCTTAGCCGCGGACCCGCCACGTTGAGCCTGCCGATGCCGCTCGCCCGAGTGAATTCCAGCGCAGCCCGGGCGGCCCGGTCTGTAGTCAACTTGTCAGCGCGCAGCTCAAGGCAGGGACGCCCCGTCTCGCGGCATATCTCGCGCGTCAGCCGGGTGCCCCCGGTCAGTGGGCCGGCGGTGATGATCAGGGTCCCGTCGCTGTCGACAACGTTGCGACGGGTACGGGCCGGATAGTCGGCGACCGGCAACTCGGTCAGCGGATAGCGTTCCGGGATGGATCCATCCTCGGCGAGACGTCCGGCCGGGCACCAGCCGCTGCAGGGCCAGTTTTCCGCCAGCGCGGCATCGAGCGCACCCCGATCCACGCCGCTCTGCCCGCCGCTGACGATGCCGTGGAGCCTCACGGCCGGACGTACGTGGCAGTGGCCTGGGCGACCAGCCGGTCCTCGCCTTCGGAACGAAGCCGCACCTCGCCGACGACGAGCCGACGGCCCAGCCGCAGAAGCTCGGCATCAGCCAGCACATCGCTGGGGCCGGGCCGTTTCAGAAACGCGATGTTGAAACTACTGGTCACCGCGTCGCCGGCGTCACCGTCGGCCGCCAGCAGGGCGGCGTAGACGGCGGCGTCTGCCAGCATCATCATGCTCGGCCCGGACACCGTCCCACCCGGACGAAGCTGCCGTTCACCGACGCGCAGTCGGAGCCGCGCACGGCCCGGCTCAGCAGAGTCCAGTTTCATCAGGCGTTGGTAATTGGGGAAGTGCGCCTCGAACCAGGCCTCGATCTGCGTGTGTGTCATTCCTGGCATGAGACGCCCGATCAGCAGGGTGAATCGATGTTACGGCGCGACCAGCCGCCGCCGTTGCGGATCAATTCATAGGCCGGCCAGTAGCGATTGTCGAGCTTTAGCGTGATGACCTCGACGCCGCGGTTCCAGTTGACCGTCTTCAGCCTGACCGCCTCCCTGTCACCTCGTCCGCGGACTGCGGCGACGAACGCATCCAGGTCGGGGGTCGGTATGCCGTCAACTTCGACGATCCGGCGACCTGCGTACAGCCCATAACGGGTCGCAGGCGAGCCGTACCCGAAATAGGCGACATAAACGCCATACGGCTCGATGCCACGCTGCGCGGCCATGGCGCGATGGGGCGCGTGCAGCAACGCGCCTGCCCAGACCAGCAGGCGATCCAGGTCCGTGCCGTCCAGGGCGACCGTTCCCAGCCGCAGGCTCAGTTCTTTGCCGTCTCGCCAGATCACCAGCTCCACTTCAGGGCGCTGGGAGCCGCGTTCGACCTCGCGGAAGTTGGTAACGACCTCTCCGTCGATGGCCAGCAGGAGATCGCCCGGCTTGAGTGCGTCGGCTGCCGGCGTACCCGCCGTGATGCGTATCACCTGGAGAGCCTGACGTCGTCGCGGGTCGTCGCCTTCGAGGCGCTCGATCCAGTCTGCGGACAGACCCAGCCCGCGAGCGCTCGACAGGGGCATACGGACGAATTCGGTCTCCAGCGAGCGGATGGGAGCGCCTTGCTGCACATGCGATACCGTTTCGGCGACGATATCCGCAGGCACGCCCTTGTTGACCTGAATCTGTTCCTGCCCTGAGTGATAGGCGAAACTGGACCATAACGACAAGACCCGCCCATCCTCGTCGGCCAGCACGCCGTCAAAATCCGTGGGCGCATTGACCAGCGTGACGGTCTCCAGGTTGGTGTCCCGGAAGCGCAGCGTGCGCGATAGCGGGAAGGCCACCGGATCGATCGACGCGACCTCAGTCGACTGTGCGACAAGACTGTGATCGCCTTTCAGCCCGACCACCCACAGGCGATCTCCCGGCGATACCGGGCTCGGGTTGAAGTCGACATCCCTGACCGGGGTGTCCCCTATGAGAGCCGGGTCATACCCGACCACCGCCAGGTTGTGCAGAGGATGGATCCATTCGACCCTTCCCGGCACCTCCAGCGACCCTGCGAAGGTGATCCGCACGTCACCCAGCGAGATCGGCACCGTGTTGCGGTCCACCACGATCAGGCCGCGATCAGCATCGACGACAACGCCGGTGCCGTGGTAGTGGCGCTCCGAGACACCGGCCACCGGGTACGGCATATCGAAATTAACCATCACCAGGGAGGCGGCCAGGCGGTCGCGGCGTGCATCAGCGTAGCTGATAAAATCGGTAGACGCCGGTGACGGCGGCGACGCGGTGCCGACGTCAGGTAACGACTCACAGGGCCAGACTCCCAGCGCATCGTCTCTGCGGCAGCGTTGAGCCGGGAACCAACGCCGGTCCATCCTGACGGTCCTCAGCTGACTGCCCCGGGGCTCGTCGAAGGTGTGGAAACGGATAGTGAAGCGCTCACCATCCTGCAATGCGGACATCAGCGACTGGAACTCGTCCAGGTCCCCCACCGGAGAACCATTGATCTCCTTGATGACCGAAGCCCGGGGTATCGCGGAACGCGCAAACACGTAGCCCGGATTGGCGAGGTAGATGCCGCGAGGAGGCACATTGAGGTGCCGCGCCTGCTGATAGGACAGCTGGTGTGTGATGGCATCGCCGAACTCCAGGTACTCGCTGGGAGTGATGGCATGCAGATCCCCCGGCCTCACGTCGACGACCCGTGTCTGCCCGCCGCGCTGCAACTCCAGTGTGATGGGTGCGCCGATGTGGCGATCCATCTGTTCCTCGAGGGCGACGAACCCGGTCAACATCTCGTCGTTGACCCGGACAAGAATGTCGCCTGGTTCCAGCTCACCGACCACGGGTGCGCCCGGGACGACCTGTTCCACAACGAGCATGCCGGTCGCTTCCGGGAAACGCTCGCGGATGGCCGCCTCGATCTGCTCCTGCAGTCCCAGCCGGCGTAACTCGTCATAGGGTTGATGGACGAATTCAGTCATCAAGGTGCCACGCGGCACAGGCCGGTCGTCACGCACAAGTTCAACCGCCCGCTTGACCCGATCCAGAGGCAGGAAGAAGCTCGACGCCGCCTGGGTGTTGGCGCCCGCGTTCAGCGCCACCACCTCGCCCTCGATATTTATGACCGGAGACCCGGACGACCCACCCGAGGTGCCGGACGCGGCTTGGTAATAAAACGTATTGAAATCGTTGTAGTTTCCACGGCCGTAGTCGGGCGCGTGCCGATCAAGCCGGGCGAGCGTGCCGGCCAGAATCGACAGTTGCTCGCCGGCATCGTTGCCGACAACCCGGATCTCGCGACCGAGCTCGGCACCGGCCGGATTCAGCGCCAGTTCCGCCGGCTCGATGAACCTCAGTTTTGAAGGATCGTATCGGTAGATGCCAAAGTCGTGGACCGGGTCCCGGTAGATCGGGTAAATGGGCACCTCTTCGTGGTTGATGAAGATCGCCTCGGCCATGACCGGACCGGGCGTCACGACGTGGCGATTGGTCAGGATCAATCCACGGCGCGCATCGACCACGAATCCGGTCGCCTGGGTCGACTGGTTCCAATTGGTGTCGAACGCACGGGTACCGTCCACCTGGATCGATACGACGCCGGTGGAGATCCGTTCGAGCGTCTCGCGCCAGCGGTCTTCCTCGGCTACGGCAGCTGAGCTCAGGGCGGCCAGAGCAAGGCACAAGCTCAGAAGTCGGGGTTTGCGAAGGTTCACCACAAGCCGGGGTCGTAACCAAAGTTGTCCTGAAACGTCTTCTGAACTGACTCCGGCGACAGGGAATGGTTCTGGGTACCTCTGTATCCGACCTTGATGGCTCCCATGATCGAGGCGACGCGGCCGGTCGTCTCCCAGTCGGCGCCGGCCATCAGCCCGTACAACAGGCCGGCGCGGTAAGCATCGCCGCAACCCGTGGGATCGGCCACCTGCACCGGACTGGCCGGCGGAATCTCCTTCACCGAACCGCCGCTGAGAACGACCGAGCCCTGGCTGCCCCGCGTGATGACCAGGGCATCGACCCGCCGGGCGATCTGGTCGACGCTGAGCCCGGTCCGCTCCTGCAACATCTGACCCTCATAGTCGTTGACGGCCACGACCGTTGCCTGGTCGATGAAGCGTGACAACTCTTCGCCCTCAAACATCGGCAGTCCTTGTCCGGGATCGAAGATGAAGGGTATCCCGGCGGCCTCGAACTGCCTCGCGTGACTCAGCATGGCGTCCCGCCCGTCCGGGGAGATCATGCCCCAGCGGATGCCGGCGTCATCGGGGACGCTGATCTCGTGGGCATGATTCATCGCACCCGGATGGAAGGCAGTGATCTGGTTGTCATCCATATCCGTGGTGATGTACGCCTGGGCTGTGTAAGCCTCATCCACGGTGTGGAGGTATGTGCGCGACACGCCATGACCGTCCATCCACTCGGCGTAGGGAGCGAAGTCGTGTCCTACTGCGCCCATCGGGTAGCCTGCGCCGCCAAGCAGCTTCAGATTGTAGGCGATATTGCCAGCGCAGCCGCCAAAATCGCGCCGCATCTCTGGCACCAGGAACGCGACGTTCAGCATGTGGATCTGATTGGGCAGAATCTGATCCGCAAAACGGCCAGGGAATACCATGATGGAGTCATATGCGAACGAGCCGCAGATCAGGGCCGGCATGTTTTCACCTCTGGAGCGTGGCGACGAGCGACGGATTGGGTCACGCTTCGGCGGGCTGCCAGGCAACATCCAGGTGCCGGGCCGCACGGACGTCATCCAGGCGCCGCACCGGCGTACTGTAAGGGGCGCCCTTTACGTGCTCCGGATCCGTCGCTGCCTCTTCACGAATACGCGCCATGGCTTCGACAAAGCCATCGAGCGTCTCCTTCGCCTCGGTCTCGGTCGGCTCGATCAGCAGGCATTCCGGTACCAGTAACGGAAAGTACGTCGTTGGCGCGTGGTATCCATGATCGAGCAGGCGCTTGGCGAAGTCCATGGTCGTGACACCAAAGTCTCTCGCCTCGCGCTTCAAGGTCACGATAAACTCGTGGCTTGCGCGGCGCGCCGGGTAGGCCAGCTGAAAGCCTTCCGCCTGCATCCGGGCGGCAAGATAGTTAGCATTGAGCGTCGCGAATTCGGCCACCCTGCGCATCCCGGACCGGCCCAGCATCCGTGCATACACATAGGCTCGCAACAGTACCCCCGCGTTGCCCATGAATGCCGACAGTCGGCCGATGCTCTGTGGAAAATCCTTCTCGTCCATCCAGCGGAAACGGCCGTCCTCGTCCTTGCCGACGATCGGGATCGGCATGAATGGCTCCAGGCGCTCACCGACACCGACAGCGCCGGAACCCGGGCCGCCACCGCCATGTGGGGTGGAGAAGGTCTTGTGCAGGTTCATATGGATGACATCAAATCCCATATCTCCGGGTCTGGCCTTGCCGAGTATGGCGTTCAGATTTGCGCCGTCGTAGTACAGCAACCCGCCTGCTTCGTGCACCAGGTCCGAGATCTCGAGAATGTGCCTTTCGAATACGCCCAGGGTCGACGGATTGGTGAGCATGATGCCCGCGGTGTTCGGGCCCAGGACCGCCTTGAGCGCATCCAGATCGACGTCGCCGTCTTCGCCGGTGGCGATCTCGATGACCTTGCAACCACACATGGTCGCGGTGGCCGGATTGGTGCCGTGGGCCGCATCCGGAACGATGATTTCATCTCTGTGATGATCGCCCCTGGCCTGGTGATAGGCGCGGATCATGGCGACGCCGGCGAACTCGCCCTGGGCGCCGGCCATCGGCGTCAGCGAAACGCCTTGCATGCCGGTCACCGCCTTGAGCATCTCCTGCAGTTCGTACATACACTCCAGGAAGCCCTGTCCGCTGGCCACGCTCCCCAGGGGGTGACGACCGAGAAATCCGGGCAACATCGCCAACTGGTTACAGGCCCGTGGGTTGTACTTCATGGTGCACGACCCCAGCGGGTAGAAGTGCGTGTCGATCGAGTAATTCATCTGCGAAAGGCGCGTGAAATGACGCACCGTCTGCAGCTCCGACACCTCCGGGAGCCGCGGCCGCTGCTTGCG
>Ga0316191_10001522_pt1 | contig 16418 bp, 17 predicted proteins | sample Eddworburr2cm_MG_FD_204928 | JGI IMG/M metagenome (GOLD analysis project Ga0316191, IMG submission 204928) | Coastal sediment microbial communities from Maine, United States - Eddy worm burrow 2 cm | ecosystem: Environmental > Aquatic > Marine > Coastal > Sediment | place: USA: Maine...
TGAAGCCGTCAGCGTATTGCACGGCCTGCTTGACGCCAATAATCACACGGCCACACACAACCGCGAGCATTTTAACAAACACGGTGTACTCGCCATCAACCTGATGTCATCCCCCGGCGCCGGCAAGACCAGCCTGCTCGAAGCCACCATCGATGTCCTGAAGGATGAACTCTCCATTGCCGTCATCGAAGGTGACCTGGAGACCGAGAATGATGCCAGCCGGATTCGCTCACACGGCGTGCCTGCCATTCAGATCACTACCGGCAGCGCCTGTCACCTGGATGCACACATGGTGCACGATGCCCTGCACAAGCTGGACCTGAAGGAACTGGATATCGTATTCATTGAAAATGTCGGCAACCTGGTGTGTCCTGCCAGTTTTGATCTCGGTCAGCACCGCAATGTCATCCTGCTGTCGGTCCCGGAAGGCGATGACAAACCGGCCAAGTATCCGGTCATGTTTCGTGCCGCGGACCTGGTGTTGCTGAGCAAGAGTGATCTGCTGCCGGTACTGGATGATTTCAATCCGGACAATGCCCGCCGCTATCTGCGTGAGCTGGCCAGCAGCGCACCGGTCTATGAAGTGTCTGCAAAAAATGTTGCTGGCACGGATGCCTGGATCCACTGGTTGCGTGCTGAACTGGCCGAACTGGAACACCGCTCCGGAAGGCTCGCCGCGGAGCCGGCATAATGGCCACAACCGCCCGGGACTGGCTGCAACGCATCCGCGCGCTGCCCTTGCCGCCGCGGGTAAAAATCATGAATGTCTGCGGTGGCCACGAACGCTCTATCACCATGGCCGGGCTACGCAGCGCACTGCCGGATAACATCGAACTGGTTCCCGGACCGGGCTGCCCGGTCTGTATCTGTCCCGAAGAGGACATCTTCGAAGCCATCCAGCTGGCACTGCACGAGGACATCATCCTGGTGGCCTATGGCGACATGCTGCGCGTTCCAGTCAACGTGCGACGTTGCGAGGCACGCACCCTGGAAGAAGCCAGAGCCAAAGGGGCCGACGTCCGGCCAGTGTCCTCCCCACTGGAAGCCGCGCGCATTGCCCGCGAAAACACCGACAAGCCGGTGATCTTTTTTGCCGCCGGCTTCGAGACCACCACGGCACCCACGGCCGCCCTGCTGGTCGAAGGTGTCCCGGACAATCTCTTTATACAACTGTCCGGCCGCCTTACATGGCCCGCTGTTGCCATGCTGCTGGAATCAGAATCCCCCGGATTCGATGCCCTGGTCGCACCGGGACATGTCGCCACCATCATGGGGCCGGAGGAATGGGAATTTGTCGTCGAGCGTCACGGCATTCCGGCCGCTGTGGCGGGTTTTACAGAGGAAAGCCTGCTGGCCGCAATGTACTCCACGCTGCGCCAGTTGATCGAGGGACAGCGCTTTCTCGACAACTGCTATCCAGAGGTGGTCAAACCCGGTGGCAACCGCACGGCACAACGGCAGCTGCGACAGGCCCTGGAAGTTACGGATGCCAACTGGCGCGGTATCGGCACCATTCCAGACTCCGGCTTTGCCTTGAACACCGCCTATAAGGGACAGGATGCACGGCAGGCCTTTCCCGACTACGCCAATGATGCCCGCAAGCGGGCCGGTGAAATGCCACCCGGCTGTGACTGTGCCCGCGTGGTACTGGGCAAGATCTATCCCAACGAGTGCCGCCTGTTCGGGGTCGCCTGCAAGCCGCGTCACCCCATCGGTCCCTGCATGGTGTCCGATGAAGGCGCCTGCCGTATCTGGTGGTCAGGCGGCATGCGCGAACCGGTGAAAAACCCCGGGCGACAGGCAACGGCATAATGGGCACGCTGCGCTGCCCGGTACCGACACGGTCATGGACCTGAATATTGCCAACACGACCACGGAATCCGTCGAGGCACTGCACCTGACCGTGTCCGGCCGGGTGCAGGGAGTAGGCTTTCGCCCCTTTATCTACCGTCTGGCACACACCCATCACCTGAGCGGCTGGGTGCGCAACTGTACCGGCCAGGTGGAGATTCACATTCAGGGAGAGAACCAGGCACTGTATGCCTTCACCCGCAGGCTGTTCCAGCATGCCCCCCCCCTGTCACAACCGTTACTGGAGAACTGTGAGCCTGCCACGGTCGACGACCTTGATTGTTTCACCATCCGCGAGAGTGCAACCACCGGCACCAGTAACATCCACGTACCACCGGACCTGTTTACCTGCGACGACTGCCTCGCGGAATTGCACAATCCCCAGGACCGGCGCTATCGCTACCCATTTATCAACTGCACCCAGTGTGGCCCGCGTTACACACTGATCCGCGGCATGCCCTATGATCGCCCGGCCACCACCATGGTCGGGTTCAAACTGTGCGCAGACTGCCGCAGGGAATATACCGATCCGCTCAACCGGCGCTTTCATGCCGAGCCGATTGCCTGCCCGGCGTGTGGACCGACACTTGAATTTACGGCCCCGGGCATTGAACCCGTCAGCGGCAACAAGGCGGCACTGACGGCCTGCGTGGCAGCACTGCAGGCCGGCAATATTGTGGCCGTCAAGGGCATCGGTGGCTATCACCTGTTGTGCGATGCCCGTAACGACATTGCCATTGCGCGTCTACGCCGCTTCAAACCACGGCCGCACAAGCCGCTGGCGGTGATGTTCCCGTCCTTGCGGGGCACCCCGCTGAAATGTCTCAACCACCGGGTGTGGCTGTCACGTGACCAGGTCGACCTGCTACTATCACCGGGGCGGCCCATCGTGCTGGCACGTAAGCGGCCCGGCTTTGACTTGTCCGAACTGATCGCACCCGGACTGGACGAGATCGGCGTCATGCTGCCGTACAGTCCCTTGCACCACCTGATACTGTCGGACTTCGATGCACCGTTGATCGCGACCTCGGCCAATATTAGCGGCGAACCGGTATTGACCGACAACGTGGATGTCGAGCAACGTCTCGGCCATGTCGCCGCCGCCTTCCTGCACCATGACCGCCCCATCGAACGGCCCGCCGATGATCCGGTATTCCGGATTATCCATGACCGGCCACGCCCGCTGCGTCTGGGGCGCGGCAATGCCCCACTGGAAATCACCCTGCCCGTCACCCTGGAGGCACCGGTGCTGGCCCTGGGCGGGCATATGAAAAACACCCTTGCCCTGGCCTGGCAGAACCGCGTGCTGATATCACCGCACATCGGTGACATGGGCACGGTGCGCAGCCTGGCCGTGTTTGAACAAACTGTGCACGACCTGCAATCCCTCTATGGCATCACCGCCACCGCAGTCATCTGCGATGCCCATCCCGCTTATACCACCAGCCGCTGGGCACAACGCTGTGGCCTGCCGCTCCACAAGGTATTTCATCATCATGCGCATGCCGCAGCGGCCACCCGTATGGATGCACTTGCCGAGGACAGCCTGGTATTTACCTGGGACGGGGTCGGTTACGGTGAAGACGGCACCCTCTGGGGCGGCGAGGCCCTGCTGGGTCGTCCCGGGCACTGGCAACGCTTTGCGACACTGCGGCCGTTTCATCTGCCCGGTGGCGAACGGGCCGGGCAGGAGCCCTGGCGTAGCGCAGCCGCTCTGTGCTGGGAAACCGGACAGCAGTGGCGCGAGCTTCCCGAAGCGGCCACGTTATTACAGCAGGCCTGGCAACGCCGGCTCAATACTCCGCAGACCACTGCCGCCGGACGGCTGTTTGATGCCGCGGCGGCCCTGACCGGACTGTGCACACACGCCAGTTTCGAGGGCCAGGGTCCCATGCTGCTGGAGACAGCCTGCACCGTCAGCGCCGCCCCGGTCGCGCTGCCCTTGAGCAGGACAGACACCGGTCTGTGGCTGTCAGACTGGGAACCCCTGCTACCGGTCCTGCTGGATGCCAGACGCCCGGTGAATCAGCGGGCTGCGGTGTTTCATGCCAGTCTCGCCAACACCCTGCTGCAACAGGCCCGGCAGGCACGCACCCAGCATGGAGTGAACCGTATCGGCCTGTCCGGCGGCGTATTCCAGAACCGGGTACTGGTAGAACAGGCGATCGTGTTGCTGGAAAATCACGGCTTTCAGGTGCACCTGCCTGAATCCATCCCTGTCAATGACGCCGGCCTGAGTTTTGGGCAGGTAATCGAATACGCCATGCGACTGCACAGCGGCATGCAATAAATGTAGGATGGTTCACCTGCAAAAGACCGGTAAAGCTTATGAAACACATCATCAACGTTGAAAACATTAAATGTGGCGGCTGCGCCAATACCATTGAGACCCGGCTGAAGAAGATCGACGCTGTCACGCAGGTCAGTGTCGATGTCGAGCAGGGCCAGGTCACGGTTGAGGCCGCTGATGACAGCCGTGAACAGCTGGTCGAGACACTGCTTGCCAGCGGCTACCCGGAGAAAGGTACAGCCGAAGGGCTCAAGGCCGCGAAGGCAAAGGCCAAGTCCTTTGTCAGTTGCGCCATCGGCAAGATGAGCTGAGTGCCGAGTCAAGATCAGGGCAGGCCCGGCATGGAAGATACCCGCATCTCACTCGCGCACGGCAACGGCGGCCGTTTCATGCGTGAGCTGATTGACGAGGTCTTTGCGCGCCATCTGTCCAATCCGGCGCTCGATGTACACGCCGATGCCGTACCACTGGCACTGAATGGCGGTGAGATGATGTTCACGACCGATGGTTTTACCGTGCAGCCGCTGGAATTTCCGGGCGGCAATATCGGCTCACTCGCGGTACATGGCACGACCAATGACCTGGCTGTTGCCGGCGCCATCCCGAAATACCTCAGCCTGAATGCCTTCATCGAGGAAGGCATGGAAGTCGCCCAACTGGATCGCATCATCGCCAGCCTTGCTGCCGCCGCCGCCGACATCGGCGTCGTGGTCGCCGCCGGTGATACCAAGGTACTGCGTCGTGGCGAAGGTGGCGGGCTGTATCTGGCGACCACCGGTATCGGTTTCCGCGAGGGTCCGCATCTCGGCCTGGACCTCGTGCAGGACGGCGACGCGATCATTGTCAGTGGCCCGGTCGGCGATCATGGCATTGCCGTGATGCTGGCCCGCGAGGAGTTCGGTCTGCACGGCGAGGTCACATCCGATGCCGCCAGCGTGCTGCCGTTGACACAGGCGGCACTGAAAATACCGGGTCTGCACTTCATGCGCGATCCGACACGTGGCGGCCTGGCCACGGTCTGCCACGAACTGCAGCATGCCACCGGCATGGGGGTGACCGTGCAGCAGGCAGACATACCAGTCCGGGACCCGGTGCAGTCGGTCTGTGACATGCTTGGCTACGACCCCATGTACCTGGCGTGTGAAGGCCGTGTGGTTGCCGTGGTCGACCCGGCCAGCGCGGACGCCCTGCTGCAATGCTGGCAGGCCCTGCCGGAAGGCTGTGATGCCGCACAAATAGGCCACCTTGATGCGACCACGCGACAGGTTACGCTGGCAACACAGCTTGGCGGTGCGCGCATTCTCGAGGAACTCGAGGATGACCCCCTGCCGCGGATCTGCTGACGGGCTCTCAAGTAACAATACCGGGGGAAAGGGTGGATAAGCTGAAGCATGCATTCAACCTGACACTGTTCCTGTTTGCCATCTGGCTGCTGTTATCCGGCCATTACACTCCCCTGATGCTGGTACTTGGTGGGCTCTCCAGCCTGCTGGTTGTCTTTCTGGCGACCCGTGCCGACCTGATCGACCGGGAAACTCATCCTGTTCTCCTGAAACCCTCGGTACTGCTCTACTGGTTCTGGCTGACCCGGAAAATTATCCTGTCAAATATTGACGTTGCCCGCCGCATTCTGGCCCCCGGCCTGCCGATCAGTCCGACTATTTTCACTGTCCGGGCCTTTCAGAAAACCGACCTGGGACGGGTGACCTATGCAAACTCAATCACCCTGGTGCCGGGTACCGTCGCCATGGACGTCGACGAGGATGTCATCACGGTACATGCACTGACACAGGACGCAGCAACAGACCTCAAGCACGGTGAAATGAATCGCCGCGTGTGCAATGTGGAGGGTGTTTTTCCATGTTCATCACCGTCTCAATCGTAATACTGGCTGCCATTGCCGTGGGCCTGGTGCGCGCCTTCCGCGGACCGACGCTTTATGACCGCGTGCTGGCGGCCAACATGATCGGCACCCTGACCGTATTGATGGTAGCCGTCCTTGGTTTCATGACCGGGCGTCCCGAGTTTCTGGACATTGCCCTGGTGTACGTCCTGATCTCATTCGTGAGTACGATTGCCGTGCTCAGGGTGGTCGCCCTGCGCACCGGCACAACGGGAGCCGGTAAAAAATGATGGACCTGATACTGGATGTGCTGAGCTGGGTCTGCCTGCTGGGGGGCGCGATCTTCCTGTTGATCGGCGCCATTGGTGTACTGCGGTTTCCTGATTTTTATACCCGTCTGCATGCCGTTAGCATCTGTGACACCCTGGGCGCCGGACTGGTTCTGGTTGGCCTGATGTTACAGGGCGGTCTGAGCCTGGTGACAGTCAAGTTGCTGCTGATATTCTATTTCATGATATTTACCGGCCCGTCAGCCGTGCATGCACTGGCCGAGGCCGCCCTGCAGGACAAACTGAAGCCGCTTGTCGATGAGCGCGAGCCATAATGGAACACCTGATAGACATTGTCCTGCTGGGACTGTTGATGATTACCGGCTTTGCCATCGTGCGCTTGAGAAGCCTGCTTGCGGTGGCCATGCTGACCAGCATCTACAGCCTGCTGTCGGCATCATTGTTCGTGGTGCTGGATGCAGTGGACGTGGCCCTGACCGAGGCCGCCATCGGCGCGGGCATTTCTACCATCCTGATACTGGCAACGGTTGCACTGACCAGTGATGAGGAAAAAGTGCCACGACATACACCGCTACTGCCTCTGGTTGTGGTCATCGCAACCGGGGCAGCACTGATCTACGGCACCCTGGACATGCCGCACTATGGTGACCCGGCAGCCCCCGTTCACAGGGATGTGGCGTCAAGCTATCTCCACGACACGCCGGCAGACATCGGTGTCCAGAATGTCGTTACCTCGGTGCTGGCCAGTTACCGTGGTTACGACACCCTGGGAGAAGTAACGGTCATTTTTACGGCCGGTATCGGCGTGCTCGCCCTGCTTGGTTACCGCACCCGCAGGCGCAATAGCCAGGGCCCTGGAAACAGGAAACTGGTTGTGCTGCGCGTCGTTGCCAAGCTGTTCTTTCCCCTGATATTGCTGTTTGCACTCTATGTGCTGTTTCATGGCGACTATGGTCCGGGGGGCGGCTTCCAGGCCGGGGTAATCTTTGCAACCGGCTTTATCCTCTATGCACTGGCCTTTGGACTGGGCAATGCACAACGGGTCATACCCCACCAGTTGCTGCGCATCATGGCGGCAGTAGGTGTACTGATTTATGCCGCGGTCGGTATCGAGAGCATGCTGCTGGGCGGAAAATTCCTTGAATACCGCGTACTGGCTGACGACCCGGTCACCGGACAGCACCTCGGCATCATGCTCATCGAGCTGGGTGTCGGAATTACCGTTGTCGCCGTGATGCTCATTATCTATTACGGCTTTGTCAGCCGGCTGCACTCCGGGGACATGTAATGTCCGAACTGCTGGGACACTACAACTACTGGATCGTCATCATCCTGATGATGACCGGTTTCTATACTGTCATCGCCCGGCCCAACCTGATCAAAAAGATCATCGGGCTGTTCATCTTCCAGACATCGGTGTTCATTCTGTTCATCAGCATGGCAAAGGTTGAGGGCGGCACTGCCCCAATCATTGAGGAAGGCATCAGCGTATACTCCAACCCGCTGCCCCACGTGCTGATCCTTACGGCCATCGTGGTCAGCCTCGCGACCACGGCCCTTGGGCTGGCACTGGTAATTCGCATCAGGGACGCCTACGGCACCATCAACGAAGATGATATCCACGTGCAGGACGAGGAAGACTAAGGGCTGCAGAACGGGTAAACAGTTTATTCGCCAGGAACTCTGGCAATGAGGGTATTCATTTTAGCTCTCATTTCACTAACGAAGGGGTCTTCAGGGGAAAGGTTGTTGAGATTAACCTCAACATTTACCTGCGAGGACTTGTATCCCGCTATGAGCAAATGACGCCCCACAAACACATCACTCAAGACATTAGGATTGCCGATTTTTTCTAACTGATCGGCTAAGGGCAAAGCCCGGGCGGCCAGGGCCATGAGCCGAAAAGGCGGCTCCGCTGCATTCCGGGTGGCCTTTGCCAGGGTAGCCTTTCTGGTCACCTTCTGTTCATCGGATTCTGCGGGCATCTGCCAGGCCTTCATGACAACAGTAAAAGCATTCATGTCTGTTTCGGCCTCGGACAAAGCTGCTGCCAGCATGGTGGAGACCTGCTCAAGAATGTCTTTCGCCTGATCCTCGACCGCACTGAATGCCTTCTTCCCGATGGTCAGGTTGCAGACCATTGAAAGCAGGGCCAACCCCTGGGCCACGGTCACGGCGGCTGCAGCCCCGCCACCAGGGGCCGGGGAGGCGCTGGCGAGTTCATTCAGATAGGTTTTTAGCCCATTAAGCAGCAATTTGCACTACCGTTCCATATTTTTGCCATTCAAAAGGATGTACATTGTCTCCGTGCTCATAAACGACTCTGTTATTTTCGTAAAGACGAATAGCATTTCTAACGCACATGGCAATAGTCATCGGTCCAACGCGAGGGACGTAAATGCCCGCCTTTTCCTTTGCGCTCTCTTCGAAATTCTGGACAAAGGAGAAATTAAGACACGTAGTGTTTTCTTTAATTTCCTCTCCACGAATTTTTTCAAAAGCCCTGGACGGAACGCCAGTAATAATAGTGTCCGATTTTCCCAGGGCCTCTTCCCGGGAAATTGGCACTTCTTTCCCATTCTTCTGCATTAGCACGCCACCTTCAATGTCAAACGAGTAGACCGTTGCACCATCATTCTTGAGCATGTACGCCAAAGGACGGCCAACTACGTCGGAGCGATTGAAAATAGTGATTTTCTTACCCGCAAAAGTCTGCCCGGCCAGTTCATCTAAATTGTCCACATAGGCCAGTATTTTAAGAATACCCAGGGAAGTACAGGGCAAAATAGCCTTTTTCTTTTTATTTTTGTCTATATACCGCTCGTTCAAATAAAGTTTTTTTGACCAAAAACTGGAGAGACCTTCAATGTCTTTGATGGGATCGATCAATTCTTTTATCGTATTATCTTTCTCATTTTTGAAAATCGGGTAGAAAACAAAAATCCCATGAATTGACGGATCCTTATTCGCACTTGTAATTCGAGCTTCGATATCAGCCAGGTCGTTTCGAACCAGTCCCAAATCAAACCCGATATCCAGGCAGGCTTTCTGCAGCGTCCGCGCATAAACCATCGAAGCCGTGTCGCCTGCTTCTGGCGCAAGAATTCCCAGGATCCGCGGCTTTTGCCTGTAATTTTTCCTATCAACCGCTACACGCAACCGTCGGTGATAGTAGTTGGCGATATCGGAAAGGGTAAATTCATTGTCGGGTAAGCGCTTTACAATTTCCTGGTGCAACAAATAGCTATTACCCACCTTCACAGACTCGAGTTGGCCGTTGTTGGACTTGAATTCGCCGTGTTTGCACAGGCGGGACATATGACCGGGAGTAAGGCCCCTTATCTCTGCGGCTTCCTCGGTAGAGTACCAGGGTCCAACCGAGCGGAAAGTAATCGGCATACAAGCTCCATTTCGACAAAGGGTGATTGAAGATCTGCGCACAACTCGTCGCGTAAAAACCCTGGAAGATGTTATCAAGTTAACGTCATGCTATCAAGATAACATCGTGTTATTAAGATAACATTTATACGGGAAACTATGGAAATCAAGCTATCTCAGCGAGATTGCTCATTTACGGGAGTCAAACTTTTTCCTACACAAATGTGTATCCATTGGGTACACTTTAAACCCATGAAAGATGTAGGTCTTCGCATACGGGTGCAGCGCGATCTGCGCGAGAAGTTCCTGGAAGTCTGCCGGGCGCAGGACAAGCCGGCCGCTCAGGTCCTGCGTGAGTTCATGCGTGAATACGTAACCGGGCATGAGGCTGCAGCACCCAAAGCTGACGACGATTCAGAGCACACCCGTCTGGAGCCCTCCAAAACTGGCAATGGGTAAGGCGGGATAATGGACCAGGACGAGTTCACAGGTATCTTTTGTGAGCGCCCGTATAAATTTTTATGGTTCCTGGCTGCGGGAGCCTTGAAAACGGCTGGTTTACCTGCGGCAACCGATATTATCCGGAACTTGAAGCGACGCGACGATTGTCAGGAAGACTGAGACCACTTACGTGCTGTTAGCCAACCTTCCCGCTCTGCAGGTCGTCATCCCGCTGGTCTCCGCCCCCGTATGTCTGCTGCTGCGCAACCCCCGTCATGCCTGGGCCTGGTCGACACTCGTAAGCTGGCTGGTACTGGCCATGGCGATCATGCTTGCGCAACGCGTGTATGTCATGGGAACACTGTCCTACGCCATCGGCGCCTGGGCGACACCCTGGGGGATCGAGTACCGGATCGACATGGCCGGCGCCCTGATGATCCTTGTCATTGGCACCATCGGTGCCCTTGTGATGCCGTATGCCTGGCGCAGCATTCAGCATGAACTGCACAACAAACATACCGGGCTGTTCTACACCTGCTATTTGTTGTGCCTGACCGGGCTACTGGGCATTGTGGTTACCGGCGATGCCTTCAACCTGTTCGTGTTTCTCGAGATATCCTCGCTGTCTTCCTATGTATTGATCAGCCTGGGTTCCAAACGCCGCGCCCTGACCGCGGCCTTCCAGTACCTGGTGATGGGCACCATCGGGGCCACCTTTATTCTTATTGGCATCGGTCTGCTGTACATGATGACCGGCACGCTCAACATGCTGGATATTTCACAGCGACTGCCTGAAGTCGCGGATACCCGCACCATCAGGGTGGCCTTTGCGTTTGTGACCGTTGGCGTCAGCATCAAGCTGGCGCTGTTCCCGCTGCACATCTGGCTGCCAAATGCCTATACATTCGCCCCGTCGGTGGTCTCGGCATTCATTGCCGCCACTGCGACCAAGGCCGGGGTTTACGTGCTGCTGCGGTTCTTCTTCACGGTATTCGGAATCCGGTTTTCCTTTGCTGCCATGCATGTTGGCGAGATCCTCATGCTGCTGGCGGTTGCCGCCATACTGATCGCCTCGCTGGTCGCCATTTTTCAAAACAATGTCAAGCGCATGCTGGCCTATTCCAGTGTGGCCCAGATCGGCTACATCATTCTGGGTATCAGCCTGGCCACGACCGACGGCGTGACGGCTGGCATGCTCCACCTGTTCAACCATGCACTGATCAAGTGTGCGCTGTTTCTGTCCCTGGGCTGCATTTTTCTGCGCCTGGGCTCGGTTGAACTCCAGGACATGCACGGACTCGCACGGCAGATGCCCTGGACCATGGCGGCCTTCGTGGCGGGCGGCCTGAGCCTGGTCGGCCTGCCGTTGACGGCGGGGTTCATCAGCAAATGGTATCTCGTCAGTGCATTGCTCATGGACGGCTACTGGCCACTGGCCGTCCTCATCCTGGTGAGTTCATTGCTGGCGCTGATTTATATCTGGCGCGTAGTGGAGGCCGCCTTTTTCCATGTGCCCGGTACTGCAATGCACCGGGTAAAAGAAGCACCCGCCAGTATGCTGATACCTACCTGGCTGCTCATCGGCGCCAACCTCTACGTCGGTATTAACGCCAGCCTGATCACCGATATCGCACAGCAGGGCGCCGCCGCCCTGATCGGGCAGGCGCTCCGGTGATAGTTACAGGCGCCACCTCTGCATGAGTCCGGAAATAACAGTGCTGGCCTGCGTAGCCCTGCCGCTGCTGGCGCCCGCCCTGATCACGGCATTGCACCGCTGGCCCAATCCACGCGAAGCGGTCACGCTGCTGGTATCGGGGTGCCTGTTCCTGCTGGTGACTTCACTGCTGGGTGATGTCCTTGGCGGGATCCGCCCGGCCCTCGACCTTGCGGAACCCCTGCCCGGACTGAAAATCGCTTTTGAGGTCGAACCGCTGGGCCTGCTGTTTGCCTTGCTGGCGAGTTTCCTGTGGGTGGTGACGTCGGTCTATTCCATCGGCTATATGCGCAGCCACCACGAATGGCGCCAGACGTCGTACTACAGTTACTTTGCCGTAGCACTTGGCAGTACCATGGGCATCGCCTTTGCCGGAAACCTGTTCACACTGTTTATCTTCTATGAACTGCTCACCCTGTCGACCTATCCGCTGGTGACCCATGCCGGCGACGATGCGGCCCGCGAAGGTGGCCGCATGTACCTTGGTTACCTGCTGGGCACCTCCGTCATTCTGCTGTTGCTGGCGCTGGTCTGGACCTGGTCACTGACCGGCACCCTGGACTTCCGGGCCGGCGGCATACTTGAGGGCGTAGTGACACCCGGCATTGCCGGTATCCTGCTGGCACTGTTCATTTTCGGCATCGGCAAGGCCGCGGTCATGCCGTTTCACCTGTGGCTGCCCGCCGCCATGGTGGCGCCGACACCGGTGAGCGCACTGCTGCATGCCGTCGCCGTGGTCAAGGCCGGCGTGTTTACCCTGCTCAAGGTGGCCATCTACATTTTCGGCCTTGATTTCCTGGCGGAGATCCCGGCCACTCAATGGCTGCTGTATGTCGCTGCCGCAACCATACTAGTGGCCGCGCTGGTTGCCCTGCGGCAGGACAACCTGAAACTGCGACTGGCCTGGTCCACTATTAGTCAGCTGTCTTACATCGTGCTGTGCACCCTGCTGATCACACCACTCGGCATCGTGGGTGGCAGTCTGCATATTGTCATGCATGCCTTTGCCAAGATCACGCTGTTCTTCTGCGCTGGTGCCATCCTGGTTGCCACACACAAGACCCGGATCAGTGAATTAAACGGTATCGGGCGGCGCATGCCCTGGACCATGGCGGCCTTCACCGTGGGCGCACTCTCGATGATTGGGGTACCGCCAACGGGCGGCTTTATCAGCAAGTGGTATATTCTGCTCGGCGCCATCGATGCCCAACAGATGTTTGCCGTTGGCGTGATTATCGTGAGCACACTGCTCAACGCCGCTTACTTCCTGCCCATTGTTTATGCTGCCTTCTTCCGCCCTCAGGAGAGCAACCCGGATGTCCGGCAAAAAGATACGGATGGGGAGGCGCCACTTATGATGCTGCTGGCAATCACCGTGACGGCGCTGGGTACAATGGTTTTATTCTTCTTCCCGGACCTGCCCCTGGAGCTGGCATTGCAACTGGCAGGAGAAATCGAATGAAACAGCACTGGCTTGTCCGTCCCGGGACCATCCGCCTGTTGTGGGCCGTATTCCTGTTTGTTCTGGCACTGACGGCCCTCGCGGGTCTGTTCACAGAGGGGCGTGCCCGGTTCGGGATCGACGGCAGCCTTGCCTTTTATGCGTGGTATGGCTTTTTAAGCTGCATCGGCATGGCCCTGGTCGCCAAGGTACTCGGTCGCCTCCTGCAGCGCAAGGACAGTTACTATGACCGTGATTAGCGCTATGCCACCGGGCCTGCCGCTTGTTCTTGGTGCCTTGTTGCTGCCACTGTTTGGCTTGAGGATTCGGGCTGCCCTGGTGCTGGGGCTGCCACTGCTCACGCTCGCCCTGATCTGGCAGGTGCCGGACGGGGCCACCCTTCAGGTAGCCTTTCTCGAGTATGAACTCGTACCAGTAAGCGGTGACAGATTGAGCCGTTTGTTCGCAACGGTCTTCGCCACCATGACCTTTGCGTGTGGGCTATTCGCCCTCAACCGGGCGCGCGTCATCGAACTCGTGGCTGCTCTCCTCAGTGCGGGCAGCGCAATAGGCGTCAGCTTTGCGGGTGACCTGATTACCCTGGTGGCCTTCTGGGAACTGCTGGCCCTGTCGTCGACCCTGCTGCTGTGGTCTGCCATGACGGAGCAGTCCTACCGTGCAGGCATGCGCTATCTTGTGATACATCTCCTCGGTGGCGCGCTACTGATGGCCGGTGTCATCGGCCATGTTGCTGACACCGGGGCGGTGACGTTTACCGCCATGGCACTGGACAGTCCCGCACACTGGCTAATGCTCGCCGGTTTCCTGATGAACGCCGGTGCACCGCCCCTGTCGGCGTGGTTGCCGGACGCCTATCCCGAGGCATCACCGACAGGCATGGTGTTCCTCTCCGCCTTTACCACCAAGACCGCCGTCTACGTACTCCTGCGGGGTTTCCCAGGCGCCGAAATCCTCATTTTTATTGGTCTGTACATGATCTTCTATGGCATCGTGTACGCCCTGCTCGAGAATGACATGCGACGCATTCTGGCCTACAGCATTGTGAACCAGGTAGGCTTTATGCTCTGCGGTATCGGCATTGGCACCGAGCTGTCCCTGAACGGTACGGCAGCACATGCCTTTGCCCATATCACCTACATGGTGCTGTTGCTCATGTCAGCCGGCTCGGTTCTTTACATGACGGGCAAGCGTAAATGCACCGATCTTGGTGGCCTTTTCAGGAGCATGCCGCTGACGACGATCTGCGGAATAATTGGTGCACTTTCCATATCTGCGTTCCCACTCACCTCGGGCTTTATCAGCAAGTCAATGATTTCCCAGGCAGCAGCAGACGAAACCATGGCCATTGCGTGGCTCCTGCTGACCGCGGGCTCTACCGGTGTATTTCTGCACGCGGGCATCAAATTTCCGTGGTTTGTCTTCTTCCAGAAGGACTCCGGCCTGCGCCCCCCCGATCCGCCGCTTAACATGCGGCTGGCCATGATTCTGTGCGCCTTTCTTTGCATCGCGGTCGGTATATGGCCGGCGCCGCTCTACGCTATCCTGCCCTTCCCGGTTGATTACGATCCCTACACGCGCACGCACGTCATCGAGATGCTACAGCTGCTGCTGTTCTCGGGTCTCGCCTTCTTCATCATGCTACCGTACATGAAGCGCACACTCACCATCACACTCGACTGGGACTGGTTCTACCGGTGGCTGGGACCACGGGCCATCAGCCAGGTGACACAGGTACTCAGCCGCTGGCATGCACATTCGCGCATCGGTTTTCTGCGACGACTGGGGTCACTGTTTGGCATGCTGTTCCTGTATCACGGCCCCCAGGGGATCCTGGCCCGCACCTGGGCCACCGGCAGCATGGTCCTGTGGGTAGTCATCCTGCTCGGGATCTACCTGGTTGCCTATTACTACTGAGCCCGTTATTCGTTACACCACACTAGTGCGGGGTTTTCTCCCCCCCCAAAAAAAACGGCGACCACAGGGGGAGAGTATGGGCCGCCGCTCGGGGACTCGAAAGCCTCCGTTTAAACCATGGGTTGGTATCACAGCCAAGGCTACAGGTTGTTGAAGGGCAGTCCTGCCCGGAGAGCAATCCGTAACGTTGGTACAGGTATATCCCTCGAAATGTCGTAAAGGTTCAAATCCTGCCAAAATATTCTTGATGAATATCATCCATAGCACAGTCCTCGTCACTATATTTAATGTAATTGGCACACTTCGCATTTAACCAACAGGGAATACATCAAGCAACCTACGCAGAATCCCATGACATAGGCAACCTGCCTGAACCACCTGATTCTGCCACTTTCTGGTAAATGTTCGGCAAGCCAAATGCGTACTTTCGGCCAACTCAGACCTACAGCACAACGCAAAACGGCGACCCGAAGGCCGCTGTTGATGCGTCTAAAAAAGCGTAGATCAAGTTAGCACACACTGCGAAAGCTCCCTTGTTTGTCTGCAGGTTTGGCCAGGGTTAATAACGCACGCAGCGGAAGCCGAATACAGGGTTTGTCACGATTGTGCCCTCAGTAGGGATAAACATGGTGTCAGTGCCTGGTGTAGGGTCAAGACCGGTATGACTATCACCGAATCCAGCGGCAAATGAGGTCTGAGCGGATGTTCCACCACTAGCGACATCAGATCTCAGGTCTGCCGTCCACTCCCACAGGTTACCCACCATGTCGAAGGCTCCGGCAGTGGAGACACAGTCTGCAGAGGCGCCGGTATTCGCCAGTGCACCGCTTGTCACATTACAGCTGTTAGCATCCGTTCCTGCTGCGGCCATCTGCCATTCTGCAGACGACGGGAGTCGCTTGCCGACATTGGCACAGGCTATCGAAGCCTGGAACCAGCTAGGGGCGGCAGCAGGAAGCACGCCAGCGACACTTTGGGCAAAGATTGCCTGGTTTAACCCGTCTGCGCCACAGTCACTGCCGTCTGCCAGGCAGGTTGAAGCCGGGATCTGCGTACCACCCGAGGCGGCATCCCACAGGCTGGCCTCGTATCTATCGACACACAGGGAACCGACTGCCACCATCTCAGCTGAACAGCTTCCTGCTTTCGGATAAAAATATCCTTGCACATCAATTACCATATGCTGTTGAGAACTGTACGATACGAGACCGAGTTGTCCGCTGGCCGGGCAGCTA
>Ga0316191_10001523_pt1 | contig 16410 bp, 15 predicted proteins | sample Eddworburr2cm_MG_FD_204928 | JGI IMG/M metagenome (GOLD analysis project Ga0316191, IMG submission 204928) | Coastal sediment microbial communities from Maine, United States - Eddy worm burrow 2 cm | ecosystem: Environmental > Aquatic > Marine > Coastal > Sediment | place: USA: Maine...
ACTGGTAGAATTCGACCGTTCGCCAATCACCGACATCAAGGTAGTTGGTGACTGCGATATTGGCATCATCGAGGGCGGTGTTGCCAATGCGGAAAACGTCGAGGTACTGCGCGAATTCCGCAAGCACTGCAAGGTACTGGTGGCATTCGGCGCCTGCGCCGTAAACGGCGGCATCCCGGCGATGCGCAATGCCTTCACCCTGAAAGAGTGCCTGGATGAGGCCTACATCGACGGCATGGGTGTCGCCAACCCGCACATACCCGATGACCCGGAGATTCCGATGCTGCTCGACCAGGTACACCCGATCCATGAAGTCGTCAGGGTAGACCACTATCTTCCCGGTTGCCCGCCATCAGGTGATACCATCTGGACGTTCCTGACCGAACTGATTGAAGGCAAGCCGATCAGCTTCCCCTACGAGCAGATTCATTATGATTAATAGAGATACCGAAACCGCCAGCAACCCGGAAAAACTCGAACGCATCGTCATCGAGCCACTCACCCGTGTCGAAGGCCATGGCAAGGTAACGCTGTTGCAGGATGAAGACCTGAATATCCGCCAGGCACGTTTGCACATCGTCGAGTTTCGCGGCTTTGAGAAATTTATCCAGGGCAGGCCCTACTGGGAACTGCCGGTACTGGTGCAGCGACTCTGTGGCATCTGCCCGGTGAGTCACCACCTCGCTGCCGCCAAGGCCACCGACATGCTGGTCGGTACCGCGCAGCTGACACCAACCGCGGAGAAAATCCGTCGCCTGATGCACTATGGACAGACGCTGCAGTCGCATGCCCTGCACTTCTTCCATTTATGCTCGCCCGACCTGCTGTTCGGTTTTGATGACGAGGTTCGCCATCGCAATATTGTCGGTGTCATCGAGGACCATCCGGAAATCGCCAAACAGGGCGTGCTGTTGCGCAAGTATGGCCAGGAAGTCATACGCCTTACTGCCGGCAAACGTATTCATGGCACCGGCGCTATCCCGGGCGGCGTCAATAAATCGCTGAACCGTGAAGAGATCAGTTATCTGCAAAAAGACATCGGGCAAATCGTGCAATGGGGACAGGATGCAGTAGAACTGATCAAGCAGATCTTTTTCGAACAGCTCGATTACCACATGACCTTCGCCAGCATCGACACCAACATGCTGAGTATCGTCGGCGCGGATGGCGGCTTTGATATTTATGACGGCGGATTGCGCGCAACAGACGCCGATGGCAAGATTATTTTTGACCACGTCGACCCCACCCGCTACGGCGATTACCTTCGCGAAGGGGTAAAGAACTGGAGCTATATGAAGTTTCCGTTCATTGAATCCCTTGGCGAGGAACAGGGCTGGTACCGGGTCGGACCACTGGCCCGCGTCAATAACTGCGACTTCTTCAGCACCCCGCTGGCCGAGGCACAGCGCCTGATTTTCAGGGAAGCCGGTCATGGCCGCCCGGTGCATGCCTCGCTCGCCTTTCACTGGGCGCGCCTGATTGAACTGCTGTACTGCACCGAGGCCATCCAGGACCTGCTGCTGGACCCCGACATCAGTGGCAACGACCTGCTTAACAAAGGTGAACTGCAGCACACGGGTATTGGTGTGATTGAGGCACCACGCGGCACCTTGTTCCATCACTACGAGATTGATGACGACGGTATCGTCAACAGGGCCAACCTGATTGTCTCCACCACCAACAACAACCAGGCAATGAACGAGTCCATACGCCAGGTCGCCGGCCAGTACCTGGATGGCAAGCAGCTGACCGAACCCCTGCTGAACCAGATCGAGGTTGCCATCCGCGCCTATGATCCCTGCCTGTCATGCGCAACCCATGCCATGGGTAAAATGCCGCTGGAGATTACGCTGGTAAATGAACGCGCCGAGGTTATCGACCGGATCGAGAAGCGCGTCACCGGTGAGATTCACCGGACGCTTGACTAAGCGTGTCTACAAACATCAAACCGAACCTGGTCTTCACCTGGGGAAATCCTTCCCGCGGTGACGATGCGCTTGGCCCGTCAATGTACGAATTGTTGCTGAAAGAAAACATCAGCAACGTTGATCTGCTCACCGATTTCCAGCTGCAAATAGAACACGTCCTCGATCTCGAGGATCGTCAACGCATCCTGTTCGTGGACGCGAGTGTCACGGCAAGCGCACCGTTTGAAATGCTCCGCTTGCTACCCGAACAGGACGACAGCTATACCAGCCACGCAATGAGTCCGCAGGCGCTGCTGGCGGTCTACAAAAAGGTTAACCACGGCACCCCGCCGCCGACCTGGCTGCTATCTGTCCGCGGTTACGAATTCGGGCTGGGCCTGCCACTGTCGGCGACCGCCAGTGATAATCTGCTGGCCGCGTTCAGCCATGTCAGGCAGCTGCTCAACCCGGACAGTGAGACGCAATGGGCGGATCATTACGAGGCGGTGGATCCGCTGCAATCAACCCTCGCAACCTGACAACCGCCGCCGGGCTAAACCGCGCGCGGCTCCTCGTAATCCACAATCTGGCGGGCTTCGTCCAGCCTGAAAAGGTAGTGAACCAGCGCCGGCAATTCACGTAATGAATGTTCTGTAAGACGCTGATAGTATTTTATAAATATCTCTATTTGTGGCGCCGACATCAACTGGTCCTGCGCCGCGTCCCGGCCACTTTCAGAGAGTATCGCCGCCAGCTTTTCCTCCTGCTCCAGCCGCCATCGATAGACGCTTTCGAATGACGGTGCCTGCAGCATAATCCAGACATCCAGCAACCGGTAGACCGCCTGGTAATGCTCGCCAAGCTGGCAATTTACGTAACGGCGCCAGCTACCATCCGGGTCATCACGCGCCTCCATTTCATTGACAGGCTCCTGCAGCGCTGCGTCCGACTGCACCGGTGTTCCCAGGCACCAGCCTTCAAGCAGCACCACATCGCAAGGCAGCGGGACGCGATCGCATGCCTGCTGCGGGTATCGGTCATCGCGGGCCTTGTCGAAGCGCGGAATGCTGACGTCTCCAGCCGCACCGGTCAGCTGCTGCAGGGTATCACGCAGCAGTGCAATATCATGCGTTCCGGGCACGCCGCGTGTTTCCAGCAGCGGATGTATCTGCGCAGCCAGCGACTGGCGTGCTGCGCGGGTGAGGTAAAAATCATCGAGAGACAGCGACACCGCTTTCAGGTCAAAGTACTCTGCGAGCAACTGCACCAATAATGCGGACAGGGTACTTTTTCCTGACCCCTGGCTGCCGTTAATACCAACCAGCAGTGTTCGCCCCGCGGCCTCACGGTGCTTTGCAATCCGCCCGGCCAGCGGCAGGTACCAGTCATCAACCGTCTGTAAAAACGAAGCCGGCAGGCGATGGGTCATCAGAAAGTCTTGCAGCGTTTTTTCCATATTTACCTGGAGCACCTGTTGGACCAATTGCCACGGATCAGAACGCTATTGCTATCGCGGACACGGTCCGCTCCTACAAGAAAAACAACTGGATGTAGCATAGAACCATGTCCGTGATCCTGCCAGCCATAAATTCAACCGCTTTGCAGGAGCGGACCATGTCCGCGATCCCGCCAGCCATAAATTCAACCGCTTTGCAGGAGCGGACCGTGTCCGCGATCCCGCCGGTAAACGCAGCAGCTGCTCAACCTGGCCAGTAGGGTGTTTCAATCGCCTCACCGAGATCAGCCTCAATCAAGCGGCGTCGAACTTCCAGTAACTGCTCGATTAATTGCGGCTCAAACTGCTCATAGGCGGCTGCATCAGGCACACGTTTCACCACCACGCCCAGTAATTCTGTGATGGCATTGCCAATCGAATTCTGACTTATGGTAACTATCAGCTTGTCCTCGTCATTGCGATAAACAAGTTGTTTGAAAGCTGGCTGCCAGCGTATCGAATTCGCATAGGCCGCATCCACAATACAACTGTCGCGTACCTTCTTTGCCGTTTTCAGGAAGTCATTGTTGAACAGCAACACATTTTCAACATGGTCAGGAAAATACAAATCATCCAGCATCGGCGCATTGCGCGTTGATACCTGGCTGAAGAAGGTCCGGTAGAAATCCATAAAACCCTTCAGTATTTCGTCATACTCACGCCAGAAACCGGTCTCTTCCAGTGCCGCAACACCACCCTGCACTTCCCAGCTCGGCAAACCCTGCGGATAACCGGTCAACTCTATGCGCGAACCCGCCTCGCCCACCGGCCAGAGTATTTCCAGGTCAAGCGCGCAATCGAAAAACGCACGATAGACATCATGCATATAGGCTTCGAACAGGCTGTGCTGTCCACCATCCGTCAGGTTCGGGTTTTTCGGGTCAGCCGGCGCAGCCGTACGCAGCTCTTGCTTGTCGAACACCATAAAATGATTGTGCAGCATGCGAATACTCGGCACACCCGGTGAAGTCAGCGGCCAGGTCGCATCGAGACTCGCTTCACCTGCCAGCACAAGGTGTGTAGCCGGGTCCGGGTAACGCTCAATCATGTAATCGATAATGACCTGGTTCATGCGATTCCAGATGCGCTTTACCTCGTCCGGCACCTGGGTACGGCGTACTGGCCGTCCCAGCGGGTTGAGAATACACTTGGAACTGTTATAAATAATCGAGGCGTCAAACTCACGGCTGTGACCGAGCGCCTTGCGATACAACAACAGGTTTTCCGGATTGATCAACAAGCCGTTGTTGTGCATCAGGTCCTCGAGGTTCTCGGTACTGTTGAAAAACTCGTTGGGCGCCATCGCCTCCGGCACATCCAGCGGGATGGGTCTGAACGGGGTAATGATTTCTCTTGGACCGGACTGCATGTTGTTGCTCCCTGTTAACGCCAGCGTTCAAGCGGCGCGAATTAATTCGATGACTTCCCTGAACCGCTGATCCAGTCGAGTGCCAGCGGATTTTGCGGATCCACCCCGTCCATAAAAGGCAGATCCCGTTGTTCATGTGTCAGCTGGTAGACCAGCCCGATCCAGTTACCAACAATACCCTCGGCCGCATCGTGCCAGGTATTGTCAATGCGAGCGGCAACCAGATCCTCGGGAAATTCCGGAATCGCACCACCGCTGGCAAGGGCCGCATCCAGACGCTGGCAATACTCTTTCAGAATCGCCTGGTCACGCGGCTTGATATAGTTTTCCGGGAACGGCGGATAGTCATCACGTTCACCCCTGGCAAAGCGCTGTACTTCACGCTTGTATTCCTTCAGCAGAGAGACGGTATCGTATTCCGGGTGCCCCTGAAAATAAACCACCCGGAAGCCATCCTGACTGACGGCCAGGTGCACGCCGGCCTGCTCACTCTCAACCAGCACATGCAGGCCGGCTTGTTGAAACTGTTCGGCACTGATGTTGTTAAAACGCGAGTGCGGTACATCAAACTGCGTATTGACATCATTTACCAGCGGATGTGTCGGCCGGATCACGGTGTGTGGAAATACACCCCAGCGCTTGGCCGGCAGGGCGTGCCGCTTCTGGCCATGCTGAAACTGCATTGCCGCATGTGTCGCCAGGCAGGAACACAACACCGAGGTGACATTCTGCTGCGCCCAGTCAAACACCGCGCGCAGCGGCTCCCAGAACGGCTCCTGCGACAGGTCGGGGTGCGAGACATTCGCCCCGGTAATAATCAGCGCATCCAGCCCTTCGGTACAGATCTGTTGAAAAGATTCATAATAGCGTTCGATGTGCGCACTGGCCTGCTCGCCGCGCGGTAACTCTGCCAGCGTAAATGGATGCATATAGAACTGGGCAATCGGGTTACTCTCGCCAACCAGGCGAAAGAACTGGCGCTCGGTCGCAGCCAGCGCAGCATCCGGCATCATGTTGAGCACACCGATATGCAGCTCGCGAATCGTCTGGTGCAGCGCCCGCCCGGGTTCGAGAATGGTCTGTCCCTCGTTGCGCAAACGCTGAAAAGTCGGCAGGTCGTTATGGGCAACAATCGGCATGCGTATCAGCCCCCGGCTTTGTCCGCCTGGCGGACAATCGCATTCTCCAGCAAATCCAGAAAATCCTTTTGGTCGCGTACCGCCGCCACTTCGTGCGAGGTAACGGTATAGCCATGCGGCCGTGCGATGGCTTCATAGCGTGGCACACGTGAGTGAAACAGGCGTGGAAACACCCAGCTGCAGAAATCATCAGGATTGACCTGTGCGGCATATTCGAGCCCGCGCAGTGCCAGGTATTCCCGCAGCTGTTGAGTGAGAAATTCGGGGCGGTAATAGAGCGGCTTGGGACTGCTCTGCGCGCGACTGATGAGCGCCTCTTCCTCGGTCTTTTCGGTGACCCTTATATACAGAATGAGCGAGTGCTTCACCAGCAGGTCAATCACGGACGGTTCATCCAGCTCGCACAGACTGCCACCGACATCGTTGATAAAATTGTCATAACCGTAAATATCATGCGCCTTGCGGATAAACGCCGGCACATCGCACATCGCCGCGATCTCCGCCTGGCGATACTGCGCCTGGCGACGGCTGAACTCGTCTATCGGCACACCACCCTCCTCCGGGTTACCCAGCTTGCCGACAAAGCTCAACACCGGGCCGAGGTCATGTACCTTTATGATATTGGAAATACGGATCCAGTCACGCCGCAGCAAATCACGCAGAAACGGGGTCTGCATGGCCTGTTGCTTGATCAGGTCCATGATCGGTTCGTCCAGGTAACGCGTACCGATGCGATAGTCACCCGAGTAATGAAACCACTGATGACTGCGCAGCATCATGGACAAGTGGGTCTTGCCGACACCGGACATGCCGAGCAGGGTCACGCTCTTGTTCTTCCAGGCACGGAATTCGTCAACTGTGAACTTCATTCAAAAGGCTCCAGAAGCATCCAAAAGGGAGAGTTTAACCGAAACACGGGCCGGACACGGTCAAAAAACTGCCTACCCAACCGCCTTCAATATCAACGGCACCAGCGATTCCGGCAGGGTGATATTCCCGGCCAGCGCAAACTGCTGCGCCTCTTCTGACATCTTCTTCCAGGTCTTGCGCACGATATCCAGCCATTTCTCTTCATCGTACTCGGGATGTTTGTTGGCAAACTCCAGCATGTAATGCTCGAGAAACACCAGGTCAGTGACATCCTCCAGCATCTGCGTATCTGGATTTTCCTTGATCTGTTTTTTTGCCACTGCAGTTCTGACGCGATCAATGTCCGCTTCATTACAACCCGCCTGTTGCATCAGGCCGGCGGCCGTCCCGGCCTGGATCTTGTAGAGATCCTTGCGCCACTGCAGGTAACCAATGCGATCCATCGGATAGGCATCACGTGGCGATTTCCAGCGTTCTACATGCTGTGCGCGTATTGCCAGTTGTACCGCATGATCAGCCTGTGGCGCGAATCGTTGCAACATGTCGGACATGCGCATCGAATACAACAACTCCTTGGGCCATTCCTTGCCATCCACCGTCACCTTGTTCGGATCCTGACTGTTTGCGGCATCAATTAATGCCATGGCCTTTTCAAATACTGCCTGTTGCTCTGACATAGCCTTACCTTTTCTGTAACCAGATTATCTGAAATGAAGAATAACGAAATAACAACTAGCCGGTTTCCGGCACACCCTGCCAGAGCATTTGATAGCCGAGTTCGTAGGTCTCGTCACAAAACTCCACCAGCTTGCTGAATTTCTCATTAAAAGTCTTGTCTGCATGGGACTTCTCATGCTGATCAAATGACTTCCAGAATGTCACGATCGCCAACTCACCCTGCTTGATTTTGGCAGCGACCTCGTCACCTTGCGGCGCATCGCCGACCGTTCCTTCGGCGGAAACAAACCCGGAATACTTGTAAACCTGTCCGGCGACAAAACCGCCTGCTTCGTCACCATAGGTATTTTTAACGACATTACACATTTCGCCAAGCACCAGCTCGACATCCTCGACGGTAACGCCTTCCTTCAGGTCAACCACGTTGAACATCATCACGCAGCCAAAAGGGATTTCAATCGGTTCAAACATAGCCTTTCTCCATTCATTCCCGTTAACAGGCAACGCCTGCAAGATTCGTTTAACTCCCGGGATTATAAACAATCCGGTACCGCTATTACCAAGCGTATTGAAGCGCCAGCCGGGCGCGCGTACCATGCCGCCTGTAAGCTGGCCGTTTCAACCACCTGAACAGGGAAACTATCACCATGCATAACCGCAAAAGCAAACAGCGCGGCGCTTCAGCCATTGGCATATTCATTATTCTCGCCATATTCGGCATTGGCGCCTACATCGGCTTTCAATATATTCCGTTATTCATTGAATCCGGCACGGTCGACTCGATCCTTGGCAGTATCGAGAGCGCCAACCAGAAAAAACCCGTCAGCAGCGTCAGCGAGGTCAAGGAATTAATCAACAATCAGCTAAACATGAACCAGATGGATGCGCTGGCAGACGCTTTTACGGTAACCAAAATTGACGACACCTACACCGTGAATGTCTATTACGAAAGACAGATAAACCTGCTTTACGAAAAGAAACTTATAGAAACCGACAAGACCATCACCCTGAACTAGAGCTGTCACGCGGCAGGCCACGCATAACAGTGGCCTGCCTGTTTCCGCATGCACTGCACGACGGGCATCAGATCGCCTGCAGATAATCGAGAATACTGTTAATCACCCGCTGGCGGTTTTCACCGCTAATAGCGGAGGCCAGCGGCGGCATGGTCGTGTACTTGTTAATAGCCGACGGCTTGTCGATCCATTCGTATAACTCTTCCCTGGATTTGCCCTTGATCACCTGGCGCACATCCATGCCATACTTCTTGCCGCCAAAACCGTTGATGTTGTGGCAACTGAGGCAGTTATCCCTGAAGGCCTCGAATCCCGCCTCCACCGAGGGCGGTGCACCTGCCGGCAACAGCCTTTGCACCCGCGACTCGGAAACCAGCTCGATACTAAATATCTGGTAAGGCCAGGCGTAGGCATTTGAATCGTGCAACTCCGGATTTTTCAGGTTGTCCCAGACCAGGTAAAACGGTGCCAGTGCCACGTCCTTTTGATTCTGGTTGTGGCTATCGACAGTAAATGGCTTGCCATCGGCACGCGCAAACGTCATATACCCCTCACCTTGCCGGGCCTTTTTGGCGTCCAGAATACTGAGATAACCATCCAGCGCATAAAAATAGATTTCACCTTCAAAGCCTTTCCACGCCTTTGGGTACAGGTACTGCAGAAACGGCTCCAGCGGTATGCCGGCGTAGGTCACCTCGACAGCATTCTCGTCACTGGACTCATGCAACTCAATCACCCTGATATTCACCACGGCTGCAGCCAGGTCCTTCCTGGCCTGCTTGGCACTCAGACTCAGCGGCTCTGCAATGACATGGGCACTTAAAAACACCAGTACAACGGTTAAATAACGAAACATCATATAAACCTCACTGCGTCAGACAGATTTTAAATTACATTTATTCTAACCCGGACCATTTTTGAACTTGCCTCAAAATGCAAACAGCAAAACCGTCTTGCCCCGGTAATACTGCAGTGCATGCCTGGCAGTCCATGTGAAAAAAACAGCCTGGACAGAGAGTAGCCCGACAACCTGCGCAAGGCTACCACCTGGCGCATCACCGGGATCTTCGACCAGCCCCCGTCAACTGATGCCAGCAATTGCGCCAGCGCCTTGCTCTTGTTGCGGTAACCGTGTGCATCAGCCAGCCAGCGTTCCCTGACCGACCTGTGCACGGGCCCGATCACCGTTCGTAAACGCCTTGCTGCTACAAGCCATCTCGGGTGAGACGTTCTCGTTACTGTGCGAGTCACTGTTAGGCTGGTACTCCGAACACGAAGTCAGCAGCGTCAGCCTGCATTACATCACCGCCCGGCTGGAGCAGAACCTGATAACAAAAATAGCCGTATCAACGCCCCGATGAATTGCAACAGCGGAGCGTGCCTGCGATTCAAGCCTAAAACCTGATCGCGGACAAGGTCCGCTCCTACAAAAACGTACAGCAAACAGCTCTGCAGGAGCAACCCTTAAAAATCGTTCACAGATAAAGCTCGCCTCGACCAGCAGAGACACATCTGCAGGATGTGGACCATGTACGCGATCAAGACACAAACAGCACGCGGATAAAGCCCACACCTGCGGTAGAGACACATATCGGTAGGAGCGGACCGTGTCCGCGATCAAATCATCAACAGCATTCGCGGATAAAGTACGCTCCTGCAGGCAGTTCAAGCCACTGACCGGGTCATCAGAACAATATTCCCCTTGTGTGGATGACAGGCATGTGGAATCACGACCCGCTGTTCCTTAACCGCGTAGCCGAGACGCTCATACAACCGTAACGCTCCGGTATTTTCATCAAACACTTCAAGACTACTCAGCGAACAACCCGCCTCGCTCGCCAGTCGATCAACCTGCGCCATTAAACCCGTACCAACCGAACGGTTTTGAAATTCCGGATAAACTCCCAGCATATTGATATAAAAACTCTCCGGCACACACCACTCCAGCTCAATCATCGGACGAATAAAGGCCGGATATTCTTCCAGATCCCCGGATGGGTCCACCGCTGGCAACCGGTAAGCCAGCAACATCCCGGCCACCTTGCCATTCAGCAGCCCAAGATACGCATTGCGGTAAGAAAAATTCTCAGTCTCTGACGCCGCGTTCTGCGCCCCGACTTCCAGCAGTGTTTGTCCGGGTTTTCTCGACGTTTCCCAGAAATAAGCCGGAATCCCCTCGCCTGCCAGCAACGCAAGTTCCGCAATCGCAGGGCAATCAGCACGCGTGGCGTTACGAATCTCCATCAGAGCCCCCGATAAGCCGTTATTCAAAACAATCGTCTCTCAAGCCCTCACACCGCCCTGGCGGTCATCACATATTTCAGAACCTCAACAACGTCTTCCGGTGTTTTTGCCCACGCCATTGCAGACGCATCCACCTCTTTCAGCGGATGAATAATATCTTCATCATGCAAGGTGACATACGGCTTGCCGAGCGCCGCACAAAAACCCGCCTCAAAGGCGGCATTCCACTGCTTGTATTTGTCACCAAAACGCACCACGGCAAGATCACACTGCTCGATCAAGGTTTTCGTACGAATAGCGTTCAGTTTCGAGGATTTATGGTCACGCCAGTAATTATCAGTCTCGGCACCCAGTACATCACCCGCGGCATCGCTCGCCTCGTGATCGGTCACCGCCGAGGTAAAAATTACCGGCAGGTTATTTTCACTGGCACCCTGCATGATCTTTTCACGCCAGTCAGTATGTATTTCACCGGATAAATAAACGGTCCAATTCATATCATGTTTCCTTTTCGATACTAAAAAAAACAACTTCAGCTGTTAGCCGGATTGGTTCTATTTTATACTGCCCGGACACATCCGACACGCGCTAAACGCACATTACCCCACCAGCCAACCCGGGCATACCCGCATGACAGTCGACGAACTCATCGAAATAATCAACACAGACCCCGAAAACCTGGAGTTCACCGAGGTCATCAGTGTCATTGAGGAAAACTACAACTACAGGCCAACACGCTTTCAGAATGGCGCCGGCAGCCGGGCGATCAGCAACGACGCCGGCAGCAACGAGGGCTCCTGCAAAATATTTGCCTTTGGCAAGTTGCATGGTCTGGACAAGCAACAGACACTCGCCTGCTTTGGAAACTACTATCGTGAAGATGTGCGAGGCCATCCGGAGAACGATGACCACGCCAACATACGAAACTTTATGCAACATGGCTGGGAAGGCATTCGCTTTGATAGCGAGGCATTAGTGCCACTGACAGGTACAGCGGAGCGTGTCCAGGATTCCGGCCCCAGTTAAGCTGTCTCGTCCAGCGCACAGCTTTTTAACCAGCCCGGCTTCCGCGGCGCAAGCCGGAATTCGGACGTGCCGGCCGGCATTATTTCGCACGCCCCTGATCAGGCCGAAAACAACAAGCGGGGTATATGCATCGGATAATTCGCTTGCGTAAGCACTATTCTAATCCGGCTTCCTGGCCAGGCCTGCCCTCGAAATCCAGCTGTTAACCGTCATCTACATATCATCACACCGCCGGAACGCGTATAAAGCGCCTATGAAAATACCAAAACGATTGAAACCCCTGGTTGAAGACGGCCTGATCGACGAAATCCTCTCGCAGTTGATGAGCGGCAAGGAAGCACAGGTCTACGTGGTTCGCTGCGGCGAATCAATCCGTTGTGCCAAGGTATATAAAGCCGCCAACCAGCGCAGCTTCAAACAGGCGGTGCAATACCAGGAAGGCCGCAAGGTGAGAAACAGCCGCCAGGCGCGTGCCATGGGCAAGCGCAGCCGTTACGGACAAAAACAGTCGGAGGAAGCATGGGTCAGTGCCGAAGTCGATGCGCTGTATTGTCTGGCTGCCGCCGGTGTGCGCGTGCCCACACCCTATGGTTTTGTCGATGGCGTCCTGTTAATGGAGCTGATAACCGACGATGAAGGTATTGCCGCACCGAGGCTCAATGACCTGACGCTGAGCAGCGCACAGGCACTGGACTATCACGCACAGATCATTGCAGAGATCGTACGCATGCTCTGCGCCGGTCTTGTGCACGGTGACCTGTCACCGTTCAACGTGTTGCTTGACCAGCATGGGCCCGTCATTATCGACCTGCCTCAAGCGGTCAATGCCGCAGGCAACAACAATGCCGGCACAATGCTGGAACGCGACGTTGACAACATGGCCATTTACTTCGGCCGCTTTGCCCCGGAGTTACTGAAAACCGATTACGGCAAGGAGATCTGGGACCTGTATGAGAGCGGCAATCTTTTCTCTGATACAGCGCTTACCGGAAAATTTGAACGCAGCAGCGTGGATGCCGATGTGGCAGAAGTCATGCAGGTGATTGAAGATGCCCGCGAACAGGAAAACGAACGGCGTGAACGGGAACTGGCTGCGCGCAATGACAGCTAGAGGTACTGGCTCCCGGGTGCTGTCAGTTGCCAGCATCCTGTTGCAGTGAACGCCGCTCAAGCCCTGGCTGCAGGATAGCCACTGCATCAGACATCGAAACTGCAGTCTGACTGGCGGGGCCGAATTTTCATGTGCCCGGCGCATTAACGGCTACCCGGCCTGCCACACACCGGGCTACTACTCCCGGCGACCACGCACTACCCGGCTGATCGTCAGGTCGACTGCAGGCTGTAGCCGCGCAGGCGCAGGGAAAATTCCTGCAGCGCGGCAATGCCTGTTGCCTCGGCCTGCTGGCACCACTCCTGCAGCGCCTTGCACAACATCTCCTGGCTGATGACCTTGCTGGTCCAGACCGATTGCAACTGCTGGCGATGCTGGTAAACAATCTTCAGATCGCTGAAGCGGGAAAAGATCTGCTCCAGCCGTGCGCGGGCATGATCATTCATCAGCGCGGTATCGCGTATCAACAGACCACGGGCACGCCAGAGTGCCCGCTTGCAGCTACTGTCACACTGCTTGCGTTGCGCTCGCAACACCGGGCGAATGACATCGCACGCATAACTGGCCATCACATACATACGGTTCTTCACCACGGCACGCACCGTTTCCAGATCAATACTCTGCTTGCTTGCCAGGATCTGCGCGCGCCGGGGTGCAACCCGCTTGACCTTCGCCAGCCCCAGCAATGTCAGCAAGCGGATCATGCTCCAGCCCAGATCGAATTCCCACCACTTGCTGGAAAAACGTGCGGATGTCGGAAAGGCATGGTGGTTGGAATGCAGCTCCTCACCACCGATGAGCAGGCCCAATGGCAAAATATTGCGGGAGGCATCCGGGGTCTCGTAATTGCGGTAGCCCCAGTAGTGCCCTACCCCGTTGATTACACCCGCCGCCCAGAACGGGATCCACACCATCTGTACCGCCCACAAGGCCAGGCCAGCGATACCAAACAGCGCGATATCCAGCAGCAGCATGAGTGCAATACCGAGCGACGAAAAGCGCGCATACACATGACGCTCCAGCCAGTCATTCGGCGTCAGGTGACCATAGTGTTCAAGTGTCTCGTCGATGACCGCCTCTTGACGGTACAACTCATACCCCTGCCACAGTACCTTGCTGATGCCCCGCACCTGCGGGCTGTGCGGATCTTGCGGTGTTTCACATTTCGCGTGATGTTTACGGTGTATTGCCACCCACTCCCGCGTCACTATGCCGGTCGTCAACCATAGCCAGAAGCGGAAAAAATGAGCGATGACGGGATGCAGGTTCAGCGCACGGTGCGCCTGGTGGCGGTGCAGATAAATGGTAACAGCGACGATGGTCACCTGGGTCAGCACCAGCCCCGTTATCAACAGTGCGCCAAGAGACAATTGCGCAAGTCCGCCGCTACCAAGAAAATTCAGGATTGTTTCTAGCATAGACATCTCATCTGTAATAATTATGTAGTGGGCAGTCTATCATGCCTGTCAAGCTGCGCCCTGCGGCAATCGATTCGCGCGTTGATAAGCAGCGACTTTTTTTGCTCATTCTCATCCGTACCCGGTAACAGATCGTCAGTTACCAGCGTCAGCTCAATGGCGCGCGCATTGTATTGGTGCACAGCAACAAAACCGTCTTTATTCAGCAGTCTGACTGTCGATTGCTGCCAGTTCCCTGTCGAGCTGGCGTCTTACCCGTTTTGGCGAGCCGGTATGTCTTGCCAGCAGGTCATAGGCAACCGGCACCACGAACAGGGTAAATAACGTTGCGGAGAGGATACCGCACAGCACCACGGTGCCGATGACAATGCGTGTTTCGGTGCCGGCGCCGGACGACAGCAACAAGGGCATGGAACCGGCAGCGGTGGTAATGCCGGTCATGATAATCGGTCGCAGGCGAATCTCCGAGGCCTCGATGAGCGCTTCGCGAAACGGCTTGCCGGCATCGCGCAACTGGTTGGCAAATTCCACGATCAGGATGCCGTTCTTGGCCGCAAGGCCTACCAGCATAATGAGGCCGATCTGGCTATAGATATTGAGCGTCTGGTCCGTGAGATACAGACCCAGCAGGGCCCCGACCATGGCAAGCGGCACGGTCAGCATGATGACGAACGGGTGCACCCAGCTTTCGAACTGTGCGGCCAGCACCAGGAACACCACCACGATACCGAGCAAAAATGTAAACAGGATGGTACCACCGGTCGATTTGTAGTCCTGCGACTGACCCTTGTAATCGATAATGACCTCACTGGGCAGGTGTTCCCTGACCATTTGCTCAAGCGCCCCGAGCGCATCACCGAGTGCCACGCCGTCGGCAAGGTTGGCCTCCAGCGTAATGGCACGTACGCGGTTATAGCGATTCAGCGCAATCGAATCGGCAAACTCCTCGAGTTGTACCAGGTTGGACAACGGGATCAGCTGCTGTGTGCGCTGCGAGCGCACATAGATATTTTCCATGCTGGTCGATGTGCGCTGGGTACTGCGCTCGCCTTCCAGTATCACATCGTATTCCTCGCCGGCATCGATATAGGTGGTGACACGGCGGGAACCCAGCAGGGTTTCCAGCGTGCGCCCGATGTCACCGACAGTCACACCGAGTTCGGCGGCGCGGTCATAATCAATCACCACGCGCAACTGCGGCTTGGTTTCCTTGTAGTCCCAGTCGAGGCCGACCAGCCCGGGGTTGTTCTCGTTGACCTTCTCCACCAGCGTGTCACGCCACTGCGCCAGCTGTTCGTAAGTACCGCCACCGATGACAAATTGCACTGGCTTCTGGATACGCGCCCCGAACCCCTGGCGCATCACCGGAAAGGCACGCACACCGGGTAAGTCCTTGAGGCGTTGACGTACATCATTCATGATGTCCCAGGCCGAACGGCGCTCCGACCAGTCACTCAGCACATTGATGACAATGCCGGTGTTAAAAATGTCGAAGTTACCGAAGCCGCGCGGCGCCCGCACCAGCATGCGCGAGATTTCGCCGTTCTCCACCAGTGGCATCAGGCGCTGCTCGATTTCGGTCATGTAGGCAGCGGTATAGGCATAAGAACTCCCTTCGGGACCGGTTACCATCAGGTAGAACACGCCGCGGTCTTCCTTGGGTGCGTATTCATCCGGAATCGCGTGGTACAGCCACACAGAACTGCCGAGGATACCGACAAATACCAGACCGATGATCCAGCTGTGCCTGAGCACACCCTGCAAGGCACGGTGATAGCCCTTGCGTACCTTGCCAAACAGGCGATCGATGACGGCCGACAGGCGCGAGTGCCGGTGGTCCTGTGGCAGGATCTTCGAGGCCAGCATCGGTGACAGCGACAACGCCACAAAACTGGAGAACACCACCGCTGCCGCCATGGTCAGTGCAAACTCGGCAAACAGCCGACCAATATCGCCCTGCAGGAAGGCGATCGGCACAAACACCGCCACCAGCACCACGGTGGTGGCGATAACGGCAAAACCGACCTGGCGCGTGCCACGGTAGGCTGCCACCAGGCGCGTTTCACCGTGCTGTTCCATGCGCCGGTGAATATTCTCGATCACCACGATGGCATCATCCACCACCAGGCCAATGGCC
>Ga0316191_10001524_pt1 | contig 16409 bp, 16 predicted proteins | sample Eddworburr2cm_MG_FD_204928 | JGI IMG/M metagenome (GOLD analysis project Ga0316191, IMG submission 204928) | Coastal sediment microbial communities from Maine, United States - Eddy worm burrow 2 cm | ecosystem: Environmental > Aquatic > Marine > Coastal > Sediment | place: USA: Maine...
GGGCGATTCGACTCCTATTTTACGGATAGACCTTCGCCTCTGCTCAGCCCGGCTGAGTCGGATCTTGCCGATGAGGCGGAACCCGATATCGCGGCTGCCACCTTGGAGGGCGATGCCGCCGGTTCCTCAGCCGATGCAAACGAAGACAGGTTGGGCGTGGTATCCAGCGTGATAGATCGCTCTCCGGAATCTGCCCGGCTGTTTCTGTTCGCATCCAACGGATTTCTGTCTGATCAGATGCTGCAACTCATAGGTTCTGCCGAAGGTACGATCTACGGCAACAGCGTGCAGCTGATGGCCAACGTGGTGGACTGGTCACTGGAGGACCGCAGCCTGCTCGCCATTCGTTCCCGGGGGCATTTCAACCGGACCCTTCCACCACTGGAGCAGGCTGAACAGGCAGTTATCGAAAGCGTTAACTACCTGGTTGCCCTCATCGGTATCGGTTTTGTGTTTCTGTGGCACCGGCGGCGGGTGAAAGCCGATCGGCTGGCCCATGAGGGATGGCTGCGTGGAGGAGGTGTGGTATGAGCGGGCGCATTGGTCTGCTGGGCGCTCTGCTGGCCCTTCAACTGGTCGGTGTCGCAGCGCTGCTGCTGGTGGACGCGGGCCTGGGTTCGGAAGATCAGTCCAGCTTCCTCACCATCGACGAGGCAGGCGTCAACGGCATGGAAATTCTCGACGCGGAAGGCCAGGGAGTGACGCTGCAACGCTCAGCTGACGTATGGGAGCTGAGCGTGCCCTCAGCCGAGGGCGCGGAATTCCTTCTGCCCGCCGACCAGGCCAAGGTCACAGAGGTGCTGGACACTTTGCTGGATCTTCGCGCGCCCTGGCCGGTTGGCACCACAAGAGAAACCCGGGACCGCTTCGAAGTGACTGAAGACGCTTTTCAACGCAAGCTCACGCTGTCTGATGCGAGCGGAAAGGCTACCGTAGTCTTTCTGGGAACGTCGCCAGGTTATCGTCGGGTCCACGCTCGCTTAGCCGAGTCCGATGAGGTCTTCAGCATCGACTTCTCCAACTACCAGTTGCCCTCCGCTGCATCTGACTGGCTTGACGGCAACCTGCTCGGTGCGGTCGGCGAGATCGCGGGTATCGAGCGGCTGGATGGCTGGGTGCTCACGCGAGATGGTGAAGGTTGGCTGCTGAATGATGTGGCCGCGGATCAGGGTGCGGCATCGCAGCTGGCTGAGCGGCTCGATGGCCTTCGGGTGACCGGCCTGGCTGAACTGTCAGCGGCCGGTGATGTGATCGGTACCGGGGCGCCTGCCACTGCGGAATTCCTCGTCAGTGACGCCGAGGGAACTTACCGGCTCGCGCTCTTCGGCAGCACTGAAGGCAACGATTACGTGATCACTTCCGATCGGCATCCTGGTGGCTTTACGGTTGCCGCTTACGTCGCTGAGCAGCTCATGCTGGATGCAGAAGACCTTTCGGCGACTGTCGACGAAAGCAATGGCGACAGCTCGACCGAATGAACCTGCGCCTCGCTGACCCGGGTTCAGGCCGGTTCGGCTCGACGGACCTGATTGCGGCCGGCGTTCTTGGCTTGGTAGAGGGCGGCATCTGCCAGTTTCAGAGCTGATGCGGGATCGTCGGACTGGGTGCTGACCGTTGCCACCCCGATGCTGGCTGTGACAGAAACGGAATCGCCCGCCGGGTCAGGCGTCTTTGCTGATTCGATGGCGGCGCGAAGTCGGTGGGCGAGGCGCATGGCACCTTCGCGGTCGGTTTCCGGCAGCAGCAGAGCGAACTCTTCGCCACCAATTCTTGCGGTAATGTCGGAAAGCCGTTTGACGTCGTTGGCGGCTTTGGCGACCGCCTGCAGGACGCGATCTCCAGTCTCGTGTCCGAATCGGTCGTTGACCTGTTTGAAGTGATCGAGATCGAACAACAATATCGAGAGGCAGCCCTTATGGCGGTTCACGCGTTCCGCTTCCTCCCGCAGCCTCTGCATGAACAGGCGCCGATTGTACAAACCCGTCAACGAGTCCGTGTGCGCCAGACGTTCCAGCTCGAGCTGCGCGTTGCGCAGTGCCTGCTCTGTCTGGCGGCGCGTGGTCACGTCTCGGAAGACGAGCACCACATCGGAATTTGTATCCGTGATATCCAGGATAGAGCCGGTCACGTCATAGGTTCGCCCCTGGAGTGTGACCTCGAGGGTCTCTCTACCGTGGTGCACCAGCTCAGTCAGCGCGAAGTCTTCGAGATATTCATCCAGTTGCGCGTTCGAAAGCTGCCCTCGATTGGTATTCAGAATCTGCAGCGCGGCGCTGTTGATGTCGATGATCAGCCCGCCGTGGTTGATCACAATCACTCCCTCGGTGAGTTTTTCGAGCACCCGGTCGCGCAGCACGGGGATCGTCTCCAGAATGCCGTACCGGAGAACGCCGCGATCCAGCATCAGAGCCGCTGCGGCAAAACCGAGGCTGCTCAGATCGAACCAGGGCAGGGGGTTGAGCGGTGAAATGGAAAGCAGATGCGCCCCTCCGACCATTACAGGGGCGAATATTACTGCCAGCACGGGCTTCATCCTGGCCGTGGTCTTCGCCAGGGCGTAGGCCAGAATTGTGGTTGCGACAACTGCCAGCATGTAGGAAAAGGTCAGCTGCACCCAGTACCAGGTTCCATAGGTGGCGCTAAGGCCGGCAGGGCCACCGGAGGGCGTTTTCTCCAGACTGCTCCAGATCAGGTGGTGCCACTCATTGGTCATGGCCAGACCCACGCTGATCAGGGGTATGAAGCACAGAGCGTTCAGACTGAGGTGCGAAAGGTGCATCTGGCGCCGGGTGTAGCAGATGGCGAAGGCGAACCAGGTGATCGGAACCAGCAGCATCGCGGTATAGCTGAGCTTGGTGGCTAGGTATTGGATGTTGGCATCGACGAATACGGATTGGACGAAGACGCATCCGGACCAGAAGATCACCACCACGATAAGAGCCAGCAGGGCCTGCATCCCGGGAACCCGCTTTTTCGGTCTGATGCGCATGTATGCGCCCAGAGCGACCAGTGCCGCGAGCAGCGGGGATATTGACCACAGAGTCAGCTGAATCATGCCGTGCGTCCTTTCCATTTCCGCGCCTACGGTTCATGCAAGCATGCCCTGCACGCGGGCAGCGGCCGACGGGCGGAAGTCCAACGACCAAGAGTTGTTGATTCGCGCGGCTTCGGCAACGCGCGGCGGCTGGAAACGTGATGGGGTTCGCGCAGCTTCCGGTTTGATCGTGATGGGCCGCGGTTTTAGAGTGCGAACTTGGCCCAAAGGTTGGGCTGGAGGAAATGGTGATGCAGACACGGCAGCTGGGCGCGCTATGGCCCGTCTCCGCCCTGACGTTGGGAGGGGGTGGCATTGGTCAGGTCTGGGGCGAGACCAGCCGCGAAGAGGCCCTGGAAACCGTCCGGCTGGCGGTGCACGGCGGCATCACGTTGCTGGACCTCGCCCCTGGCTATGGACGTGGGGAGGCTGAATCCGTCGTCGGTGAAGCGTTTGGTGGCAGACTTCCGGCTGGCGTTCGTGTTACCACCAAATGTCAATTGGGCAGCCCTCTAGCAGAAGAAATCGAGCCGATTATCCGTCGTCGCCTGCAACGTTCCCTGGAAGCGATACGCGCTGATCGGGTCGATCTGCTGTTTCTGCACTCCAACATCATCCCCGACGACTACATCTACCCCGAGCCGGTCATGCAGGATCGTTTTGCGACCCGTTGGACCCTTTACAGGGAGCGGGTAATACCCGCTTTCGAAGCGTTGCGCGCCGAGGGCCTTATTGGCGACTGGGGTATTACCGGGGTGGGCCTGCCGGCCACTGTCCGGGACGCGCTGATGACTGAACCCAGACCGGCGGTGGTGCAGTGCGTGGCCAACTGCCTCGACTCGGCGGGAGACATGCGCCGCTTTCCTGAGCCGGCGGAGCCCAGGACGCTCATTGCAACAGCGGCGCGTTCGGGCGTCGGCGTCATGGGTATCCGGGCCGTGCAGGCCGGCGCGCTGACCGGTGGCTTCGATCGTGAGCTATCCCAGGGCCAGGATCTGGCCGATTATCATCGTGCTGCCGGTTTCCGCGACCTGGCCGAGCAGTGGGGCCTGACCCCTGCCCGTCTCGCGCACCGGTACGCGCTTTCTATACCCCAGGTCGATACCGTCGTGCTTGGCGTGAAGAACCGGGAGGAGCTTCGGGAGTGTCTGGCTGCTGAAGCGGATGGGCCGCTGAGTTCTGCTGAGACAGCGGCGGTGGAGTCAGCGTGCGGCCTGGCATGACACCCGTCTGGCCTCGGTCCATGATGGCGCCAGTCGAGGCAAAACCATGGAGCTGAAAATACACAAGCCGTTCGCCAAGAAATCGAAGCCTCTGGCGACGAATTTTGCCGCCTACCTGGCTGAACTGGCTGCCAGCCCCGCAGACACCGAAACCGTCGCATTCTTTGACCTGGATCGCACATTGATTTCCGGCTATTCCGTAACGGCGTTCGCCCTGGAGCGCTTGCGCAGCCGCTCGCTGTCCATGCGTCGCATGCTTTCTCAGGCCGGTTCCTTCGTTGGCTACGGTCTGGGCCGGTCGGACGTTCACGAGCTGCTGCTGACCACCGTCCGCGATCTTGCCGGGGTCAGCGAGCGGGAGATGACCGAGTTGGGTGAGCGGGCCTTTCGCCGCCGGGTGCAGGGCTGGATCTATCGGGAGGCCCGTACCCTGATCGAGATGCACCGCCGCAAGCGGCATCCCATCGTGATGGTCACCTCCGCCACGCGTTTTCAGGCGGTTCCCATCGCCCGCGACCTGGGGGTCGATCACATTTTCTGTACGGAACTCGAAATCTACGATGGGCGCGTCACCGGCGAGGCGACCCCCTGCTTTGGCGCGGGCAAACGGATTGCCGCTGAGCGCTTCGTCGGTGACCGCGGCGGCAATATGACCCAGGCGTTTTTCTATTCTGACAGCAGCGACGATCTGCCCCTGCTGGAGGCGGTCGGAAGGCCTGTTGCAGCCAACGCCAAAGCGGCCCTCGCCCGGCTGGCGGCCGATCGCGGCTGGCCGAGCCTGGTATTCGACCAGCCCGGTGACAACGGCCGTGCCGCTGCCTGAACAGTCCGTGCCGCTGCCTGAACAGTCCGTGCCGCTGCCTGAACAGTCCGTGCCGCTGCCTGAACAGTCCTTGTCTTCGCCTGAAGATGCCATTCAGCCGCAGTTCACCCAGCGGTGCTAGGGTTGCGCACATGAGAACCATGTTTCTGTTCTTCAGTCTGCTGTGGTTTGCGGCGGGTACTCTGGTGCAGGCCGAGACCCCGGTTTCAGAGAGCGCCCCGACCCAGGCGGCTGCCGTTGTGCTGCGCTACGATGCCTTTGTCGGCGGGGCCAAGGTGGGCGAGGCCCGTGTGCACGTGGTTATCGACGACGGCACCTACCAGATTCAGGGTTCGGCTCGAACGCTCGGGCTGTTGGACAGCTTTTCGGACTGGCGCAATCGGTTCAGCGCCCGCGGCGAGATTAAGAGTAGCCGCGAGATTAAGAGTAGCGGCGAAGTAAAAGTTGAAGGTATCCAGCCTTTGAGCTTTTCCTACCTGGAAAAGGATCGCGACAAGCGCCGCGAAGTGCGGGTACAGGAAGGGGCGCTGCAGGTCATCAAGAATGGCAAGGTCAGGCCGACCCTGCCGGCACCCGCCGGACTGGACGTGCTGACCGGCCTGTTCGTGCTCCCCCGCTGTCAGGGCGACCAGCTTCTGCACACGGGTCGCCATCATTATCGATTGACCCGGCTGGATAGTCAGCCGGGACGCTGTCGTTACGTTGTCATAGACGACGACAACGACCGCTATGAAGTGAGCGTGGTGTTTACCAGTCGGGCAGGTATTGTGGTTCCTCACCGGGTGGTCGTCGATGGGTTCGTGACCGGTTCCGTGGTCCTGCGCGAGCCGGAAGTGGCGCTCGGCGAAACAATCAGCCGCCCCGGCCAGGTCAGGACGGCGGTTGGCATGTCAGGCGCGTTCGCGGGTGGTGTTGAGGGGGCTGGGGGCGCGAGGATCCCATAGACCCCGGAACTGCTGGAAAGTTAGAATCCCGGGTCTTTTTCAGAGACAAATAGCGGGAGACACACCATGAGGGAAGCCTGGATCATCGACGCGGTCCGTTCGCCAAGAGGCCGGGGCAAGCCGGGCGTCGGCAGCCTGAGCCATATTCATCCTCAGCGAGGCATGGCGCAGGTGCTGAACGGACTCAAGAATAAAGTAGGTTTCGATCCTGCGGATATAGAGGACGTGGTGGCTGGCTGTGGTACCGGCAGCGGCGATCATGCCCACGACATCGCCCGCATGTCGGTGCTCGATGCTGGTTGGCCCCTTTCTGTGACCGGCGTGACGCTGCACCGCTTCTGCGGTAGCGGCCAGCAGGCGGTCAATTTTGCCGCCATGGGCGTTATTTCCGGCATGCAGGAAGCCGTTATCGGTGGCGGCGTGGAGTTCATGTCCCGCTATGCGCCGCTGCATGCAAATGGTTTCCACGCCAACAACGAGCATCTGTTCAAGCTGCATCCACAGGTTCCACAGGGCATTTCCGCCGATCTTATCGCCAGTATCGAAGGTTTCAGCCGTGAGGATGTGGACAACTACGCCGTTGAGAGCCAGGCGCGCGCCGCCCTGGCCATCGAAGAGGGGCGGTTCAAGAACGCGATTGTGCCTATTTTCAATGAGGATGGCTCGCTTGCTCTGGATCGGGACGAGCATCCGCGTCCGGGAACGACCCTTGAGAGCATGGAGGGCTTGAAGCCTTCGTTCGAAGCCATGGGCAACCATACGATGGAGGGTTACGCCAAAACCTTCGATGACATGGCCAAAGAGCGCTATCCGGATGTGTCAGAGATCGTTCACGTGCACCATGCGGGCAACAGTTCCGGTGTGGTAGACGGGGCCAGCGCCGTGCTGGTAACCAGCCCGGACTATGCCAAAGCGCACGGATTAAAGCCGCGGGCTCGGATCCGCATGAGCGCCACTGCAGGCACAGAACCGCTGATCATGCTCACCGCGCCAGCGCCCGCAGCACAGCGCTGCCTCGAAAAGGCCGGTATGACCAAGAACGATATCGACCTGTGGGAGATCAATGAGGCCTTTGCCGCCGTCGTCCTCAAATTTCTCAAGGACATGGACATTTCCCATGACGTCATGAACGTCGATGGCGGCGCCATCGCTCTGGGTCATCCTATCGGTGCGACGGGCGGGATGCTCATCGGTACCGCGCTGGATCAGCTGGAGCGTCTGGACAAGCAGACGGCGCTCATCGCCATGTGTACTGGCGGCGGTATGGGCACAGCCACCATCATCGAGCGGATGTAACGCCGCAGGCTGCCCGCAGGACTTTTCGCAAGCGGGCAGCCTCTTTTTCCTCGTAAGGTAGCGCCTGGCCATGACCCCAGACCGGGCCTGGCCAGGCGTCATCGTCTTTACGACGGCCCACCACGTGCACGTGCAGCTGCGGCACCAGATTGCCAAGCGCGCCGACGTTGATCTTGAAGGTCCTGCAGTGAGTCTCGAGAGCTCGAGACACGGAGACGATCTCGGTCGTCAGGCGGGCCAGATCGGCCGCCGAGAGATCGTGAAGCTCCCTGAGGCTGGCCTGCCGCGGGACCAGAACGCACCAGGGGAAGCGCCCGTCGTTCATCAGCAGCAGCCGGCACAGAGGCAGGTCGCCGACGACCTGAGCGTCCTTGGCAAGGCGTGGGTGAAGTTGGAAGGCGTTCATCGGCATGCTGGCTTTCGAGGCAATGGCCCGGCAAACCTTACCCGATCTGCCATTCGTATGCGCTTGCGGTCGCGCAGGGCGGGAGCAATGCGCCCGCCCTGCGCGAGTGGCGGCATTCAGGCGGCGCGACGGTTCCTGAGCCAATCCTCCAGCTCGTCGGCCCCGCCGATATTCTGGCCGTTGATGAACACCTGTGGGAAGGTCCCGCGGGCGGTTATCGCCCGGAGCGTGCGGTCGCTGAAGTCGCGGTTCAGAATAAGCTCCTCGAAGGGGATTCCGCTCGCCTCAAGGGCCCGTTTGGCCCTCACGCAGTGGCCGCAGCCTTTCCGTGTGAAAACGGTCGCATCGAGGGGGCTCGGCGCGTTAGGTGCCAGATGATGCAGCATGGTGTCTGCGTCGGACACTTCGTAGGGGTCACCGGGCACGTCGGGCTCAATGAACATTTCTTCGATCAGTCCGTCACGAACCAGCATCGAGTAGCGCCATGACCGGCGCCCGAAGCCCAGGTCTTCCTTCCCGGCCAGCATGCCCATTTTCTCGGTGAACTCGCCGTTGCCGTCGGGGACGAAGCGCAGGTTGTAGGCCTGCTGGTCTTCCTGCCACTGGTTCATGACGAAAGCGTCGTTGACTGATAGGCAGATTATTTCGTCGACTCCCTGACGGTGGAAGTCGTCCGCCAGCTGATTGTAGCGGGGCACATGTGACGACGAGCAGGTCGGCGTAAACGCGCCCGGGAGTGAGAACAGGACGACGGTTTTGCCGGCGAACAGGTCCCGGCTGCTCACATCGACCCACTCGTGGTCGTTGCGGGTGCGAAACGTTACATCAGGGACGCGCTGGCCTTTTCGATTGCTGTACATTTCAAGCTTTTCCTTTCCAGTTATGTGATTGATCGGGGTGGGCACAAGCCGCTTCTCCGCTCAGGTGCTCAGGCCAGCAGGCTGCGCAGCATCCAGGCGTTCTTCTCGTGGATCTGCATGCGCTGGGTCAGCAGGTCTGCGGAGGGCTCGTCGTTCGCGGCATCGACGCTGGGAAAAATGCCGCGTGAGGTGCGCACCACCGCCTCCTGTCCTTCCACGAGGCGACGGATCATGTCTTCGGCAGATGGTGTTGTATCGTCCTCCCGGATGCTGCTCAACGCCGAAAACTCGCGGTATGAACCCGGTGCCCGATGGCCCAGGGCGCGGATGCGTTCCGCTATCTGATCGACGGCCAGGGCCAGCTCCGTGTAGTGCGTTTCGAACAGCGTGTGCAGCGTCGCGAACTGCGGCCCGGTCACATTCCAGTGGTAGTTGTGAGTTTTCAGGTACAGGGTGTAGGTATCTGCCAGCAGGCGTGACAGCCCGTTGGCGATTTCCTCGCGCTGGTCTGAAGAGATTCCAATGTTGATTTCCATGCTATGTCTCCTTTGCGGTGCAGGGAGAAGACTAAGGGTCGTAGATCGATATGTATAATCGATTGTTTTATTGGAAACGATATAGATTAACTATCAGAGCGGCTTGATCGAGTCGAGATGGTGGCGGCTGGGTGTCCGAGCCCGGGCACCTCCTGTTGCAGGGGTTCAGATCAGCGGGGCTGGTCCCCGGCCAATGTGGTTCTGTGCAAGATGCGCCGGTAGCCGTTGTAGCCGCCTTGAGCGCAATGCTGGACTGACCGGTTGTCCCACATCGTCAGCATGTCGTTCGACCATCTGTGGCGATAGATGAATCGGCTTTCCGTGGCATAGTCGCACAGTCGCCTGAGCAGTTTCCGAGCCTCCTCGTCGGCCAGTTCGAGAACGTCGATGGCATACACGGCGTTGACCCAGAGGGCCTTGCGACCGGTTTCCGGATGCGTGCGTATCAGCGGATGGCGCTGGGTTTCATAGGCCTTGTCGCTGGGCAGAATGCGCATGCTGCGCTCAGGGCCGCGGCCCGCCTGGTAGCCTTCGTGGCTGTATGGCCGGCGGGCGCTGTGAATGGCGGTAAGCGCCTCCAGCGTATGCCGCTCCGAAGCCGGCAGCGCTTCATAGGCGGCGTAGCCGTCAGCGTACCAGGTCTCTCCGCCCACCGGCGGTACCTCCTTGGCATGGAGAATGGTCGCGGAGGGCGGACGCGCCTGAAAAGACCAGTCCGAGTGCCATGCGCCGCCGAAGGGGGAAACCTTTTCATCCGGCTCCCGGCGGATTTCCAGTATGTGCTCGTGGCCTTCGATGGGCGCCACGTACGGATCATCGCCCCAGTCGCCGAAACACCGCGAAAAGCTTTCCAGAGCGGAGTGGCTCATGGGCTGGTCGGGGAAGTAGATGACCTGGTGGGTGAGCCACGCCTGGCGGATATCCGCGATCTGCCGCGTGTGCAGAGGCTGACTGAGATCCACCCCCCGGATGGCCGCGCCGAACCCTCTCGGGTGCGGTTTGATATCCAGCGTGGAAATGTTTGCCGGTTTTTCGTTTGCCTGCCGGATCATGTGCTCACTCCCAGAAAGACTGCAGAGCGAAAGCCGTGCCGATGGCGACGGCGGCGCCCAAAGCCAGGATTATCAGAAAGGCACCGGTATCGGATCCTCCCGATGCGTCAGCGCTGTCTTCCGCCCGACTCTGACCGCGCTGGCGGGTCAGCAGGTACACTACGCCGACGAAGATCAGAGCCGGAATGATGAGTTGGATGAAATACCGCATCGCTGAAATTCCCGATTCTCCGGCAGCATACCCAGATGTTCTCATCGTCCGCAAATACCTCCGCTACCGCTACCGCGACCGCGACTGATGGATCCCGCCGCGCTCAGTGAGCACTGGCTGGCGGGATTGCTGCTGTTGCTTTATACCGGAGTGCTGCTCTACCACGCCCGGGTTGGTCAGCGCCAGAGTCAGGGTATCGCCGACTACTATGTGGGCGGGCGGAACATGGGCGGTGCTGTGGTCGGAGTTTCTTTTTTCGCCACCTTTGCCAGCACCAACAGCTACATCGGCCATGCTGGAAAAGGCTACGAGTACGGCCTGCCCTGGCTGGTTATGCCTGTGTTCATCGTCGTTTTCACCTATCTGTCCTGGACCTCGGTGGCACCGCGCCTGCGGCGCTTCACCAGCCACTGGGATGCTCTTACTCTGCCGGACTATCTGGAGGCGCGTTTCGGCTCTGCCGGTGGTTACCTCAGGGTGTCTGCCGGGCTGGTGATCCTGTTCGCAAGCCTCCTGTATCTGGTCGCGATTTTCAAAGGCGCGGGCAACCTGTTTCAAGCGTTCCTCGGGGTACGCTACGAAGTTGCTGTGGGCATCACCCTGGTTATCGTCATGCTGTACACGTCCATAGGCGGATTTGTGTCGGTGGTCCGCACCGATGTGGTTCAGGGCATCCTGATGGTGTTGGGATCTGTCACCATATTTTACTTCGTCACGGACGCGGCCGGGGGCATAGGGCGCCTTCCCGAGCTGGCGGCGACCGCCGATACCGCGTCGCTTTTTACCTGGAGCGGAGGCATCCCGTTCATGGTGCTGGTTGGTATTGCGCTATCCGGGTCTCTGAAGCTGCTCGTAGATCCCCGTCAGGTCTCCCGCTTCTACGCCTTGAAGGACGAGCGCAGCGTTCGCACGGGAATCTGGGTTGCCGTCATCGGCATCGCAGTCATCCAGTGCAGTCTGTTCCCGGTTGGCATTTACAGCCACTTTCTGCTGAACGCCGTGTCCGATACTGACATGGTGATCCCAACGCTGGTCAACGATCCGCAGGTGTTCCCACTCTGGGTCGCGGATTGTCTCATCATCGCCATCTTGGCAGCCGCCATGTCTTCGATGGACAGCGTGCTGCTGGTCGGGGCTTCAGTCCTCTACAAGGATCTGGTGGAAACTTTCCATCCCACGGCCCACCCGCTGACCTGGACGCGGGTCGGCGTCGTCGGTCTGGCAGGCGCTGCCGCGATCATCGCGCTGGAGCCGCCGGGCGGCATTGTGGAAATCACCATCTTTTCCGGGAGCCTCTACGCCGTGTGCTTCTTCCCCGCCATCCTGTTCGGGTTGCACTGGCGCCGGGGCAGCGCGGCAGGCGTTCTGGCTTCCATGGGAGTCGGCGTTGCGGTGCTGCTGGCATGGATGCTCTGGGGCGGCAGCGGTTACCTTCACGAGGTATTTCCCGCCCTCGCAGCCTCTTGCCTGGTCTACCTGCTGGTGGCCTGGCGATCTGTTCCCGCGCTGACGTCCTGGCCGGAGACAAATAGCCGGAACAAGCGGCCCGACTAACGGTCCCGGAGTCGACCAGCTCAGCTCTTGGCCGCCTCTACGGCGGCGATGGAGGGCCTTTTCCTCAGACGGTCAACGAGGTCCCTGATGGTGGTCGCCTCGCTCAGCAGGTCTTTCGCGAAAACCTCCTGGATAATCGCGGTGGCCTGGGCGGCCGTGCCTTTCTCCAGGAGGCAGGCTTCAGCCATGCAGTATTAGTTGCCGGCGGACATGCCGTTTAGCTTGAACATCAGGATCTCCTCGCGGCTGCAGCCTGGGGTTTTGACTGCTTCTGCGGCTGCTTCTGCGGCTTCTTCTGACGCTGTTTCGACGGTCGGCGTCTGGGTTTGAAATCGAAATAAGTTTTGCGGATCTCATCGTGAAGTTCGGAGATCTGGATCTGGCACTCATCCAGAAACAGGTTCAGGTCAGCGGCGCTCAGTTTCCGGACGTCTGTCTGGGCGACGCTGCGGCGTATGCGATTGATGGCTCGCAGCGGCCGCTCATGGCGCGGCAGGCTGCGTAGATTGTTCCGTACGGACATCAGCCCGTAATCGACCGACCTCGGCAAGCGCGAATCGTGTAGCAGAAAATCGATGACCGGCTCCTGGCTGATGGGTTCTCCAACGGTGGTGTTGTAGCTCTGCAGCGCGAACAGAGATCGCAGCACGCTGCGCCACTGCACGTCGGCGAAAGGTTCGAGGTCGATGGCGCCCTCCCAGAATGTGCCGGTGCCGACGTCTATGGTGCGTGTGGTCATGTCGGCCCGCTCGATGAACTGACCGATCCGAAGGAAGTTCCAGTGGGCGTCGTGAAGCATGTTCGCAGACATGAAGCCGTCGATGCGCTGAATGTGCTCAACGACTTCGGTCAGCCCCTGCAGGCGTCGCGAGCGCGACAGCGGCGCCGTAAGTTTTTCCCGGCCCAGCAGATAGAGCTCGTTGAAATATTCGAAGGCGCGCAGCGGCATGAAACCGCGCACGGTTCGGGCGTTTTCCCGCACCCATGACAGTGAATTCAAGAGCGATCCTGCGCTGCGCGCATCGTTGATTAGAAAACGACAAACGGTTTTCTCGTTCATCTCGTCGTAGAGTTCGGCGAATTCGCTTGCGCTACCGGTGATCTCCACCAGCGGTCGCCAGCCCAGAGGCAGACGTTTGGGCATATCAATGAGCAGGTTGGCGTGAACGATGACCAGTCGCGCCATGGTCTCTGATCGTTCCAGATAGCGGCCCAGCCAGTAGATCCTTTCTGCGGTGCTGGAGAGGGTGAGCCCGCTCATTCCAGATCAACCACCCAGGTATCTTTGCTGCCGCCGCCTTGTGACGAGTTAACCACGGTGGAGCCTTTGCGCAGCGCCACCCGAGTCAGCCCGCCGGTGGTGACGAAAGTGCTGCTTCCGGACAGGATGAAGGGCCTCAGGTCCAGGTGCCGGGGTTCGGCGTGCATATCCACCAGGGTGGGTGCCGTCGAAAGCAGCAGCATGGGTTGTGCCATGTAATTTCGCGGGTTGGCCAGGATCTGCCGGGCAAACTTGTCGCGCTCCTTCTTGGCGGCGTTGGGCCCGATCAGCATGCCGTAGCCGCCCGACTCGTTGGCAGGCTTTACCACCAGCTTGTCCAGGTTGTCCAACACGTAATCGCGCTGTTCTTTTTCCACGCAGCGGTAAGACGGAACGTTTGGCAGCAGCGGCTCTTCGTTCAGGTAGTAGCGGATGATGTCGGGTACGTAGGTGTAAATGACCTTGTCGTCGGCGACGCCGCAGCCCGGGGCGTTTGCCAGGGCGACCTTGCCCGCCCGCCAGGCCCTCATCAGGCCAGCTACGCCCAGCATGGAGTCGGCGTTGAACACCTCGGGGTCCATGAACACATCGTCGATGCGCCGATAGATGACGTCGACCCTTACCAGCCCCTCGATGGTTCGCATGTAGACGCAGTCGTCGCGGCCCACGACCAGGTCGGAACCCTGGACGAGCTGGGCCGACATGGCGTTGGCTAGATAGGCGTGCTCGAAGTAGGCGCTGTTGTAGATTCCCGGTGTCAGCACCGCGATCGTCGGTGATTTCAGATGGGATAGAGAACGCAGGCATTCAGAGAGCTGATCCGGATAGTCGTCGACCGGGTGGATAAAGTACTCCTCGAAAAGCTCGGGGAACACGCGCTTCATGACTTCCCGGTTCTCCAGCATGTATGAGACGCCGGACGGCACCCGAAGATTGTCTTCCAGGACGTACATCTGACCGCTGGCGTCCCGCACCAGATCGCTGCCGCAGATGTGCGACCACACGCCGTGGGGTGGGCTGATGCCAACGCACTCGGCGCGGAAATCCTTGGACTTTTCGATGTACTCCCTGGGCAGGACTTCGTCCTGGAGAATCTTCTGGTCGTGGTACACGTCGTCGATGAACATGTTCAGCGCTCTGACGCGCTGCTTCAGCCCCTCGCTCACCGCATCCCACTCCCGTTTCATGATGAGCCTGGGTATCAGGTCGAATGGCCATTCACGATCGATAGAGCCGCTGCCCTTGCCGGTATACACGGTGAAGGTTATACCCATCGAACGGATGGCAAGTTCGGCGGCAGTCCTGTGCTCGAGGAGTTCCTCGTCGCTAAGCTGGCTCAGAACTCTGCACAGGTTGCCGGCGCCGGTTCTGGCTCGACCCTTTGCGGTAATGAGTTCGTCCCAGAACGGTTCCGGTCTGTATCGGCGCCAGTCGATACTCATGAAGAAGAGGTGGTGAACATCGACCTGCAAATTCGCATAATTTCGCTCGCGCGTCCAGAAGTGGCACCCTAAGCCCCGCCCCTCTAGACTTCGCGACCGCTTTCTCAGGTACAAGCAGAGCATGCTCGAAGGCAGCGTTCATCCCGACTTCGCGCTCGTGGCAGCGTCGTTGATCCGGCAGATCCCAGCGGATCGCCATGCGGGATCCGCCGTCTGCGTGTACCATCGGGGAGTTCCGGTGGTGGATGTCTGGGGCGGTTTGAAGGACGTTGCCGGTAATCCCTGGCAAGCTGATACCACCGCGCCGTCTTTCTCCACCACCAAGGGCGTAGTCTCGACGCTGTTGCACGTCCTCGTCGATCAGGGCAAGGCGGCCTACGACGATCCCATTGCCCGGTACTGGCCTGAGTTCGGCAGCCGCGGGAAGGGCCAGATCACCCTGCGCCAGGCGTTGTGTCATGAGGCTGGCCTGTATCGGATCACGGACCTCATCAATAGGCCTCGAGAGATGCTGAACTGGTTGCACATGAAGCAGCTCATCGCAGATGCCGATCCGGCCCATGCACCCGGCGAGGCGCATGGCTATCACGCCCTTACCTACGGCTGGCTGGTAGGCGGGCTGGTGGAAGAGATCGCGGACAAGCCGCTGCAGCAAGTGCTGCATGATGAGCTGGTTGGTCCGCTAGGGCTTGACGGCATGTTCATTGGACTGCCCGACGGCGAGTTACATCGCCGTGCCGAGCTTACCAACGGTGTTACGGTGCGGGGGCGGCCCATGGGTGACTGGCAGGAGACCCTCTATGAGTGGGCTGAAACCGGGCTTTCCTGGCTCGGGGTCGAGCTGAAGGAATTTCACTCCGCTTTGAACCCTTTCAACGAGCCGTTCGACTGGAACGCGGTTGATACGGTTCAGGCCGTTATTCCCGCGGCCAACGGTCAGTTCACGGCGAGGTCGCTGGCGCAGATGTACGCGATGCTCGCGGGCGGAGGCGTGCTCAACGGTGTGCGTCTGCTTTCAGAGGACCGGGTCAGGGAAATTTCTCAAGTGCAAAGTCGCAGTCGCGACCGAGTGCTGTTTCTGCCGATGCACTGGCGCATGGGTTACCACCGGGCCTTTACCCTCGGGGTCAGCGCGCCCCACGCGTTTGGGCATTATGGCTATGGCGGCAGTGGGGCATTCTGTGATCCAACACGCGAACTTGCGGTGGCGTTGACGCTGAACAGCGGCGCAGGCACGCCGATGGGCAACAGCAACATGCCGCTCATAGCTCGGGCCGCCTTGCGGGCCGCGGATCGGCTGCGTTGATCAACGAGGATATCGACAGGCTGGCCGGGTGGCTTGCGGGTCGGCGCCGGGTGGTGGTGATCTCTGGTGCTGGCTGCAGCACGCGCTCCGGTATCGGAGACTACCGGGACGAAGCCGGTGGCTGGAAGCGTCGACCGCCGGTGCAGATGCAGGACTTCGTCAGAGATCAGGCGACGCGTCGCCGCTACTGGGCGCGCAGCATGCTGGGCTGGCCTCTGATGTCTCGGGCGCGGCCCAACGCGGCGCATGCTTCCCTAGCGGCTATGCAGGCAAGGGGCTGCCTGAGCGGCCTCATCACTCAGAATGTGGATGGTCTGCACCAGGCGGCGGGACATCGCGAGGTGCTGGAGCTGCACGGTCGTCTGGCAGAAGTTGTCTGTCTGCAATGCGATGCCCGCTACCCCCGCTCGACGGTGCAGAACCTCCTGCAGCGTGACAACGCTTTCATGCAGGACGCCATT
>Ga0316191_10001525_pt1 | contig 16400 bp, 10 predicted proteins | sample Eddworburr2cm_MG_FD_204928 | JGI IMG/M metagenome (GOLD analysis project Ga0316191, IMG submission 204928) | Coastal sediment microbial communities from Maine, United States - Eddy worm burrow 2 cm | ecosystem: Environmental > Aquatic > Marine > Coastal > Sediment | place: USA: Maine...
GACAACTGCTCGCCGCCACGGAGGACCAGGCGCGCCCCGAAGCCGTCGCCAGCCGTCGTGCGAAAGGCCACCGCACGGCGCGCGAAAACCTCGACGACCTGTGCGATCCCGGCTCCTTTATCGAGTATGGGCAGTTGGCCATTGCTGCCCAGCGGGGCAGGCGTAGCGAGGACGACCTGCGCCACAACACCCCGGCCGACGGCGTCATCACCGGTCTGGCCACCATCAACGCGGCGCAGTTCGGCCCGGCCGCCGGCCAGGTGGCCGTGGCCATTTACGACTACACCGTGCTGGCGGGAACCCAGGGCTATTTTCACCACAAGAAGCTGGACCGCATCCTGGAGGTGGCCAACCGCGAATTGCTGCCCATCGTCATGTACACCGAGGGCGGCGGAGGCCGCCCGGGTGACACCGACGTCACGACGCAAATTGCCGGCCTCGATCTGCCGACCTTCGCGCGCTGGGCCGGGTTGTCGGGCGTGGTGCCGCGTATCGCCGTCAACAACGGCTACTGCTTCGCCGGCAACGCCGCGCTGTTCGGTTCCGCGGACCTGCGCATCGCCACGAAGTCTTCCTGGATCGGCATGGCCGGCCCGGCCATGATCGAGGGCGGTGGCCTGGGCCGCTTCGAAGCCACCGAGATCGGGCCCGTCGAGGTGCAGTCGCGCAACGGGGTCATCGACCTTGTGTGCGCCGACGAAGCCGAGGCGACCGCCTGCGCCAGGCAATTGCTGGGCTACTTCCAGGGCATCATCGACGAGTATGAGTGCGCCGACCAGTCGGCCCTCGCTGCCCTGCTGCCGGCCGATCGCCGCTACTCCTACCACGTGCGCAGGGTGATCGAAACGCTGGCCGACACCGGCTCCTTCCTCGAGATGAGCGCCGGCTTCGGCGGCGCCGTCGTCACCGGCTTCATTCGCCTCGAGGGCCGTCCGCTCGGCCTGGTCGCCAGCGACTGCCGCGTACTGGGTGGCGCCATCGACGCAGACGCCGCCCAGAAAGCCGCCCGTTTCCTGCGCCTGTGCAGCAGTCATGGACTGCCGATCCTGTCCCTGTGCGACACGCCGGGCTTCATGGTGGGGCCGGCCAGCGAAGAACAGGCCGCCGTGCGGCACATGTCGGACCTGTTCGTCGCGGGCGCCCAACTCGAGGTGCCGCTGGTTGCGGTTTTCCTGCGCAAGGCTTACGGCCTGGGCGCCATGGCCATGGCCGGTGGAAGCTTCGCTGGACCGGTTTATGCGGCGGCCTGGCCCAGCGGCGAATTCGGCGGCATGGGACTGGAGGGCGCCGTCCGCCTGGGCTTCCGCAAGGAACTGGAAGCCGAGACGGACCCCAAAAAACGAGAGGCGCTGTTCGACACACTGCTGGCGAGCCTGTACGACAAGGGTCGCGCCATCGAGGCAGCCACCCACCTGGAGATCGACGCCGTGATCGACCCCGCTGACACCCGCCGGCACGTGAGCCGTGCGCTGGCGACCGCCGACTGACCTCCTATTTCAGCCAGCGCCCGAACCAGTCGAGATACCGCCCGTACAGGTCCTTCAGATAACTCGGCCTCGCGATTCCATGGTATTCGCCGGGGTAGACCACCAACTGCGTCTCCACTCCACGCAGTTTCAACGCCAGGTACAGCTGTTCCGAGTTGATAATTGGAACGTTCCAATCCTCCTCGCCGCCGAGGATCAGGGTCGGCGTGACGATGCGGTCCACCCGGTTGAACGGTGACATCCGCTCGTAGATCTCGCGCGCTTCGGGCTCCCAAGGCGGGCCCAGTTCCTGCATCCACCAGCGCTGGTACTGGTCGTGGCCGAAGTTGACCACGTAGAGGACTTCACTGGCGCCGGTGATGGCTGCCTTGAAGCGGTCGGTCTTGGTGATCACGTGGTTGGTCAGGATGCCGCCGTAGGACCAGCCGCTCACGCCCAGGCGGTCGGGGTCCGCCCAGCCGCGCGCGATGGCGTCGTCAACCGCCGCCATCACGTCTTCGAAGTCGGGGCCGCCCCAGTCCTGCCAGATGGCCAGGCAGAATTTCTGGCCATAACCCGTCGAGCCGCGCGGGTTGGGATGGACCACCACGTAGCCCTGGGCGGCGTACAGCTGCGCCTCGAATTGAAAGGACCAGTCGTACTGCGACTGCGGACCGCCGTGAATGTCGAGAATGGCCGGGTAGCGCCGGCCCTCGACATACCCGGCGGGCAGGATGACGAAGCCTTCGATGGACGTGCCGTCCGCGCTGTCGAAGGCGACCTTTTTCATGTCGCCCAGGGTGATTCCAGCCAGCAGGTCCCGGTTGGTGAAGGTCTTTTGCTGCAGCTTGCGCCCGTCGAGCCCGCCCTTCTCCAACAGGAACACTTCCGGCGGCAGGTGGGGACGGCTGACCAGCGCGGCGATTTCACCCTTCCCGCCGACATGGTATTGCCTGACCACATCCTCGCCGCGCACCACGCGCTCGATCTTGCCGCCCGCGGGCTTGATCCGCGCCAGGCTCTGCTCGCCGCTGTCTTCGAGGAGGAACCAGACGTAACGGCCGTCGCTGGAGAAACGCGGTTGGAAGATCATTCGGTCCAGCCCTTCGGTCAGCACCTTCGTGGCGCTTCCGTCCGAGGCCGATACGGCGAGGTGCGACGTCGCGTAGAGCATGGCGGCGACATCCGTCACCGTGGTGTGCGCAATCGAGCGGCCGTCCGGGCTCCAGGCGGGGCTCTCGTCCGCTCCCAGGCCACGCGTGATTTGCAGGGGCTCGGCAGGCTCTGGCGGAGGTTTGGCGTCGATCACCCAGATGTCCGTGTTGTAGTTACTGTCTGCGTCCTTGGACCGGTTACTGGTAAACGCGATGCGGCTGCCGTCCGGGGACCAGGCAGGCTCGTTGTCGTCGTAATCACCGAACGTCAACTGGGCCAGTGATTTGGCGGCGATGTCCAGCACATGGATATGCGTGCGGCGGCGGTCGAGGTAGCCCACGTAGTCCAGCTTGAACTGTTGCCGGTCGATGACGTGGGGCGGCGGCGCCTTCTCCTCGTAACCCTCGCCTTGCTCGTGAGCCGCAAGTTCAGCGTCGGTGGGGTCCTGCAGCAGCAACATCAGTTTCGTGCTGTCGGGTGACCACTCGAAGTCCATTACCGCCTGTGGCGTATCGGTGATCTGCTCGGCCTCGCCACCCTGGCGAGACAGACGCCAGACCTGGGCCGGCTTGTCGTCGCGCGCGGACAGGAAGGCCAGGTAACGACCGTCGGGGCTCCAGCGCGGGTTCGATGAAGATTCCTCCAGGGCCGTCAGGGGCTGCGGTGCGCCGCCGGCGCTTGGCGCCATCCAGGCCCGGCTGCGCCCCTCGTCTTCGTCGAGGTCGTCACGGTCGACGGTGTAGGCGATCCAATCACCTTCGGGGCTGAGGCGAGGATCGCTGACGTTGCCGAGCCGGAACAGGTGATCGATGGTCAGCCGCTGGGTCGGGACGTCGGCATCCTCGGCCCAGCCCACAGGCGCGAGCAGGAAGGTCAGGGTGACAAACAATACGCAGTGCATCGTGCAGGAGGCTTTCGTTTTCACGTTTGGTGACCTTGCCGGGAGTTGGAGGCCAAGCGTAACCAAAGTCAGACCTGCCGCGCCATGACCCAGTGCACTATAATCTCCCACCGATATGCAGACCGGCGATCCCCGACTCGGAGCCATGGCGAAACCCCCACTCAAACCACCCGTACCCGACCCTTCCATGCGGCATCGGTTCGAGCACGCGATGGGGCAACTGCACTCCGGGGATGGCGAAGCCGCCGCCGAAACCTGCCGCCGCGCCCTGGCCATCGAGCCTGATCAAGTGGATCTGCTGACGTTGCTCGGGGTCTCGCTGCTCGACTGCCGGCGGCCCCGCGAAGCACTGGAGCCCCTCCAGCACGCCGTTGAATGCGCACCCCGCTTCGCCCGGGCGCGCGAAAACCTGGGCCAGGCTCTGCTGCAGACAGGCCGGCTGGACGAAGCCGTGAAGGAACTGCAGCAGGCGGCGAAGCTCGATCCCTCGTCGGACACCGCGCGCCTGAAACTGGCGCATGCGCTTGCCGCCCTGGGCTCCGGCGAAGAGGCCGACGCTGTGTTCGAAGAAGCCTTCAGACTTGCCCCGGAACGTGGCCAGCTGGCCACGGCCGGCGAACATCTGCGCGAGGGGCGGGCACGTGAGTGCGAGCGTATCTGCCGCGAATTGCTGGCCCGCCAGCCCGATGAAGTCAACGCCCTGCGCCTGCTGGCCAAGGTGGCAGGCGAAGCGGAGCGCTGGGGCAAGGCGGAGTTGCTGCTGCTGCGAGTACTGGCGTTGGCGCCTGGCTTCCATGAAGCGCGGCTGGACCTGGCGCGGGTCTACAAACAGCAGGACCGGATTGACGACGCGGTGGCCTGTGCGGCGGAGGCGGCCGAGCTGAGCCCGCGCAATTCCAATGCGCACTACCTGCACGCCAGCATGCTGGCGATCGCGGGCCGGTCGACCGAGGCGCTGGAGGCCTACCGCCGCGCCCTGGACATCAATACCTGGCACACGGCCGCCTGGGTTGGCATGGGCCACCTGCTCAAAACCCTGGGCCAACAGGAGGAAGGCGTTGCCGCCTACCGCAAGGCCATCGAGCAGCGGCCCAATTTCGGTGAGGTGTACTGGAGCCTGGCCAACCTCAAGACGTTCCGCTTCACGCCGGAGGAAGTCGCGGACATGGAGCGCCGCCTCGAAGAGAAGGACCTGGACGAGGATGCCCGGGTGCACTTCCTGTTCACCCTGGGCAAGGCCATGGAGGACCAGAAAGAGTATGCCCGCGCTTTCGAGTACTACGCCGAGGCCTGTGTGACGCAGCGCATGCGCATCACCTACGATCCGGTCGATACCGAAGTCGTCAATGAGCGCATCCGCAGCGTATTCACCGCCACGTTCCTTGCCGAGCATGAAGGCGAGGGCTGCCCGGATCCCTCACCCATTTTCATCGTCGGCCTGCCGCGCTCCGGTTCCACGCTGATCGAGCAGATCCTGGCCAGCCACAGCCAGGTCGAAGGCACCGCGGAGCTGCCCGACGTCGGGCGCGTGATCGGCAGCCTGCCGGCCCGCTGCGAGGGTCAGAGATACCCGGAGGGCGTGCGGCTGCTGGATGCAGCGGACTGGCGTGAACTGGGCGAATTCTACCTGGAGCGAACGCAGCGTCACCGCAGTGGCTTGCCGTTTTTCACTGACAAGATGCCGAACAATTTCCCCAGCGTCGGGCTGATCCACCTGATGCTGCCCAACGCAAAGATCATTGATGCGCGCCGCCACCCGCTGGACAGCTGCTTCGGCAGTCTCAAGCAGCACTTCGCCCATGGCCAGACCTTCAGCTATGACCTGGTCGAGCTCGGCGAATACTTCCTCGAATACCGGCGCATGATGCGGCACTGGCAGGAAGTGCTGCCGGGGCGCGTGCTGGAGGTGCGTTACGAAGACATGGTGCGTGACCAGGAGGGGCAAACGCGCCGGCTGTTGGCGTATTGTGGCCTGGACTGGGAGGACCGCTGCCTGCGTTTCTACGAAACCGAGCGCGCCGTGCGCACCGCCAGTTCAGAGCAGGTGCGGCAGCCGATTTACAGCTCCTCAATCAACCACTGGCGCCACTTCCGCAAGGAACTGGCGCCGTTGATCGAGGTGCTCGGCGACGAGTTGGAAGGCTGGGACCCGTAGGACCGAATTCATTCGGGAAACAAACCCAAACAATCGCGAACGATGTTCGCTCCTACGGCATAAACCGCAGCATCTTCATAGCCTGCGCCTCATTCGGGAAACCCGCCGCGACAATCGCGAACGATGTTCGCTCTACCGGAAATACCGGCGCACGTTCACGCCGAAGGTCCGCGGCCGCGAGGTGCGATAGGCGTCGCGGCCCCAGAACAGGTCGGCGTTGGTGTCGTGGAACAACACCGGCCGTTCGTCGGTAAAATTGTCGATGTACGCGGTGAACTCCCAGTCGGCGCTGCTGAATCCGGATCGCAGATCCCACATGCTGTAAGACGGCGCCTGCGAGCGCCCACCGTAACCCGTGCCGTCCGGATCCCCGTCAGCGTCCACCAGGCGGTTCCAGGACTCGCTCGAATAGCTGTATTGCAGGCGCAGGAAAAGATCGCCGCCGTCCATCCAGTTTACGGGCCAATGGAAATCCGTATACGCGGCGACACCAAGGTCCGGGGACAGGGCCAGCTGCGTGCCGGCAGGGATTTCCAGGACCACGTCCTCCGGCGACCGCTCGTCGAACACGGAGACGTCCTCGTCTATCTCAGACTTGAACAGATAGGTCGCGTTAACGCCCAGTGACCAGTGGTCGGTGGCCAGCCAGCTCAACTCCACGTCCATCCCGTCAATCACCGCGTCACCGACATTACCGATAACCGTCTGGTACGGCTGATCGCAACATAAGTAGCTTGGGTCGATCAACTCGAGCTGCATATCTTCCCAGAACATGTGGTAGCCAGTGACATTGACTTGCAGCTTGCCGCCCAGCCAGCGTGATTTGAGGCCCGCCTCGTAGTTGTTCACCATGTCGGGGTTGTACTGGATCGGCAGCGTCGGCTCGCCCCGCGCGCGGTTGATGCCGCCGCTGCGGAACCCTTCGGAGTACAAGGCATAGAACATCTTGTCTTCCTTGAAGAAATACTGGAAGCCGAGCTTGGGCAGCACCCCGTCGTCGCCGCCGGACTGCATTGCGACAAATTCCGGCCGGGTCGCCGGGATACTCCGGTAATAAGTGCGATCGATGGAAACATCGTACCAGCGGGCGCCGAACAGCAGCTTCCATTGATCGGTGATGTTGTAGGTCGCCTCACCAAACAGGGCGAAGTCCTCGCGTTCGCTCTGCTCACCGGAACCCCAGCGAATGTCCGTGGGTTCAAGCGGTCCATACAGCGCGTTGTAGGCGGCCCAGGATTCCGTCCGCGTGTAGTCGTCGATGTAGGTGCCGAAGTCCCAGCGTTGCTTGCCTTCCTGGTAGAACAGGCCCAATGTCCAGTCCCAGCGCGAGGTGCTGCCGCTCAGGCGGGTCTCAAAGGTCCAGCGCGTGTCGCGCTGGTCGTTGCGCCACCTGCCGGTCGGATCGCCGTCGTCGAAGTCGTAATAGGTTCCGTTGAGCTCGCAAGCGGTAGCGAAATCGTAGATGTTGTAATAGGCATAGTAGGAATTGCTGCCGCAGCTTCCACGACCGTAAAAGCCCAGCTGTGAGTGGTAGTAGGCCACGCCACTGGTGGCGTCCCACTGGTAGGCCGTGTCCCGCTCGAAGTAGGACAGCGACGACGTCAGTTGCGCAAAACCCAGATCGCCGTCCAGCGTCGCCTGGAAGTTGCTCCATGTGTCGTCCCACAGTTCCCGGTGGAACTTGATCGTCTGCAGGTCGCCGGTGGTCGGATCGAAATCGTTATTGCCGTTGATGGTCGAATCGCTGTAGTTGTAGATACCTGTCAGCGACCACTTGTCGGTCATCAGCCAGCGGGCCGAAATGCGGCCACCGGCCCAGTCGGTGCTGTTGAGGTTATCGCCAACGATGGCGGAGTTGGTCTTGCTCCCCTGGATCCGCTCACCGGTCTCCGCATCGAGGCGGCCAGGCGAGTTGCCCAGCACGTTGTCGATGTAGCCGGCATCCTTGGCGCCGAATCCGACCAGCCGGATGGCCAGCCTGTCCTTGATCAGCGGTATGTTGACCGTAGCGTCGGCATCCCAACCGTTGCCACCGCCGTCGACAGAGTGCAGGCCGCCGCCGACGTTGGCGGAAAACTGGGTCGGGTCGGGCTTGGCCACGATGTAGCGCAGCGTGCCCGACTGCGAACTGGCGCCGTACAGGGTGCCCTGCGGGCCGGCCAGGGCTTCGATGCGCTCCAGGTCGATAGGGCGGATATTCGGCGATTGCGCGCCGGTGGTGAGCGGCTGCTCGTCCAGGTAAATCGCGGCCGGAGCGTCGGCGATGTAGGGACGCACGGAGTCGGCCAGGCCACGGAACACGATCTTGTTGAGGCCCGCCGAGGAACTGACCACGGTCATCGCGGGTACGAATTTGGCGACATCCTGCAGACCCTTGATGCCGGACCGGTCGATCTCCTGCTGGCTGAAAGCCTGGATCGACTGCGGAATATCCTGGATGTTCTCCTCGCGCTTGCGGGCCGTGACCATGACCTCTTCGAGTTCACCGGCCGCGTTTTCCGCCGCGGCATCCGTGTCGGTCTGCGCCAGCAGCATGCCGCTGGAACCGGCGGCCAACGAGGCGGAAATGGCACTGAACAACCTGCGGTGCTTCCAGTGGCAGGGGATGGGCTTCAGACAATTGTCGCGCATGGCACTCTCCATTACCCCGCCCCGGGCACTTAGAATGAGGATTGGGCGACGAAAATATATAACGGGTGATCTCACTCGTCTAGTAAAACAACATTCGGCGACAGTACTTCATGAATGCGGCGCGGCGGTCAACAACGCCAGCGAGTCAGCCGCCAGGACCCAGGCTCCATCGCTTCGCAGCGCAGGGGGTTCTGCGCTGCTGCTGAAGCCGACAGCCCATTCCGGCGGCAAGCCTGACGGCAAAACGAACCCCGCATCTTCCGGCTTGGCGTTGTACAGAATGGCGACCGCTTCCAGGATCGGGCTGTTGTCCTTCTGGTCGGCATGACAGGAGAACAGGAGGGTCAGCCGTTCCGCGCCACTCCAGTCGCTTTCCTGCATGGGCCGGCCGTCAGGGTTCAGCCAGTCTATGTCGCACCAGCCCCGGTCGGTCGGCATGCGCCCGTGTATGTAGCGCGCCTGGCGCAATAGCGGCAGGCTTCTCCGTAAGTCGACCAGTCGGCGAACCTGCTCGGTAAATCCGGGATCCTCGTCCAGCCCGCTCCAGTCCACCCAGCCGGTTTCGTTATCCTGCGCATAGGCGTTGTTGTTGCCGCCCTGGCTGTTGCCGAACTCGTCGCCTGCCAGCAGCATGGGTGTCCCGTGAGAAAACAGCAGCGTGGCGAGCAGGTTCAGGCGCTGCTGACGCCGCCGGGCCTCGATGACAGGATCAACGGTAGCGCCCTCGACGCCGAAATTGCAGCTGAAATTATGCGCGTGGCCGTCCCGGTTGCGCTCGCGGTTGGCCTGGTTGTGCCGCTTCTTGTAGCTGACCAGGTCGCGCAGGGTGAAACCGTCGTGGCTGGTGACGAAATTGATGCTGGCGGTCGGGTGACGCCCGCTCGCCTCGAACAGGTCCGCAGAGCCGTGGATACGGCGTGCGAATTCGCCGCCCTGGTGCGCATCGCCGCGCCAGAAGCGCCGCACAGTATCGCGATAGCGGTCGTTCCATTCTGCCCATTCCACCGGAAAATGGCTCAACTGGTATCCGCCGGCGCCCGGATCCCAGGGCTCGGCGATCATCTTGGCGCCCTCGAGCCCCGGATCACTGCCGATGCGTGCGAGCAGGGCGTGACGCTTGTCGAATCCCTGGGCCGAGCGCCCCAGCACCGTGGCCAGGTCGAAGCGGAAACCATCCACGCCCATCTCCCGGTGCCAGAACCTGAGGCTGTCCAGGACGAGGCTTTGGACCACCGGGCTGTCTGCGTCCAGCGTGTTGCCGCAGCCGGTGTCGTTGACGTACTGCCCCGGTGCACCGGGCTCGGTGCGGTAGTAGGCGAGGTTGTCGATCCCGCGAAAACTCAGGCTGGGTCCCTGTTGCCCGCCTTCCCCGCTGTGGTTATAGGCGACGTCCAGGATGACCTCGATGCCGGCGTCATGGATCGCATGCACCATGTCGCGAAACTCAGCCAGCCCATCATTCTGAGCGAGACGTGCATCCGGTACGAAAAACTGGATCGAGTTGTAACCCCACAGATTGCGCAATCCGCGCTTGGCCAGGAAGTCCTCGTCGATCATGGCGAACACGGGCATCAGTTCCAGAGACGTGATGCCGAGCGCCTTCAGGTAAGTCAGCACGCGGCCGTTGCTGAGCCCGCGCAATCGGCCCCGGTCCGCTGCAGGTACGTCCGGATGGCGCATCGTGTATCCACGCACGTTCGCCTCGTAGAGGATCATGTCGGGCCACGGAACAGCCGGCCGCTGAAAGACGTGTCGACCCTCCGGCGGGTCGACGACCGAGAGGGGAACGAAAGGCGCGCTATCCGCAGCGTTTGCCAGCCACTCGCCATTTCCGGCGGGACGCTGGTAATCGAACACGGCCGGCGCCCAGCTGAAGCGCCCGTCGAGTCGGCGCGTCCAGGGATCGATCAGCAGCTTGGCGGGATTGTGGCGGAGACCCTGCTCAGGAGACCAGGCGCCATGCACGCGGTAGCCGTAGCGCTGGCCGGCCTGGCAGCCCGGCAGGTAGCCGGACCAGATTCCATCCCGCTTATCGGGCAGGAAATGCGTCGCAACCTGGTTGCGGTTCTCGTCGAACAGGCACAACTCGACGGCCTCGGCGGCGCCCGCATAAAGCGCGAAGTTGACGCCGTCGACATCACAGGTCGCGCCCAAGGCGCTTGACCGTCCGGTCAGGATCATGCAGCGGAGTCTAGACGCTTACCCGGTATTCGTGAAGTGGCATGAACCTGCTCCCTGATCGCGGCAGCCAGCTCAGCACCCAGGTCTCCGTACTGCATGCGCCAGCGCCAATTGTTCGCGGTGGTCCCCGGCCGGTTCAACCGTGCAACTGAACCCAGGCCCAGGAAGTCCTGCATCGGGGCAACGGCAATCGTCGAGCGGCTGGAGAAAGCCAGCCGGATCATGTCCTGGTGGATTGTGCCGGCAGTGCCGCCGGTGCGCTCGAGGGTAGTGGCGCGCGTAGATTCGATTTCCTCCGGGGTGCGCGTGTCGTCACCGTTGCCGCGAAACCAGCCGGCTGTCGTGTCGTTGTCATGCGTCCCGGTGTAGCACACGCTGTTCACTTCGATCGAGTCAAAATCGAATTCAGGATCTCCGACCTCGAATTGCAGCACCACCATGCCGGGAATACCGTGGTCTTCGCGCAGGGCATCGACCTCTGGAGTGATCACACCGAGGTCCTCCGCCACGATCGGCAATTTTCCCAGTGTCTGCTCCAACGCCATGAAGAGGGCGTCGCCCGGCCCCGGAACCCACCTTCCGTCCTTGGCGGTTTCCGCCCCATACGGTACTGACCAGAACGATTCAAAACCACGGAAATGGTCGATTCGGACCAGATGGGCTTGCTGTGCCGCGTGACGGGTGCGCTCTATCCACCACTTGAACCCGCTTTGTTCGTGATAGGCCCAATCGTACAGCGGGTTCCCCCACAACTGGCCATCCTCGCTGAAATAGTCCGGAGGCACACCGGCGACATGAGAGGGCTTGCCGTCTCGGTCGAGCAGCAGCAGCTCCGGATGCGCCCAGGCATCGGCACTGTCCAACGCAATGTAAATCGGCATATCTCCGAACAGGCACACGTTGCGCTCGGTAGCGTATGACTTGAGTGCTTGCCATTGGCGGTCGAACAGAAACTGGATGAAGCAGATGCGCTCAATCTGCTTGCGGAACGCTTCCCGGGCCCCGCTCAGCGCGGCTTGCTCGCGGCGCTCATAACCCTTGTCCCATTCGGGCCAGGGGCGCTCGCCATGCACCGTCTTCAGCACGCGAAAAAGGGCGTAGTCATCCAGCCAGCGATCGCTCGCACGATGCAGGAAGTCCTCGTATTCCGTTACCAGCCCGTTGCCTTTGCGCTCGCTGAAACGCTCGGCAGCCTTGGCGAGCAGAACGCGCTTCAGCGGGATCAGCCGGCCGTAATCCACGAAATCGCGAGGCAGTTCCCGCAGTGGCGCCAGCTCGGAAGCCTGCAACAGCCCCAGGCGTCGCAGCGGCTCCAGTCCGATCAGGTTCGCATTGCCGGCAAAGGCCGACAGCGGCTGGTAAGGAGAGTCGCCGTAAGCAGTCGGCCCAAGCGGCAGGAACTGCCATACGCCCATGCCCATCTCGACCAGCGTGTCAACAAACGTGGTGGCGCAGTCACCGATGTCGCCTATCCCATATTCGCACGGCAAAGACGTAAGGTGCAGGCCGACGCCGGCCCGGCGGCCCATGCTCAGGGCAACCGAGTCGCACTTGTTGTTCTGTTTGGCAGGCATCTGGCAGAGGCTTCCGTCGGCGGTTGTACGATGTATGGTTGAAGGCGCTATTTGAAACCGGATTGATTCATCCCGCAACTGCTCCCATGCCTCGGTGCTGTTCATGACGTGCTAGAGTTTGATCCATGCAATTCCTGCTTCCATTCCTGCTGGTCGGCCTCGGCAGCATGTTCGGAGGGGTCAGCCGTTACGGCATGACCCTGCTGACGCAGAACGTCTCTGCCTTCAGCCTGCCCTACGGGACCCTGGTTTCAAACCTGGCCGGCTGCCTGGTCATTGGCCTGATCGCCGGTTTTTCGGGCCGGTCGGAACTGCTCTCGACCGAAATGCGCCTGCTGCTGGCCACCGGTTTCTGCGGCGGCTTCACGACGATGTCGTCTTTCATCTACGAACTGGGCCAGTTCGTGCAGGACAAGGAGTACTTTTTCGCATCCACGTATTTTGTCGCCACGCTGGCCGGGGCCGGCCTGGCCTTCGCGCTGGGATTAATGATCAGCGCATCGATGATGAGGTGAACCATGGAGATTAGCGGGCAGGCCGTACTGTTGCGGGTGTTCATCGGCGAGAGCGACAAGCTCGGCCACCTGCCGTTGTACGAGGCTATCGTCAGGGAGGCCCGCGATGCGGGGCTCGCAGGGGCGACCGTGCTCAAAGGCGTGCTGGGCTATGGCGCCACCGCCCGTATCCGCACCACCAAGATCCTGGACCTCTCCGCCGACCTCTCGCTGGTGGTGGAAATCGTCGACGAGGAATCGAAGGTGGCGAAATTCCGGCGCCGCCTGTCCGAACTTTTCGAGGAGGCCAATTGCGGCGGACTGGTCACGCTGGAAAACATCCGCGTGGTCCACTACGTGCCGGAGAAAACCGGCTGACGCCGGTTGCCTATCTTCAGGCTGTCATTCCGCTGCTGCCGGGGCTTCCGCCACGCGGACGAAAAACAGCGAGCCGCCGCTGCTCTCGTCACGCCAGCTCAGGACCAGTTGTCCGGCCACGAAGGAGTATTGGGCCAGGCCCTCGAGCGCCTGCGCGTAACGCTGCTCCCACTCCATCAAGGGTGGTTGGCACATCATCCGCGTCATGGCCATCGGCCCGGCCAGCGACAGGTCCCCGGGCATGTCGCCCGCTGTCACGCTGCCCGTGTAGCGATTACAGGCCGCTCTGCCGGAAATGACTCCTTCGGCGAATTGTGCGGTGATCTCCACGTCATCCGGCACCGCCTCGTCCGCGCCGAACCGCACCAGCTTCCACTCACCTGCCAGGTCGGCCAGTGACATCCTGCCGAGGTCCTCGGTCGAGGTTTCGGTCATCGTATCGCCCTCCAGCGTAAAGGTCCGCCGCATTTTCTGTCCCGGGCAACAGGCGGCGTCTTGCGGGCCCGCCTGCACGGTCTCGACCGCCACCCGGCCGTCTTCGAGCGCAGCCGAGCGGATCTTGACGCGATCGCCCAACGGGGCGGTGGCGCGGTTGACCGCGGCGCCGGTGGCGTCCCGATCGAGCACCGCCAGGTAATCGAAGGTGCCCGACCCACCGGTGCTGATCCACAGCAGGACCACGCTTTCCTCGGCGGCATCGCCGTCGAGATCGCCGCTGAGCAGGAAGTCTTCGGCCAGGCCGGCCCGCGGGGCTGAAGCGCCACCCTCTGCGTACGGCTCACCTTCCCAAGTGCCGTCACGCAACACGACTGCCTCGTCGAACACGCCCGTGTACTCGGCGTTAGCGGCCTCCTGCCACGATGGCGCCGCCTGGGCGGCCGGAGACGGCGTGGCCGGCTCCGCCACGGGTGCCGCAGAGGTCGGCTCGGCCGCCGCAGTCGGTCGGTCCTTTCCACCTTCCCGCGGCCCACAGGCCGACAGGGCCAGAACCGACAGCGCCAGGATCAGAAAACGAAATTTCAGTCGCTCGCTCATACATTGCACTCCCATTTTTCCTTCAAAGCCTGCATTCACCAGATGGATCCCAGCGCCACGGTGATCGCTTCGCCACTGACGCCGCTGGCCTCCTCGGAAGCCAGGAAGGCGATGACCTCGGCCACTTCCAGCGGTGTTACGACCCGCCCCGGCGGATAGATTTTGCCGCGCTCGGCCCAGATCTCTTCCACGGTCAGGCCGCGCTGCTCCGCCTCGGCCCGCGCCGAGCGCTCGGCCATTTCGGTGCGCACCCAGCCGGGCAATACCGCGTTCGACGTCACGTTGTGCGGGCCCGCGTCCTGCGCCACCGAGCGCATCAGGCCCAGCAGGCCGTGCTTCGAACAGTTGTAGGCCGAGCCCGCGAACTCCGCCACCTGCCCGGCCGTGGAACTGGTGTAGACCAGGCGCCCGTAACCCCGCTTAACCATGCCGGCCGTGACCAGCCGCGAAAGGTGAAACGGCCCGTCCAGGTTGATGCGCATCGTCGTTTCCCAAACCTCGGGATCCTGCTCCCAGATCACGCGCTCGTGGGCCGAGCCGATGCCGTGGTTGCAGATCAGGATGTCCACCGGCCCCAGGCGCTGTTCGGTGGCGGCGACGGCCTGCTCGCAGCCCTCGAGCGTGCCCAGGTCGGCCGCCGCGTAATCGAGACCGAGCGCGGCCAGCTCGCTTGCGCTGCGAGCGACCGCCATCACGCGGGCGCCGCGTGCCGCCAGCAGCTCCGCCGCCACCTTGCCGATGCCCCTGCCGGCCCCCGTCACCAGCGCTACGCGTCCCTCAACTCCCGCCATGGTTTCCGTTCTCCCTTACGCCCAAGCTGCCGGGCTCACTCGCCCAGCCGCTGCCGCACCCACTGCTCGAACCCGTGGACATAGTCCTCGACTTCCAGCAGCACGCCCCGCTGGTGCCGAGCGCAGCGAATGCCCTTCTGGTTCAGCTCGCAGACACGGGCATCCTCGGTCACCACCTGGCTGCCGAAGGCAACCAGGCGTTTCACGTCCAGCGCCGGGTGGTCCAGCAGGTCACGGTGCACGTACCAGTCGACGATCAACTCGGTTTGCTCCGTGCCAAGCGGCAGCACCCGCACCGTCCGCACATAATCGACGTGGGCCACCAGGAACATCGTGGGCGCCCAGGTCGCGAAGGTCATGCCGCGCTCGGCATCTTCCTTGCCGAGGCCATCGAACCACGGCAGATCCGTGCCGCCGTCGGTCGACCAGGTCACGGCGCCGGGCCGCAGCATGGCATGTGGCCTTTGCGGGTCCGGTTCCTGTCCGGCGTCCGCGTAGTCCATGAAGCCGGTGCGGTAGATGGGGACCAGCCGGCACAGGTCTGGATGCACCCCGGGGCAGTGGTAGCATTCCAGGTAGTTCTCCCAGAAGATCTTCCAGTTGCAGGCCAGCCGCTGCGTCTCCCGGTGGACCCGGCGTAGCTCTTCCAGCGGCCAGGCCGCCACGTGGCCGGACTCTTCGGCCAGCGCCTCCTGCAGGCTGGAGCGCGGCTCCGCGGCCAGGTTGACGAATACGAACCCTCGCCAGCTGTCCAGGGCCACGCGGTACAGCGAAAAGTCTTCCGGGCGGATGCCATCCGCCTCGGTGGTGCGCGGAGCGCGCTCGAGCTCACCCGTCAGCGCATAGGTCCAGGCGTGGTAAGGACAGACGATGCGACCGTTGCTGAAGCTGCCCGATTCCGCCTCGCACAGCACCGAGCCACGGTGCCGGCAGGTGTTGTGAAAGGCGTGCAGCGCGCCGTCGCCGGCCCGCGTCACGATGATCTGTTCGTCTCCGATGACCACGCGCTGGAAGTCACCGGTCGCCGGCCAGTCCTCTTCGCGCCCCAGGCACAGCCAATCCCGGTACCAGATGCCCTGCAACTCCCGCTGATAATGGCCGGGATCATAAAACCAGCTTGCAGGCAGTGTTTCACGGTACGGTTGAGCGTTCATTGTGATTCAGTAACCCCGCTCGAAATCGATCTGGTAATTGAGAGGCTCGCCGGCTATGAATCGATTGTAGTTCTCCACGAAGATTCGCGCGATATCTGGTGGATGGCTCTTGGCCGCCATGTGCGCGGTGACGATCAGACCGGGTGCGTCCCACAAGGGGCTGTCCACTGGCAGCGGCTCCTCCTGGAACACGTCCAGCACGGCCGCGGCGATCTCGCCGCTGCGCAGGGCGCCCGCCAGGGCGGCCTCGTCGATGACGTTCCCGCGCCCCACATTGACCACGCAACAAGGCCGCCGCAGGGCCCCGAAGGCCTTCTCATCGAGCAGGTGACGGGTCTCCGGCGTATCGGGCAGCACGCAGACCAGGTAGTCGGGCTGGGCCAGGAAGGCGGCCAGGCGATCCGCGCAGAACACGTCTTCGAAACCTTCGACAGGCGCCCCACTGCGGCTGTAGCCGATGACCCGCAGGCCGAACGCTGCAGCCT
>Ga0316191_10001527_pt1 | contig 16398 bp, 22 predicted proteins | sample Eddworburr2cm_MG_FD_204928 | JGI IMG/M metagenome (GOLD analysis project Ga0316191, IMG submission 204928) | Coastal sediment microbial communities from Maine, United States - Eddy worm burrow 2 cm | ecosystem: Environmental > Aquatic > Marine > Coastal > Sediment | place: USA: Maine...
GCATGCCCGAACGAAACCGCTCGAGGTCGAGTAGCAGCGCACTGAAATCGGAGGCGCTGGCGCTGGGCCGGTCAACTTCGTGGTCGGTCCAGCCGAGGGCCGGGGATTTGTTGCGGGTACCGACATTATCGAATATCCGCCGGATCCATGCCCCGCCGTCGATGGCGAAAACCCGCCCAAACAGAGCGCGCGCCGCACTGATCGGTTGCGGGCGTCTGTTGGTCAAATCCGCTCCATGACTGGCGAGAATGTCGGCGCAACGGCGAACTATGGCGACGACGTCGTCGCTGGCGGCAAGGTCACCGTTGTCGCAAAACCAGGCGATACGGCAATTCTCAATTGCCCCGCGGCAAACGGTTTCCGGCAGCTGCGGTAAAGCGGAACTATCGTGCCAGTCGGGACCTTGCAACAAACGGAGAAGCAGGCGCAGGTCGGCAACGGTTCGCGTCATTGGCCCGACCTGGGTCAACGAATCTACCGGCGTTCCGGCAGGTATGACCAGCCCCGTCCTCGGCACCAGCCCGGCGCTCGGCTTGATGCCCGCAATGCCGCAGAAATGCGCCGGCAGACGGATGCTGCCCCCGGTATCGCTGCCAATGTCGAACGCCGCGCCGCCGGCTGCGACGATAGCGGCTGCGCCACCGCTGCTTCCGCCGGGAGAACAGGACGGGTCGTAAGGGTTATAGCTGCGCCCGAACAGCAGGTTGTCGGTGCCATAGGACAGCGTCAGTTCGGGCGTATTGGTCTTGCCAATCAAGATCGCACCGGCGTCGAGAACCCGTTGCACGACCGTGGCGTTGGCGGGGGGAACGCGCAGCGCCCAGCCCTCGGTGGCCGCCGTCGTGCGCACGCCGGCCGTGTCGAATCCGTCTTTTATCGTGAATGGCACGCCATGCAAGGGGCCAATCGGGCCAGAGCGGGCGAGCACCTTGTCGGCATCGTGCGCTTTTTGCAAAGCATCCTCATCGCAGCGTGTAACGACCGCGTTCAGTAGCGGGTTGACCTCGTCAATTCGCGCGATGTGCCGCTCGATGAGTTCGACGACACTGATTTCACGGTTGCGGATGTAACCTGCCAGTGCCAGCGCCGAGGCGAAAATTGGCTCGGATGGCCCTTGTTTGTCCTGTGTGCCTGTCGCTGGGTTCACTTGGTTGTGTCCGCTGGCTGGAGAGGAGGGTCAGGGGTGGCGGCGCAGCTGTTGGCGGCTACGTCACTCGCCGTCCCAGTAGTCTTCCATGCTCGCCTGATCGCGTACGATGAAACGCAGCATTTGCGCCTGGCCGTCTTGACCTTCAGGTACGCGCGCGAGCAGACCGTATTTACCGGAGTCCGGGTACTCGGCAAGTTCCGGAGACTCCTGGGTACTGATCGCAAGATAACGCAAATCCCCGGTTGCGCTGGTATTGACCAGCTGATGCGCGGTTTCCGCTCCGCCTGGCGGGCAGGCGATAAAATCGCCAGTCCGAACGGCATGGCGCTCCGCGCCGATACGAATTTCGCCATGGCCTTCGAGAACAAAAAACAGCTCCTCATTGACACGATGGCTATGAAATGGCCATGCGCGTTTCCCCGGCGGCACAACAGTAACGTTGTACCCGAGTTTTGTCGCCCCGATGCGGGCGCCGACGGCCCCGATCCGGGCCGCGAAACGCTCGCCGTGTCCCCAGGGATGGTATTCGAGTTGATCCATGTTGATGATGGGTCCGGTCATTGGGAGCTCTCCGTCAAGTAGCAGGCTCCTGGTTGCGCCAGGAAATAGCGCGGGAAGCCCGCGCCTCGATAAGGTGTCTGGCGGTCAGGAGCAAAAAATCGTCGAGCGTATCCGGCTGACCCAGCCGCCCCAAGCCGCTGGCGCGACCCGGTCGTGGCATGATGGCCGCGCAGTACCGCGCGACTTTAATAGCAGCCCGCCATGGAGACTGATAGCGGTTCCGCGGCAGATGCGCTGCCACGCCAGTCAGCCGGCACGGGCCCCGTTGGCAATGGGGGCCTCCGGTACCGCCAGCACGGGTGTGAGTCCGTCCGTATAGCCGATGTCGAACAGCATGCCTTGCGATAACTCGCCAGCCATTTTTCGTGCCGGCAGATTCACGACAAACAGGGCCTGTTGTCCCACCAGCGCCTGCGGGTCGGATCGCTCCTGGCGGATGCCGGCGAGCACACTGCGAACGTGGTCGCCAAGATCCACGCTCAGTTTCATCAGCTTTCTCGAGCGCGCAACTTCGTCCACCGCGACGATGGTGCCAACTCTGATATCCAGCTTTTCCAGGTCTGCCACGCTGATTTCTGCTTTGATTTTCGCCGGGGTCATGGCTTGGCTCCTCCGATAATCGCGCTCGACCATAACAAACCTGATAACGGCATCCTCGCCCTAGAGCGCGGACTGGAAAGAGACCTGCAGGCCAGATGGAGCATTCAGCGAGTAAATTCTCTCACCATGCGCATCCATCGGTCCGTGCGGATCGAGGCCATTGCGCCGTGCGTGTTCGGCAAAGGCATCGGCGTCATCCACGACCACCTGGAGCATCACACCTGCGCGCATATGCGCGCTCTGTTGCCAGATCTCGATCCAGCTGGATCCGGCCGCGAAGATCGCGCCGGAAAACGCATCGTCAGGGCCGCATTGCGGGCCTGCGCCCCGCGCCAGCCCAAGCGAGTCGAGAAATTTCGACAGCGCTTCGGCCTCCGGCGTAACTGTGCAAAAACGGATTCCGAGGATCTTCATTATTTGCAGCCTCTGTCGCTATTGCTGCGGCTGTGACTCCAGCCGCGTATGTCGCATTTTAACTGCGCGCTCACAGCCAGCGCCTCACCCTTCTGCGATATTCCAGATACGGTGCACCAAACAGCTCTGCCAGCGCACGTTCCTCCGGCAGAATCTGAAAACGTTGCAGATACCACGGAGCGGCCGGCCACAAGCCGATAGCCGCAAAATTTTCGAGGTACAGTGCCCAGGCGGCGAGCACCAGCACCATTCCCGCATACATCGGGTTGCGACTGTGGCGGTAGACACCTTCCACGACGAGCTCGGATGACCTGTGCGGGCGCACCGGGTCGACCGTCGTCCCGCGGCGGCGGAACCCGGTTACGCCGAGAAAGCAGAAAATCGCGCCAGTAATCGCGGCCAGGGCGGCGGCGGGTATCGACCAGTTGGCGCTGTAGGCAAACTCTGGCAGAACAGTGGTCAACGCCCACATCGCCGCGGCGGCGGTCAGCATCACCGCGACCGGTGGAATTTTCAGCTCCAGCGCACGCATCAGCGAGACCACAAATACAGCTGTAACATTTCCGCACCGATTTTCACTGGCCGTTGGTAGTTCATTCCGATTTTCTGCAGCAGCCGGATCGATGCAGTATTGTCGGCCAGCGTGATGGCACCGATTCGATCGATGCCCAGTTGATTGCGGCTGTGCTCGATGACGGCCGCGGCCGCTTCAAATGCATAGCCGTTGGCGTGGAATGGCTCGGCCAGGGCGAAGCCGATATCGGGATCGTCGAGTTCATCGCGCTTGAGAAGTCCGCAGATTCCGATCGGGATCTGCATTTCGGTCAACTCCACGAGGTAGAGACCGAAACCATGACTGCGGTAGCTCGCGACCGGCCCGTTGCAAATATAGCGGCGCGCGTCGGACTCTGTCCTGACCCCACGGTCGCCGATAAAACGGATAAACGAGGGCTGGTTGAGCAGCACAACAATAAACGCTGCGTCATCCTCGCCCATCTCGCGCAGCTGGAGTCGCGCCGTGCGGATTCTGGTCAACCGAAGTCCTGCCGCAGCGGGGCGCCGGATTTTTTTCTCGAGCGCTGCGACATCGTGAGTGTGCGGCGGCAGCTCGCGCAGGCGGGGGAATTGCCGCCGCATCGATTAATCGGATGTGGTCGGATCAATGATCGCGCGAACCGCTGAAATCGAGTTTGCCGGAAAGCCGCTCTGCTCCGCATGCTGGCGGATCAGCTCCTCGCTCGGGGCAATGTACACGCAATAAATCTTGTTGTCGGTGACATAGCTATGTACCCACTGGATATCTGGGCCGAGCGCATTGAGCACCGCGCAGGACTTCTGCGAGGCGCCCTGAAGATCGGTGCCTGTCATCGCGCCCGCGCCCGGTATTTCGCGTTCAATTACATATTTCGGCATGTCTTATTCTCCTCTCCCAGCGTGGGTTGCTGCCTGCCAGGGGCGAGCGCCCCTTTGCAGGCGACAGCAGGATACATCCGCTGGCAATACCCGAAAAGGTCCGCGCCAACAACGTTGATACTCCACTCTTGTGCAGACATGGCAAGTTTCCGCCAACAATGTCGCACGCAGCAACGTTGCCCCAGCGGCTGCGGTGCCCGCCAACCCCCGTCTATTGCTCCTGCCAGGTTTCGCGGCTCATCTCGTAACGTGCCTCGCCGTTGCTTTCGCGGCCGACATATTGCCAGCTCGCGTTCTGGTAGAAGCATTCGGCGCGTGTATTGGGGTCGGTGCTGAGCCAAACCGTCGAAATACCCGACTCGAACAGCCAGTCGAGCGTGGTCTCGTGCAACAATCTGCCGATACCGCGGCCTTCGTAACCGGGCTCGACGAACAACGCCCAGACATTGGCCGCGACGCGGTCGGCCACGGCAAAGCCGACGACCCTGCCGTCAACCTCGCAAACCCAGCCCTTGCCGCGCCGGCCGATCATGTCGCGGGTGTCGTCGTATCCTATGGAATCGGGGTCCACCAGCACGTTTTCGCGTACGCTCATACGGACCCGATGAATCTCCGGGATGTCAGCCTCCACGGCCGCACGTATTCTCACAATTGGACACTCCCGGCGCCAACCTGCTGATCGGGCCTGCGAGTCGCTCAAGCCAATTTTGCTCAAGCGTAGCAGAATTGCGGGGATGCGCACGCCGGGGCGGATTCATACGCGATTGCGTCCGTACAACCGTTATCATTGTCCACGCGCACGGGAGAGGGATATGGATTTTGTCAGGGTACTGCCGGTGGTGATCAGCTTGCTGTTGCTGGCGGCGCATTTTTTTCGATCGGGCTCGGTGTGGCTCGCGGGTATTTTCCTTGTCATGCCGATTTTGCTGGCCGTCAAGGCACGCTGGGTCGCGCGGTTGTTCCAGCTGGTGCTGGTGCTTGGCGCGCTCGAGTGGATCCGGACCCTGGTTGTATTTGCCACGGGGCGGGCCGAAGCCGGGCAATCGTGGACACGGCTGGTAGTTATTCTCGGAGTGGTGGCATTGCTGACGCTGGTGTCGGCAACGGTCTTTCAGGGCGCCGCGCTGAGCAGGCGCTACCGGCTTCATCCCAACCGGCTGTGATCGCTGCGCGAAGCAGTGGTTGCTTGCCGGATCGGGCAACTCAGCCGTATTTTTTCCGCATGTGCCGGACCGAGCGTTGCACCAGCGTTTTTAACACTTTCATATCGATGTCGGCGAGCGTGTTGACATAGAGACAGGATTTCCCGGTTTTGTGCTTGCCGAGCTTCTCCAGCAGCGAGCCATGCGCGGAAAAGCCGGGCATGATGTAGATCGCGAGATTCTGTTTGCGCGGCGAAAATCCTGTCAGCATTGCATCGCCCTCGCGCCCGGATTCGTAGACGTAATGGTAACTGCCGAATCCGACGATACTGCTGCCCCACATCCGCGCTTCCTCCCCGGTAGCGTCGCGCATCAGGTCAAGCATGACCAGGCTGTCTTCGCGTCGGGTCCGGTTTCCCACGCTATGCAGAAAACTCTGTACGCATGCCGAGGTCTCACGTGTTTTTTGCGTAGCCATTGATTGCAGTCTCCCGCGCAGCCCTGTCCCATCGCAGAGTAAAGGCCGTGCAGTTTCTCACGGCAGCCCCAGCGCCACACGGCGGCGACCAACGTTGCCGCCGTGTCGTTCGCGCCAGTCAGTCGGACATAGACATCTTGCGATAGGTGTCGAAGTTCTCGACATGATCGTCGAAATTCTCCTTGAGCATCCTGATGTACTGTTCGGAAAAGTACTCAATCGCACGCTGCCGTTGCCCCGCCATCTCTTCGGCTGAGCCAGCCATGGTATAGACAAGAAAGGAATTGAAACGCGCCGCCGCAAACAACAAACTGAAGCCGGTCTGCTCGACCGAGGCATATTCGGTTTGTTCGTTTGCGACCTGGATATACGCATCGGCGCGTTTTCTGAATTCGATGTCGGTTTCGTTATCGGACATTGAGACTCCCGGATTGACGACTACCAGTGACTGATGGCAGGAGATACGGATTCAACCACATTGGCGCGCTGCCGTCTGCGCCCGGTGCGGCGGCAGCCCGAAACCGCCATGGAAGCTAGCGGATGCGATGGGCGAAACGCTGGTTAAGAGGGCGACGCTCCGAGAACGACCATCCGACATGGGTGACACGACCCATGATCCGATCCTCTTCGACAAATCCCCAGAAACGTGAATCGGCACTATTGTCGCGATGATCGCCGAGCACGAAGTAACGCCGCTGTGGCACCACGAACTCGTCGCGGAATACCGGCTGGTGCCGATCGCTGCTGAGTTGCACCAGATGGGTACGCTCGCCGATTCGCTCTTCGCCGGTGATTGGCCAGGCCGATCGCGCCGGGTATTCGACAGCCAGTTTTTCGCCGTTGACAAAGATATCCCTGCCGGCGACCCGGACCCGGTCACCCGGGACCGCGATGATGCGTTTGACGAAGAGGTCGTCGCGATGCGGCGGCACGAATGTGACCACGTCACCGCGTTCGGGCTGGCTCCAGTTCGCAATGCGGGTGTTCAGAATCGGCAATGCAGGCCCATAGCGGGTCTTGTCCACCCACAGATAGTCACCGGCGAAAAGGGTAGGCTCCATCGATCCGCTCGGCACGTACGACCAATCCGCCAACGCGGTCCTGAACAACGCCATGAATAGCAGGAACGCGAACAAACCACGATTGCCGCGTAGCAGTGAACCCGCATATTTCAGGTATCTCATCGTATTCATCCTGTTCCGGTTCGCGCCCCGGGCAACTCTGCTGTCGGGCAGATTCTCTGTTCCATATCTTTTAAATTTGTCTCGCTGGTACGTCAATAGTTCCGCTGTGCCGGACTATGCCCGGCCCCTAGTGCAGGAATTCGCGCAGCGTGGCGGCATAGGCGGGGTTCTCCTGAAGGTCATTGTGGCCGGCGCCGGGTATAACCGCGACGATCGGCTGGCGCCCTGTGAAGCCTGCGATCAACCGGTCGCTGTGGTGGCGCGCGATGATTTCGTCGTTTTCCGCGACGATGACCAGTGTGGGCGCGGAAATCCGGCTCACCCGGGCCACGGAGTCGAAGCGCTCGGTCAGCAGCAGCGAAACCGGGAGATAGGGGAAAAACCCCGCGGCGACGTCGGCAAGGCTATCAAACGGGGTCACCAGGATGACCTTTCCCAAGGGGCGGTTTACTGCGACAAAGCTGCCCACGCCGGAGCCCAGGCTGCGTCCCATTACCGCGATATTCGGATGGCGCGCGGCAACGTAGTCGACAACCTGCAATGCGTCGGCATAGAGGGTTTTTTCGGTCGCCGACCCGCTGCTGCCGCCATAGCCGCGATAGTTGACCAGAAAAAGACTGTAGCCGGGCAACAGGTTCTTCAGCATTGCCACGTTGGCGCCAACGTCCTCGGCGTTGCCGCCGAAATACACCAGCGCATCGGCGCCGCCGCGGTCGACCGACCAGATTTTCAACTCGGCGCCGTCTACCGGCAGGCGCAAGGCGGTCGCGCCGGCGGCATACGATTCGGCTGTCGGATAGTAGATCTGCTTGCGCTGCGTTGCGAAGACGAGCAGACACAGCGCCGCGTACAAGGCTGCGAACACTGCGGCGAATAAGGCCAGCGTTTTCAATGTGGCCGCGCGGTCGCGGATTCCCTGGCCAGGGTTGGCCGGCGCCGCCCAGGCATGTTGACCCAGCAGAATTCGACGCGTATCGGATCCGGACCGGCAAAGCGCCGCCAACAAATACGGAATGCCGAACGAAGCGCCGAGAAAGATGCAATGAAAGCGCAAAGGACTCCCGCTAACCGCGAAGTTTCGCGCCACATGACCCAGGCCGCGAACAAAAACAGTTGGATCAGGTAATCGATGTTGAACTGGGCACGCCAGGTAGGTTTCGCGATATCGGAAAAAAAGAATTGCGGCCAGTTGTAGCGGAGTTTGCTGACCGCGCGCCGTGATACGGCCGGCATTACGAGCCAGCCCAGCAGCAGGAAAATTTTCAGAATCGCCATATTGATCAATTCCGTGTTTGTTTAGGACAAAAATCGCCTCGGGTATGGCCCGGCGCCGCTTAGAAACTGCGCCCGTCAATCATCAGGATATCAAGACCGCCCAGTTCTATTTCGTCCACACAACCGAGGTTAAAACGATATTGCCCGGGCCGCTCTATGGCTTCGTGAAACGGATGAATACCGCAGACCCTGCAAAAGTAGTGATTGACCAGATGGTCGCCGAATTGGTAAATCTTGAGAAATTCTGTTCCCTCCAGCGTGACGAGGTCAGGCGGCGCGACATAGTGAGCGGACATTACCGTGCCCTTGCGCCGGCAGATCGAACAATTGCATCGGCAGCCGCGCGAAATCACATGGCTGCGGAAGCAAAAGCTTACTCTTCGGCAATGGCAATTCCCGGTGTATTCGCGAATGAGCTCTCGGTTTGCTGGCATGGATCGCGGACCGTGCAGGTTGCGGATCGGGAGGGCGCTACGTCGCGCCATTGAGCCTGGCAGCGACCGCAGCCCGGTCCGTTACCGAAACGCCGCTGTGTGCCGCTCCATACACTATAGCGTCGTCTGCGTAACACAACAGCCTGAGCCATGGCCCAGATGCCCGAATGCGGCCACAGCACCGGGCTGCTCCGATGCCCGCCGGTTCGGCGTGTCGCATGCGTGACGCCCGGCGGCCATTTGGCGAAGTCGGAGCAACCGCAGAACCGGATGGCAGACACTGTGATTTTTTTCGGCCGCTGCGTTGGGGCGTCCGCTTGCGCTATTCTCGGACCCTGAACACCACCATTGGAGAAAGGGTCATGTCTGCAACTGCCACGGCACTATTCGGGCTTGTCAGCGTATCGATCGTCCTGACGTTCATGATCGCCGGAATTCGCGCTGCAGCAATGTTCAGCGGCAGGAAAGCCATCAATGATTTCGATCCCGGTGGCGCCGATGTGTCTGCCTTGTCACGCCGGGTCTGCCGCGCCCACGCCAACTGTTACGAGAACCTTCCGCTCAGCGCGGCGGTGATGTTGTATGCGATTGCGACCGGCCAGACCGGCATTACCGACTCGACTGCCATGTGGTTTCTTTACGCGCGGATCGCACAGGCGGGGGTGCACGTGATGTCCACCAGCGCGGTGGCCGTCAATATCCGGTTTGCCCTGTACGTGTTGCAGATCCTGATTCTGATCTGTTGGGTCTATCGCTTCCTGGCGGGGTGAGATTGTCAGTCACCAGTCGCGCGAACAGATGCTGGAGGGTTGGGCCCGCGGCATGCCGCGCGCCCGATGCGGCATCGGCTGAGTCGCGTCTGTGACCGACTGCTGACTGGCCATCGGTGGCGGGTTGGCGGCAGTTTGGTCATTTTTTGAGGAGAGAGAACATGAGTCAACCGATTAACCGCCAATGGCTTTTTGCCAACTACCCAAAAGGGCTTTACCAGCCCGGCGATTTCGAGTGGCGGGAAGAACCGCTGCGCGCGCTGGAGGACGGTGAAGTGCTGGTCCACAACATCCTGTTGTCGCTGGATCCGACCAACCGCGCGTGGGGCTTCAAGCACGACACCTATCTTCCGATGATGCAACCCGGAGACGTCATGCGCGGCATCTGTATTGGCGTGATCGAGGGCTCGCGTCACCCCAACTACCATGAAGGCACTTATGTCGGTGGTATGACCGGGTGGCAGGAATATGCCATTTTGCAAGTCGATGACGCCGGCAGATTGCCGGACGCGGGCGTTTTCCCCCGCGATCCGGCGATTCCTTTGTCGACCTACCTCGGTCTGTTTGGCCATATCGGGATGACTGCGTACTACGGACTGTTGCATATCGGCAAACCCAAGGCCGGGGAAACTGTCGTGGTTTCGGCCGCGGCCGGCGCCACCGGATCGCTGGTGGGGCAGATTGCGAAGATCAAGGGCTGTCGTGTCGTCGGCATCGCCGGCGGCCCCGAGAAATGCCAGAGGCTGATTGACGAGTTCGGCTTCGATGCGGTGGTGGACTACAAGAACGAGCCGGTTGCCGAGCGCCTGGCCGAGGTTTGTCCGGATGGGATCGACGTGTACTACGACAACGTCGGTGGTGACATCTCGAATGCTGCACTTGCATTGATCAATCTGCATGCGAGGATCGTACTGGCGGGTCAGATCGCGATGTACAACGACGAGCGCATGCAGAGTCCACGCAATGTCATGAACCTGATCATGCAACGAGCCAGGATGGAGGGATTCGTGGTGATGGATTTCATGGCGGACGAGGCGGCAGCGACCCAGGCGACAATGGAACTCGCCGAATGGTACAAGGAGGGCAAGATCAGGTTCCGGACCCATATCGTGGACGGTCTCGAGAATGCGACCACTGCCGTCAATATGCTATTCGATGGCAGCAACCAGGGAAAATTGATCGTCAGGATCTGCGACGATCCGGGTGGCCCGATCTGAGTCAGGTTTCGTTGCCCCCGCAACTTCGCTCGTGCGCGCCGGCGCGAAACTGCGGCGCGAAAGGCCTAAACCAGCTATCTCGAACCAGGGGCATCCGCCAGGACCGGCGCTGCAGGGGGAATGTCCGCGCGGGTCTGCATGGCCAATTGCGGATGGCGCGGGCATGATGAAGCGCATCATGCATCGTGTGTTTCTGCCACTTGCCTTGCTGGGATCGGCGTTCGCGCTGTGGCGACCCGAGGCGTTTGCCTGGGCGCGGGGCTACATCCCGACGCTGCTCGGCGTGATTATGTTCGGAATGGGCATGACGCTGACCGGGCGCGATTTCGCCGCGGTTTTTCGCATGCCGGTTGTCGTGGCGACCGGCCTGGCTGCGCAGTTTGTTTTCATGCCGCTCGCTGCGTTTGTTCTGGCGACGATTTTCGGTTTCGAGCAAGCGCTCCTGGTAGGCATGGTACTGGTCGGGAGTTCGCCCGGCGGGACCGCGTCGAATGTCGTCGCGTACCTCGCCGGTGCAAATGTCGCGTTATCGGTGACGCTGACGGCGTGCGCGACATTGCTGGCGCCGCTGCTGACCCCCGCGCTGGTAGGGGTGTACGCCGGTGCCGTCGTTGATGTGCCATTGTGGCCCATGGTTGCTTCGGTTGCCCGCATCGTTTTGTTGCCGGTGCTGTGCGGCATCGCATTGCGGCACTGGCTCGGCACCCGGCTGGATCCTCTGCTGCGCGGGTTCCCGTGGGTGGCGATGTTCGCGATCGTCCTGGTGATCGCGATAATCATCGCGTTGAATCGGACGATCGTGCTCGATTTTCCGCTCGCTCTTATGGTGGCGGTCGCGCTCCACAACTTGCTCGGTCTTGCGGCGGGAAATCTGTCCGGGCGGTTGCTCGGAGTGGGTGAACGGGAGCGCCGGACGCTCGCGATCGAAGTCGGCATGCAGAATTCGGGGCTGGCGGTGGCGCTAGCATCGCAGTTCTTCGCGCCGCTAAGTGCCTTGCCGGGGGCACTTTTCAGCCTTTGGCACAACGTGTCGGGTGTGCTGCTGGCAAACTGGTGGCGGCGCGCGGGGTCGGACTCAACCGCGGTCGAATCCTGATCCAAAGCGGCGGTTGGCGGAGGGGCCGGAACCACTCCCGGCAGAAACTGCGAGGTCCGGGCATCGGGCGGCCGAGGCCGCGTGTAGCGGACACCGCAGTTTTAGATTGCTGCGATGGCGTTAACGTCGTCTGCCGCCTTGGCCAGCGTTTTCGCCGAGCGCCGGCGCGTGGCAGAATTGGCGCTCTCTTGGCGTGGATGTCGGGCCGTGGAAGCGTTGCGAATCGAATCTGAAATAAAACCTTCGGGGACCTCGAAGAGACTGGGTTCGCGATTGCGCGGACTGGTCGGCAAGGCAATTGCTGATTTCGCCATGATTGGCGAGGGTGATCGGGTCATGGTGTGTTTGTCCGGCGGCAAGGACAGCTACACGATGCTGGATCTGCTGATATCGTTGCAACGCAGCGCTCCGGTGAATTTCGAGATCACGGCGGTAAACCTCGACCAGAAGCAACCGGATTACCCGGCCCATGTATTGCCGGAGTATCTGCACGGTCTCGGTGTGTCTTTCCATATCCTCGAGCAGGACACGTACAGTGTCGTCAAACGGGTCATTCCCGAAGGCAAAACGATGTGCAGCCTGTGCTCGCGGTTGCGGCGCGGCTCGTTGTACTCGTTCGCGGCTGAACACGGCTATACCCGTATCGCTCTTGGTCACCACCGCGATGACATCATCGAGACGCTTTTTCTGAACCTGTTCCACGGTGGCAGCATGAAGGCAATGCCGCCAAAACTGCGTTCGGACGATGGCCGGCATGTCGTGATCCGGCCGCTCGCCTACTGCAGCGAACGCGATATCGCGCGTTACGCCAGGGCCCGCCGCTTCCCGATCATTCCGTGCAATTTGTGTGGCAGCCAGGAAAATCTCCAGCGCAAGAAAATAAAACGCATGCTGGACGAGTGGTCACGCGACCATCCGGGCCGGATCGAATCGATTTTTGCCGCGATTGGCAATGTTGCCCCATCGCAGCTGGCGGATCGCGATCTATTCGATTTTGCCGGTCTCGACCGGAACGGGCCCACCACCGGATAAGCCGGTCGCCGCCGCCGCCGCGGCCGCGGAGAGAATTCGGGGCGAAAAGGCCGACATCTGCGGGTCGGGCCGTCGCGCCAACCTGGCGCGATGCCACAGCTTCATGAACGCGCCGGGACGGGCAACGTGAATCGTTGCTCCGCAACACTGGCGCGGCGGATGCGGGTGTCGAGCAAGATGCGGGGACGGCGGCATGGCGCCGCGCGTCCAGCCGGTCGCGCAGGCGCTGATGCGGCTGGCCCAATGAATGACGCCAGGAGACAAGTCCTTCCGCCGTCGACAGCGCAATATTACGCTCGCTCGCCAACCGGGAGAGTCGTTATGAGCAGCAGCATTTTTACGATCGACGAGCGCAGGGTCCTGTGCGCTTACTTCGGCATAACCGCGGCCTCCGATCACGAGGATATCGATGCCTTAATTGGCTATCTCGGGGTAGACGCTGGCCGCTGCGGCAGTGTGCTGACGCCGTTGGCAGTGGCCACCGCACACATCCTGATGCCCGGACGAGGCACTGGCGAGAGTGGCGAGGGGATCGACCGCAACGTGCTGATGCTGCCACGCCATGCGCTGACGGTTTTCTGGAGCGATCGGATCGTCGGGACCGACGAGTACAGTCTTATTTGGGTTCCCGGATTTCGCCGCTTCGTGGTCACCGCCAGCAGGAGTCCGCGCAACTACGGGTATCCACTGTTCGCGATAGGCCATTTCGAGCCGACATCGCAGCTACGTGATGCGATGGGTACCGTTTTGCGCGGATGGTGGCGCAGCCAGGGCGCGGCCGGAAGACAGCGCTGGCAGGGATGCGAATCCTCTGCGCTGGTGCCGGAATCGCACGCGGTCGGCTGGCGCGAGCTGGCGTGGTTGCGCAGTGTGGAAGTGCCGGCGCGCCAGGCGATCTGACGAACGCGTCGAATCCGCGCCCGCGGCAAAGACGAATCCGGCAGACATGAGCAAAACGATATCTTTTCTGGCAGTGTTACTCGTGGCTGGTGGTTGTAGTAATCACATGGAGGTGCCTGTGGCCGAGACTTACGAGCATGCGCTGGGACGCACGGCGGCGATCCCCGCAGTCGCGCCGGATAGCGAGGCGGAGTCCGACGCAATAGCGCGGTTTCAGGAATTTCTCTCGGCGATGAGCGCGGATGGGATACGGGCGGATATTCGCAAGGTCTACGCTCAGAATGTGTTCTTCAACGATACCTTGAAAACTGTGGACGGGGTCGATGCCCTCGAGGAATACCTGCTCGAGACGGTCCAGCGGACGTCGTTTGTGCGCGTGAGATTTGACGACGTCGTGCGTTCCGGGCGTGATTACTACCTGCGCTGGTTCATGGAGTACCAGTCCGGCCGGATCAACGGCGGTGCGGTCGTGAGCTCGATCGGGATGTCCCAGATCCGGTTCGACGAGTCGGGTAAGGTCGTATTGCACCAGGATTACTGGGATTCGACCGGTGGCCTTTTCGAGCATGCCCCGGTCGTCGGATGGGTACTGCGCAAGGTCAAAGCGGGTTTATAGCCGCCGCGCCATGCCCACCCCCGGCGCCGTCGCTTGTAATGCGGCCGTAACAATGCGGTTCTAGCGTGTAACGGATTTGTCATATGGCCGAGACTACCGGTCCGGAGAAAATCCCATGCGCAGCCTGTTTATTGCGAGCGTGGCGGTCCTGTTTTCAGGCCTCGCCAGCGCCGCTGAACTCAATGTCGCCCTGTTCAACGTAGAGTCCGATCACGCGGAGAGGCGCACAATCGGCGATCAAATTGCCCGTTACTACCGGGATTATGCGATTGATCTATGGGCATTTGCCGAAGTCTGGGACGAGGACTGGAGCCGTGAGTTCGTCGATGAGATCAGTAAGGCGCATGATCGCGCGACCCGTGAGGACATCGAGTTTGAGACGGTTTTTGGTGAGACCGGTGGCGACAACCGGTTACTCATCGTGTACAACCCGGCCAAACTCGAGGTCGTGGCGAGCCAGGAGCTGGCCGGGCTTGATATCCGGCGCTCGAATCCGGCCCCGCTTGTGGTCCATTTCCGTTTGCGCGGAGGGCCCGAGTTCATGTTGGTCGTGACTCGCTTCGACCGTTATCGCGAGGAGGCCCGTGAGCAGGCTGCGGAAGGGCTCAACCGTTGGGTAGCCCAGCAAACGCTGCCGGTACTCGCGGTGGGAACCTTCGGCTTCGGCTGGTCGACAAAAGACGATGGCGCGAGCCGCGAGCCGGGCTTTGACAAGCTGATTGCCGGGGACGCTCTCACCTGGGTCCGGCCATCGCGAATCGTGCCGACCGAGTGCGGGCCCGAGCGCAACGTCGAAGACTTCATACTCGTGGGTGGCCCGGCGCGCGACTGGCCGATCAAGGCCCGGGTGCTCTCGGACGCGCCCAGCTATTGTCCCGACAGCGATCTGACCAGCAGCCATCGCCCTTTGTTGGCGCGGATAAGCTACGAGGATGCGAATGCGGTATTGCCGGTGGTGGAGGCCACACCTTCGACGCTGCCTGCCGGCATCCCGTCCGCGGAAAAACAGCTCGACCCGGCCACACGCGAGGAAATTCTCAGGCGAATCGCGGTAATCGAGGCCGAGCTGGAGGCCCTGAAATCGTTACTGGGTGTCGAGCCGCTGAGGGAGCCGGCGCGCTAAAGGAGCGGTTCGGGACAGTAAATGTCGTGCAGGACCTCGATGATCCTGGTTGCCTTGTTGCTGGACAGCGAATAAAAAATGGTCTGTGACTCGCGCCGCGTTTCGACCAGTTCGGCGTGCCGCAGCACGGCGAGATGTTGAGACAAGGCAGACTGGCTCATTCCGACGAGCTCGTTGAGCCTGCCTACCGAGAGCTCGCCATCGACGAGTGAGCACAGGATCAGGAGACGCGTGGAATTGCCCAGCGTTTTCAGCAGTTGCGACGCTTCCTCGGCGTGTTCGCGCATTTGCGCTAGTTCGGCCCCGGATAGAGCGGTGGGCGCTTCCTGCATGACTGTCGACATCGCTGTAGTCTCCCATCGATATTGGCGATATTTTAGCCCGGTCCAGCGGCAATTTCCGGGATTCAGTTCTGAATCCTGTGAATTGTCAGAAATATCCATAATACTCAATGCGTTACTTGTACAACTGCGGTGCATTCCCCAGCGCAATCGGGCGTTCGGGGTCACTGATCCAGGCGCTCCAGGAGCCGACATAGAGGCGGCCATCGCCGAGTCCGGCCAGGCGCATTGCGAGAAGGCTGTGACACGCGGTCACTCCAGACCCGCACATCGCGATAGCTGCCGCGGCATGCCGGCCGTCGAACTTGTCACGATAGAGCTCGCGCAATTGGCCGGAAGGGCGAAAACGGCCGTGGCCATCGAGATTGTCGGAAAATGGGACGTTGACGGCGCCGGGAATGTGCCCTGGCTTGCTGTCAATCGGCTCGACTTCGCCACGGTAGCGTGGTGCCGCGCGCGCATCCAGCACGAGCCCGCCGGCTGCCAGCGCCAGGGCTGTTTCGTTGGTATCGGCGGTCCAGCCGGCCTGGATGCTGGCGCGGAAATCAACGGATTCAACCCTCCTGATACCTGCCTCCAGCGCGCGGCCGCCGCTGCGCCAGCAGTTCCAGCCTCCGTCGAGCAGCGCCACCCGCGCGTGACCCGACCAGCG
>Ga0316191_10001528_pt1 | contig 16395 bp, 7 predicted proteins | sample Eddworburr2cm_MG_FD_204928 | JGI IMG/M metagenome (GOLD analysis project Ga0316191, IMG submission 204928) | Coastal sediment microbial communities from Maine, United States - Eddy worm burrow 2 cm | ecosystem: Environmental > Aquatic > Marine > Coastal > Sediment | place: USA: Maine | collected...
CCCTCCTTCGTAACGAGAAGCTCGACGATGCTGTAAAGCTCCAAGGCGAGGTTACGACCACCTTGTCTGAGGCTCCGATGGGCTCCGACGTCAACGCCAACCAGCGCGTGTCTGAGTTCGCGTCCGATGCACAGGAGTACTCGCTCATGATGAACAAGCTGTGGCGTAGTGGAGAGATGAGCTACCGCGAGTATATCGCCGCCACCAACAACTTCAGAACTAACACCGAGGGCTACCTCGGTCAGGCCGAAAAGTATGCTGCCAACTACGAGAAGCACGTTCAGCGCATGGAGGAGCAGCTTGCTTCTGGCGTAGAGGTATCTGAGCTGGCCCGTGTAGAAGACTTCGGTAACTTCAACAAGTTCACTCCCGTTATCGATGCGCCTACGGGTAGCATTGGACTGGTGGGTGAAGACGGACAGAGGTTTGCTAGTGTCAGTCAGCTTGGCGTAGCTGTTATGGCTACCTATGATAGGCTCGACGTGGCGGGGCTTACCAAGCAGGCCGTAGACCAGCTTGGAAAAATCACCCGTCCGTTTGGAGGAGGTGTCACTGTTGAAGGTGTGCTTACCCCCCGTGATGCGGATGGCAACCCTATCGGAGAGCTGACCGAGTATGAAAAGGCAGAGGACGAAATCGTGGGTGGTATCCTAGACACCTCGGATAACGCCGCTACCTCGACCCTTGTTGACTACTCTAACCTCAGCTACGAGAGCCATCACATTGACTCCCCGGACGACATCCAAGCGGCAGTGGATGACCCTAAGTTGATAGTCATGATGCCCAGCCCGAGGAGCAAGAATAGGGATATCGGAGCTGTGGAGGACGACGTTACCGATGCAGACTTTGAGGCATACTTAGACCAAAGGAACGTGACCCCAGAGCAGAAGGCCGCGCTCATTGCTAACCGTAAGGCGCAGAAGGACAAGGCTTTTGATTTGGTGCGCAACCGTATCCGTACGGGTCTTGACCTGAGTACGGAGATAGAAACTCCGACGCAAGGGCGGGCTCCTACCGGAGACGAGTTGGAATTTGCCGAGCGTCAACAAAATCAAATGACCGCCATGACCAACTGGCGAAACCTTGGCTTGGTGACAACCCAAAATGAAGCAAACGCCTTGGTTTCTCGGATAAAGAGAGACGAAGAAATCCTTGGTGTCGACAGGCGAATAGGGACGCTTGACGGAATCAACCTCTTGGAGGGTGGTGTCGTGGAGCTTGTATACGTAGACGACGAAGGCAAAGAAACCATAAGGGATGTAGAACGTATCAGTCTAGACTCTGGACAAGGCACTATAGACCTAGAAAACTGGATGTCTCAGGGCTCTCAAGTCCATGGGTCATCTAACCCCGGAGACTGGAGAAACTTAGTCACCGACGAAGAGGATAGACCCTTGGGTGTGACAACAACTGGAGGCACAACCATCCCTCGGCAGAGAGGACCGGTAGAGCGTTGGGACCAAGGCACGGTACAGACCACTACGTACGATGAGGACGGATTGGCTACGGGTCAGGAGTCTGTTAAGCTCGAAGACGCGTGGAAGAACAGCGGGATGGACAGCGATGGTGATGCGCTTAGTGTAATGAAACGAATCGCTCCTCGTGCTGAGTTGGTAGCCGACATCATCACTGAAAGGACGGAAAGGAGAACACCCGATATCAAGCCATATACCCTTTCGGCTACACGTGAAATTCTTAAAGACGCGGGCATTGAGATGACCGACGTTATATCCTTTTATGTTGAGGGTGTAACCGAAATGCCGGTATTCCTTCCAATCAAAGAAGACGGAAACGGAGAGCAGAAACTTAAAGAGCTCACTCAGCGCGTGTTGGAGGTATCCGGACAGGGTCGGGCGGGCGTACTGACTATGCAGGAACTACAACAGGTTGTTGCAGAACTTGACTATCCAGACGCAGAGAAGCTTCAGAAGGCCATGGCAGAGTTTACGGGAATCGTAGAGACCATCCCCGTAAGGTCAAGGAGTACCACCCAAGCTCCGTAAAGGATTGGTATATTTAGGACATGATTGAAGCGACCGAGAAGTCTCCGGGGTACTATGCCACCGAGGTGTTCGAATACGTTAGTGGACAGGACCCGACCTTCAAGGAGAGGTACACTCCTGAAAGCCTATTCGAAAAGCTTCAAGACGAGCAGTATGCCGCGAACCTTTTTCTTTGGATGCAGGAGCAGCCAGAGAAGTTTGGTGACGACGTCCTTTTCGAAGAGTTCAAGCAGAGAGTAAAAAAAAAAGACGAGGCGGTCGTTACGGAATCTGTATCGGACGATGGTTCTTTGGAGCGGCTCGCATCTCGTGACGTTGCTCGCGACGAAGCTCAATCACTTTTACCAGAGTACTATACCGGTGAGCAGACGGCTCAGCGCATGGACCTTATCGAGCAGGCTGATACCCAGCAGCAGTCCGCCGCTCAACAAGAAGCTGAGGCTTTTAAGATTGCTCAGCAACAGGTACGTACACCACCACTGAATGAGGTCATTGGTCGTGAAACGCAGCCAACCCTTGTCAACGACTTGCGCGATGCATACGGAGCGTATGGCTTCCGATTTGATGGTGCTGTTGTTGGGGAGTCGGCTACAGACGGAACCATTACGGTATACAGTCAGGCTATGGGCGTGCCTAAGTCTCATCAGATTACTCTGATGAACGGACAGGTTTCGCCCGAGCAGATGGCTCAGTTCGAGGAGTTTGTAGCGGAGAACAAGACCCCTACCATGCGTATGGAGGGGGACACCAGAACCTTTACTGAGAAAGCCCTTCGCGTTCGCGACATACGTCCTGTCGCTAGGCGCAACTCTAACGGGAGCACCTCCTCGGTTATGATGGAGGACGCTGAGGTAGATGGGAAGTTCATAGCGTACCCCACGCTGTTCCCTCGGGACCCTGACGGGTCTTACACTCAGCCCGCTATGTGGACGGAGATGGATACCGACGCGGCTATCGATGAGGCATACCGCCGGGGCGAGGTCTTTGAATTCGACACTGCTGAAGAGGCCAAAGCTTTTGCTGAAGGCTCTTGGAAGGACATAAACACCATCGACCTCGTTGGTGAGGCTTTCTACGCCGAGCGTGGATTCGACTACTATGCTGAGCAGGCTGCGGGCCAAGCCTTGGCTGAAGCTAACGAAGAGTATTCCTTCTTAGAGGGATTGACAGTGGGAGAGAGGTATGAAGGAGAGATTCCACCTGAGTACCAGAAGTATTTTATCGACGGGAACATGGTCCGCGATGACATCGGGGTCATGCGTGACGAATCTGAAGCCGAAGCCAACGCTTTGTACGAGCAGTTCGATACCGACGAAGCGATTAAGCTACGTGAGGACTGGGACGTGGTCTTGGGCAAGAGGCAGGCTGCCCTTTCTGCTTCGGCAGCGGACATGAACCGAGCCGCCATCAGGCGGCAGGATGATTTGGAAGCGAATAGCTTGGCTATGTTTGGCACTACCATCGAGGGCTTGGTTGACTACGAGCCTAAGACGGCTCAAGAGCAGCGCGATATCATTGCTATCATCGGTAATTACAACAACGATATTACGGACCGTGTCGTTGCCGCCAAGAAATATGAGGAGTCCCAGCTTTACTATGACAAGAAGTTCAACAAGCAGGTCGTCGACGACTATCTCGAGGGGTTTGAGGAGTTTGGACTGAAGATTAGCGAGGGTCTTCGCACTGGAAATACTATGCTCGAGCTGTTGAAGATTCAGTTTGGCATAGGCGATGACGAAGAGGCCCTTGCTCGGGTCAATAGGCTCCAAGGTGGCAGGGACACGCGGTTGGGACGCGTCTCTTCTCGGGTCGCCAGCACAGCCACTACGTCACAGTTACGTAGTGAGTCGGTTCGTGACGTAGGTGAGTATATAGCGGGTCTGGCCGCTGAGTCTTTTATGATGATGTTCCCGCTTGGCGCGAGGATTATCCCTGTTTTCATGGCACATGGGGCAGTGGCCGGAACCATAGCTGGCGGCCCCATAGGTACTGTCGCGGGCACGGCGGCTGGTGGCGCTGCTAGTCTTGGTGCTGGCGCTACCTTAGCGGGTGCTGCTGGTACGGCATTTGCGTCGGGTATGCTTGGCGGCATGACGGCGTCTGCCTTTATGATGGAGTGGGGTAACTCTATCCTTGAGGTAGGTACTGAGAAGGGATACAACTGGGCGGACCCGGAGTCGGCTATGCTGGCATACCAAGACCAATCTGTTTGGGACGAGGGTAAAGACCGAGGCATCAAGCGTGGTATCCCTATTGCTGCTGCGTCATGGTTGAGCGGTCGAGTGGCTGGTAGGCTTTTCGTTGGCAATAAGTTTATGCCCAAGGGCACTCAGCTTCTTTTGTTCGGGGCGGAGCGGGGTATCGTAGACCCCGCCTTTGAAGCTCTTGGTGAGACGGCAGCCCTTATTGCTTCGGGACAGTATACCGGCTCCGTTCAGGACATAAAGGAGATTAGCGCCGAGGCATTGGGTGCTTTCGGAATGTCCACTCCTACCGGGGCAATTGCTTTGGGTCGGCGTATGGCAAACACTTCCCGTCTTGAGCTTGGGTTGCAGCTTATGAACCCGAGTTTTATGGCCCGTCAACAAATCTCTAACAAGAGGTTGCAGAAGTGGGTAGACAAGTCAGAGAAGATGGGTAAGATTACTCCTGAGATGGCTCAGGACATTCGCCTTGGTATCGGGCATCGACGTACCGCCAACGAGCTGTTGGGTTTACCCTTGGATGCCAAGCCTAGTTCAAACATTGGGGCCGTGTCTCGCATCATGCAACTCCTTGAAGCCAAGGAAGAGCTGGAGAAGTCAGGCTCTAGTGTATTCTCTGAAAAGATTAGGGAAATAACCGAGGAGATAGCACTGGTTGCAGAGACCGGAAAGCCTGTCGGAACTGGGAAGGTTAACCTCAGAAAAATTCAGGCTCGCACCCAGCGACGCCGACCTGCGGCGTACTTCTCTGGACGAAATAAAGTCAGTCGGGAACAGTTCGTCAAAGACCTAGAGACTATGAGCCCACGGCAGCTCAAGAGGTCTCGGGTATTCTTCGACCCCCTCCTGAGCTTAGACCTTAAAGAAAAACAAGATGCCCTTCAAAAGCAAAAATCAGGAGCGGTGGATGTGGGCGAACAAGCCCAAGCTGGCCCGGGAGTGGACCAAGAAGTACGGGTCGAAACTGTCGAAGCGACGGAAGAAGACGTAGCCCAAGCTAAAGACGGAGACCTCGATGAACGCAGGGAAGAAGCCATCCGTACCACCATTACTAAAAAGATTCTTAACGAGGAGCCGCTTACCCCTGCCGAACAGGAGTTCTACAACGAGTTTGAAGACGTCTTCAAGGAGGATTTGGAGCCGGCCAAGGCTTTCCGTGAGGGAGTTCCCGAAGCCAGCGAGACGGCCACCCCGGAAACCTCAGAGGAATCCAAGGACGGGGTCACTACCGTGCGTCGTAACGCCACCGAGCTCACCGAAACTCAAAAGGCGATTGGAGCTAAGGCTGTGCTTGCTGCACGCGCGTTGCGTAAGAACTTCCCCGGTGTAAAGATTATCCTTCACGACAATACCGAGTCGTTTAACGAGGCCGCGAAGAGGTTGGGCCTAAAGCAAAATGGTAGAGGGTTTTACGGCTTCGATGGTAAGGAGGTTCATATCAACCTCGTCACTGCTGACACCACTACTGTAGCTCACGAGGCTTTCCATGCCGCGCTGCGTAACAGCATTGCTGACGGCGACGTTCAGGCCCTTATGTCTGACTTCGTGGACACCTTAAAGAAGGTCATCCCCGCCGACTCTGACTTGGCTAAGAAGCTTGACGCTTTCTCTCAGAATTACGGAGACAACTTCACCAACGAGGAGTATGTCGCAGAGTTCTTTGGTATCGTAACGGACGCCTATCCCAAGGCTGACACCAAGACAAAGGGTGTCATCGCCCGATTCATTGAGCGCCTTGCTAAGCTCATTGGTGTAGACATCACGCTTCCCAAAGACCTTACGAAGCGGGACCAACAAATCCTTTCCATCCTTGAGACGCTGTCGGGTAAGGTGGCTACAGGCAAGACCATTACCCAACGAGAGATATCCGCCTTTAAGGGTCTTGCAGAGACCAAGAAAAAGACTGACCCCGAGGTAGAGGTAGAGAGCGTGTTACCCAAGAGAAGCACTCTCGGGTTCTCTGACAAGGAGCTGGTATTGCAGTCGGAGCGTGAGTTCGGGGAGAACGGGACTGTCGGAATATATGTAGACCCCGACACCGGAGAGATTGCGGCTGTGGTTGCGATACCGGACAAGGCCAGTGACGCAAACTACCTTGGTTACAAGAGGCTTTACGAGAATGGTAAGCCCACCAACAAGTTTGCCATCAAGGCAGACCTGAGTGCTGCTGAGAAAGGCTCTACTCGCCCCGCGTTTGAGGCCGCCGTCGAGTCGCTGCCAGACGACCATGTGTTGGTAGAGACAGACAACATCTCCTCCGATGGCATTACGCTTTGGCTCAACCAGCTACGCAACAAGTACCTCCCTACAGGAAACGTGTTTACGGTGCCTGTCAACGTCGCTGGAGCTAAAGTTGATTTGGGCGGCAAGGCTGCGCCCAACCAAGACGTATTCAACCGGGGCTTCTTCAGCGAGGAGGAGGCTAATGTGGCAGAGGCCAAGCTTAACGACCTCATCAAGGATATTCCTGACGCGAAGCTCACGCGTAAGTCTGAGGCTAACAACCAGTTTAGTTTCGAAGTCACGCTCCCCGAGCTGGGTCGGTCGTTAACGACCGACCGCCAACAGACTGAGGACAACCTTGGTGCTACCGAGACCGAGGTAGAACCCGAGGTAGAGCCGGAGGTAGAACCCGAGGTAGAGCCGGAGGTAGAGCCCGAGGTGGAACCCGAAGTGGAGCCGGAGGTAGAACCGGAGGTGGAACCCGAGGTAGAACCGGAGCTGTCTATAGAAGACACAGTAGCCAACGTCAACGTTGTGCAATCACGGATGTCTATTGATGAGCGCAATGCTTTTGAACAGATTGGAAAGGAACAAGACGAGGCCAAAAGAAAAATAGATGAGGCGAGAGAAGCGCGAGGGTTTAGGGCTAAGAGAAAAGTCAGGGAAGCCGAGGCTGCGTATTTTGAAAAGGTAGCTGAAAAAGATGCCTTCCTAGACAGTTTCGGCACCGTTACCCGAGAGCAGAGGGAGGCGTATCAAGAGATGGAAAGTCGTGAGCGTGCTTCCGGCCAGAAGCTTGCTATGCGATATAAACTCGGCTTAAAGAAAGGCGACGGGTGGTATGAGCAAAGCATAGCTGAAGAGAAGAAATTAGAAGACGCAGCCAACGAAGCGCGAAAGAAGTTTAATTCTCTCAACCAGCCCCGAGGTACTGAGCAGCGAGCCATAGATACGGACGGCACGGGCATCAACTTGGATGGCAATGAAGAGGTCAAGGCTGGTCAGACTAGCCCGACAGTAAGCGTTTCTGCGACTAAGAAAGTTGAAGCTTCTCTCGAGGAGGACTTCCGCTTAGACGACATAGAAAACACCATCACTACGGGGTCCTCTGCCGCAGTAGGCGCCGCACGGAAAATTGCTTCCGGGGTGGTCACATACACCAAGAAAAACAAAGTGACTGGGGTGGTTACAACGTACCCCATCAAGCTCCCCTACCAAAACAAGAAACTCCTGTCACTGCTGAACCGTAGGGTAAAGGCAAGGTCAGAAGTAAAACCCAAAGACGTCGCCAAGAGAGAGGCGCTATTAAACCGCATCAAAGAAACTACCGAAGAGATTCTGACTGAGGCGGTGGACGTGATGACGCAGAATATACTTGCGGTATACGACAGCCTGACGCCAGAGTTTGTCGCGGCCTCTAAGGAATGGTATGTGGGTGCGAACCGTGTGGCTAACCGTATCTCAGAAATCTATGGAGTCACGGTAGAGGAGGCGGCTGGAGTCCTTGCCGCACTTAGCCCACAGAACGATTGGTTCAATAACATCGCTGTTGCTGAGCGTGCGTTCGAGGTTTTGAAGAACCACTCGGACACAGCGTTCTCAAGGGAAATATTTGATAAGGCACTGGCCTTAAACATGGGCCGTAAGGGGCCAAGCAAGTGGGGCAAGCAGCTTGCCGCAGAGTTTGCTCAGTATGAGGGCATGACGCTCAACGAGATGGAGGCTCAGGGGGTGCCCGTAACCGTGCAGACCAATCTCTTGCGTGCCATCGACCAAGCCATGTATCCCGGTAAGGTGCTGATGACTACGCCTGATGGCGACTTCATTGGTTTCGATAGCACCCCGATACGTTGGAGCTCTCCGGTAGAGATAGCCAAGGCTATGAACATGTACCGCAACCCCTCGATAGAGAATATCCGAGAGCAATTGGGCGGCGGTAATAAGGTCCGGAACTTCTACAACAATATCGTAGACCCCTACTCTGAGAACCCATACGTTACTGCCGATACACACGCTGCCTCTGTGGCTTTGGGTATCCCTATGTCTGCTAACGACGCTGGCGGATTCGGTGTCTTTAAGGGTGGGCGTAGCGTGGAGTATTCCCTTATCAAAGAGGCTTACATCAAGGCCGCTGAGATAGCTGGCATACAGCCACGAGAGATGCAGTCCATCACTTGGGAGGCACAGCGTACAGGAATTAATAACAAGAGCCGTACTGCGGCAGAAATTAAATCTAATGTTCAACTGCTGACGCAGTTGTTGGAAGACGAAACACTTACACCTTATGAAAGAACAAGGAGAATCCTCGCCGAGAACAGGAGCGACAACCCCGGATGGGCAACGAGCAGAGGAATTGAAGCTCAAGTATCTGACTTACTCGAAGGCATTGAAGCTCAATCCGAATCAAGAGGACGCGAAGTTCTTTCTCTACGGCGAGGCGCCGGAAGAGACGTGGGAGATGCCGCTGCCCGAGTGGGTGAACCGGCTGCCGAAGACCGCGCCGCTGAGCAAACAGGCCCGAGAGGTACTGAGCAGAAGTCCACAGTAGAGGTATCGGACGGGCTGTATGAGCAGGCCCTGTACTATGGTGTCAACACCAAGGGGTTTATCCCAAACAACGCTCAGACCAAAGACATCCGTGCCTTTAAGCAGGTGCTGGAGCAGTCGGGCCTGACCCTAAGCCGTGCCAATAACGGTGGCATCTACGTCTCCACGCCCAACCGTGTGCCCGTAGACATCTACAAGCAGTACCGCCGTAGCCAAGAGGAGCTGGGCCGTGAGGTAGCTGAGGTAGAAGCCGAGGAGGAGGCCATGCGCGAAGCTCAAGAGCTGGAGTCTCGAATCATGGAAATCTATGAGGCCGACGAGCGCCCATATAGCGGTCGTGACTTCGTGGCCAGAGGCACTGAACAGAAGGCGCTGCTCGAAGCCATGTACGAGGAAGGCAGCATCGTTGACCTGATTAAGAAGGGGCGTGACTTGTACCTGCGTGACTCCTCCATCAAGGCCGTCTTGCTTAGCCGTGGATACAAGGCCAAGGACATCCAGTCCGCTATGCAGGAGTACACCGATATGTTTTCCCTGATTCCCAAGGAGTTTGGAGACGTAGAAGGTGGGCTCGAGGTGGGCCGTAGGCTGTTTGGTAACCTCCGTCGCTCGCTGAACCAAGAGCTGAGCAAGAAGGTTCCGCTCAAGCCACTGACAAAAGCCGAGCGTGCCGCACGAATAGAGGAGTTGAGGGCGTCGTACCCACAAGACAAGAAGCTGAACGACACCCAGCTCCTGCGTCGCCACCCGCGCAAGGCTGAGGACGTGGTGTATTCCATGGAGGAGGTAAGGAGTATGGCCATGAACTTCTTGGTTACCGACCCAGACTTTAAGAACCAATCCAAGGAGGTGCAGGAGGCTCTGGTAGTAGGGTACATGAATTCGTTCAAGTCTCGTGCTGGACGCGACATCAACCGTACGGTTAAGGAGCTTCGAAGAAACATCCGTCAGAGGAAGAAGGGTGCGACCAACGCAAAGGCCGTACGCAACGAGTTGCAGAAGATGCTCGACGACCTGCTGCCAGCAGGGAAGTATACCAAGGGCGAAGCCAAGGCGCTGGCTAGGCTGGTAAGCAACGTGACCGAAGACAATATGATTGTCCAAGTCAAAAAGCTGACGGACCTATTGGAGAAGAAAGCCAAGGCGGACATTAACGCTGAGCTCCGAGACATCAAGAAGCTCGACAGCCGCATCCGTTCGGAGCGGAAGTACGCCGAGCGTGAGGCGCGGCAGATTCAAAAGCGGCTGCGCGGGTTAATCAATGAGTCGCTCCCCCGTACCGTGTATGGTAAGCAGGATATCGCCACGCTAAACAAGCTCGTCAACGAGGTTACCGAGAAGAATTTTGATGAGAAGGTGGCGAAGATTCTGGAGAAGGTCGACGCCAAGCGGGAACAGATGAAGGCCCGTACGCTCGAAAAAATCAGGGCCTACGTTGAGCAGCAGTCCAAGAAATACAAGACGGGCTCAGGTCGTGTCGTCACCCGTGGCCTCGACGCTGTGGGTCAGGCTTTCTTTGAGCAGGCTAACCTTGTACTGAGTCTGGTCCGTAACTCAGACAACGCCAAGCTTCAAGAGATGGCCGCTGCGTATGCAAACGACCCTCTCCTCGCCGAGGCTACAGTCAAGTACAACAGCGGTCAGGAGCTGACCCGAAAGGAGCAGGCCCTGTACGACCAGAAGAGCGCCTTCGATTTATTCGAGCGCCTGAAGGACATGACCCTTGAGGAAACCGAAGCTGTGTTCGAGGACCTCCAGCTTACGGCAGGGTTCTCTCGCCTTGCCCTCAGCGAGATTCGTTACCAGCGGGCGCAACGCCTCAACGCATTGCGTGAGGGGGCCAAGGGCTCTGTGACTCAGGAGTGGGGGAGCTTCGCTACCAACGAGGACGGAAGCGCAAAGACGCAGAACCAAATCGAGTCCGATATAGCCAACCGCGTCAGCCTAGGTGACGCACTGCGTGCCAATGGCTTGGGCAATAAGCTGCGCTCTCTGGTGGAGTGGTCGAACACGACGCGGAAGATGAGCGTCAAAACCTTTTTTGCCGATGGCGCCCTCACCCACTTGGGTAAGTTGAGCAACGAGCTGGGTCAGTTCTTCCGTGACCAAATCTATAAGCCGATGGGCGTTATGGAGGAGGCTTTCCTTCGCGGTCAGTTCGATGAGGCTGACGCACAGAACGAAAGGGCTAACAGTATCGACGGTATAACCAAGGGTTACGACGAGATTCTGCGTATGGTATTCGCCAACCCCAACCCTCTGTCTATCAGTGGCCTGACCACAGGTTCTCGGAACTACACTACTGATGAGCTGATGCGTATCTACGCGCTGTCCCTTAATGATGTGCAGAGGAAAAGGCTACTCGATGTGGGCTTTACCGATGAGGTGATGGAGCAGATAACGAACCACCTTGACGATAGGTTGGTAGAGTTCGTTGACAAGACCGTAGACTACCTCAGCAACCAGTATTACGAGGGTGTCAATGGCGTGTACCGTACCGTAAACGATGTCAACCTCGGGTACGTAGAGAAATACTTCCCCACCAAGAGCGCGACCAAGGGCGGTCTCGATATCAAGACTGATGACCAGCCTGTCGGAGCCGTGTTCAGTGCGCAGATGGCTGAGGCGTTGCGTGAACGTACCAGCCCCGGGGAGCTGGACCTATCCAAAGACCTTGGTTTCATCAATGAGTTGGAGGCGCACTACGAGAAGATGGAGCGGTTCAAGGCTTACGCCGAGGGAGTTCAGAATATGAACGCCGTTATGCGTAGCCCATACTATGCTGCTGCCACAAAGCTCATTGGTGTAGAGAAGTCTATGAGGAACGCGGCTTCAGCATCGGTATCTCCTGATTCTTTCCGCTCGGAGATGAAGTTCAGTTGGATAGATAAGGCCATAAGTAAATTCACTCTTGCTACGCTGGCATTTAAGGCGATGCAAGTTGTCAAGCAGGCTTCTTCAGCCTTCGCTGCACTTACTCAGTATCAGTATGGGTCCAAGCCGAACCTTGCTGTAGACTTTACGATGTTCTCTTTGGAGTATGCTGCTCTTGTTCCCGATATGATTGCCCGGGCTGTAACCTTCGGTAAGTACAAAGGGAAAATCGGTGACGCCATGGAGATGTCCGCCACCTTCCGGTCTCGTATGGAAGGGCTGTTTGGTAAGGGAGACGTCTACGGGCTTAGCTCCGGTACCACCACGGGGCGTAGGATGAAGTCAGAAGAAGACTATAAGATGTTCACCATCTTCATGCGCGGTCTGACTAGCGCGGGTGCTAGAGCCACAGCTATCGGTGACATCGCTGGTGTGATGGGGTACATGGTGACGTACAATCGGGACATCAAGAACGGCATGTCCAAGGAAGATGCCCTCGCTAAGTTCAACAACTACAACGAGACGCAGCAGTCGCGTACGCCAGCGGAGCGGGCTCCAATTCAGGTAATGCAAGACGGACTAAGGCGTTTGATTACTTCCTTCTCCAGCTCTCAGATTCTATACCTGAACAACACGCTTCGCTATGCACGTAACATCCAACGCGGAATCCGTGACGGAAATGTCAAATCGAAAGACCTAAGGGGGCTGTACTTCAATGCTATCGGGGGGTACGTCTACTTCACGGCCATCTCTAATGCCTCCCTGCTTTTGGGCAGCGACGACGACAGGAAAAGGTATCTGATAGATGTTGTGCTGTCTCCGTTCCAAGCGGCTTTCCTTTACCCCGTGTTTGGAACGGCAGCCGAGAGGATGTACAACTCTCTCGTTGGGAACAAGTATCAGGTTAGCATCACCGTTGACCCACTTGAAAGGCCGCAACGCGCGGTTACCAAAGACTTGAAAGAAGGGAATTACGGAGCTGCTATGATGAGATTGATTGAGACGTTCTATCTAGGAACCAACTTCGATGTCCTTCGCTCGCTCTTTAGGATTAGCGAGGGCGCACCCATTGAAGACGAGGTATACGAATTGCTTGGGGTGTCGAAGTCCCAGAGGCCGGAGGATTAAACGAGCCAATGAACATCGATGTAGCGTATCTCACACTCATCGTTGTTACATTCCCAAGAGACCGTAAGGCCCGGCGTACCACCCTCATCTGAGTCGTGGTCGCCGGTCCATTTTAAATTCTTACGGCACTCAGGGCACTTCATAGTCCGTTGTATACTCTATTGATTCTTTGCAAAGCGTCCTCCTCAAAGCCACGCTTGGTACGCTCACGGATGACGTTGATGATAGGCTGGATGCGGCGGTCGTAACGCTCGTTGTTGCGTAGCTCCTTCAGCTCTTCCTTGGCCTCCTCTAAGTCTGCACGTAGCTCCATATACTTCTTGCGAAGTTCGGGAGAAGAGTAGTAATACACAGGGTCGTGACCAGCGTAATCTTCACGCGCTAAAACCATGTTCTTTCGGAACGTCTTGTCGGTTTGCATGAGCGCCTCACCCCTATTGAAGTAGTGGATGATGGTGCTGTGGTCACGGCCAAGGATTTTTCCGATATCGCTAGGGCCTAAGCCCTGTTCCTTCAGGAGGATAGCGAAGCACACGCGTGCGTCGACAACCTTTCTCTTACGGGTATTGGCGTAGACGTCTCCGTTGAATATGATAAAGCAGATGTCGGCAAGCCGACGGATTTGTTCGGGGTGGTGGGGAATCATTGTAGTAAAATTTTACCCTCGTTCATGTAGTCGAGGTAGTCATCTAGTTCTATGGCTGAAAAGTCGAGGAGGATAACCATCTCTTCGTCCTTGTAGTATTCTATTTCGTAGTACATCTCACCGCCGATTCGTCCCGCAGCAATCTGAGTATTCTCGTCGTCGTTCGTGAATGAATCTACAGCAGCGTTGAGCTGTCGGATGACACGCACCCGGTCGATAGACGCAAGGTCCATGATGCCGTCGACAAACTTCTCGTCCAGTTCGTACGCTTGCTCAACCTCGATATACTTCTGTGTGGACTCCATGTTCTTTCAATTCTTTGAGGCGGTACTCTTGCAGGCGAGATAGCTTTCCTTCAGGTCGCTTGACTTCAGAGAATAGCACTCCGCAATCTGGTGGTATAGCAACGAGGTCGGGTATGCCGTTCTTGTTGGTCTTGATTAGCTTGATGACATAGTATCCCTCCTCTTCCAATTGCTTGATGCGCTGACTCTGTATCTGCTGCTCGGTCATCTTACCTACAAGGTAATATCTAGACCTTTGAAATGAGTTCGCATAAAGGAATCAAGACCGCAACGGAGGTGTTGTTGTCACCCATTTTCTTTATGCTGCCACGGGAGTGGTAGTCTCTTGCTATTTTTTTCAACCTCTCCGTGTCCATTATTAGTATGACCTCCTTGTTGTACCGTCCGTCAAAGACGAAGACCCAGTAGTCAGCCTCGGTAGTCGCGATGCCAGAGGGCTTGCCTCGGCTCTCATACTCGACGGCTATGTTCTGTGTCCTAGCAATCCAACTGTCGGTCTTAACCTCTAGTGTCTTGTCCTCTAGTATTTTAGCTAGGTGTTCTTCTCCAATCTTCCCGCGACTCAGGTCGAACTTGAAGTCGTTGTTGTACTCCATTCCTTAAAGTGTTTTAAAGTGTAGTCCTTCTTGTTCGATACAGCATTGTAGATTTTAGTCTCGATACCACGCTCAGCAAAGACCCAGTAGATGTTGCTCTTGGTACGTTCCTTAGTGGTCATCCTATCTCGGGACTGCCAGTAGCTAGTGGCAGAGAAGTCGATGTTGTAGTACACCAAAGCCTTTGCTTGGCGTAGGCTGATGCCCTCCCTACCACTGACAATCTGTAGCGCGATGGTCTTGTCTCCATCGTAGAACTCCTTCAGGTCTGTGGTAAGCTCGTCGCCATACACATCCTTCAAAGCCTGTAGCTCAGCCTTGAACTTGTAGAAGATGGCAATCTTATCTCGGCAGAACCTGTCGTATATGAACTGCGCTTTGCTGTGGTCGAAGACCATGGCCTCGCCGCTCTCAAACTTCACCGTTCCCGAGTACATCTGATGCAGCTTACTCATAAGCTTGACCGGGGTGTCAGCCAGTATCACTTCTTTCTTTCCGTCTATGACCCTGTGCTTACGCAGCTCAGAGCACATGGCGTATGTCCGTGGCTCCATAGGTACACGCAGTATCTGTTCGTTTAGCTGGCTCTTAAAGCCTGCTTCCTTTTGACTGAAGCTAATCGTGTATGGCCTCATCGCCTCAAGGATAGAGGGCAGTCCCTTGTTGTAGAACTTGAGCATCAGGGAGTTGACCATGCGTTCGGTCACGTCGACATAGTCATCGCAGAACCTGTAGAAGTTCTTGTACCCACGGAATGGATTGCCCGGGATGCCATACACCTGATGGTACATCTGACTGTACGACTCAGGCGTTGGGGTTCCAGACATCAAGATAACGTAGGCACCACGCGACAAATCCTTGACCTGCTTAGCACGCTTGCTCGGCTTGGGGAAAGCACCAAGGCCATGGGCTTCATCCAAGATGATGAGGTCCCACTTCAGGTTGGGCAGCTTGTGTATGCTCTCGTAGTTCATGATGAACAGCTCGTACGAGGGGCATAGCTTCATGCTGTCTTCGCTGATGCTTGACATGGCCTTCTTCTTGGTTAGGAACAGGACCCTCTCTACGCCCATCTCCTCGGCGATGGATAGGCTCGTTAAGGTTTTGCCTGTCCGAACCTCCATGGCTAGGTAAACAAACCTATTGACACCAAGAATCTGCTTGGCTCGAGCCACGATATTCTTCTGATAGTTTCTTAGCTCCATGTGATTTCGCTTTGCTCTTCGCCTTCATGCTTGTTGCGGATACGGAGCCAACGGCCTAGCCTATCCCTTCCTTCCTCTGGTCCGATGCCATACTTGTGCAGGCAGTATGACACGAGCCACTTGTAGAACTTAGTCCGTGAGATACTCTGCTTGGCGGTAGGCCCGTAGTCAGGGTACTCTTGGATGAAGTCTAGGTACACGTCCTTCTTGTACAGCTTGACGTATGGCTCGATGGTTTTGTTTTCCTCACCACCAACGAGACCGCACCACTCGATGAAGTCGTGGCTTGTCTCAGCACTGAGCTGCCTGATACCGAGGTTGATGAACTTACTCTCCACGAGTCCCGTACCTAGGTATCCGGAGATGCACGCCAACATATAGTTATCGAACAAGGCCCAGTCCTCCTCATCCCAATCGGCAAAGAAGTGCTTCTTGAATTCCATCAGTGGAGTGCGCGACTTGTTGTAGTACTGATGTAGCTCAAGCTCCCACTTGCGTCGGGCGAAGCTGTTGCCCGCACCCTTGATGGCGTAGTTGGTAGTGATGCCAATCTTCGGGGACCGCTCGAAAGGAATCTTGATGGCGTCCTTGTTCTTCTTCTCCAGTGTCAAACCCTCTGTTACTACGCTGAATAGACGCTCGAAGTCAAAGTTCTTCTTCACGT
>Ga0316191_10001530_pt1 | contig 16391 bp, 14 predicted proteins | sample Eddworburr2cm_MG_FD_204928 | JGI IMG/M metagenome (GOLD analysis project Ga0316191, IMG submission 204928) | Coastal sediment microbial communities from Maine, United States - Eddy worm burrow 2 cm | ecosystem: Environmental > Aquatic > Marine > Coastal > Sediment | place: USA: Maine...
GTTCTACTATCCGCTCGACGCGATCGATTCTTGGAACCGCATGTACGGCCGTCGTGGGTTCACGCAGTATCAGTGCGTGCTGCCCCGCGAGGCAGGGCAAAGCTCGGCGCGGCGCGTGCTCGACGTCCTCACGGCGCGCGGCGGCGCTTCGTTCTTGTGTGTCATCAAAGACTTCGGGCGTGAAAGCCGTGGCGTTCTCTCTTTCCCTCGGCCGGGCATCACGCTTGCGCTCGACATCGCGGTTCGCGACGACACCCAAGAGCTCGTCGACGCCTTGAACGAGCAGGTGCTGCAGGAGGGTGGGCGCATTTACCTCGCCAAGGATTCGTTCACGCGGCGCGAGCACTTCGAAGCGATGGAAGGATCTCGCCTCGACGAGTTCAAGGCGATTCGCGATCGTTGGGATCCGAACCGCAGATTTCGAAGCGCGCAGTCGGTGCGCTTGCTGGGGGACTGACATGAGAGTCGCGTTTCTGGGTGCAACCAAAGGGATGGGGCGTGCGCTCGCGCGTCTAATGGCCGAGCGCGGGGACACGATTTGCCTCCTCGGCCGAAACGACGCCGACCTCGAGCGCAGCGCGGCTGACCTGAGCGTACGGGGCGCGGCTGACCCTGTGCCGAGCGTAGTCTGCGACCTCGAGAAGCCAGAGACATTTGCTTCCGCGATCGATGCTGCTCGAGAAACGCTCGGGGGCCTGGACGCCGTTGTCGTGACAGCCGGCGTTTTCGCCACCCAAGACGAGCTAGAAGCCGATCCCGCGCTGGCGGAGAAGTTGGTTCGCATCAACTTCTCCAACACCGTCATGTTTTGCGAGGCGGCGAAGAAGGCGCTTCTCGAAGAAGGTGGCGGCGCCCTGTGCGTGTTCAGCTCGGTCGCCGGAGAGCGAGGGCGCAAGCCGGTGATCATTTACGGCGCTGCCAAGGCAGGCCTCACTCGCTACCTCGAGGGTTTGGATCACAAACACCATGCGGACGGTCTACGCGTGGTCACCGTCAAGCCTGGCTTCGTCAAGACGAGCATGACGGCCGGTCTAGACCCGCCTCCCTTCGCGGGCGAGCCCGATGCCGTTGCTCAGCGGGTACTTGGCGCGATCGACCGCGGTGCCCCCGTGGTATACGCGCCGGCGCCGTGGCGACCCATCATGGCGATCATCCGAGCGTTCCCGCGCGCCATCATGCGCCGCATCAATTTCTGATCCCGTAAAATCGATGCTTTGCATCGACCACGGGGCTACCCCTTATGGCTTGGCGTTGGATGTGATGAACTCTGCGATGTCAGGGCGGGTGGCTCTGTAGGCGGCGGCTACGTGTAGGGCTCCGCTGAATGTGCTTACGAGAACAACGCCCGCGATGACCTCCGGAAGCGCTCCGCCGGGGTGTTCGAGAGGCAGTGGTGCAAAGGTCAGCTTGACGTGAGAGACGAGCGAGACGGTGTACGCGGCGATCCAGATCAGCTTCGCGACAACCGCCTGCTTGATCCACCACTGCGCAAGCTTGCGTCGCCAACTCAGCATGAAGCTACCGATCAGCACCAACGCCGACACCACGACGTTGGCAGCGGCCAGCGGTCGGCGATAGGGATTGGTCACCTGGGCTTCGAGGAGCTGGACCTCGGCGTCGGTGACTTCGGCCTCCGGCTCGTAGAGCTCACGAACGTCTTCGGGCAGCGGAGCCAGAGACAGATCGTACGCGCCCCTGAGGACCCCGGCGATGCCAAGCATCGTCAGCAGCGTCGACGACAGAAGGATGGCGATGATCACCTTTCTTTCGTTTGATTCGTTCGCCATCGGCGGCTCGGCTCGTTGTACCCTGGCCGGCGGGTGCGATCGACCCCAAAACCCAGGAAACCATGATGGCCCAGGAACCCAGCCGCGCGAGCGTGTTCGCCGACTCTCGCGAGCGAGACGATTTCGGCGCCGACCGCATCCGCTGGTTGATCAACCTGAGATGGGTCGCCATGGCGGGTATCCTGGCGGCGGCAGGGTTGGTTCTGGCTGGCTACTTCCCTGGCGTTGCGTGGCCCGTCCTGCTGGTCGTCGTGGGGGTTGGCAGTATCTACAACTATCTCCTCTTGAAGCGAGCTTCCGGTCTTGGGACAGGTAAGAGAGCGGCCGTCTCTCAAGCACTCGTCGACCTGGTCATGCTCACGGTCGTCTTGTGGGCGGCCGGCGGTATCTCTTCACCGTTCATCGGCTTCTACGTCTTTCACCTCGCGCTGATCGGAATCTTGGGGGGCCCCGGTGCCACCCTAGTTGCCACCGCGGCCGCTCTGGCCGCCGCAGGCTTCCTTGCCCTGACCGATTGGGTGCCTGCGCTGCAGATCGGAACCTGGGACCCGGCTCCTCCGTGGGACACCATCGGCAATGTCGCGGCGTTCATGACGACCGTCGCGGCTGCGGCGTATGTCGTGCTTCATGCCATGCGCGAGCTGCGCGACAGGGAGCGAGAGCTATCCAGGGCGCGCGACCAAGCGCAGCTCGAGTACCAAGTCATCTCCAACACACTCGACGAGCTCGAAGCGGGCCTGGAGGTTGTTTCTCCCGACGGCCGCATCGAGTGGCGCAACCGCTTGGCCGAGCAACTCGCGCCCCGCCCCAGTCTGGAGGACGCATGGGAGTGTCCGGTCGCGACTCGGGGCTGCGAGATTCAGCCGGCTGGTCTGTGTCCCGTCTGGCGTGCCCGAGACGAAGGGCTCGAAGGGCGATGCCGGTTCACGGTTGGCGACCGCTGGTACGAAATGCTGTCCTTTCCATTGGCTTCGCGCGGCGACGAGCCCCCGCGCATCATGAACCTATATGTCGACCGCACTCAAACCCACCTCGCCGAACGCCGTCTGCTTCACGCGGAACGGTTGGCTAGCCTCGGGCGCGTCGCACAGGGTGTCGCTCACGAGCTCAACACACCACTGGCCACGATTCGGACGCTGGCTGCAGACATGCGAGAGGCCATTCGGTCACTGGGCGGCGATGAAGCCCTGCAGTCCGACCTCGCCGAATCCGCCGCGCTCATCCGCGACGAGACCGGGCGTCTCGGTCGCATCACTCATTCGCTGTTGACCGGAGGAAGTCTTCCGCGTCTCAGGTTGAACTCCTCTGCTCCCCTACTTCCCATCGTGGAGCGTGCGCGGGCGCTCGTCTTTGCCGGCGCACGCGAAGACGGCCCGGAGCTCGACATCGGGGAATCGGTCCAAGATGCGGTCGTGTCGGCCGACTCCGACCGTTTGCTGCAAGTGCTCGTCAACTTGCTGCAGAACGCCGTGGACTCGAATCGCGAAGCGGGAGGCCAGGTCGTGTGGGTGTCCGCAGAGCGACGTGGTTCCGTTGTCGAGATCATCGTCGAGGACGAAGGTGTCGGGATACACCCCAAGATCGAAGGACGCCTTTTCGAGCCGTTCGCGACGACGAAGCCCCCTGGCGAGGGTACGGGCCTCGGCTTGTACGCATCGTACATGCTGGTTCAATCGATGGGTGGTGACCTCACGATCGAGAACCGCGATCAGCGGGGTGCCAGTGCCCGTGTAAGGCTTCCGGCCGGGGCGTAGTCGCTTGCAAAAGAGCCTGGGGTGCATCACCGTGCGCCCTGCGCATGAACGGTAGCGTCCTGATCATCGACGATGATGCGGCCTTTCGCTTCGCGATGGCGAAGGCGTTGCGGCGTGGTGGGTATGAGGTGTCGGAGGCAAGCAGCGGGGAGGAAGCGATCGAGGTGCTTTGCAATGGTGAGCCGCCGGATGTCGCCCTCCTCGACTTGAAGATGAAGGGCATTGACGGGCTGGAGGTGTTGCGGAGATGCGGACCGATCCCGACGAGCGTCATCGTGTTGACGGGACACGGCACGGTGAAAGCCGCGGTGGAGGCGATGCAGCTCGGCGCGTTTTCGTTTCTCGAGAAGCCGGTCGACGCCGACATGCTGAGGCCTTTGCTCCGCCAGGCGCTGCTCGAGCGGGGGCGCACGGAATCCGGGGCGCTTCCACAAGCCATCCCGTTGGTTGGAGCAAGCTCGGTCATCGACGAGATCCAGGAGTTCGTACGTACGGTCGCACCCACCAACGAGACGGTCCTCGTTTTTGGCGAGACGGGCACCGGTAAAGAGGTCGTCGCGCGCCAGATCCACGCGCAGAGCAATCGCGCAGCGCAGCCCTTCGTCGCGATGAACGCGGCGTGTGTTCCGCGTGAGCTGTTCGAGAGCGAGCTGTTCGGACACAAGCGCGGAGCGTTTACCGGAGCGCAGAACGATAGGGCAGGGCTCTTTCGTGAGGCGGGCGGAGGCACTCTGTTCATCGATGAGCTTGCCGAGCTCCCCGCCGAAAGCCAGGCAAAGCTACTCCGCGCCATCGAAACGAAAACCATTCGTCCCGTGGGCGAGTCCGGAGAAACCGAGGTCGATGTTCGCATCGTTGCAGCAACCAACCGGGACCTCTGGGCCGAAACGCAAGCAGGCAGATTCCGAGAGGATCTCTACTTTCGCTTGCAGGTGTTCCCCGTGCTGATTCGACCACTCCGCGAGCGCCCAGAGGACATCGAGCCGCTCGCCGCGCATCTGCTAGCCCGCCTCGGAAAGAGCGACCTCGCGCTCGACTCCGAATCGCTGAGCGCCCTTCGGGAGTACGACTGGCCTGGCAATGTTCGAGAGCTCCTCAACGTGCTCCGCCGAGCGTCTCTGTTCGCCATTTCCGACACGATGGGAGGCGATTTGGTCCGTCGAATGATCGCGGCCAGCGTCTTCGGCAACGCGCGGGACTCCACGCCACCGTCAGACCCCGGTCAGACCGGCGGCACGAGTCTGGCTGACGTCGAACGCGATCATATCGAACGGGTATTGCGGGAAACGGGCGGGAATATCACAAAGGCGGCCGCGTCATTGGGAATCGACCGAAGGACTCTGCAGCGAAAACTGCGGGGGTACGGGATCGACGCGCAGTAACCCCATGCCCGTCGTCTTCACCTATGCTTTCCGCCCGCTCTTCCTCCTCGCGACCGTCTACGCGATCGTCGTCGTCCCTCTCTGGGCGGCTGCGTGGCTCGGGTATCTGCCGATGCCGACGTCCCTCCGGACACCCACGTGGTGGCACGCGCACGAGATGATCTATGGGTTTGCCGGAGCCGCTATCGGTGGCTTCGCGCTGACCGCTGTCGCGACGTGGACGAAACGTCCCCCGGTGTCCGGCCTTCCGCTGATGATTCTGTGCACCCTCTGGCTGATCGCGCGCGTCCTCTTCGTGTTGCCGTTTGCCAGTCTGTTAGCCCCCGCAATCGCAGCCGACATCGGATATGGCGCGCTGCTCTTTGTGCTGATGAGCCGTGAGGTCATCGCTGCGCGCAGTCAGCGCAACTACAAGGTGCTCGTGATTCTGGGCCTGCTTCCGGTGACGGACGCCCTCTTTTTTTGGGGGATGACCCGCAACGCGAATTGGACCATGACCGCGCTCTTCGCGGGCCTTTGGCTCGTCGTCATGCTCATCAATTTGATCGGCGGCCGCGTGATTCCAGGCTTCACCCGCAATTGGTTGAAACGTCAACTCATGGAGCACAAGAGCGAGCCGGCGACGCTCCCCCCCCTGTTCGATCGCTTCGATCTATTCACGACTTGGCTCATGGTCGCGTTCGCGATTCTCCACTTGCTGGCGGCTCCGTCGCGGTGGACTGCCGTCGTCGGATTGATCACCAGCGTGATGCTGTTCTTCCGGCTCACCCGTTGGCAGGGAATTCACACTGGTGGGGAGCCGCTGGTCTGGGTACTGCATCTCGCCTTCTCATGGCTCCCCCTCGGCTTCCTCTTTCTGGCCTTCGCGGAGCTCGGTCTGCTCCCTCGAACCGCAGGTATCCACGCGCTAACGAGCGGCGCGATCACGACCATGATCATCGCGATCGCCGGCCGCGCGGCCCTGGGCCACACGGGCCGAGCGTTGGAGAGTCACCCGGTGCTGACTGCGGCTTACGTTTTGATCACGGTCGCGGCGATCTGCAGGGTAGCGGCGACGGTCGGCCCGGGAGCCAGGGCTTTGTTGGCGTTGTCGTCAGTGGCCTGGTTCCTGGGGTTCGTTTGTTTTGCATGGCGGTACATTCCAATTCTGACGCAGGGACGGCCCCAAAGGGCAGGGTCGCTGCCGACCGTGTAGGCAGCGTATTAAACCGCAAACCGCAAACCGCTGACCGCGAACCGCAAACCACAAACCGCGAACCGCGATCCACGATCCACGATCCAGCGGTCAGCGGTCAGCGGTCAGCGGTCAGCGGCAGTGACACCGTCACCGTTGCGGCAGCACGGCCGTGAACACGGTGCGCCCTGCCTGCGACTCCACGTCGATGCGTCCGCCGTGTTCCGTCACGATCCGCTGCGTGATCGCTAAGCCAAGGCCCGTGCCGCCTTCTTTGCGTGTGTAGTACGGCTCGAAGATCGCCTCTGCCTGATCGGCCGGGATGCCCGCGCCGTTGTCCTCCACACGAATGTACAGCGTCCCCGCCTTCTCCTGCAGGCTCAGCCCAACCTCGCCGCCGCCGGTGGGATGCGCCTCTGCGGCCGCGTCGCGCGCGTTCTGCAGCAGGTTGTGCAGGACTTGCGTGATCTGACCCGCGTCCACGAACGCCTCGACCGGTGCGCCGGGGAGAGTAGTCGTGACCGGCGCCTCACCCTCTGCGTGCAGGGAGGCGGCCTGCGCTACGACCTCTCGAAGGTCGGTCTTCTCTAGCTTCGGCGCGGGGAGCCGCGCGAAGCGGCTGAACTCGTCCACGATGTTCCGCAGGCGCTCCACCTCCTGCAGAATCGTCCGCGTCGACTCATCGAACAGCGAGTCGAACTCTTCGTGTGACCGTTCGCGCGCCTTGCGCAAGGTCTCAATTGAAAGACGAATTGGGGACAGTGGGTTCTTGAGCTCGTGCGCGAGACTCTTTGCGATCTCCTGCCATGCGGCGATGCGTTCGGTTTGCCGCAGCTGTTCCCTCGCGTCCCTCAGGTCGCGCGTCATTCGATTGAACGCCGTCGCCGTTGCGGGGAACGCTCCACCGGGGCCGTCTCGCAGCGTCGTGTCGAAGTCGCCACGGCCGACTCGTGTGGCAGCTTCCGTCAGCTCGTCGACCGAGGATTGCAGCCACCGATTGAGGTAACCGCCAAAGATCAGCGCGAAGCCCAGTGCTAGAACGGCGACGCAGGCGATCCACAGGAGAAGCGGCGGGCCTCGCCGGTCGAGCGTTGGGCGCCAAACCAGCACGGCCTGCGGAACGCCCTCGGCGTCCGTTAACTCCGTGATCATTTCGTCCCGCGTGCCGGCCTGCCCCGTGATCACCATCTGTCCTGGATCGAGGCTACGAAGGTCTGAGAAACGATGCCCAGCGATGAGAGTCACGTGTGCTCCCCCGCGCGCGATCGCGCACGACCTGACCAAGAACCTCTGATGCTCTTGGTCCCCCAGCGACACCACGTACGCGCGGTCCCCGGCGCTCCTCGCTTGGCGCGTCAGCTCTGCGCCATCATCCCCCAGCACTCGATGGCGGTGCCCTGTCGCGATGACCTCTCCACTCAGCGAGTCCAGCACCCACAGTGCCTGAAGGCCGGCCGCTTCCATCGATCCGCGAAAGAGGCGGTCGTAGTCGAGCTCCGAAGCCGTCTCCTCACCGCGGTCTCGGAGTAGTGTGTCTACGGCCAAGTCGTCGTGGCAAAGGCGGCTCACGGCGGCCTTTCGTTGCGCGTCGAGCTCATCGAGCTGGGTGCGGGCCATCTCGGCTTCGCCGGTCCCCGTACCGGCGCCCCACTGCGAGACGCCCAACCAGACCATGCCCGTCAGTGCGACGGGGAAGGTTGCCACGAGTGCGAAGAGAACGATGACACGAGCTGAGAACCGGTTCATGGCGGGGCCACGCCGCCAAGGACCCGCTCCTCACGCGGGCGCGGTGCGGCCTCGGTCGAGCCACTTCCGCCTTCTTCCTCGTACTGCTCCATCAAGAACAGGTTCGGATCGGCGACATCCGGCGGCCTCGCGACGTCGACTGGGGCCGTTCCCGTGAGGAAGACCTCTTCGAACGCGTCCTCCTGCCCCTCGTAAGCCAGCAGGCCGGATGCAGGGTCGATGAGCGCCCTCGTCACCCCGCTCGGCATCGCGAAATCGGTTTCCTTCGGTGTCTTGTCCGCGGCGCCCATGACGTCGATCCAGATCGGAAGCGCGGTCCTCGTGCCAGTCTCACGCTTGCCGAGCGATCGCGAGTCGTCGAAGCCGACCCACACCCCGGCGACGACCGAGGGCGAGTAACCGACGAACCAGGCGTCCCGAGCCTCGTTGCTGGTGCCTGTCTTGCCGACCACCGCACGTTCGAGGCGCTGTGCCGGTGACCCGGTGCCTTCGGTGACCACACTTCGAAGCATGCTGGTCATCACGTACGATTCACTCGGCGTCATCACGTCGCGTGCGGGCTCGCCTGGCTGCAGTTGCACGCGAGTTCCATCCGGAGCGACGATCTTGCTCACGATCCGCGTCGGTGCCCAACGACCACCCGCCGCGAACGTGGCATAAGCGTTGGCGAGCTCGATCGGCTTCACCCCGCTCGCCCCGAGCGCAAGCGCCATGTCCTCTTCGAGCTTGGTGGTGATGCCGTCCTGCCGCGCAAACTCCGCAACGTCGTGCACCCCGATGTCCTCCACCACACGAATGGCGACCATGTTGATCGAGCGCGCAAGCGCTTGGCGGAGCCGAACGGCGCCCTGGTAGTTCCATTGTTCGTAGTTACGCGGCTTCCACTCCTCGTACACCGCTGGTGCGTCCACGACCAGCGATGCCGCCGTGAACCGGCGCGACTGAATCGCGCGCGCGTAGACGATAGGCTTGAACGTGCTGCCAGGCTGTCGAATCGCCTGCGTTGCTCGGTTGAACCCACTTACCGCGGCAAAGCTTCCGACCAAAGCCAACACGTGCCGTGAGCGGGGCTCGATGACGATGACCGCGCCCTCGGGGCCGCGCTCCATCCGCGCCACCGCGGGGTCCTCTTCTCCGCCGATCTGCGTGATCGATACCGGGAGGAGGTCGCCGTTCTTGACGAAAGCCGAGGCTGGCCGGCTGTCCGGGTTGTACCGGGCGGCGTCGCGCATCTGAATGACGGCGCGATGACCCGCAACATCGATCCGGATACTTTCGCTCTCGTCGTCGGATCCCGTGACCCGCGCGATATACGTTCGGCCCATTCGCAGAGAGTCGCTTGGCTTCGTCGCTTTCGGCGCGCCCCTTCGCTTGGTGCGGCGGAATGGCCCCAGGTACCCCTGTCTCTCGTCGATCGCGCGCAACCCACGCTGCAGCGCTCCCCTCGCTTGCTTCTGCAACGAGAGATCGATCGTGGTGTGGACCTCGTAGCCGCCTTCGCCTAGCGCGTCGTCACCGGCGGCGGCGCGCAGTGCCTGCCGCGCAATGGACAAGACCTCCGGTGCGTTGCCAGACCCTTCGGGCACCGGGGCGAGCTCCACCTTCTCTTTGCGCGCGGCGGCGATTGCTTCCTCGCTCAGGTCGGGCCAGTAGACCTCCCGCTTCGCATGCAATTGTGACAGCACGTACTCCTGGCGCCGCTTGGCCGCTTCCGGGTTGCGTCGAGGCGAAAGTCGCGCCGGCGCCTGCGGAACGCCGGCCAACATCGCGGATTCTGCCAGGGTGAGCTCACTCGCGTTCTTTGCGAAATAGTACCTCGCCGCTTCCTGGATTCCGTAGCGCCCACGACCAAAGTTCACGTGGTTGAGGTAGAGATGCAGGATCTCGTCCTTGGAGAGCTCGTTCTCCAGGCGCCGCGCCAGGATGAGCTCCCGCACCTTTCGCGACAGCGTGCGCTCAGGGGTCAGGAGCATCAGCTTGACCACCTGTTGGGTGATGGTGCTTCCGCCCTGCGCGGCTCTCCCGGCGATGATGTCTCGGCCGACGGCGCGCAGGATGCCTTTGTAATCGAGCCCCTCGTGCTCGTAGAAATCCGCATCCTCGGCCGCGAGAACGGAGAGAACCATGTGCCGGGGGACCTTCGACATTGGAATCACGGTCCTGCGCTCGGCGAATATCTCCCCGATGACTTTCTTGTGGCGGTCGTAGACACGCGTGGTCTGCGGGGGCTTGTAGTCGCGCAAGGCGCTGACGGATGGAAGGTCGCGACTGAAGTACGCGTACGCCCCCAGCACGACCAGCGCGCCCAGGACCAGCGCGGTCCCGATCAATTTCGGCAGCACCGAGCCGCCACTCGGCTTCCGCTTCTTGCGCTTGGTTGTCTTGCGCTTGGTTGTCTTGCGCTTGGTTGTCTTGCGCTTGGTCTTCTGGGTTTGCTTGGCTGCCATCTCGTCCGTCGGCGCCTATAGCATCCCCTGCTTGGCGCCTTCCCCCTAATTCACGACACTCGGGCCTACCTAATCATTCCCGAGGAATTTCTCGATCACCTGGTCAGCCTTCTTCACCGAATTCATTAGGAATCTGGCCTTCAGCTCCTGATGCCGTTCCGTCGGAATAGGTGGCCTACCATCGCGCGCGAGTGTCTGCATCGTGATGGCGGCGGCGACCGAGATGTTGAGGCTCTCGACGAAGCCGCACATCGGAATCGCAAACGTCCCATCGGCAAGGCTGCGCATCTCGGGTGAGACCCCGCGATGCTCATTTCCGAACACCACCGCCAAGCGACGCGTGTCATGAAGGTCTTCCGGTTGCGTGTCAGCACCCATGGCGGCGACGTAGATCGCGTAGCCATCCTTCTTCAAGTGTCGCGCACACGCTTCAGCGCTTTCGTAGCGCACCACATCCAACCATCGGTGCGTGCCTTTCGACACCCCTCGAGACGCCCTAAACCCGTGTTCGCCGACGATCACGTGCACCGTCTGGACGCCAAAGGCGTCGGCGCTTCGCAACACCGCGCTCGAGTTGTGCGGGTCGGCGATACGGTCCAACACCAACACCAAGCCGTCGGTTCGGTTCCGCACGACCTCCTCGATCCTTTCCAAACGCTCGGGCGTGACGACGGGCGAGAGAGCCTCAATCACCACGTCGGCTGGTCGCTCGAGCAGGGGAGGGCCCACGATCTCGATCACATCTGGGTCGTCTGCGCGCACCTATTGTGCGGTCTTCTTCGGGTCGACGATGACGCCAACGACGAGCGTCCCGCCCTGATAGGTCTGCCCGGCGACGAAGAATGGATCGCCGGCGGACGCTACGACCTGCAGAAGCGGCAGATAGTCGGATTTGTCCGGCCGGTTGATCGCTGCCTTCACTTTGTAGCGCCCATCCGGCATGACCCGGAGGAGAGTGAGCTTCATCCTGCGCCCGTTCGGCAACGAAACCAGTGCGTCCTTGCCAGGAGTCAGCTTCAGCTTCGGCCGGGACAAGATCGTCATGGAGCGGAAGGAATTGAAAGGCGGCCGTCGGAGGGCGGTCAGCTTCTGGAGTTGCGGATCGATCTTGCCCGGCTCCTCTTTGGCTAGGACGACGAGCACCTCGGCTGGGACGCTCGACGTCGTGGAGGCTCGGTCCGATCTCGCCAACGAGCTGCCCTGTGCCGAAGCGTTAGAGGCCACAGAAACGCCCAGCAAGACGGTCATCACCAGCAAGTGTCGAATGAGACTCATGGAAGTCCTACCTCTTCGTCATCGATCCAAACCACGGCCAAAGATTCGCCGGCGCCCCCTTCGACCTCGAAAATCGTCCCCGTGTTGGAACCGAAATCGGCTTCGAGCACCTCGGAGCCTCGCGTGACGGGCGCCGGGTCGAGATGAGATTCTGGCCAGGCCATCACCGCCAAGAAGATCGCCGCGGCCGCCGCAAACCCTGTCGCCACACCGCCCCACACCCGCCGTTCACGGCCCCCCGGAACGACACGCAGGGCCGGTGGCTCCTGCTTCGGTTGCTCGATTGGAACTACGGGGGCGCTAATCTCCGCCTCGATCCGCGCGAAGAGTGCATCGGAGTCCAGCTCACCCGCCCAGTCTGCCGAAACGGTTTTCATCGCGTCGCGTAGCTGCTCCCACTCGCGCAGCTGTGCCGTGCCGTCCGGAGAGCTCTCGATGCTGCGGCGCACAGCGGCTTCCTCCTCCGGAGCAAGCTCTCCGTCGAAGAACATCTGAAGCTTCTCGTCTTCTGTCTTCCCGCGCTCCATGGCTAGTCCTCGGAAGCCGCCTCTCCCGAAAGATACGGGGCAAGTGCGGCCTGCATCTTCTTTCTCGCGTGAAACAAACGGCTCATGACCGTCCCTTTGGGGACGTCCAGAGCTTCGGCCATCTCCTCGTAGCTCATGCCCTCGATCTCCCGGAGCACGATCACCGCGCGGTGGTGTTCCGGTAGCTCGCCGAGCGCGGCTTGGATGGCCTTCCCGAGCTCGCTCCGAAGGGCCGCCTTACCCGGGTTGGCATCGGTGACGTGGGGCATCAACGCGCCGTCTCCTGCGACCTCGCTTTCCTCGTGCAGCGTGCGCTCGTCGAAGTCGAGGCTCTTCCGCCTGCTGATGCGCCGAACGTGGTCGATGGAGACATTCATGACGATACGATAGAGCCAAGTATAGAAGCTCGAGCTCCCTTGGAATTTGTGTATGTTCTTATGGACCTTAACGAAAGCATTTTGAACGGCATCGAGCGCGTCATCTTCGTTCTTGACGACACCCATGGCCACAGCAAACGCCCGACGATGATACTTGTCGTAGAGCGCTCGAAAAGCCGCTGAATCTCCTGCCTGTACGCGTTGTACCAAGTCATGGTCGCCCTTTTTGGAGGAGCCCTCTGAGGCCTCCTCAGATTTGGACGCATTGGACAGCGGTTGATTCACCCAAGATCCTCGACGTTTTCAAGGGGTTAGTCGCCGTCGCGACCCACGCACGATGCTCTACGCGCAAATCATCGCGAGGGCCAGCTATCGACGCCGGAGGGTTCTTGGAATCGCGGTTTTTGCCTGGTTTTCGGCAAGCAGGCAGCTACGTTCAGCCCGTGCTGGACCTGGGCTCTCTGAATTCTCCTCAGCGCGAGGCAGTCGTTCACGAGGGGGGGCCACTCGTGGTCTTTGCGGGCGCCGGAAGCGGCAAAACCCGCGTGATCACATTTCGCATCGCGCACCTGATCGCCACGCACGATGTGGCCCCTTGGAGGATTCTCGCCGTCACCTTCACCAACAAGGCGGCTGGCGAGATGCGAGAGCGCTTGCTGCGGCTCCTTGGCGAGCAGGGCGCTGCGGTCCAGGTGGGCACGTTTCACGCGACCTGCGCCCGGCTGCTGAGGCGCCACGGAGAGAGCTTCGGTCTCACCAAGGACTTCACGATCTACGACGACCAGGACCAGCTGGCACTGGTGAAGCGCGTGCTTCGCGACCTGGGTCTCGACGAGAAACGATATCAGCCAAAGGCGATGGCAGGCCGGATCAACCGCGCCAAGCAAGAAGTTCAGGGGCCCGACGACATCGAGACGCCCGACACCTGGTCTGAGGTCGTGCGCCGCGTGTATGCGACATACGAAAAACGGCTGCAGCAGGCCAATGCCCTCGACTTTGGTGACTTGATCTACCGCACCGTGCGTGGGCTCGAATCCGACGATTCCTTTCGCGACGCGGTGGTGGGGCGCTTCTCCCACGTGCTCGTCGACGAGTTCCAGGACACAAATCACGCCCAGTTCCGCCTCGTCCAGCTTCTATCGGAGGGGCACCGGAACCTATGCGTCGTCGGGGACGACGATCAAAGCATCTACCGGTGGCGGGGCGCGGATCGCCGCAACATTCTCGATTTCCGCGCGTCGTTCCCCGATGCCACCCTCGTCAAGCTCGAGCAGAACTACCGCTCAACTCAGCGAATCCTCCGCGCTGCCAACGCGGTGATCGCTCGCAATATGGATCGCGAGCCGAAGGAGCTCTGGACCGACAACCAAGAGGGCGACGCCATCCTGGTCGTCCGCACCATGGACGAACGCGATGAGGCGCGCCTCGTGCTGCGAGGCGTTCGCGAGCTCCTCGCTCAGGGACATAGTCTTTCGGACGTTGCGGTCTTCTATCGGACGCACGCCCAGTCACGCGTGATCGAGGAGTCGCTTCGAAGCGCCAACATCGGCTACCGCATCGTGGGCGGGATGCGCTTCTACGACCGCGCGGAGGTGAAAGACCTGCTCGCGTATCTACGGGTGATGATCAACCCAGCAGACGACATGAGCCTGCTGAGAATCATCAACACGCCGTCCCGAGGGATCGGCAAGACGACCATCACTCGCCTTCTCGACTTGGCCGCGGAGCAGGGACGGAGCCTGTCGGACCTCCTCGAGGAAGATGCAACGCTCGCCCAATTCGGAAGCGCAGCGCGCAAGCGCCTCGGAATCTTCCGTCGTCTCATGTCGGACTTGCGCGACGTCGGAGCCTCTGGGGCGCCACTCGGCGAGATCGGCGCGGAGCTCGTGAACCAAAGCGGGTACGCAGAAATGCTCCAGCATGACGACACGCCTGAAGCGGACGCCCGGTTCCAGAACATTCAAGAGCTCGTCGCCTCCATGGACGAGTTCCAACGCGAGCGGTCCGAACCCACTCTTGCGGAGTTTCTCGAAAACGTGACGCTGCACACCTCGGCCGACGACGCCGCCGGTGGTGCGCTCGCCCGTACAGCGCGCTCCGGGGAGCACTCTACTGCCGAGGATCGGGTGACGCTCATGACGGTGCATGCCGCCAAGGGCCTGGAGTTCCCGGTTGTCATGGTCACTGGTCTCGAGGAGCAGGTATTTCCGTTCAAGGGCATCGACCCCTGGGAAGATCCCGAGGAGCTCGAAGAGGAACGGCGTCTCGCGTACGTGGCGTTCACGCGCGCCGAGCAGCGGCTGGTCCTCAGCTTCGCTGCGATCCGGAGAATCTTCGGTCAGCAACGCGTTGGCATCCCCTCGCGGTTCCTAACCGAGCTCCCGGGCGAGGACATCGAATGGATCGGGGCCAGGTCGAGCTCGCCTTCACGCCCGACGGCTCCCGAGGCCCCCCGCCATGAGTCAACCGACAGCTACGTAGACTACAGCGAAGGCTCCGATCTCTCCGACCTCGAGGGGCTGCAGCGCGGTATGCAGGTCCGGCACCCGAAGTTTGGGGTCGGCGAGGTGCGAGAGGTGATGCAGGGCTCGCCGCCGCGCGTCTCGGTGCGCTTCCCGGGCTGGGGCACCCGCAAGATCATCGCCTCGTACCTCGAGCCTGCCTAGTCAGACTTGCTGCTCGAGTCGGACTTGGGTGCGCTGCTGCCGGACTTGGGTGCGCTGCTGCCGGACTTGGGTGCGCTGCTGGTCGACGATGACGACGAGCTCGACTCGCTGCTCTTGGTGGAGGTTTTGGATCGGTTCGAGGGTCCGGAGTAAAGGTCGGACTCCCAACCGCCGCCCTTGAGAATGAAGCCGCCGCCACCGATCATGCGGCGCGCCTTGAGCTTCCCGCACTTGGGGCACTTCTTGACTGGGTCTTCGGTGATGCGCTGTTCGCGTTCAAACTCATGACCGCAGTTGTCGCAGCTGTAGTCGTAGGTTGGCATCGTGCGGTGCTCACTCGTATTCTGCGCCAAGCGCGTCGACAAACTTGTGAGTCCACAGAATCGCATCTTTGCGGCCCCCGTCAGCGTCGAGAATTCCTTGCGCCAGAAGCCCCGTCTTGCGATATCCGGCCGCGACGAACGCGGTCGAAATCTCGACGTTGTCGTTGGGTGCAAACGCGAACATGGCTACGATCCCTCGCTCCTGGAGATTCTCTGCGAGCGTCCGGAGGCCGGCGATCACGGCTAGGGTCTCGGTCTCGCTCGTCGGCAGGCGCAGCACCTCGACGAGCGCGTGCCCGAAGCAATCTTGGAATTCCGCCGAGAGGTAGTTCGTCTTGCTGCGACGAACGCTGACGTCGTAGTAGACGCGCTCCGCGTCGCGCCCGAACATGTCGAACGAGCCGAAGGCTGGATTCTTGCGCCACGCTGCATCACGCGCGGAGAGGGCGTCCTTCTCGGTTGCGGGTCGAACCGAGGCGCCTTTGATTTTGTCGGGGATGTCCGCTGCGGCCTTTTTGGCGGCGTTGATCGTCCGTTCGGTGAGCTTGGCCGAAGCATCAGTGACTTCGATCGATGCGGTCTTGTCGCCGATTACACATCCACACAAATGCCCGTCACTACGTTTGTAGAAGCCGGGAATCGTCCCTTCGCGAACGAAGCCGACGCGCGTCCACGAAGACACCTCGTCTTTTTCGACGAGGGTAATGACCTTCTCGACGTTCTCTTGAGTCGCGACGGATTGAATATAGAGGCGCTTTGCCGGGAGCGCCCCCGCCCGGAAGTCGATCACGCGAATGGATCGCGTTCGACGGTTCAACAGGAGGCAAAGGTAAGCGCTGTCGCTCCTAAAATAGAGCTCTTCGACCGTAGGCTTCTTGGGAGGTCGTTTTGCGGCAGCAGCTTTCGCTCGAACCATGCGTCAACACCTTGAAA
>Ga0316191_10001531_pt1 | contig 16386 bp, 18 predicted proteins | sample Eddworburr2cm_MG_FD_204928 | JGI IMG/M metagenome (GOLD analysis project Ga0316191, IMG submission 204928) | Coastal sediment microbial communities from Maine, United States - Eddy worm burrow 2 cm | ecosystem: Environmental > Aquatic > Marine > Coastal > Sediment | place: USA: Maine...
CACCTGGGAAACCCCGCCGTCGGTGGAAATGTTCAGAGATCTCAATGGCGATGAACTGGACGACTTTCTCATGCCGAACTTCGACGGCTGGCAGATCGCCCTGCAGAAGCATTCCGGCTTCGACCTGCCACAGACCATCGGACCCGAACCGCGGATGAACTTCGGGGATGGCACAGACATGGTCGGGTTCCGCCCGGAAACGCCGTACTTCTTCGACGCAGACCTGGACGGTTTGAGCGATCTGGCCTTCTGGATCAACGGTCAGTTTGAAGTTTACCGCCAGGTCCCATCCGGCCTCTTCTCCGAGGAGGCGCAAGCATTGGATCCCGACATGAAAGACGTGCTGGGGAGCTTTCTGTCGGTAGACATCGGGGAATCATCTGACGAGGCCGAACAGCCCCAGCGGTTGCTGGATGCGGTGGGTGATATTGACGGCGATGGCCTGGCCGACCTGGTCATCCAGACGATGGATGGCGACGGCATTTTCGGCATCGAGACCAGCTACCAGATTCACCGGGGGGTACCATCACCCGACGGTCTGCTGAGCTTCGAGAAAATCCCTTCTTCCACCATTGCCTCGGACGGCATTCAACTCGAGAACGAGCGGCTGGATCTCACCGGCGACGGCCAGCAGGAATTCCTCGTCACCTCGGTCGACATTACCCTGGGCGCGATCATCAGCGCGCTGATTACCCGCTCGGCGTCCGTCGACGTGGCCATCCACCAGCTGAGCGATGGCGTATTCTCCGGCGAGCCAAGGCTGACGAAGAAGATCAAGGTTCGTTTCGATTTCGGCGAGGGTGAGTTGTTTGTGCCTGCGGTGCTCAGTGCAGACGTTACCGGGGACGGTCGTCAGGATCTGCTGGTGCAGCGCGATGAAGAGATGCTCCTTGTCTATCCCGGCGAGCCCACCGAACGTCTGTTCAGCAAGCAGCCGATCCGGCTGGCGATCAGCCTGCCGAGAGAACGGGAAGGCTTCGTCGTCGCCGACCTGGACGGCGACGGACGGGACGAGCTCATTCTGCTTCTGAAGCGAGAGAAACGATCGGTTCTTTCGGTGATTGCGTTCGACGCCTGAGACGCTCAGTGCTTCAACCGTCAGCGCGCTGAGCAAGCGCCTCCGCGAAGGCTAGCACCCGCTCGGCTTCGGCGGCGTGCAGATTTTCGATGAGACGGCCATCCAGCTCCGCCACGCCCTTGCCCTCTGCCTGTGCTGCTGCCCAAACCTCCAGCACCGCCCGGGCATCTTCAATGTCTTCCTCACCGTAGCCAAATACCGCGTTGGCGCCTTCCACCTGAGAGGGATGAATGAGGGTCTTGCCGTCGAACCCCATGGCTCGACCTTGCTCACAGGCTTCTCTAAAGCTGTCCAGATTGCGGAAATCCAGATGCACACCGTCGAGCACGTCGATACCTGCCTCCCGGGCCGCCAGCACACACTGTTGCAGCGCGAAGGCCAGGTTGCTGCGGCTCGGCGTGTGCTCCGCCCGCAATTCCTTGACCAGATCGCTGGTGCCCATGACGAGACATTGCACACGCTCGGAAGCCGAGGCGATCGCGCGGACATCGAGAACGCCTTTCGGTGTTTCGATCATCACCCAGATTGGCAGATGATCACCGCCGGCGGCATCCACCGCCGAGACGATCTCATTCACCTGCGAAACGGATTCCACCTTCGGGAACAGCAGCGCAGCGACCGGCAAGGTCGCAGCGACCGCGAGATCTTCTTCGCCCCATGGCGTGTCCAGGCCATTGATACGAACGACGAGCTCCCGGTAGCCGTAGCCACCCGCCGTCACCATGGCTGCCACCTGCTCCCTGGCTTCGGCTTTGCTGCTCGCCGCCACCGCATCTTCCAGATCGAAGATGATGGCGTCGCAATCAAGCGTCATGGCCTTCTCCAGCGCGCGTGCGTTGGCGCCGGGCATGTATAGCACTGATCTTCTCGGGCTCGAGGTCTCGGGCATGGTCTTCCGCTGGGCAATTCCTGACAGGCGCAGTTTATTCAAAGCGCCCGGGAAATACTGCAGGCGACGTGAAACCTGAGCCCCTTATGGCCGGTTGGCGCCCGACGACCGACGTTGCTGTGCCTGACTACCCTGAGAGCGCTGCTGCATTCTCTCCAGCGCCCGGGCGCGTTGCTCCGGCGTCAGGGACTGGAAACGCTCACGCAGCCTGGCCCGCTGTTCCGGTGACAGGCGCTTGAACCGCTCGAGCCTTTGCCGGAATCGCTGCTGTTGTTCCGGGCTCAGCGAACGGAAGGTTTCCATGCGCTGCTTGAGCTGCTGCTGTCGTTCAGGGCCAAGATTCTGCCAGCGCTGAAAGCGGCTCATCGCCGAACGCTTCTCCTGCGGGTTCATCGACAACCAGCGCTCGCTGCCAGTCTTCAGTCGGGCCTGCTGCTCTGCGCTCAGGTTCGACCAGTTGGACTCATAGTTACGCAAAACCCGCTGCTGCTCCCGGGTCAATTCCGACCAGGACTCAGCCAGGCTGGGCACGGCCAGCAGTGACAGCGATACGGACAACACGAGCAGAAGCGTTTTCATCGGGCGTCTCATCGCGGCACCTCGCTCACCTGCTCCGTCTCCGATTGACCCGGCTCAGCCGCCGTGGCGCCATCCATCCCGGGTTCCATATTTTCGAAGTCCAGCGGGTCCAGCAGCTCCGCATCGGCTGCACCCTGCACTTCGACCATGCCGCCCAGATACTCGAGAAACCCCAGCGGCAGCACTTCTTCCGCGCCGGCCTGGGCTGCAATGATCATCAGTGCCATCAAGCTACCCCGCACCCTGAGACTCTTCTTCCAGCCAGGCGAGGAACTCCAGTTCTTCCAGCAATTCCAGATCCTGGACCACGGCAACTTCCGGGGCGCTGAGCAACGGCAGCGCCGGATCGCCGCCCGGAGACAGAGCCACCCAGAGTGCTATTGCTGCCGAGGCAGCGGCGGCCATCGCCAGACTCCGAGGGGAGAACCACTCCGCCAGCGACCAACCACCGGATTTCGATTCTTCAAGCGCAGCGACCGCTTCCCGGCGGCTGGCGGCAAGACGGTCGCGCACGTCCTCAGGAAGCGCTTCCCGCTGCCGGCGCAGGGCCTCTTTGAGACGCGCCTCCTGGTCTGATTCAGTCATCACACATGCTCCTTCAGCCGCTCCCTGAGCACGCCGAGTGCCCGGGAGTAATGTGTTTTAACGCTGCCCTGCGAGCAACCCATGGCCTTCGCGGTCTCCGCCACGCTCATGCCTTCGATGGAGCGGAGCAGAAATGCCTGCTGCTGACGCAAAGGCAGCCCGGCAACAGCCTCTTCCACTTCATCGGCTGCCCCATCCGCGCCTAGCGCTAGCATGGGATCTGCCGCTGCAACATCCACTGCCTGCTCGATCCGGTCCACCCCGCCACTGACAGACTCGGAAAACAGACGGCGTCGAACCTTCGACCGACGGTGCCAGTCCCGGATCCGATTCTGCAGGATCCGAAAGAACAGTGGGCGCCATTCACTCACCGGCTTTCTTCCGTATTTTTTCGCCAGGGTGAACATGGCGTCCTGAACCAGATCCAGTGCTTCATCGGTGTCTCGAACAGCATACCGAGCCAGCTGAAAAGCCGAGGTCTCCACCTCGGCCAGAAACCGGTTCATCTGTGCCGCCTGACTGGCTTCGCTCATCGTTTTCCTCAAGCGGCGATTCGAGTCTCGAATCGCCGCGTTGCAGGATGCTATCTGTGGCCATTGCCGACCACTAGTTTATCCCGACGAACTCGAAAGAAGCGCGAGCAGCTCTGAGCTCACCCGCTGCAGGCTCGTCAGGACGCGCATAGCGGCCATGCACGCTCAGGAACCGCAGTCCGTTTCCTGCCTGCAACTGCCGGAGAACCTCATCGGCAAGGTCGGCGAAGGACCGATAGAGATGGATCTCCCGTCGGCCGGAGCCGTCGCCCGATCTCACTGCCACCGCGTAGATACCGCGATCGGACTCGGGTGCGACCAGGTCCACGCTATCGAGCGGATTGGTTGCATCGACGGGCACGCCCCGCACCTTCAGAACCGAGCGCGCCAGCGTGAGGTCGACGCCAATGCGGTCACTGGAGATGCCCGTGGTGGGATCTCGAGGATCTTCCCAGACCGTACCCAAAGCCGCGCCCCGGTCGTCCACCGCCAGATCGAACACCGAGAGCGCGAGAAAGTCAGCAGGTGCCTCGCCAAAGCCGTTCACATGGCCTCGCACACGCACCAGGTCGCCCGCTTCAACGCCAGCCAGTGCCAGACCGGTCGTATCCACCGCGTAGGCCGCTGGATCCGCATCCTGATCCGCATCGACGCCGGTACCGGTGAAGTCGAACGCTTCAGGTCTGCGCGCATTGAGGAAGTGCAGATCCAGTACCATGCTATCGGTCGCCAGCACATCAGCGGTCAGCTGGCTGATGTTCATTCTGAGACGGCCATCGGACACGTTCAGCGTGGTGTCATCGCTGAGCGCCCCGAAGGCAGTAACACGCTGACCCACGGAAACGCTGTCCTTGCTCAGGGTATCGTTAAGAAGCCCGAGCGCGGTCACAGCGGTATCTTCGCCGAGAATCAAAGTCAGCTGGTCGCGTCGCGCAACCAGGCCGTCCGCATAGTCCACCACGACGCCGGATAGCGTCAGGACATCACCGCTGCGAGCCACAACAGACCCTCTCGCCACATCGTGCGCCGTCCAGGGCACACTGCTCCCCGCGAGCACCGTCTCGGCTGTGAGCTCACCCGCTGCAATCGGGCCACCCGCCACGACCGGAAATTCCGCGTCGCTGAGCGTCAGCGCGCTGAGCGCGGCAAGACCTTCCGCGCCCTGGTAGGTGGCGCCATCCACTTCGTAGAGCGTCGCATCGTTCACAGCGAAACTGAGCGAGCCGAACTCACCACGGCGATGGCGGAACGGACGAACGTTGAGCGTTACGGTTTCCGCCGCTTCGTCCACCTCACTCAGAATGCCGCGCAGTCGATGGCTTCGGTCAGCCTCCAGCTCAGCGCTGGCCAGCAGGAACGGCGCAACGGTGACGATGGGCGGCGCCGCGCTCAGATCAATCTGGTTCGAAGCATCCAGATCGAAATCCAGGCTGAACGCCGCAGGCACGCCCGGGCGGATCACGATGGCATCCGCATCCATCAGCTCCAGACTGACCTCCAGCGTAGTGATGGGCGCACCGGATTCGTCCTGCACCAGGGCATCATGCAACCCGCCCGCCTCGTCCTGGACGATGATGGTCGCGTCGGTGTAGTCCAGCCTCAATGTCGCCTGCCGATAGCGGCCAACTGGCACCGTGGCCACCGTGAGCAGCTCTGTGACTTCCGTCAGCTCCGCGAAGTCCACCACCGTGCTCATGGGCAACGTTTCCACAACCGTGCCATCGGCCCTTTCCAGGACAATGGAGGCAACCGTTACCGTGTAGCTGGCGAAATCCCCTTCCGCATCGGTGATCGCAAGAATGATCTGACCCGACTCTTCCTCGCCATCGTTGCCCGCGACCGGCAATCTGTCACTACTGCCGCTTCCGCCGCCACACGCCACCAGAAAGGCCAGCACGGCGGCCCAGAACCCAAACCTCAAACCAGACATGCGCATACTCCAAACGCGTTGTACATGCACAAGACAACGCCCTGGAGGCTATTCGGTTGACAGGATCAGTAAGAATTTCGGCCGGCAGATACCGCCGGCGGGAACCGTGGGCCTAACGGCTTTCCGGATTGATGTGGCTGGGTACCGAGAAAAAGGCCGTACGCCGCGCTGCGCGCGCTTCACGGCAGTCTGCTTTCAGCCGGCAGCTGTAGTCGGACAGGATGGGAATCATCACGAAGGCGCTCAGCAACAGGCACACCGCGGCCCAGCCGTACTGTGTGGTGTACCAGCCTTCCTTCAGCGTCGGAACGACGAGGAAAAACAATGCAAAGAAAAAGAACATCATGCCGGTGGTGGCGATCGCCAGCACTCTGGAAACGGGAATGGAGATCTCGGATTTCAGCGTGATGAGTGCAAGCGCGGCGGCAATCGAATAGGGCAACCAGGCGAGAGGCTCAGGGAACGGAATATGAATCAGAGCCAGCAGCACCAGCAAACACGCGATGAAACCGTGGATGTATTGCATAACGTCGAACCGCCCCCTTGGTATTAAAGCTATTAAACCGCGTCCGTGCCCGCTGTCGCGCTCGCCTCCCTGGCTGCGCCCATGCTTCTCACCGGTATCGCCGGTGATCTGCACGCCACCGGTCTCTTTACCGATTTTCCTACCGGTCTCTTTACCGATTTTCCTACCGGTCTCTTTACCGATTTTCCTACCGGTCTCTTTACCGATTTTCCTACCGGTCTTAGTGCGTCCTTCATTGCGCCCTCCGCTGGTATACCCAGCAAATTCGCGCTTATATCCTTTCTGCTGCGTCTTATTCAAAGAGATCACCCTGCATCAGTCAACCACTTTGTTACGGTTCGTGACATTTCCTTCATGAGGCTACCAATCTACTCATATTTAGACCGGTATTTGCGGCCGAAATCCCTTCTCTCAAGCACCTATCACCCGCTTTTCCACCAGAATTCAGTGTTTTTATGTCGATTTGATTGTTTCTGAAGTCCTCTTATAACAAGTCAGCCTATTTGCGCGGATTGGCCGCCGTCCACAGGCAGGTTCACGCCGGTGATGAATCGAGCTTCGTCAGACGCCAGAAACAGCGCCGCGTTGGCCACATCCCAGGCGGTTCCCATCCTGCCGCCGAGCGGCACCCTGGCATTGCGCTGGGCGATCAGCGTTTCCCGGTCTGCGCCCGCTGCCACGTTACCCTCGATCGCCATGGGGGTTTCCATCAGGCCAGGCATGATCACGTTGGCGCGGATTCCGTAGCGCGCGTTGGCAGTTGCCAGTGCGTGGGTATAGGCATTGAGCGCCGCCTTGGAGGATTTGTACGCCACCAGCCCTACCGCGCAGATGGCGGCGACCGAAGAGATGTTCGTGATCACCCCGCTGCCGCGAGCGCGCATACCGGGCAGCGCGTGCTTGCAGAGAAACATCACGGCCTTCACGTTCGTATCGAAGATGGCCTGCCAGGCACTTTCCGTCATGCTGGTCACGCCGCGATCACCACGACCAATGCCGATATTGTTGTGCAGGATGTCGATCTGGCCAAGGCCGGCCTCACACTCGGCAATCGCCTTTTCACAAGCTGCCTCACGGGAGACATCCGCCTCGACCACGAGCCCGCGACCGCCTTCCGCTTCGATCATGGCCAGAGTTTCTTCGGCGGAGGCTCTGTTGATGTCCACGCAGGCGACGGTGGCGCCTTCCTGGGCAAAGCGGATGGCCGTGGCCCGGCCATTGCCGATCGTGTCTCCGGGCGTCTGGCCGGCACCCACCACCACTGCTTTCTTCTCGCTTAAACGTCCCATCCCGGCAGTCCTTCATCGGCTTGCACGCCGAAGCTGTTCAGAGCCATGGACACCAGGTTGTACTGGCCGACCGTGAAAACGAGATCCATCAGCTGCTGCTCGCTGAGGTGAGTCGAAAGACCCTGCCAGGTCTCGTCGCTCACATGCGCATCTTCGTGCAGCTCATCCGTCGCCTGCAGCAGCAGCCTGTCCAGCTCTGACAATCCTGGCGTTGCCGGCCCGGTCCTGCAGCTGCGGATCTCGTCGTCCGTCATGCCCGCTTCCCGAGCGATGAGCACATGCTGCCCCCACTCGTAACCGGCCTGGCAGAGATAGCCGATCCTGAGAATCACGAGCTCCCGCTCCCGAACGGCCAGCGTCGACTTGCCGAGAATGTGGTTGGCAAACACCAGCCAGCGCCTTGCCAGATCCGGATGATTGGCCAGGGTCCGGAAGATGTTGAGCACCGATCCCCGCTCGGCGAACGGCTTCAGCAGCGCCTTGGCGTCTTCATCCCATTCCTCTTCGGACAGTGCTTTTATTCGTGGTTCGTTTAGTCGCATGATCCCTCCCAATGAATTCGCGAGAGAAGAGCTTATGACCGTCAACATCGATAAGCGAGAGAAGATCACGATCGTGACCATCAACCGGCCAGAGGTCAGGAATGCAGTGGACGGCCCCACCGCCGCCCTGCTCGCCGAAGCGTTTCGCGACTTCGATGCAGATGATGGTCAGGCCGTTGCCATCCTGACCGGCGCCGAAGGCACCTTCTGCGCCGGCGCCGATCTGAAGGCGGTTGCCGACGCCCGAGGCAATCGAATGCGTGAATCCGGCGATGGCCCGATGGGACCTTCCCGGATGCTGCTGTCCAAACCCGTGCTCGCCGCGGTGGAAGGCCACGCGGTGGCGGGCGGGCTGGAACTGGCTGCCTGGTGCGATTTGCGGGTGGCGGCCGAGGATGCTGTGTTCGGCGTCTACTGTCGCCGCTGGGGCGTGCCGCTGGTGGACGGCGGCACCATCCGCCTGCCGCGCCTGATCGGCATGAGTCACGCCATGGATCTGATTCTTTCCGGTCGCGGCGTCTCCGGCGACGAAGCCAGGCAGATGGGGCTTGCCAACCGGCTCACCGCAAAGGGTCAGGCCTTGGACGGTGCGCTCGAGCTGGCCGATCAGCTCTGCCGCTTTCCCCAGCTCTGCATGCGCAACGATCGGATGAGCGCCTACGAGCAGTGGCCGCTGCCCCTGCACGACGCGCTGCTGAACGAAACCCGGCTGGGTCTGCAGGTGATTCGTTCGGGAGAAACCCGGGAAGGCGCCAGTCGCTTCGCAGCGGGCGCCGGCAGGCACGGTGATTTCGAGAATATCTGAGCAGGCGCCCCGGATGCCTGCCAGATGCCGGAGCCGGAGCCGGAGGCGAATGTTCAGATGAGAGCGACTTCGTAGCCGCGGCTGGTCAGCCCATTGAGCACCTCGTCCACCTGCTCTTCACCGCGCATCTGCAGCGACAGCTCCACGAGGGTGGCGCGCACTGAGGAGCCGCCGAACGTGCGCTCCTGAGCGATGTCGATGATGTTGCTGTCGAACTCACCAAGCAATCGAGTCAGCTCACCGAGCGCACCGGGCACGTCGGGTATTTCCACCTTGAGCCGCACGAAGCGACCGGTTCTGACCATGCCGCGCTGCAGAATTGAGGCGAGGATCATCATGTCGATGTTGCCGCCGGAAATGATCAACGTGGTCCGCTGGTCCTCGAAGGCATCGGCATCCGCCAGCACTGCCGCCAACCCGACCGCGCCGGCCCCTTCGACAACGGTTTTTTCGATCTCGATCAGCCGGAACACGGCCTGCTCAACCTGCTCTTCGGAGACCGTCAGCATTTCATCCACGAGAGACTCGATCACCGGCAAGGTGTTCCTGCCCGGCGACTTGACGGCGATGCCTTCGGCTACCGTTCCTGGCGCCAGGCTCGAAGGCTGGTGACCGTGGAAGGCAGCATGCGCGGCGCTGAACCGCTCCACCTGCACGCCGACGAGGCGTGCATCGGATTGTGAAGCTTTGATCGCAGCTGCGATGCCGCTGATCAGCCCACCGCCGCCCACCGGCACCACCACCGTCTCCAGGACATCGCTCTGCTCGACCAACTCGAGGCCAATGGTGCCCTGTCCCGCCATCACCCGGGGATCGTCATAAGGATGAACGAGCACCAGGGCGCGCTCCGCCGCGAGCCGCTCCGTGAATGCCAGCGTCTCGTCGAACACCGTGCCCTGAAGATGGATCTCGGCGCCGAATACCCGGGTCTGCTCTACCTTGGCGTTGGGCGTTGACCGGGGCATGACGATACAGGTGGGAATGCCGAGACGCTGGCCGTGATAGGCCAGGGCCTGGGCGTGATTGCCTGCCGACATGGCGATCACACCCCGGCGGCGCTCATCTGCGTCCAGCTGCAGCAGACAGTTCAGCGCGCCGCGTTCCTTGAACGATGCCGTGAACTGCAGGTTTTCCATCTTCAGGCTGAGGTCGACGCCCGTCATGCGAGACAGCGTTTCGGAGCGCACCAGCGGCGTTCGCACCACCTGACCCGCGATACGCCGGCCTGCTTCAACGATGTCCTGGTACTGCATCCGTCCTCCGCTAAGGACTGAATCGGGATCGGGCGCAGTATACTCGCGATCACCGCCCACCATCGGAGCCTGAATCCAGCGCATGAAGCACCTGCTGATCGTCTACCACACGCAGACCGGCAACACCGGACAGCTGGCAGAAGCGGTCAGAGCTGGCGCCGGCGATGAGCTGCTCACGGATGTGGAAGTGCGTTTCCTGACCGCTGCCGAGGCCGGACCGGAAGACCTGCTCTGGGCGAATGGCCTGCTGCTCGGCACGCCGGAAAACTTCGGCTACATGTCGGGTGCGATGAAGGACTTTCTGGATCGCACCTTTTACCCGGTGGAAGGTCGGATCCTGCCGCTGCCTTATGCGGTTTTCATCAGCGCCGGCAACGACGGCAGCGGCGCACTCAGGGCCATCCGCCGCATTGCCGGTGGCTATCCCTTCAACGAGGTGCAGGAGCCGCTCATCGTTCAGGGCGAGGTCCGCCAGGAACATCTCGTCCAGGCCCGGGAGCTCGGTATGAGTCTGGCTGCCGGACTGGAAGCGGGCATCTATTGAGTTGATCTGGCGGGATTGACCAGGTGCTCGCCAGATTCGCCAGTCGGCTCCGGAAAGCCCTCGTAACTCATTGTTTTTATTGGCCGTATTGCTGGTATCAATCTTGCAGAATCATGATTGGAACCAATGACTTAAGGAGTCCACATGGATGAGCAGATGAAGTCCCGCCTGACCAGTAAAGACGTCTGGGTGCGAGGTCTGTACATGATCTTCTTTGCGATCGCCTGGGGCCTGTCGGAGCTGCTGTTGACCTTCAGCGTGATCTTCCAGTTCCTGGCCGTACTTTTCACCGGCAGCGCCAACCTGCCCCTGTTGCGCTTCGGCCAGAATCTGTCGCGATATCATTACCAGATCGCACAGTTCGTCAGCTTCAACAGCGAAGCGCGGCCGTTCCCGTTCGCGGATTGGCCTGACGATGAGCCTGGTGGTGCGCGGTGGATGGATGAAGTTACAGCGACTGAGCCGGTCGACGAACTCGAGGACGAGCCGGCTGCCACTACGCCGAGCGATGCTGAGTCCAGCGAAGAGACAGACAGCCAAGGCGCGGCTGACGAAGGAGACGAGTCCCCGGTCAATGAGTCCCGGAAGGACGAAGCCCCGCCGCCAGCATGATCTGACGACGGATCGCGTCCAGAAACTCACGGTCGGGGATGCCATCGACGAGCTTTAGCTTGCCGAAGTCACCCCGCCCGACCAAGTCATAAGAACGGCCAATGGTGCCACTGCGGCCGGGATCGATGGAAAGATCGGCCACCGCTTCGGCCCGCACCGTTTGTCTGCCGAGACGAACACCCCAGCAACGCAGCACGCGCTCGATCTTCCGCCGGCTCACTTGAACATCCACCGCCACGAACGGCAGGCAGGCCGCCAGCAGGAACAGACAGGCGGCGAAGGCGAGCGACGTCAGGCGAACTGCCTCTGAGGCGAATCCGGGATCCGGCAGGAAGTCGGGCAGAATCAGCACACCACCCGTCACCGACAGTGCAACCGACAGCGCAACCAGCGCCACCCCCCACTGCTTTTTACGTTGCGACAGACGGAGGCTGCCGTTGGAAATGCCCAGTTCGAGGCCGAATTCTTCCGCTGCACGGAGGCACACGCCTTCATCCATCAGCGGCGAGGGGGGAGTCTGATTCTGCAGGGATTGAAAGTCGAGCGTATCCATGTGCGCTTCTACCGGTCCAGGTTCTGAACCGATAGCCATTTTCACAAAACCGTGACAGGACCGTCCCTATGATGATTTCTCGGAGAGAGTAATTGTGTGACGAGGTTATCGATGCTGCCTTTCACCCTCACGCTGGCGGGCGGCTAGACTCAAATTCATGAGTAATGGCCCCACAGAGAAAGGTTCGGCAAGCGCTGTTTCACTGGTTGACTCGATGCGCTCGCAACTCGAACCGCTGCTGATCAGGGTGATCGACTCGCTGGCCGATGACGGTGGCACGGGATCGTTCTTCGCCGCCGGCGCGTTCGTGCAGGATCTTCTCGAACGCTTGAGGTCTGTCACCGAGGAATCCGATCTGCTGCGGCTGTTCCTGGATATTTCTCTCATCAACTTTCAGGATTTCGAATTCTCTGCTGCCGGAAAGCGGGCCATCGACACCCTGCTGGTCGAATGCGAGTCCATCGCGCAGACCCTGACCACAGCCAACCCGCCGCACTGAACCCGCCACACGCACAGAAGCTGCACTGCCAGCGACCCGATGTGGTAAAAGTGGGGAGAAGGAGGACCCTTTGTCAGAGACCAGTAACCGCACTGCCCGCATTCTGCACGGCATGGATGAGATCGAGGCAGCCGATTGGAATCGCTGCGCTAACCCGGGAGGCGAGGTCCCCTTCGATCCCTTCGTCAGCCACGAATTTCTGAGCGCTCTCGAGGAGAGTGGCAGCGCCACGGGTCGCACCGGCTGGCAGCCCTTTCACCTGTGCCTGGAAGAAGACGAGCAGCTGCTCGGCGTGATGCCCATGTACGTGAAGGGGCACTCTCAGGGCGAGTACGTATTCGACTACAGCTGGGCGGACGCCTGGCACCGGGCGGGACAGAACTACTACCCGAAGCTGCAGGCGAGCGTGCCCTTCACACCGGCAACTGGCCGCCGTTTGCTGGTGCCGGAACCCGATCCGGATACCGAGCAACTGCTGCTCGGCGCCGCCATGCAGGTGAGCCAGCAGATCGACGTCTCTTCCCTGCACATCACCTTCATGCCGGAGTCGCAGTGGCAGCTGGCGGGTGCGCTCGGCTATCTCAAGCGTATGGACCAGCAATACCACTGGCACAATCCAGGCTATGGATCTTTCGACGACTTTCTCGCCGACCTGTCCTCGAAGAAGCGCAAAAATCTGAAGCGGGAACGCCGGGAGGCGCTGGCAAACGACATCGAGATCGAGTGGGTGACCGGTTCTGATCTCAGCGAAGACCATTGGGATGCCTTCTATCGCTTCTACATCGACACCGGCAACCGCAAGTGGGGATCTCCTTATCTGACCCGGGAGTTCTTCAGCCTGATCAGCGAGCGAATCCCGGAGCACGTGCTGCTCATCCTCTGCCGCCGGAACGATCGCTACGTCGCGGGTGCACTCAACTTCATCGGCGGCGATACCCTGTTCGGACGCAACTGGGGCTGCATCGAGCACCATCCCTTTCTGCACTTCGAGGTCTGCTACTACCAGGCCATAGACTTCGCCATCGCCCGCGGGTTGAAGAAGGTGGAAGCTGGTGCCCAGGGCGGACACAAAGTCGCGCGAGGGTACCTGCCGGAGGCCACTTACAGCGCCCATTGGATATCCGATGCGGGTTTTCGGGACGCGGTGCAGCGCTTTCTGGAAGACGAGCGCCGCTACGTGGCAGAGGACATCGACTACACGGAACAGCGCAGCCCGTTCAAATCCACGGTCGACCTGGGCGATATCAGGGGCGGCCTCTCGCAGCTAAACGAGCAGCCGGATGAGCAGCCCGATTCGGGCTAGCGGACGAAATCCGTGCGCATGCTGCGCAGGTAGGCCTGCAGCCGTTCGACGTTATCCGGCCCCATTCTCAGCACCTGCTTCTGCAGATCGGTCAGACCTTCGAGCGCAGGGTCGGCATATTCGAACAGCACCTTAGGCTGCACCAGCTCCACGTCGCCGCGCAGCACGGGCACGGCCAGCATCTGATCGACCGCTTCGAGTATCGCCCCGTTCACGCTCACATCGGTGCCGAGTTCGGCCATTGCTTCGCCGAGCAGCGGCCCGGTGTCTCTCAGCAGCGTGGCCAGCTCCGCCGGCGGCAGGGCCTCCAGCATGTCCAGATATCGGTCATAGCGGCTAAAGCCCGCCGGATCCACGAAGTAGCGCGGCCTGTCCTGGCCGGCCACCTCCACCGCCCGGACCGGGTAGAGGCCATCCGGCGCCATGAAGGAGAGCTGGCGCTTGGGGATTTCGCCCCGAGTGGCGTTCTCCAGCACTACCGCGGCCCGGCGCAACAGATCTTCCCTGTTCCGCCAGGGCTCGGGCAGCGTCTCCGGCAGCCGCTCCCTGACAAAGTCATCACTCTCATTCAGGGTCGGCAGCACCAGCACCGGCTCATCGATCGCCGGTGAAGGGGGCGTCTCCGTCATCGCTTCTTCGGCAGGCGTAGGTGGCGCCGCGGGCGTCTGGTCGGGCAGTTGATCTGCGCTATCGGTCTCAACGGGCGATAGAGACTCGCGAACCGGCGGCTCCTCGCCTGCCTGCTGCAGGTAGAAGGTGAGGCCGAGGATGATCGCGGCAGCGATCGCCAGCGCTGCGATGAGGAAACTACTTCGCATGGCCCATTATGACTCCCACACCCCCCAAATTATCCCAGGGCCCCGGAATTCCATTATCATTCCAGATTTGCCCTTTCCTGCGCGGAGCAACCGGTGACGGCCACCCCTATACAGAACGTTCTCGATCACACAGCACCTCTCGATTCGGAGATCACCATCGAAGGATGGGTCCGCTCGCGGCGGACGTCGAAGGGCGGCTTCTCCTTCATCCACGTCAACGACGGCTCAGCCATGGACTCCGTCCAGGCGGTGGCGGATGGTGAGCTGCCGAATTACGAGTCCGAGATCATCGAGATCGGCACCGGCTGTGCCGTACGCATCACCGGCACCCTGGTGGAATCCGGCGGCAAGGGTCAGGATCGTGAGATTCAGGCCGCTTCCGTGGAGGTGCTCGGCTGGGTGGATGATCCGGAGCACTACCCGATCGCCAAGAAGCGGCATACCTTCGAGTATCTGCGCACGGTGGCGCATCTGCGTCCGCGCACCAACACCTTCGGCGCTATCTCCCGGGTGCGGAACGCCGTTGCCATGGCCGTGCACGGCTTTCTACAGAGCCGTGGCTTCCAGTGGGTGAACACGCCCATCATCACCGCTTCGGACTGTGAGGGCGCCGGTGAGCTTTTCCGCGTCTCCACCCTCGAGTTCATGAATCGCGACGAACCGGTGGACTTCAGCGAAGACTTCTTCGGCGAAGAGACCTTCCTCACCGTTTCCGGCCAGCTGAACGTGGAGAGTTACTGCCTGGCGTTGAAGAACGTCTACACATTCGGCCCCACCTTCCGGGCAGAGAACTCCAATACCTCCAGGCACCTCGCCGAGTTCTGGATGATCGAACCGGAGATCGCCTTCGCCGACATTCACGACAATGCGACGCTGGCAGAGGATCTCCTGAAATCCGTGTTCGCAGAAGTGCTGAAAAAGTGCCCGACGGACATGCAGTTCTTTGCGGATCGGATCGACGAGACGGTCATCGACAGGCTGACTAACGTGGTCGAAAAGCCGTTCGAGCGCCTGACCTACACCGAGGCGGTGAAGATCCTGGAAAGCTCCGGACAGGATTTCGAGTTCCCCGTCTCCTGGGGCGCCGACCTGCAGTCCGAACACGAGCGCTACCTGACTGAGCAGCACGTGCAGGGACCGATGGTGGTCATCGACTACCCGAAAGAGATCAAGGCCTTCTACATGCGCCTGAATGACGACGACAGAACGGTGGCCGCGATGGACGTTCTGGTGCCCGGCGTCGGTGAGATCGTCGGCGGCAGCCAGCGGGAAGAGCGGCTGGATGTGCTCGAGCGACGTATGGCCGAGCAGGGCCTCGACTCTGATGCCGGAAAGGGTCTGGAGTGGTACAAGGATCTGCGTCGCTACGGCACCGTCCCCCACGCCGGCTTCGGCCTGGGTCTGGAGCGTCTTGTGCTGTACGTGACCGGCATGGAGAACATCCGCGACGCCATTCCCTTTCCCCGCGTTCCGAACAACGCGAGCTTCTGAGGCCGGATGCTTAAGTCCCTTTTCCGCCTCAAGCCGTTCATTCACCCTTATCGCTGGCGTTTAGGCGCCGGCATCTTTGCCTTCGGGCTGGCCCGGCTATGCGAAGGTTTCGTGCCCATCCTGCTGGCGATAGGCATCGATCGAATCGCAGCAGGCAATCTGGATCTGCTGCTGCCGATTGGCGGAATCTTCAGCGCCGTTATCGGGCGTTTCGCAGTGGTCTCGGTCGCCCGCTATCTGGTCCGGACTTCCGGCATCCGGGTTTCCTTCGACCTGCGCCAGGCCCTGTTCAACGCGCTGCAGCATCAGGGCGGCAGTTTCTTCAACCGCTACACCATCGGCGACATGATGACCCGGGCGGTGGCAGACATCGCCCTGGTGCAGCGCCTGATCGCCATGGGCACCATCCTGCTGGTGATCCTGGTCTATGCCACGCTGGTCGGTTTCGGCTTCATGCTCTACCTGTCGCCATCGCTCACGCTGCTGCTGCTGCCGCCTCTGCCGTTCGTCTTTTTCTATGCCCGCTGGGCTTCTCACAAAATGGGCATCGCTTCGAA
>Ga0316191_10001533_pt1 | contig 16381 bp, 18 predicted proteins | sample Eddworburr2cm_MG_FD_204928 | JGI IMG/M metagenome (GOLD analysis project Ga0316191, IMG submission 204928) | Coastal sediment microbial communities from Maine, United States - Eddy worm burrow 2 cm | ecosystem: Environmental > Aquatic > Marine > Coastal > Sediment | place: USA: Maine...
GCTACTCCGACAAGCAGGGCGCGGAACTGCTGACCATCCTGCAGCAATCCTTTGCCGGGTCCGTGGAGTTGCGCCGTATCGAGTTTGTGGGGCCGCAGGTGGGTGACGAGTTGCGCGAGCAGGGTGGCCTGGCCATGCTGCTGGCGCTGGGCCTGGTGATGCTGTATATCGCTTTCCGTTTCCAGTTCAAGTTTGCCGTGGGTGCAGTCGTGGCCCTGGTCCACGATGTCATCATAACCCTGGGATTCTTTTCCCTGAGTGGCATGGAATTTGACCTCACGGTGCTGGCGGCGCTGCTGGCGGTGATCGGTTACTCCCTCAATGACACCATTGTAGTGTCTGATCGAATTCGCGAGAATTTCCGCAAGATCCGTCGGGCGGAGCCGATAGAGGTGATCAATATTTCGCTTACCGAGACCCTGGGCCGGACGCTGGTGACCTCCTTGACCACTTTGCTGGTGCTGGCAGCGTTGGCACTGTTTGGCGGGGAAATGATTAACGGTTTCGCCATCGCTCTGATTGTGGGTGTGGCGGTGGGGACCTACTCGTCGATCTATGTGGCGGCCAATACCTTGTTGCTGATGGGCGTGAGCAAGGAAGACCTGATGATTCCGGTGAAAGAGGGCGGTGACCAGGAAGACCTGATGCCCTGACGGGCAGCTTACACAGCCTAAGCCAGTAGCGGTTTCACCACCTGTAGCACCGCTTTGAAACACTTGGGGTTGCCGCACACAATATTGCCCGACGCCAGGTAGTTATCAGACGCATCAATATCCGCCACCAGCCCGCCGGCCTCGCGTATCAGTAGCGCGCCAGCAGCGATATCCCAGGGCGCGAGCCCGATTTCCCAGAACGCGTCCAGGCGCCCCGCAGCCACATAAGCCAGGTCCAGGGACGCCGCACCGGCCCGGCGAATGCCGGCACACTGGCCCGCCAGCAACGCCACCGACTTGCTATAGGGTTCAAGCTTGTCGTCACAGTGGTTCTTGAAGGGTATGCCGGTGCCCAGCAAGGCACCTTCCAGGCTGTTCAGGCCACTGACGCGAATACGCCGGCCATTGAGTTGTGCCCCCCGTCCCCGGGAGGCGGTAAATTCCTCCCGGCGCACCGGGTCGATGACCACCGCGTGTTCCAGCTTGCCTTTGTGCAGGCAGGCCAGGGATACGCCGTAGTGGGGGATGCCGCGAATAAAGTTGGTGGTGCCATCCAGTGGGTCGATGATCCAGCGATATTCCGCGTCCTCGTCACCGCTCAGGCCGGTCTCCTCGCCCTGTATAGCGTGGTCGGGAAAGGCTTTGTGCAGGTGATAGATGATGTCTTTTTCGGCGTTGATATCCACTTCGGTAACGAAGTTATTCACACCTTTGGCCTTGACTTCGAAACGGTCGAGATCATCCGAGGCTCGCACGATATTTTCACCCGCTTTTCTGGCGGCGCGCAGCGCAATATTGATCATCGGTTCCATCTGGGTAGTCCTGGCTCTTCGTTGGGCGCGGGATTATAGCAGTATCGGGCAGGAGCAAGTAGCTTTGTATTGGTGATCCTGGCGCTGCGCTGACTCGCCCCCGGGCATGGAAAATCTGCTAGAATTGCCCGCCTTTTTCAGCTGTTGTGAGCAATATGGACCTGGATAATATCCGTATCGTACTGGTGAATACCAGCCACCCCGGGAATATCGGGGGGGTGGCTCGGGCCATGAAGAATATGGGGCTGTCGCGTCTGTACCTGGTGGAGCCCAGGCAGTTTCCTCACGAGGAAGCCGACTGGCGGGCGGCCTCGGCAGGCGACGTGCTGGAATCCGCGGTGGTCACCCCGACCCTGGAAGAAGCCATTGGCGACTGCCAGTTCGTGGTGGGCACCAGTGCCAGGGAACGTCGTATTCCCTGGCCGCTGCTGGACCCCAGGCAGTGTGCCCAGCGCATGGCGAGTGCCTCAAGTCAGCAGCAGGTGGCAGTGCTGTTTGGTCGCGAGGATCGCGGCCTGACAAACGAGGAGCTGAAACTGTGTAACCTGCACCTCCACGTGCCGACGGCTGAGGCCTACAGCTCCCTGAATCTGGCCATGGCGGTACAGATAGTCTGTTACGAACTGCGCATGCTGCAGGCTCAGCCCCAACTGCCCAAAAGTGAAGATGACCAGTGGGACACGCCGTTTACCAGTGTGGAGAATATGGAGAGGTTTTACGTTCACCTGGAGCAGACGCTTACCGACATTGAGTTTCTTGATCCCGCCGCGCCGCGGCAGTTGATGTCACGACTGCGCCGGCTGTACAGCCGGGTGCGGCTGGACGAAATGGAGCTCAACATCCTGCGCGGCATCCTGACCGAGACGCAGAAGTGGGTCGCGCGGGCAGGCAAGTCCAGATAGTGCCCAGGTGGGGCCTATATACCCGACAAAAATACTGGGATTTATAGTTGACTAAATTAGTGGGGTATTGCATTCTGTGGACTTGTGAACACAGGGCAGAGCTATGCGACTGACAACCAAAGGAAGATACGCGGTTACCGCTATGCTGGACCTCGCCTTACACGGTGGGAACGGTCCGGTGAGCCTTGCGGATATCTCAGGGCGACAGGATATATCCCTGTCCTATCTGGAGCAATTATTTGCCAAGCTGCGGCGCAGGGAGCTGGTGAGCAGCGTGCGCGGCCCCGGCGGTGGTTACCGGTTGAGTCGCGGTGGAGACCAGATTTTCGTGGCGCAGATCATCGATGCGGTGAACGAAGCGGTGGATGCCACCGGCTGTGGCGGTACCAGTGATTGCCAACAGGGCCAGGTGTGCCTGACCCACCACCTGTGGTGTGACCTGAGCGACCAGATACATGGTTTTCTCAGCCAGATCAGCCTGAGTAACCTGGTTGAGCGGCGTGAAGTACAGCATATTTCCGCGCGTCAGGATGCGCGCAGTGCACAGGAAGAAACCCTGGCTTTGACCCAGGTCTGACCCGGCATAAAGATACACGGAGTAATAAGTAGCATGCAGAAACCGATTTATTTTGATTACCTTGCCACCACCCCGGCCGACCCCAGGGTTGTCGAGAAGATGGTGCATTGCCTGTCTATGGAAGGTAATTTCGGTAATCCCGCCTCACGTTCACACCTCTACGGCTGGAAAGCGGAGGAGGCGGTGGAAATTGCACGCCGCCAGGTGGCCGACCTGATCAATGCCGACCCCAGGGAAATTGTCTGGACCTCCGGTGCCACGGAATCGGATAACCTTGCCATCAAGGGTGTTGCACACTTTTATCACAAGAAAGGCAAGCACATCATTACCTCGAAAATCGAGCACAAGGCGGTGCTGGATAGTTGTCGCCAGTTGGAGCGGGAAGGCTTTGAGGTCACTTACCTGGATCCGGGCAGTGATGGTCTGACCTCGCCAGAGGCGATCGCATCAGCGTTGCGCGAAGACACTATCCTGGTCAGTATCATGCACGCCAACAATGAGATCGGCACCGTTAATGATATCGCCGCTATCGGTGAAGTAACACGCAACGCCGGCGTACTGTTTCACGTGGATGCGGCGCAGAGCGCGGGCAAAATAGTGATTGATATGGAGCAGATGAAAGTCGACCTGCTTTCCATGTCGGGCCATAAAATGTACGGGCCCAAGGGTATTGGTGTGCTGTTTGTGCGCCGTAAGCCCCGGGTGCGCCTGGAAGCCCAGATGCACGGTGGCGGACATGAGCGCGGCATGCGTTCCGGTACGCTCGCTACGCACCAGATTGTGGGTATGGGCGAGGCGGCACATATCGCAAAAGAGGGTATGGCAGATGAGGCCTTGCGCCTGCAGAGCCTGCGCCAGCGCTTCTGGGATGGCATCAAGGATATCGAGGAAGTACACGTCAACGGGGATATGGACCACCGCCTGCCGGGAGCGATCAATGTCAGCATCGCTTTTGTTGAAGGGGAGTCCCTGATCATGTCGCTGAAGGACCTGGCGATCTCCAGTGGTTCGGCCTGCACCTCGGCCAGCCTGGAGCCCTCCTACGTGCTGCGCGCGCTGGGCCTGAACGACGAGCTGGCACACAGTTCACTGCGTTTCAGCTTCGGGCGTTTTACCACGGAAGAAGATGTGGATGTGGCGGTAGCGCAATTGCGTACGGCGGTAGAAAAATTACGGGAGCTGTCGCCCCTGTGGGATATGTACAAGGATGGTGTCGATCTCGACACTATCGAATGGGCGGCGCATTAGGAAACAGGACTGAGGAATACCACTATGGCTTACAGCGACAAGGTACTGGATCACTACGAAAATCCCCGCAATGTGGGAAAAATGGATGACAAGGACGACAGCGTGGGCACCGGCATGGTCGGAGCGCCCGCCTGTGGTGACGTTATGCGCCTGCAAATCAAGGTCAATGACGATGGCATCATCGAGGACGCGAAGTTCAAAACCTACGGTTGCGGCTCTGCGATCGCCTCCAGCTCCCTGCTGACCGAGTGGGTCAAAGGCAAGAACCTGGATGAGGCGGAGCAGATCAAAAATACCCAGATTGCAGAGGAACTGGCCCTGCCACCGGTGAAAATCCACTGTTCGGTGCTGGCCGAAGATGCCATCAAGGCGGCGGTCAAGGACCTGCGCGAGAAGCGGAGCCAGGCTTGATATGGCGGTATCCATCACAGAATCTGCCGCGCGGCATGTGGCAGGGCAACTGGCCAGTCGCGGTAAAGGCCTGGGCATTCGCCTGGGGGTAACCACATCCGGTTGCTCGGGCATGGCCTATGTGCTGGAATTTGTTGATGAACAGTCCCCCGAAGACCAGGTATTCGAAGACCACGGTGTGAAGGTATTCATAGATCCCAAGAGCATGGTGTACCTGGATGGCACCGAACTGGATTTCGTGCGCGAGGGTCTCAATGAAGGGCTGCAGTTCAGGAATCCCAATGTATCAGCGGAATGTGGTTGCGGGGAGAGTTTCACCGTATAGCACGCGGTGTGTCGCCCGGCATGGCAATTCCTGACTTCAAACAAAACTACTTTGAACTGTTTAACCTGCCCGTGCAATTTGCGCTGGACCGGGCACTGTTGGGCGAGCGTTACCGGCATCTACAGCAGGAGTTGCACCCCGACCGCTATGCCAGTACCTCGGCCCATGAACAGCGGGTTGCAGTGCAGTACTCATCCCTGGTCAATGAAGCCTATGCCACGCTCAATAAATCCCTGGCGCGGGCCGTCTACCTGTTGCAACTTGCCGGTATGAGTCAGCAGCAGATAGCCGCTGAACCCGTAGACGGCGGTTTCCTGATTGAACAGATGGAATTGCGCGAGAAACTGGAATCCATACACGACCTGGTCGACCCCGATGCCGTGCTGGATCACCTGGTGACGGAGATAGGCGCTGACATCAAGTCGCACCAGGCGGAATTTGCCGCGGCCTACAGCGGCCAGAATCTCGACGCGGCGGCAAGCGCCTGTGTAAAAATGCAGTATCTGGAAAAGCTGTTGCAGGAAGCGGAACAGCTGGAGTCCGACCTGATGGATAAAAAGTAATGGCCTTATTGCAAATTGCAGAGCCGGGACAGTCCCCGCTGCCCCACCAGGTAAAACTCGCTGTGGGTATTGACCTGGGTACCACCAATTCGCTGGTCGCCAGTGTGCGCGGTGGTCGCGCCACGGTATTGCCCGATGAGCAGGGCGTGGCGATGCTGCCTTCCGTGGTCAATTATTCCGAGCAGGGGGCTGCGCTTGTCGGGCGCGGTGCCCAGGCGATGTCGGGGGACCATCCGTCGGATACCCTGGTATCGGTGAAACGTTTCATGGGTCGCGGTCGTGATGACGCTGCTGCAGAGGCCCGCCGCGCCCACTACCAGCTCGCGGATGACGGCGAGGGTATGGTGCGCTTTTTGACCAGCGGCGGCGAAATCAGTCCGGTTGAGGCCTCCGCGGAGATTCTTAAAGTACTGCACCGGCGGGCGGTTGATGCCCTGGGCAACGAGCTCGATGGCGCCGTGATCACGGTGCCCGCGTATTTTGATGAGGCCCAGCGGCAGGCAACCAAGGACGCCGCGACCCTGGCGGGACTCAAGGTGCTGCGGCTGCTCAACGAACCCACAGCCGCTGCGGTAGCCTACGGTCTGGATTCTGCTGAACGGGGTGTTATCGCAGTGTATGACCTGGGCGGCGGCACTTTCGATATTTCCATACTGCGTTTGCACCAGGGTGTTTTTGAAGTGCTGGCCACCGGCGGCGACACCGCCCTGGGTGGGGACGATTTCGATGCCGCTGTTGCAGACTGGGTATTACAGCAAAGTGACATGGAAGCGCTGCAGCCGGGCCAGTATCGTAAACTCCAGGGCCGTGCCCGGGCCGCTAAAGAGCAGCTCTCCAGTGACCCCAGCGCGACCATTTCCCTGGACGGCCTGACGCCGGCCGGCGGTGCTGTGGAACTGACCAGGGAGGGCTTTGAAACGCTTATCCAGCCACTGGTCAAGCAGACCCTGCGCGCCTGTCGCCGCTGCCTGCGCGATGCACAGTTAGATGACGCGGTAGATAATGTGGTAATGGTGGGTGGTTCCACCCGTGTGCCGCTGGTGCGCGAGGCGGTGTCGGAGTTCTTCGAACGCGAGCCGCTGCTGGACATTGACCCGGACCAGGTGGTTGCGGTGGGTGCGGCCATACAAGCGGATATCCTGGTGGGTAATCGCCCCGAGGGCGACCTGCTGCTGCTCGATGTGATTCCGCTGTCACTGGGTTTGGAAACCATGGGCGGCCTGGTGGAAAAAATTATTCCCCGCAACACCACGATCCCGGTCACCAGGGCCCAGGAATTTACCACCTTCAAAGATGGCCAGACAGCCCTGGCCGTACATATCGTCCAGGGTGAGCGCGAACTGGTCGCTGATTCCCGCTCTTTGGCCCGTTTCGAATTACGCGGCATCCCCCCCATGGTGGCAGGTGCGGCGCGCATCCAGGTGACTTTTCAGGTGGATGCCGATGGTTTGCTCAATGTATCGGCCCGGGAGCAGGCCACCGGGGTGCAGAGCTCGGTGACGGTCAAGCCGTCTTTCGGGCTCAGTGATGACCAGATCAGTGGTATGCTGCAGGCGTCCTTCAGCCATGCGCAACAGGATAAGCTGGCACGGCAACTGGCGGAACAGCGCCTCGAGGCGGAACAATTACTGGAAGGCCTGGAAAACGCTCTGGTAGCCGACGGTGATGCGCTGCTGACACCATCGGAGTGCGCCGAATTGCATCTGGAGATGAAGCGACTGCAGGAAACCCTGGATGATGGCGAACTCAGTGCGCTTCGCACGCAGACCGAGCAAGTGGGCCGTGCCAGTGAGGCTTTTGCCGCGCGTCGCATGGACAATAGTATTCATCGGGCCCTGGCCGGGGTCTCGCTGGAAGCGCTGGAAGACGGGGAAAGTAAATGACACGGATTGTAGTCTTGCCTAATGAGAGTCTGTGCCCGGATGGCGCGGTGGTAGAGGCGGAGCCCGGGGAAAGCATTTGCCGCGCCCTGTTGCGCAATCATATTGAGATCGAACATGCCTGTGAGATGTCCTGTGCCTGCACCACCTGCCATGTGGTCGTTCGCGAGGGCTATGATTCGATGGAAGAGCCGGACGAACTCGAAGACGACTACCTGGACAAGGCCTGGGGGCTGGAGCCGGACTCCCGCCTGAGTTGCCAGTCGATCGTGGCCGAGGAAGACCTGGTGGTGGAGATTCCCCGCTACACTATCAATATGGTATCTGAACGGCACTGACCGGGAGCGTAATATGCTGTGGACCGATATTAACGATATTGCTGTCGAGTTACTCGAGGCTCACCCGGATGTAGACCCCCTGGCGATCAACTTTGTCGACCTGAGGGCCTGGGTGATGGCACTGCCTGAATTCGAGGACGACCCCAATCACAGTGGTGAAAAGATCCTCGAGGCCATCCAGGCCGCGTGGATTGAAGAACTGGATTAAGCCCGCTGCCCGTCGTGCTGAACGGGCGCCACAACGAGCAAATCGACGGCGGTCAGGTCCTGGGATATGCGCCCCGAATCCGAAATATTCCCTATTTCCACCAGGGTTTTGTAAGCCCCTGATTTCAAAAGGAAAGAATATCGGCCGCGCGGGTGTTACAGGGTGAAAGAACAGCGCAAAATCCGTATAATTGCGCGCTTCTCGTAAATTCACTTATTGGAGATCTCCCATGGCGGTAGAACGCACCCTGTCCATCATCAAGCCCGACGCCGTAGGTAAGAACATTATCGGCAAAATCTATTCCCGGTTTGAAACCAACGGCCTGCAAATCGTGGCCTCCAGAATGCTGCGCTTGAGCGATGAAGTAGCCGGCGGCTTTTACGCTGAGCACCGCGAGCGCCCCTTCTTTCCCGCGCTGATCGAGTTCATGACCTCTGGTCCCGTGGTAGTGCAGGTGCTGGAAGGTGAGGGCGCCATTGCCAAGAACCGCGACCTGATGGGGGCCACCAATCCCCAGGAAGCAGCCGAGGGCACCATTCGCGCGGATTTTGCCTCCTCCATCGATGCCAACGCGGTACACGGTTCCGATTCTCCCGAATCAGCGGCCCGCGAGATCGCCTACTTCTTCGCTGCCAGCGAGTTGTGCGAGCGCTAGGCGCACGACCAGCCAATGACGACACCTGTTGCCAAGGTAGAGCCCCAGCCCATCGTTAACCTGATGGGCCTGTCGCTGCGCCAGATGGAGCAGTTCTTCCTGGATATCGGGGAGAAGAAGTTCCGTGCGCAACAGGTTCTCAAGTGGATACATCATGCCGGTGTCGATGACATCGAAGAGATGACCAATCTTGGCAAGGCGCTGCGCGAAAAACTGCTGCGTATAGCCGAGGTCCGCCCGCCGGAGATTGTCAGCCAGCACGACTCCAGTGACGGTACGCGCAAGTGGGCGATTCGCGTGGACGGTGGCGGCCTGGTCGAGACGGTGCTTATTCCCGATGGCTCTCGCGCCACCCTGTGCGTTTCCTCGCAGGTGGGTTGCAGTCTCGACTGCAGTTTTTGCTCCACCGGCAAGCAGGGCTTCCAGCGTGACCTGAGCGCGGCGGAGATAATCGGTCAGGTGTGGCTGGCGATAAAGTCCTATGATGCGTTCCAGTCCGGCAATGGCCGCGTGGTCACCAATGTAGTGATGATGGGAATGGGTGAGCCGCTGTTGAATTTTGACAACGTGGTGGCCGCCATGGACCTGATGCTGGAGGACCTGGCCTACGGCATCTCCAAGCGCAGGGTCACTCTGAGTACCTCCGGTGTGGTGCCCGCGCTGGACCGTCTGGCTGAGGTCAGCGAGGTTTCACTGGCGATTTCCTTGCACGCACCCAATGATGCCTTGCGCAGTCAGCTGGTGCCGATTAATCGCAAGTACCCCATCGATATGCTGCTGCGCAGCAGCCGCAACTATATCGCTGCCCAGAGGGACAAAAAGCGCGTGGTAACGGTGGAATATACCCTGATAGCCGGTATTAATGACCAGCCCGAACAGGCGCGTGAATTGGCCGTACTGCTGCAGGATTTTCCCTGCAAGATCAATCTGATTCCCTTTAACAGCTTTCCCCAGTCCGATTACCAGCGGCCCAGCGGCAATGCGGTATCGCGCTTCTGGCAAGTGCTGGTGGATGCGGGCTATATTGTCACTGTCCGGACCACCCGCGGCGATGATATTGATGCCGCCTGTGGCCAGTTAGTGGGGCAGGTGGTCGATCGCACGCGGCGCGCTGAACGCCACCGTGCCGCCGCAGAAACTCAAATAATTGAAGTGGGGTAGGCGTGTTTAACACTATTGAAACAACTTTCAAGCGCTTAGGCGCACTGCTGTTGGTCCTGGTTTGCACCGGCTGCATCACGACCACGGAAACAGTATTTACTGAAAAGGCGTCTCCTGAAAAAGCGCTGGAGCGGCGTGTGCAACTGGCGCGTAACTATGTCGGTGAGGGTGATTATGAAAATGCCAAGCGCAACCTGAAGCTGGCCTACGAAATCGATCCCAATAATGCCGAGGTGCATGAGGCTTTTGGCCTGGTTTACCAGAGCACAGGTGAGTTTGAATTGGCGGAGGAAAGTTTCAAGACCGCCATTCGCCTGAACAAGAATTTCTCCCGTGCGCGCAATAACTATGCGGCATTCCTGTATTCCCAGGAGCGTTATGAGGAAGCCGAGAAACAACTCGAGTACGTGGCAAGCGATACCTTGTACGAGGGTCGCCCGCGGGCTTTTGTGAACCTGGGCTTGTGCCGTCGCCAACTGTTTGACTCCCTGGGAGCGGAGGAGGCTTTTAAGCGCGCACTGGCAATGGATCGAACCAACCGCATAGCCTTGCTGGAATTGGCCGAATTGCGTTTTGAGGACGGTGATTTCGTCAACGCCGGTAAATATTATGATACCTACCGCACCGTGGCCCGGCAGCAATCCGCCCGTGGTTTATGGCTGGGCGTGCGCCTGGCCCGCGAGACGGGTGATCGTGATGCCGAGGGCAGTTATGCCCTGGCTCTGAGTAATATGTATCCCGACTCTGTCGAGTTCCAGGCCTACCAACGGACCCCGCAGAGTGACTGAAAAGGCTCCCCATCAGGTCGATGCATTTAGCACCCCGGGCACGCTGTTAAAAGCGGCCAGGGAGAAAGAGGGTATGTCGGAGCGCGAGGCGGCAGACCGTCTCAACCTGATGCCCGGCTATGTTGCCATACTGGAAAAGGATGATTACCAGGCCCTGCGTAGCCCGGCATTCGCCCGTGGCTATGTGAAGGCCTACGGCAAGATGTTGCACCTCGATGAGCAGCAACTGTTGTCGCTGTACGACCAATTGGCCGCACCCAGTCAGGATCATGGCAAGAAAAGAGTTGAAACGCGCCCATTGCAGTTGCAGCAAACCGGCGTGGGAGTGGTTATCGGCCTCACCGTGCTGGCCTTGCTGGTGTTGGGACTGTGGTGGTGGCAGGGTGACCGTGTTGAACGGGTGACGCAGTCCCAGGGCGAACCCGGTACGCAAACGCAAGCATTGCCACAGACCGTGACAGCAGGTGAGCCATGAAAACGGAATCTCCAATCCAGCGCCGTGTTACCCGCAAGATCTATGTGGGTGATGTGCCCGTGGGCGGCGATGCGCCAATCAGCGTGCAGAGCATGACCAATACGGAAACCTGCGACGTGGCCGCTACCGTGGCCCAGGTTCGCGCCATACAGGACGCGGGTGCGGATATCGTGCGGGTATCGGTACCCAGCATGGAGGCGGCTGAAGCGTTTCGCGATATCCGCGCACAGGTCACTGTGCCGCTGGTGGCGGATATCCATTTTGACCACAAGATTGCGTTGAAAGTTGCTGAGTACGGGGTGGACTGCCTGCGCATCAACCCTGGTAACATCGGCCGCGATGACAAGGTGCGCGAGGTTATCGACAGCGCGCGGGATAAAGGTATCCCGATTCGTATCGGGGTCAACGCCGGTTCCCTGGGTAAAGACCTGCAGCGCAAATATGGCGAGCCCACCGCAGAGGCGCTGGTGGAGTCGGCTCTGCGCCATGTGGATATTCTCGACAAGTTTGACTACCAGGATTTCAAGGTCAGCGTGAAGGCCTCCGAGGTGTTCATGGCAGTGGAGGCCTATCGCCTGCTGTCGCAACAGATCGAACAGCCCCTGCACCTGGGCATTACCGAAGCGGGCGGACTGCGCGGCGGCACGGTTAAATCCGCTGTAGGCCTGGGCATGCTGTTGATGGATGGTATTGGCGACACGCTGAGGGTGTCTCTGGCGGCGGACCCCGTTGAAGAAGTGAAGGTGGGCTTTGAAATCCTCAAGAGCCTCAAGCTGCGCACCAATGGCATCAACTTCATCGCCTGTCCCAGTTGTTCGCGCCAGAACTTCGATGTCATTGGCACGATGAATACACTGGAGCAGCGCCTGGAAGATATACGCACGCCAATGGATGTCGCGGTGATCGGCTGTATCGTCAACGGCCCAGGCGAAGCGCGCGAAGCGGATGTAGGCTTGACTGGGGCGACGCCCAGCAACCTGATTTACGTGGCGGGGGAACCGGATCATAAAGTCAGTAACGAAGGTTTTGTCGATCACCTGGAGCAGGTGATCAGGCAGCGCGCCACCGAACTGGAGCGTGAACGCGCTGCGGCGGAAGAGCAATTGATTGCCAAATCTTCTACCTGAGCGCCGCGGCACATATTGGAGAACATGTGAGTAATATCAGAGCCATCCGCGGGATGAACGATATCCTGCCGGTTGATACGCCCTATTGGCAGTACCTGGAGCGCACCGTGGCGCGCGTGCTGGGCAGCTATGGCTATGGCGAAATCCGCCTGCCGGTGGTGGAGCAGACTGAACTGTTCAAACGCTCTATTGGCGAAGTGACGGATATCGTCGAGAAAGAAATGTATTCCTTTGACGATCGCAATGGCGAAAGCCTGACCCTGCGCCCGGAAGGCACCGCCGGCTGTGTGCGCGCGGCAATACAACAGGGTCTGCTGGGTGTCCCGCAGCGTCTGTGGTACGCCGGCCCGATGTTTCGCTATGAGCGTCCCCAGAAAGGCCGCCAACGCCAGTTTCACCAGATCGGCGTGGAAGCGTTCGGTGTCGCAACACCTGATATGGATGCAGAGCTTATCCTGGTGAGCGCCCGGCTATGGCGCCAACTGGGCATAGAAGATAGCGTGGAATTACAGCTTAATTCCATCGGCAGCCTGGCGGCGCGGCAGGCCTATCGCAGCGCACTGGTTGCTTACCTGGAACAACACCGGGACGCGCTGGATGAGGACAGTCAGCGCCGCCTGGACAGCAATCCACTGCGTATTCTCGATAGCAAGAACCCGGATACCCAGGCGCTGCTGGATGGGGCCCCGGATCTGGCGGCCTACCTGGATGATGAGTCCCGGGAAGATTTCGACCGACTGTGCGCACTGCTGGGTGCAGCGGGTATTTCTTATGTAATAAACCCGCGCCTGGTGCGTGGCCTGGATTACTACAATAAGACCGTATTCGAGTGGGTCACGCAGCGCCTGGGCGCCCAGGGCACGGTGTGTGCCGGCGGTCGCTATGATGGCCTGGTAGCCCAGCTGGGAGGCAAGGCTACGCCCGGGGTGGGTTTTGCCATGGGCATGGAACGCCTGGTGCTGTTGTTGCAGGAGATTGGTGCAGCGGGTGCCGTGGCAGCAACGGTTGACGTCTACATAATAAGCGCGGGCGATGATGCGCAGCGCGCCGCGCTGGCTGCGACAGAGCAGTTGCGCTCGCAAATGCCGGAACTGAATATTCTCCAGCATACCGGTGGTGGCAGTATTAAAAGCCAGCTGAAAAAAGCCGACAAGAGTGGTGCGCAGGTGGCACTGATCTGGGGTGAAGATGAGGTGGCTGCGGGCACGGTGACCGTCAAGCCGCTGCGCGAGCAGGGGGGAGAGCGCCAGGCACAGCAATCGCTGCCGGTGCAACAAATACAGGCGGCGCTGCGCGCAGCGCTCGTCAGTGGGATTGAATAAGAGGAATAGTCGACGTGGATCAGTACCGTACAGAAGAAGAACAAGTTGAAGCCCTGCGCCGTTGGTGGAGTGAAAATGGACGCTCCGTTATCGCTGCCATTATTATCGCCGGCTCCCTGAGCTTTGCCTACCAGACCTGGAAAGGCAGTGTGGAAACCAAACAGCAGGACGCCTCGGACCTGTACCAGGCGATGTTGCAACGGGTAAGCAGTGCCGACGCCAGCCCATCGCAGCAGCAGCAGGGTATTGCGTTGGGCGAACAGCTCAAATCAGACTTCAGTGGCACTACCTATGCCCAGTTCGCCGCCCTGCACCTGGCGAGAATCGCGGTTGCTGAAAACGACCTGGCTGCGGCCGAGGAGCAGTTGCGCTGGGTGCTCGGGGAGGCCAGCAAGGGCAGTGATACAGCCCAATTGGCACAGCTTAGACTGGCTAGAGTGCTGGCGGCCTCCGGGGATAGCGACCAGGCGCTTGCTATCCTTGACTCACAGGAGCAGGGTACTTACCAGGCCTCCTACGCCGTTGCCCGTGGGGACATCCTGCTGGGCCAGGGTAAAACGGAAGATGCCCGCTTGTCCTACGCCGAGGCCCTGTCTCTGGCAGCCGTAAACCCCGGGCAGGTCAACCTGGCAACACTGCAGCAGAAAGTGCAGGCCCTGAGCCCGGTGCCCGCGCGAGAGCTGGCAATACCAGAAATGGAGACGCCCGAGGCGGTGGACGTGGAACCCGTGATAGACGAATTCGCCACCCCCGAAGAGCAGGAGGACTGACGCAGTGCGACAGCAATTGAAGTGGCTTGTAACGCTGGCGATGGTATTCAGCCTCACGGGCTGCAGCACGATTTCCGGCTGGTTTGATTCCGATGATGAAGACCCTAAGCAACCCGTGGAACTGGAGCGTATTACCCAGACGGTAAAGATCAAGCGGCTCTGGTCAGCCGGCGTTGGCGACGGCCAGGGAGACGGTTTTTATCGTCTGCAGCCGGTGATTGACGGTGACAGGATCTACGCCGCCTCCGCCGAAGGCGAGGTCGCAGCTTTCGAGCGCAGCCGTGGTAAAAAGCTGTGGAAAGCGGATATGGATACGCAGTTATCGGGCGGCGTCGGCGTTTATGATGATGCCCTGCTATTGGGTAGCAGTGATGGCTTTGTTATCAAGGTCGATGCCAATACCGGAGAGCAACTCTGGAGCACACGGCTGACCGGGGAAATTCTTGCGGCCCCCCAGGGCAATGGCCGGGTGGTGATCGCCCAGACCTATGACGGCAAACTGCAGGGTCTGGATTTTGACAGCGGCGAGAAGCTGTGGACTTATGACAGCAATGTACCGGTGTTGACGATACGCGGTACCAACACGCCCATCCTGCGTGACAATACGGTTTTCACCGGGTTTGCCAATGGCCGCGTGGTCGCCTTCGACGCAATGACTGGAGCCGTGCGCTGGGAAGTGCGGGTGGCCATTTCCCAGGGGCGTTCTGAAATCGAACGTATAGTCGACGTGGACGGCAGCATGGCACTGGCAGGGAACGAACTCTATGCGGCCAGTTACCAGGGCAGGGTCGTTGCTATTGATATTACCAATGGCCGTAAGTTATGGCAGCAGGATATATCGTCATTTTCAGGCGTTTCCCAGGGCTTCGGTAACGTTTACGTGGCGGATGAAGATGGCTCTTTAAATGCCTATCTGCGCAATGGCCAGGGTTTGCGTTGGACCCAGGTGGCGCTGGGCTATCGCCAGTTGTCCCGACCCACCCCGGTAAGTAGTTATGTGGCGGTGGCAGATTTCGAAGGTATTGTGCATATCATCTCCCAGGTGGATGGTGAATTTGCCGGCCGTGTCAAAGCAGACGGTGACGGGGTGCGAGCGGACATGCTCAGCGATGGCAATACACTTTATGTATTCGGTAACAGTGGCAAGCTCGTCGCCTATGAGATCACAGCGAAAAACTGATGATCCCCGTAATCGCCCTGGTCGGGCGCCCCAATGTCGGCAAGTCGACGCTGTTCAACCAACTTACGCGCAGCCGTGACGCGCTGGTAGCGAACCTGCCCGGCCTGACCCGGGACCGCAAGTACGGCGAAGCCAGAATCGGCAGCCGGCCCTTCGTCGTTATCGATACCGGTGGTATCAGTGGCGATGAAAAAGGCATCGATTCCCAGATGGCCGAACAATCCATGACGGCGATCGAGGAAGCCGACGCGGTACTGTTTATGGTGGACGCCCGGGAGGGGCTTAACCCCACCGACGAAGCCCTGGCTCGTCACCTGCGCCAGAGAAACAAGGCCTTTCATCTGGTGGTCAATAAGATAGATGGCATCAATGAAGATGTCGCCACCAGTGACTTCTACGCCCTGGGTGTGGGTTCCATGTACGCTATAGCCGCCAGCCATGGCCGCGGCGTGCGCAATATGATCGACAGCGTGCTGCAGGATTTTCCCGAAGAGCAGGAACGCGACGAAGAACAGCCCTATCCCAACAGCACCCGGGTGGCTATTGTGGGACGGCCCAATGTGGGTAAATCGACCCTGGTTAATCGCCTGCTGGGAGAAGAGCGGGTGGTGGTCTACGACGAACCCGGGACAACCCGCGACAGTATTTATATCGATTTTGAACGCGGTGAACGGCAGTACACCCTGATCGATACCGCCGGCGTGCGACGGCGTAAGAATGTCAGGCAGACGGTAGAAAAATTTTCTATCGTAAAAACCCTGAAGGCCATCAGTGATGCGCACGTGGTGGTCCTGGTGATGGATGCCCATGAAGGCATTGTCGACCAGGATATGCACCTGCTGGGGCATTGCATCGATGCCGGGCGCGGTCTGGTGCTGTCGGTGAATAAGTGGGATGGCATAGAGTCCGATCAGCGTGACTGGATCAAGTCGGAACTGGTGCGTCGCCTGCAATTTGCCGATTACGCTGATGTGCACTATATCTCA
>Ga0316191_10001534_pt1 | contig 16379 bp, 13 predicted proteins | sample Eddworburr2cm_MG_FD_204928 | JGI IMG/M metagenome (GOLD analysis project Ga0316191, IMG submission 204928) | Coastal sediment microbial communities from Maine, United States - Eddy worm burrow 2 cm | ecosystem: Environmental > Aquatic > Marine > Coastal > Sediment | place: USA: Maine...
CGTGATGGGAACAATGAAGATCGTAAAGATCAGCAGGTACAGCGGAAACGCCCAGCGTGCCGCGTGGATATTGGCGTCCTTGTGTGCCTCAACGATGGCAACATGAAACTGGCGCGGCAGACAGAAGATCGCAGCGCTGGCAAGGATCAGCTGCGTCACGAAAGTGTCAGGTATGTGATCGAGCCTGAACAGCTCATCGGCGTGTGTCGCCGCCTGCGAGACCTGCGGGGTGCCGTCACGGAGTAACAGCAGCGCGAATACGCCAACGGCGACAAACGCAAACAGCTTGACGATGGATTCAAACGCGATTGCGACCATCATGCCTTCATGGTGTTCGGTTACATCGATCTTGCGCGTACCGAAGAGAATTGCGAACACCGCCAGAGCGGATGCCACAATAAACGCTGTGTCGTATTCAGCGCCGCCGGTGACCGAATAGTTGGACACAATGCTGAAGCCACCGACAACGGCCTTGAGCTGCAGGGCGATATAAGGAACGGATCCGATTGTCGCGATAATCGTGATCAGCGCGGCAAGACTCTGCGCCTTGCCATAACGTGCCGCGACGAAATCGGCGATCGAGGTCAGGTTCTGGCGCTTGCTGATCGTGACGATGCGATTGATCAGCGGCCAGCCAAACAGGATCACGACCATTGGCCCGAGGTAAATCGGCAGGTACCCCCACCCGACTTCCGCGGCACTGCCGACAGCACCGTAAAAAGTCCATGACGTGCAGTACACGCCGAGCGTCAGACTGTAGACCAGTGAGCGATTGAAGGTGGAATAGCGGCTTCGATCGACGTTGTCGCCCCAATACGCGATGGCAAACAATACCGTCACGTAGCCGAGCGACAGGACCAGCAAGATCCACCAGTTGATCACGCGTTGAACCCCCCGATTCTTATTCTTCTGTCAGCAGTCTACTACTATCGTCGAATGCCCGCGACTGGAGGCGTTTGTTAGATTCATCGGCGCATAATCCATAAAAGCATCCTCAAAATAAGGGGGGACGTAATGTCTAAGAACAGCAGCTATTGGAGCGCCAACCTCAGGGTTGTGGCTTTTTGCCTCGCCATTTGGTTCATCGTTTCCTACCTGTTCGGAATCATCCTGGTCGAGCCACTCAACAACATTCAGATTGGTGGTTACAAACTCGGGTTCTGGTTCGCACAGCAGGGTTCCATCTACGTGTTTGTTGCGTTGATTTTTTTCTACGCCAGATACATGGGCAAGCTCGACAAAGAGCACAATGTCCATGAAGACGACGAATAGGAGACGGCCATGAGCTTACAAGCAATGACCTATCTGGTCGTCGGTTTGACATTCGCGCTGTACATCGGCATCGCAGTCTGGGCACGAGCCTCAACGACCAAGGACTTTTATGTTGCAGGCGGCGGCGTACACCCGATCGCCAATGGTATGGCAACGGCGGCTGACTGGATGTCGGCAGCATCTTTTATCTCCATGGCGGGCCTGATCGCCTTTATGGGCTACGGCGGATCCGTATTCCTCATGGGCTGGACCGGCGGCTACGTACTGCTCGCAATGTTGTTGGCACCGTATCTGCGCAAATTCGGCAAGTTCACGGTTCCGGAGTTCATCGGCGATCGCTATTACTCGAAAGGCGCAAGAATCGTTGCCGTTCTCTGTCTGATTATCGCGTCGGTAACCTATGTTATCGGCCAGATGAAAGGCATCGGTGTGGCGTTCTCGCGTTTCCTCGAAGTGCCTTACGACATCGGCCTGTTGATCGGTATGGCAATCGTTTTCATTTACGCAGTAATGGGTGGCATGAAAGGCATTACCTACACCCAGATCGCACAATATTGCGTGCTGATTCTCGCTTATACGATTCCCGCGATATTCATTTCGATTAGCCTGACAGGCAACCCGATTCCGCAGTTGGGCCTTGGCTCTACGATGTCGGGCTCCGAAGTGTTCCTGCTTGACAGACTGGACCAGGTGCTTCGAGACCTGGGTTTTCTTGAGTACACGACTAATGTGAGGCTAAGTCTCACCAACATGTTCATGTACACCCTGTCGCTAATGATCGGTACGGCCGGTTTGCCGCACGTCATCATTCGCTTCTTTACGGTTCCAAAGGTCAAGGACGCGCGCAGTTCAGCCGGTTGGGCATTGGTCTTTATCGCCATTCTCTACACCACGGCGCCTTCTGTTGCCGCAATGGCACGCCTCAACCTGATCAACACGATTGAGCCGGCTCCGGGCGAGTACATGGTCTATGAACAGCGCCCTGATTGGGTCAAGAACTGGGAAGCTACTGGCCTCCTGGCATTTGAAGACAAGAATGGCGACGGCATGATCCAATACTCGGCTGACGCCGCGACCAATGAAATGGTCAAGGTAGACCGGGACATCATGGTACTGGCAAACCCGGAGATTGCGGGCCTGCCGAACTGGGTCATCGCACTCGTCGCCGCTGGTGGCCTGGCTGCAGCACTATCCACGGCTGCCGGTCTGCTACTCGCCATATCCTCGGCGATATCGCATGACCTGCTAAAAGGTGTCTTCAAACCCGAGATCACAGAGCAACAGGAACTCCTTGCGAGTCGTGTGGCGATGGCGGGTGCGATCGTATTAGCGGGCTATCTCGGGTTTAATCCCCCCGATTTTGCCGCCGGTACGGTAGCGCTGGCATTCGGTCTGGCCGCATCGTCTATCTTCCCTGCGCTGATGATGGGCATCTTCTACAAGCGCATGAACAAGGAAGGTGCGATTGCCGGTATGCTTGTGGGAATTGGCGTAACGCTGTTCTACGTGTTCCAGCACAAGGGCATCATGTTTATCGCCAGTACATCGTACCTTGGCGACATGTCGGAGAACTGGTTCCTCGGCATTGAGCCGAACGCGTTCGGTGCGGTTGGCGCAATGTTCAACTTCGCCGCGGCGTTGATCGTATCGCGCCTGACGGCACCGCCTCCGGAGCACATCCAGCATCTCGTGGAAGACATTCGTGTTCCACACGGTTCTCGAGCTGCTATCGACCACTAGTTCAAAGGAACTAACCTACAGGGGGGCGCTACGCCCCCCTTTTTTTTGCGGTAGGATGTAGCGATGTTCAAGAACAAGCACGTCGTAATTGCCATGCTCGTGGCACCGGTACTGTCCATCATGGCCTGGTTTGCCGTCGACTATTTTCTTTCCGAACGACCGCAAGCGGCGAAAGAAGGTGCTACCTACACGCTGATCGCCAAGTCGAACTGTCGCTATGACAGCGGTCAGTGCGACCTCGAGAACGCGGATTTCAAAATCAGCATTCGGCCGATGTCTGTCACATCCGGTGGCATTCAGCTCGAGATGACATCCGCATTTCCGCTGCAAAGCGCGACACTGGGACTCGTCAACAACGGCACGCCGGCTGCGCCATCGAAAATGCGTGCGACTACAGGTGAAGCGTTGCACTGGACGGCGCGTATCGATCGGCCAAGCAATGATTCGTCCACGATTCGCGTTGCCGTTACGTCTGACGGCTCAACCTGGTACGCCGAAATTCCGGTTATTTTCCTGCGTCTGACGAGCTGAGCTCAGTCGGATTCGTCTTTGGTCGAATGGCCGGAGCGACCCGTGTTTCTTAGACTGGGCCAGTCTCAGGCTACCGCGGATCCATCATGACGAACTACGCAGATATTCATCGAGCATCGTTGGAAAACCCTGACAAATTCTGGGGCGAGGCGGCTGCAGGCATCGATTGGGACACCCCGTGGGAAAAGGTCCTGGATAAGTCCGGTCCGCAAGCCTATCGCTGGTTCGCTGGTGGGCGCCTGAATACCTGCTACAACGCACTGGACCGGCACGTGGAACGCGGCCGCGGCGACCAGGCAGCGATAATTTACGACAGCGCGGTCACCGACACGAAACGCAAGATCAGCTACGCGGAATTGCTGGCCGATGTATCACGCTTCGCCGGGGCGCTGGCCGCGAACGGGGTGAGTAAGGGCGATCGGGTCATCATCTACATGCCCATGATCCCCGAAGCCATCATTGCCGTGCTTGCCTGCGCCCGCATTGGCGCCGTTCATTCAGTTGTGTTCGGCGGCTTTGCCGCCGCGGAGCTGGCAACCCGTATTGATGACGCGAAACCGCAGCTCATCGTCTCCGCGTCCTGTGGCATCGAACCGACCAGGCTGATCGAGTACAAACCGCTGCTTGACGAGGCAATCGATATTGCAAAGCACAAGCCGGCACATTGCATCCTGTTCCAGCGGCCCCAGGCCACCGCCACGCTCATCCCGGGGCGCGACGTCGACTGGGTTGAGGCGATGCAATCAGCCACCGACCATGACTGCGTTATCGTGGGCGCTAACGATCCACTTTACCTGCTGTACACATCGGGCACGACGGGACAGCCCAAGGGCATCGTCAGGGATAATGGTGGCCATGCTGTCGCGCTGCACTGGTCGATGAAGAACATCTACGGCGTCGATCCCGGCGAGGTCTATTGGGCAGCATCGGATATCGGCTGGGTGGTGGGGCATTCGTACATCATCTATGGGCCGCTACTGCACGGCAACACGACTGTGCTCTTCGAGGGCAAGCCCGTGGGCACACCGGATGCCGGTGCGTTCTGGCGCGTCGCCGCCGAACACAAGGTCGCAGCGATGTTTACTGCACCGACGGCGTTCCGTGCGATCAAACAACAGGATCCCGACGGCGCACTGATTGCTGATTATGATTTGTCCAGCTTGCGGACGTTGTTCCTGGCCGGGGAACGCTGCGATCCGGATACCCTGCACTGGGCCGAGGACAAGTTGGGAATTCCCGTTATCGACCACTGGTGGCAAACGGAAACAGGGTGGTCGATCGCCGCGAATTGCATGGGTATTGAGCATCTGCCGGTCAAAGCCGGTTCGGTAGGCCCGCCAGCACCCGGTTGGGATGTCCACGCACTGGACAGCGACGGCAACGACGTAGCAGCAGGTGATGTCGGCGCGATCGCATGCAAGCTCCCGCTGCCCCCCGGCACGCTGACCGGGCTGTGGCAGGCAGAGGAGCGGTTTCGCAGCTCCTACCTCGAGACTTTTCCCGGTTACTACGAAACTGGCGATGCCGGCTTCGTCGATGAGGATGGCTATGTTCATGTCATGTCTCGCACCGACGACGTCATCAATGTGGCGGGACACCGTCTGTCAACGGGTGCGATCGAGGAGGTGCTTGCAGGACATAGCGATGTGGCCGAATGCGCGGTCATCGGCGCTGCGGATGACCTGAAGGGGCAACTGCCACTTGGTTTCCTGGTCCTGAAAGCCGGTGTCGACCGACCCCATGAAACAATAGTCGCCGAAACTGTCGCAATGGTGCGCGAGCTGGTGGGGCCCGTCGCCGTCTTCAAAAAGGCCGTCGTCGTGACGCGCCTGCCAAAGACGCGCTCGGGCAAGGTCTTGCGTGGCACGATGCGCCACATCGCCGACAGCGAAGGGTATAAGGTCCCCGCCACGATCGAAGACCCGGCGGTACTCGAGGAAATCGAGGTTGCGCTGCACACAATCGGGTACTCGAAGTAACAGCAAGGCGGCGCAGCCGCCTTTCTGTATCAACACCTAACAAAGGCCGGTAGTCCGATTCATTCAACACCGCCATGATCCAGGTGCTTTCTGTCACTTGGAACAAGGATGTCAATCATGGTGTGGAATCGACTGTTGGCCGCTCTTGTAGCGGCGACCTGTTTTAGCTCTGTTGCCAATGCCGGACACGGCCTGCCCGCCCCGTTGCGTGATCACGATTTCGCCGACGCCGGCTTGCATAGCGCCAACAAGATTGCGCTCGGCAAACAGCTGTTCTTCGACAAGGTCCTGAGCGGTAATCTCAATATCTCCTGTGCTACCTGTCACCATCCGTTTGCCGGCACAGGAGACGGCTTGTCACTGCCGGTTGGTGAAGGGGCTCGCGGCACGGGCGTTGTCCGCGACACGGGCTTCGGTTCGGACGCAGTACGTGAACGCGTCCCGCGAAATGCGCCCGCAGTCTTCAACCTGGGTGCACGCGAATTCACGACCCTGTTTCACGACGGGCGCGTTCAACCGGATCCGGGTTCGCCCAGCGGGATCGGGTCGCCGGCAGGCTCACAGCTACCCGACGGACTCGATAACGCACTCGCCGCGCAGGCAATGTTCCCGGTGACTTCAGGTACTGAAATGGCCGGCCAACCCGGCGAAAACCCGATTGCCGATGCGGCTGCCGCAGGCGACCTTGCCGGCCCCGACGGCGTATGGGAACAACTGGCCGGGCGTTTGCGCGGCATCGACGGATATGTGGCGCAGTTCATCGCCAGTTTCGGCGACGTGAACAATGCCGAGGATATCCGCTTCGCCCACGCGGCCAATGCGATTGCCGCATTCGAAGCGGCAGCCTGGCGCTCGGATAACAGCCCGTTCGATCGATTCCTGCGCGGCGAGCGAGGCGCGATGAGCCTTGCCCAGATTCGAGGCATGCGCCTGTTCTACGGCAGGGCCGGGTGCGGCGGCTGCCACAGCGGCGTATTGCAGACGGATCACACGTTCCGGGCGATCGCAATACCACCGGTCGGCCCGGGCAAAGGGGACGGCCCCTCAGGCTACGATGACTTCGGCCGGGAACGAGTTACGGGAAATCCGTCCGATCGCTACCGTTTCCGCGTCCCGAGTTTGCGCAACGTGGCCCTGACAGCACCGTACGGACATTCCGGGGCCTATGACTCGCTCGAGGGCATCGTGCGCCATCATCTCGATCCGGTCACCTCGCTGGATACCTACGATGTGCAACAGGCTGTCATGCCTGATCGTGCGGATCTCGACGCCCACGACAGCTATGCGATAAACGACATTGCAATCAGGTTTGCCATCGCCGCCGCCAATGAGCTGCAACCGGTCGCGCTAAGTGAACGAGATGTCCGGGCAGTCATCGAATTCCTGCACGCCTTGACTGATCCGACCATGCTCGATCTGCGCCGCGACGTACCTGCTTTTGTGCCCAGCGGACTGCCTGTTGCCGATTGATTGGCCGACCGACTAATGGAGTACAATGCGCCGCATTGGAACCTGCAGGAATTTGAACAATGGCAACATCCTGGGACGCTTTTGCGACGGTAGACCCCTTCGCGGGCATGACGGGCAGCAGCCCCGGTCAGGCTCAGAACCTGGCTGACGGTCACTGGGTCGATACTGAGAAGTACCGTACCGACATCGTAGATCCGATGAACGGCGAGGCATTTCTGCGCGTACCCGATACGCAGAACATGGCGCCCTACATCGAGGGACTCGAGAGCTGCCCGAAATCCGGGTTGCACAACCCGCTCAAGAGAAATGACCGTTACGTGCACCTGGGTCGCGTATGTGCCCGCACAGCCGCCCTGCTCGCGAAACCCGAGGTTGAGGAGTACTTCGCCAAGCTGACGCAACGCGTCATGCCCAAGAGCTGGCAGCAATGCCTCGCCGAAGTCCGCGTCACACGGGTCTTCATTGAGAATTTTGCCGGCGATGGCGTGCGCTTCCTGGCGCGCGGCTTTTCGAATCCCGGCGATCACCCCGGGCAGGAGTCGCGTGGCTACCGCTGGCCTTTCGGCCCGGTCGTCGTCGTGGCGCCGTTCAATTTCCCGCTTGAAATTCCGGCATTGCAGACCATGGGTGCGCTGTTCATGGGCAATCGACCGCTTGCCAAGGTCGACTCGAAAGTCAGCATCGTTTTCGAACAGTTCATTCGCATGCTGATTCATTGTGGCCTTGACCCGAACGATCTCGACTACGTGCATTGCCGCGGTGAGAAGATGGGTGAGCTGATTTCTGAAGCTGCTGACACGATTCGCCTGGTGCAGTTCACCGGCTCGAGCGCAGTGGCAGAACGCGTCGCCGCGACGCTACATGGCAGGGTGAGGCTCGAGGACGCCGGCTTCGACTGGAAAATCATCGGCCCGGACTATGATGAAGACTGGCTCGACTACGTCGCCTGGCAATGCGACGAAGACGCCTACAATGCTGCAGGCCAGAAGTGTTCAGCCCAGAGCGCGCTGTTCGTGCATGAGAACTGGGCGGACAAGCTACTGCCTAAGCTCGGGGATCTCGCTGCGCGCCGCAGCCTCGACGACCTCACGGTCGGTCCTGTGCTCTCCTGGACCAACGAGCAAATCAAGGCACATATCGATACCGTGCTCGCCATCGAGGGTACGGAACTGCTGTTCGGCGGCAAACCGCTGACGGATCACACAATTCCGGCCTGTTTTGGCGCCTACGAGCCAACGGCCATCAAGATACCGATTGGCGCGATGCAAAGCGGGCACTTCGACCTCCTCGCGAAGGAGCTGTTCGGGCCGTTCCAGATCGTCGTCACCTACGGTGATGATGAACTCGACGCGGTCCTCGCCCTGTTTGAACAGATGCAAAACCACCTCACGGCGGCTGTCGTCAGCGCGGACATCCTGTTCCAGAACAAGGTGTTGGGGGCCACGGTAAACGGCACGACGTATTGCGGCATGCGGGCGCGAACGACCGGCGCACCGCAGAATCACTGGTTTGGTCCAAGCAATGACCCGCGTGGTGCTGGTATTGGCACGCCGGAGGCGATATCAGTCACGTGGAGCGCGCATCGCGAGATTATTGCCGACAATGGGCCGATGCCTGAAGGGTGGACGACACCGCCAGTTAAATAAACGTATGGACAGAGCCATCATTTTTGACGTCGACGGCACGCTGTCAGAGACGGAGGAAACCCACCGACGGGCATTCAACCTGGCATTTGAAGGTGCTGGACTGCCCTGGCACTGGAGCCGTGATATTTACGACAAGCTGCTTGCCGTCACGGGTGGCAAGGAGCGCATTCGTTATTTCATCGACTCATTTGATCCGCCGGCGATCCCGGCCGGGAATCTCGACGAAATAATCCCGGCCCTGCACGCCGAGAAGACAAAGTCCTACACGGACCTCGTTGCCGGCGGTGACGTGCCGTTGCGACCCGGTGTTGCCGAACTCATCAGCGATGCGCAGGCACGCGGTTTTCGGCTCGCGATTGCGACCACCACGACTCCCGCAAACGTCGACGCCCTGCTCGGCGCGACGTTAGGCGGCACCGGCATATTTGAAGTTATTTGTGCAGGGGATAGTGTGCCGAACAAGAAGCCGGCCCCCGACGTTTACCAGCTCGCGCTTGACAAGCTCGGCTTGCCTCCCGAGGCTTGCGTTGCGCTGGAAGACTCGAGAAACGGCGTGCTGTCCGCTGTGGCTGCGGGCATTGCAACAGTTGTTACGCCCGGAATATACACAGCCAATCACGACTTTAGCGAGGCCGCCCTTGTGATCAACGATCTGGCGGCCTGTGACTTCGAAGAAATTTACGAGCTTACGTCGCCGGCAGGATAAGCAGGTCGCCGTCGATACCGATGAATTTCTTCATCCGATTTGCGCCGTTGCGAATCGCGGCCTGCAGGTTAATGCTGCGCACCGTGCTCTTGTCCTTCTGAACTGCCTCGTTGTCCACTTCGACTTCAAGCGTGATGTCGTTGTTGTGGAACAGCAGCGAGCGACGTGACTCGTGGCTCGACCAGCCAAGGAATTTGCGGCAATCGACGAATTTCACTTTGCGGCCATCCGTAAGCAGTGCGTGGCACTCGGCGTAGCGCATCGGGATTTCGACGCGATACTCAACAACGTCAGCATGGCTGGCGCCGCGCAGCGGAATCAGGTCATCGAGAATCCGGGTTGTGTTTTCGAGCAGGCCGGCATCGCCTTGCGGTTCGCGGCAAAACTCGTTGGCGAAAATACCCTTGTGGGTCTCCTTGGTATCCAGCGTCGTCTGTTGCATCACAATACCCTCGTAGGATCTGGTTTCGCGGCTCTCCATGTAGAACCGTTGCACCTGATACTACGAAAGTATTTCATCAAATTTCACAGAAAGAATTTTACAGTGTTAATTTCACAAACCAGCCCCTGGCCGACCAGGTTCGCAAAACACCAGCGACAGGCGCCGTCTACGGCCAGATGTCCCTCTGCAAGACAACGGTTGCGAGGCGCTGAATGGCCGATACCAGGGCCGCATCCCGCAACGTAGGCCCTTGTTTTGCAGTGTTAAGTCTGCCGTCATGGCCGGTCTGCAACTCGGTGAACCGGTCAACAGTCTCGTCGACCGCGCGGTACATTTTCGCTTTGAGCCGTTTCTGTACCTTTTCGAGATCCCACTGCTGGTTCTCGAGGTTTTGTACCCACTCGAAGTAGCTGACGACGACACCGCCCGCGTTGGCAAGAATATCAGGCAGCACCACGACGCCCCTCTCCTGCAGGATTTCGTCGGCTATTGCCGTCAGCGGCCCATTGGCATCCTCAACAATCAGTTTGGCTTTGACGTTACGTGCATTGTCGGCCCGGATCTGACACTCGAGCGCTGCCGGGATCAGAATGTCGCAGTCATACGCCAGGACATCCTCGTTGCTTATCGCCGTCGCGCCTGGATAGGCAATAACGCTGCCGGTTTCTTTTTTGTGCGCCAAAACCGCTCTCGGATCGAGGCCTTTGTCGTTGCCGATACCGCCGCGTGAGTCACTGACCGCCACGATAACGCCCCCGGCATCATGAAACAGACGGGCTGCGACCGACCCGGCATTGCCGTATCCCTGCACGGCAACACGAGCGCCCTCGATCGATTCAAGACCCGGAACGACATCGCGTCGCAGCAACTGCTCGGTTGCATACCAGCTACCCCGGGCCGTAGCTTCGTCCCTGCCAAGCGAACCTCCGATTTCGATCGGCTTGCCAGTAACAACGGCGAGGTTGTTCTGGCCGGGATGAAATTGATCGAAGGTGTCATAGATCCACGCCATCGTCTGCGCATTCGTGTAGACGTCGGGGGCCGGAATATCGGTATGCGGGCCGATGTTATCGCCCAGCTCGGCGACGAACCGCCGCGTAATCCGGCGCAGCTCGCTGCGGCTCAGGTTCTTTGGGTCGCAGACAACACCGCCCTTGGCGCCACCGTAAGGAATATCAACGACGGCAGTCTTCCAGGTCATGAACGCGGCCAGTGCCGTCACCTCGGCTTCTGTTACATTCGGATGGTAACGGATGCCGCCCTTCCCGGGCCCGCGCACCTCGTTGTGCAGGACGCGGAAACCGTGAAATGTTTTGATCGAGCCGTCGTCCATGTAAACGGGGAACCGGACGTGAATCATGCGTTTGGGATTGATCAGGAAGCCGATGATCCCTTCCTTGATGCCGTCGATCCAGTTCAGGGCCCTTTCGAACTGCTGAGTAGCGTTGACCAACAGATCGAGACTTTCGGCGCTTCTGACAGGAGTGTCCATGTCACACCTCTCTGGGGCTTGCGGGTCACCCTGATATTTTGCTCCTTTTTGAAAGCCCCGGCGCTACGTAGATTCGCCTATCTTTTGGCCCCTACCAACCCTTGAAGAAACCGCCATCGGCAAAGTCCCATAACAGCGTTACGTAGTATTGCTCGTCCCAGGACTGGTCCGACAGTGGCAGCTCGACGCCGAGATTCAGCGCAACGTGCCCGCCGCGAGTCAAGCCAATGCGTACCTGCGGCAGGGCCGTCCATTCAAGGTCCCCGTTGCGTGAGCGAAACGGCTGCTCGGCCACTATCTCAAGTGCCGGGAAGACGCTGCGCGGCCACGGGGAACGTGCGTAATGGACGATAGCCGCTAATTCGGCCTCGCCGTCACTGCCTTTATCCACCGGAAACTTCAACCGCAGACTGCTCTGGAGAATCCACGAGGGAGAAATTTGCGTGCCGAACGCGAGGTAGGTCTGCAGCTCACCATCCCCGTCAGTCGAGTTGACTGGAATTGCGTAAACGACCGCGCCCGACAGGATATGTGTCTTGCTCCAGGAGAGCGCCTGTTTGTAGCCGAGCTCTATTTCCGCCAGTTCGTTGATCACCGCGTCCTTCTTGTGTACGAGCTCGAGGATGACCTGCCCCGCCCGACCAACGCGTTTCTCGACTTCCAGCACGTTTTTGTAGCTATTCTCGCCTGCGCCCTTCGTCATCTTGCCATGGTAAACGACCTCGTCTTCGGGGAATGCCTTCTTGGTCCTGATCGGCAGGAACAGGTTCATCTCACCGGGTGGATAAGCGCTCGTATCCACGATGGACTTGATATAGGCCATCACATCCGCTATTTGCTCATCACCGAGCGCATCCTTGTGCGCCGGCATTTGTTCCGCCAGGCCCATCGCGTGCCCGCCATGCTTGACGACCATTTCCCAGTCGGCGCTCGGTTCACGGCTGTTGAACAGCGGGTCCGACAGGTCCGCGGGCGTCACGCCCAAACCCTGCACAACCGGGCTATCTGGATCGGGGCTGCCATTTGCACCGTGGCACACTGCGCACGTCGTCGTGTAGATAGCCTTTCCGGATTCGATATCAGCTGCCTGCAGCGTGAGCGGCAAGAACAATCCGAGCGTGGCAGGAAGCAACAAACGAGCAAGCTTCTGGCGATTCATGACCTTCCCTTTTGATTAGAACCTTCTAATGGACAATGATAGTCGTGAAAGCACCCTGTCCAGAAGTCCGCGGAATTACTTATTGCCGCATCAGCACCGCCCGGCCGACATCTATATAATTGCGCGACTCTCATTCCTGGCTCCACGATGAAGAAACCGGAACTACTGTCGCCTGCGGGTACGCTGAAGAACATGCGCTTCGCATTCGCGTACGGCGCCGATGCCGTATACGCGGGACAACCGCGCTACAGCCTGCGCGTGCGCAACAACGAATTCAGCAAGGAAGAGATCCTCGCCCAGGGCATCGAAGAGGCGCATGCGGCCGGCAAGCTGTTCTTCCTTGCGAGCAACATTGCGCCGCACAACAACAAGCTGAAGAGCTACATCCGTGATCTCGAACCCATCATCGCGATGGGGCCCGATGCGCTGATCATGTCCGACCCTGGCCTGATCATGATGGTGCGCGAGACATTTCCGGAAGTACCTGTTCACCTCTCGGTGCAGTCGAACGTCGTCAACTACGCGGCTGTGAAGTTCTGGCAGTCGATGGGCCTGACGCGCATCATCCTGTCACGCGAACTGTCGCTAAAGGAAGTGAGGCAAATTCGCGAAGAGTGCCCGGACATGGAACTCGAGGTCTTCGTGCATGGTGCGTTGTGTATCGCCTACTCGGGCCGCTGCCTGTTGTCGGGATACATGTCGCATCGAGATTCGAACCAGGGCGCCTGCACGAATTCGTGCCGCTGGAAATACAACGCTTATGAAGGACGCGAAACAAGCACGGGCGACGTCGTCCCCGTCGAGGTCCAGCCCGTGGAGATGAGGGCGGCGCTACTCGAAGAAGAAACTCGTCCTGGCGAACTAATGCCTGCGTATGAAGATGAACACGGTACCTACATCATGAACTCGCGCGACCTTCGCGCCGTGCAGCACGTGCATGAGCTGGCCGCCATGGGAATAAACTCATTAAAGATTGAAGGTCGTACGAAGTCGGCCTACTACACGGCACGCACGACGCAGGTGTATCACCGTGCAATCGAAGATGCTGCTGCGGGCAGGCAATTCGACATGGGCATGATGGACGAGCTCGAGGGATTATCGAACCGCGGCTATACCGAAGGCTTCTACCGCCGACACCCGCCGAAGGAATACCAGAACTACGAGCAAGGTGCGTCGACGTCAGACCTGCAGCAGCTCGTCGGTGAAATGCTCGACATCGACGATCGCTGGCTGACTATCGACGTCAAGAACAAATTCGAGAAAGGCGACCTGATGGAGCTGGTGACCCCGTCGGGCAACCTGACGTTCGAGCTGCAGGAAATCATTAACAAGGATGGCGATGCAATCAACGTCGCGCCGGGATCCGGACACGTTGTGCGCATTCCAATGCCAGATGAAGCTGCAACAGGAGCAATTGACGAGTTCGCACTGCTCGTCCGCCACCTCCCTCGCTCATAGCCGGACAGTCAGTCAACTCGAATGATGATCTTGCCGCGTGCCCGTCCTGTTTCCGAATAGCGAATCGCGTCCGCAACGTTCTCCAGGGTGAACTGCCGGTCAATGACCGGTGTCACTGCGCCATCGTCCATGAGATCTGCAACGACTACCAGATCCTCGGGTGTCAGGTGCGCGAGGATCATCGTGAGCTCCTGGCTCACAAAAGGCGACGTCAGCATGGCTTTGAGCGGCCCAACCATAGGCGCTACCCAGTCGCCCTTCGCCCCGCCGACCAAGACCAGCCTGCCATCGGGCTGTAGTACACGTCGATTCAATGACAAGGAGTGATTGCCCACCATATCGACTATCAAGTCATATCGGTTTTCGCTTTCCGTGTAGTTCTCCTGCTTGTAGTCGAACACACGGTCGGCGCCCAATGAACGCACCATTGCGACATTGCGCGTGCTGCACACGCCATGGACCTCGGCACCCATCGATTTTGCGATCTGGACGGCAAATGTACCGACGCCGCCGGATGCGCCGTTGATCAACACCTTGTCGCCCGCCTGCAACTGCCCCGGGTCACGCAATGCCTGCAGCGCAGTGAGCGCGGCTATCGGCACGGAGGCCGCCTGCTCGAACGTCACTGAATCGGGCTTGTGCACGATGCCGCGATCCTCAGGAACCAGCACAAACTCGGCAAATGCGCCGTTGCGGCCGCCGAATACTTCATCACCCGGCTTGAAGCGGGTGACGTCAGGGCCAACGGCTGCGACCACGCCCGCAAAATCGACACCCATACGTGTGTCTTTTGGCCGGCCGATTCCGGAGCCCAGGCGCATGAAGTACGGCGAACCGTGCATGTAGTGCCAGTCGAGCGGATTGACGGCCGCCGCTTTGACCCGGACCAGCACCTCGTTCGCAGCAGGCCGAGGCTTCTCGACGTCCGTAAACTCAACGACGTCGGCAGACCCATAGCACCGGTAGCGAATGGCCTTCATGGTCTCGGCACCGCCTGCAATCGACGGCGCCGGGTCGCAGGGAGAAGTGTGTCCGAGGACCATAGCCAGCGCGGCGACGGCGATCACTAGCAGGCCGAGAAAGCCGCCCGCAATTTTGTAACGTAGTTTCATACTCCGAAGTTTACACACTGGAGAAAGCCCGCGCCTCTCTGCGACGCGGGCTGATGACGAAAATTACTTGAGCACGTGGATGTTGTGCTTCTCACAGATCTCGTGGAGTTGTTTTGGCCAGATGGTCGTACTGACCTCACCGAGATGCGCTTTTCTGAGCAACAGCATCTGCACGCGCGACTGGCCGATACCGCCACCAATCGATAGCGGAACCTCATCGTTGAGGATCATCTGGTGATACGGCTGCGACAGCTCGTCTTCACGTTCGGCGATTGTCATCTGCTCACGGAGCGTATCTTTCGTGACGCGGATACCCATCGAGGACAGCTCGTGCCGGCGTTTCGTGACGTGATTATAAACGAGGATGTCACCGTTCAAGCCGTGCATGAGCGTGCCGTCTTTTTCGATCGTTGGGGTGACCCAGTCGTCGTAATCAGCGGCACGCATCTCGTGCGGGTAACCATCTTCGAGGACCCAGCCGATGCCATAAATGAACACGGCACCGTACTCTTCGATGATCTTCGTCTCGCGATCCTTCCTCGGCAGGTCCGGATACTTCGCCAGGATTTCTTCGGCGTGAATAAAGTGCAGCTCCTCCGGTAACGGCGGGAAGCGTGGGTCTTTTAGCTCGGGATACTTGTCCATCACCATCTTTTCGGCGCCGACGAAGACCTTCCAGATCTTCTTGACGACCTCGGTCAGATACTCGAGGTGGCGATCCTCTTCGGTAATGACCTGCTCCCAGTCCCATTGATCCACATACGCACTGTGGTCGTGATCGAGGAAGTAGTCCTTCCTGACGGCACGCATGTCCGTGTTGATGCCTTCATGAACGTCGCAGTTGAACTGCTGCAGTGCCCAGCGTTTCCACTTGGTGGCAGCCTGCACGATAGAAGCACGCATCGGAGTATCCAGCCCCAGTCCGCAAGGGAATTCGACGGGAGTACGCGAGCCATCGCGGTCCAGCATGTCATTCATGCCGGATGCCACTTCGACAATCAGCGGCACCTGCACCAGCATGAGGTTCAGCTCTTTGGCGAGCCCTTTCTCGATGTACTCCTTGACGTCATAAATGGCCTGCTGCGTACGCTTGACGTCGAGCAGGGACTCGTAGTTTCTGGGAAGGATTTTTTCGACGGCCTCGTAGGTGCTGATACCCGGGCCAGCCAGGTCTGTTCTCTTGTCGAGCATGGTTCTGCCTCCAAAAGCTTTGGGGATTCTGTGCCTGAAAGGGCGCGACTATTAGATGCTTCGCGAGGCGCTAGTTCTATCGTGGAAAATATCAGCGCAGCCGAACTGCCAGGTTGACCGCCAGTCGCTGCGCCGGGGACAGCTGTGCCATGAGTTGTGGGATGAACTCGAGCAGGCCGCT
>Ga0316191_10001537_pt1 | contig 16367 bp, 12 predicted proteins | sample Eddworburr2cm_MG_FD_204928 | JGI IMG/M metagenome (GOLD analysis project Ga0316191, IMG submission 204928) | Coastal sediment microbial communities from Maine, United States - Eddy worm burrow 2 cm | ecosystem: Environmental > Aquatic > Marine > Coastal > Sediment | place: USA: Maine...
TATTCGCGGCCCAATACGGGATGACTTTCAGTGAGCCTGATGAAAATTCCATGCCGGTGACCGACCTGGTGATCGGGAATATCCTGGTGAAGGTCGTGGAAGGCCCGCAGTTTACTCAGCTAAAGTATCCGGATGGACGATTGGGCTGGGTTCGAAGTAGTGATATTGTCCCGGCTGGAGAGGTTTTTTACAAATCCACTCAGAAAGAGAACCTGGTGCAAAGTGCCATGAAATTCCATGGCATACCCTATCTCTGGGGAGGAACCTCTTCCAAGAACATCGATTGCAGCGGGCTTATATGCAATGTCTATTTTATGAATGGTATGCAATTGCCCAGAGACGCAGATATGCAGGCACTGATCGGAAAGGAATTAACTACTGAATTTGTAAGCGAAGGATTGGAGCCGGGAGACCTGCTTTTCTTCGGACGGAAGGCAACTGAGGATAAGGAGGAAAGCGTGACTCATGTGGCCATGTACATTGGAGGGGGAGAGTATATCCATTCAGCTGGATGGAAGGAGCGGGTGAGCATCAATAGCATGGACAGTACCCAGGATCATTTTATTGAGCGTTATCCGGAGATATTTGTCAGATCGGTGAGACTCCTGGGAGAAGAGGCGGTGGGTTTTCGTCCCATAGCAGAAAACAAGTTTTATCAGGAAATAATCACTCCCTCAGAATGAAATCAGGAAGAAGGAATTTTATAAAGGGCGTAGGAGCAGTTTCCCTGGCGACCGCACTTCCTCTGGCAGGCTGTAGTACACCGGCCGCCCCGGCAGTGATCGGGAACGGAAAAATCTTACTGAGTTTCAGGCCCTATGAGCTTCAGCTTCGGCATACCTTTACTGTGGCCGGAAACTCCAGGAATACCACCCCGGTGATATTGACCGAAATTGCATTTGAAGGATATACCGGCTATGGAGAAGCCTCCATGCCGCCTTACCTGGGCGAATCGCAGGAGTCGGTGATGAAGTTCCTGAACAAGGTGGATCTGGAGCAATTCAAGGATCCATTCATGCTGGACGATATTCTTGCCTATGTGGATTCCATCGATGAGGATAACCGGGCTGCCAAAGCCTGCGTGGACATTGCCCTTCATGACCTGATCGGGAAGCTGGTCAATCAGCCCCTTTACAGGCTATGGGGCATAAATCCCGGGAATACGCCCCTGACCTCCTTTACCATTGGCATAGATACTCCCGGGGTGGTCAAAGAGAAGACCCAAGAGGCTTCGCGTTTCAAAGTATTGAAGGTGAAACTGGGTGGAGGAAATGACAGAGAGATGATTTCTACGGTACGTTCGGTGACCGATGTACCTATTTATGTGGATGTAAACCAGGGATGGACAGTGAAAGAAGAAGCCCTGGAAATGGTGCACTGGCTTAAGGAACAGGGAATAGAATTTGTGGAACAGCCCCTTCCGAAAGAAGCCGTGGATGATATGGCCTGGCTCACAGAACATAGTCCCCTGCCCATCATTGCCGATGAGGCCTTCCAACGGCTGGGAGATGTGGCCTCCTTCAAGGGAGTTTATTCGGGGATCAACATCAAGCTGATGAAAAGTACGGGTCTCCGGGAAGCCCATAAGATGATTACCGTAGCCCGGGCACTGGACATGAAGGTAATGATTGGCTGCATGACCGAAACTTCCTGTGCAGTTTCAGCTGCCTCTCAGCTTTCACCCCTGGTGGATTGGGCCGATTTGGACGGGAATCTACTGATCAGCAATGACGTTTATGAAGGCATGCAGGTAGTGGAGGGCAAGGTGACCCTGAACGAGCTTCCGGGCATCGGAATTAAAAAACTAAGTACATAGGTGAGCAGCAGAAGAAGCTTTATTAAGAAAACCGGGGCCCTGGCAGCCGTAAGTGCTGCTTCGTTTTCGGGATTGAAGGCGGCCTCCCAGGAGCCTTCCCGGGCATCCATGGTTCCACGGATTCTTCCCAAACGACTCAGCAAAGGCGATTTGCTGGGACTGGTGACCCCTGGCAGCTCGGTTTCTGAGGAGGAGCTGGCAGATTGCATCTCCAAACTGGAGAAGCTGGGCTTTCGAACCACTTACAATGACACTGTCCTTTCGGAATATGGCTATTTTGCCGGTCCCGACCAGGAACGCGCCGATGAACTGATGGATATGTTTGCCCGCGAGGATGTGGATGCTATATGGTGTGTAAGAGGGGGTTACGGATCCATCCGGATCCTGGATCTGCTCGATTACGAAGTGATCCGGCAAAATCCCAAGGTCCTTATGGGCTACAGCGATATTACAGCCATACTTACAGCTGTATACCAGGAAACAGGTCTAGTTACTTTCCACGGACCTGTGGGAACTTCGGATTTCAACAGCTTCAGCAAGAAATCCATCCGCAAAGTACTCATGTATCCTGGCGCTGACTATAAATACCCTTACAAACGGGAAAAAGAGACAAAGGAAAATCCTGAGTATGACCGTTACACCCTTACAGGAGGACAGGCAGAAGGAGAATTGATCGGGGGCAATGTCAGCGTGCTTGACTCCATCATAGGAACCCGTTTTGAACCCGATTTTGAGAACAAAATTGTCTACCTGGAGGATATAGGGGAGAAGACCTACCGGGTCGATAAAATGGTTTTTCACCTGCTATCGGGAACCAACCTCAAGCAAGCAGCCGGAATTGTGATGGGGATATTTGCCGATTGCAACGTCAACGAGGAGCCCAGCCTTTCGCTGAAAACGGCACTCGACGACCTGCTTTTACCCCTTGGTATACCTGTTTCCTATGGTCTGTCGTTCGGACACATCAAACGAATGGTCACCATCCCCACAGGGATACGTGCTGCCATGGATGCAGATAAGAACACTTTCAGGCTCCTGGAGCCGGCCGTGATTTAATTTCACTATTTTTGGGATATGAGCGATTTCGGCGTCCTGTCCGTCTTACCCCCCTTACTGGCAATTATCCTGGCCTTGAAAACCAGGCAGGTCTACATCTCCCTTGTGCTGGGAATATGGCTGGGATGGTTGATTATCAGCGACTGGAATGTTCTGGATGGCACCATTGCCACTCTGGAAGGATTTGTGGAAGTGTTTAAGAATCCGGGCAATACCCGGACCATCATGTTCAGTGCCCTGGTGGGAGCCTTGTTGATTTTCATTCAGTATTCTGGAGGGGTCAAAGGCTTTATTCTGGGCATCGACAAGATGCTGGTGAAGCTCGAAAAGAAGCGTGCTGGCAAAAGCAGGGTGGTGGTAGAACTTCTCGCCCTTGCCACAGGTCTGCTGTTGTTCATCGAAACCAGCATCTCTTCACTCACCGTTGGAACCTTGTACCGGCCGGTGTTTGACAGGCTGAAAATCCCCCGGGAAAAGCTGGCATACATTGCAGACTCAAGCTCAGCTCCCAGTTCTGTCCTGATTCCATTCAATGCCTGGGGTGCTTTTATCATGGGCTTGCTGCTGACCCAGGGCATAGAGTTTCCCTTCAGAACCATGGTGGGTGCCATGGCCTTCAATTACTATCCCATGATCACCATCCTGATGGTATTTGTGGTAATCGTCTCACGTAAGGATTTCGGTCCCATGGCCAGGGCTGAGAAACGAACCCGGGAAACAGGGAAGCTGCTCAGAGACGGAGCCAGGCCCATGGTTTCTGATGAGATCACCTCCTTTGAAATGAAGGAGGGGATCAGACCCAGGGCCATGAATATGGTGGTGCCACTGGCTACCATGGTGATTATGATGGTGGTGAGCCTGGTCTATACCGGCTGGGGAGAGGTGCAGGACTCAACTTCCTTTATGAATCATATTACCCGGGCAATGGGGAGGGGATCGGGTTCGGCTGCAGTCCTTTATTCGGTTACCTGCGCCATCATTGTGGCCATGATCCTCTATCGGGTCCAGGGCCTGATGAAAGTAAAAAAGATGGTGAGCCTGATCCTGAAAGGAATCAGCGAATTGATGCCTCTGGCTCTGCTGATGATGCTGGCCTTTTCCATCTCTCATGTCTGTAACAGCCTGGGAACAGGGGTCTATGTGGCCGGCATTACCGAAGGATGGCTTTCGCCTGCTCTGCTGCCGGTCATTGTTTTTATTCTCTCCTCCTTTATTGCCTTTTCCACAGGAACTTCCTGGGGGACTTTTGCCATCATGATTTCCATTGCGGTACCCATGGCGGACATGCACGGATCCAATCTTTTTCTGGTGGTGGCAGCGACCATGGGCGGGGGTGTTTTTGGCGACCACTGCTCACCCATTTCCGATACCACCATTATCTCTTCCATGGCCTCGGCATCCGACCACATCGATCATGTCAGGACCCAGTTGCCCTATGCATTGCTCACTGGCACCGCCACTGCATTGCTCTACCTTTTGCTTGGGTATATTATGAATTAAAAAGACGGAAGGCTTCTTTCAGGGCTGAGGCAAGCCTGACAATTTCCACCTTTTTGTGTGAGGAAGTGACCACAATTCTGAGTACACCCTCCGGTAAGGCTCCTTTGTAATCGGTATACTGAATATATATACCTTTCTCCATCAGGTGATTATGAATTGATTTCATTCTCTTGGCATCCCCGTTGGAGAAGGAAGCTATGGGGATGGTTCCATGCATTTCGGGAATGAACTTATCTTCGGAGGTAATTCCCAGTTGCCCGAGATTCTCAATCAGGAATCTGGCGTTTGTCCAGAGCTTTTTCCGCATGCCTGGATTTTCCTGGACCAGCTCCAGTCCCTTCATGGCAGCTGCTACTGCAGCATTCAAGGGCGAGTTGGAACCGGTCATCACACTGCCTGAACGGACCTGGTCGATAAATTTTCCGGGCCCCAGGATGATGCCCCCGTAGGCGCCAAAGGCTTTTGAAAGCGTTGCCCCCAGGTAGATCCTGTCTGAGCGGGCTCCCAGCGCTTCGCAGGTACCCCGGCCATGAGATCCAAGGATTCCAACCCCGTGGGCGTCATCCACCCAGAGCACGCCCTGATGTTTCAAAGCTATATCCAGATACTCTCCCAATGGGGCCAATTTGGCTATCACCGGGAAAAGTCCGTCGGTGGCTATCAATGGACGCTTACCAGAGTCAAGGTTTTCGGATATTTTTGATTCCAGACTCTTCAAATCCCTGTTCCGGAAGGGAATTACTGGTCTGCCGGTGGCAATGGCTCCTTCTATCAGGCTGTAGTGGGAGCCTTCATCCAGAAAGATTAGGTCATAGGTACCAAGCTCATCCAGAGCCTTCATCCCGGCAAGGCTGCTCAGGTAACCCGAAGGAAGATATACTGCGTCTTCGGTATTGAAGTAGTTGGCCAGTTTGTCCTCAATTTCCTGAAGAAGGGGAGTGGTACCGGACAGGGAGCGGGTAGTTGCACTGCCCATCCCAAACTTGTGAGTTGCATCCACAGCTGACTGTACTACATCGGGATGGGTGTGGAGCTGGAAGTAGCTGGTACCTGCAAAATAGAGATATTTCTTCCCATCCAGAATCACTGTGGTACCGGTTCGGCCTTCCATGATGTGATATTGCCTGTGGGATGTCATGACTTCACTTTTTAGCTTATGAAATGGTGACTTTCTCCATGTTTTCCAGGTAGCTTTCATCAAATCCGGCCCCGATTCCTGGCCGGTCCTCCAGAGTCCATAATCCACTTCCCTGATATTCGATGCCGCCGGTAACCGGATCTGCATCCAGCATCAGGGAGGAGTCCATGTCGTAATGAACGATGGCATCCCTGGCCAGGACCAGGTGCATCAGGGCAGTGAGACCAAAGCGCGACTCTGACATGCAGCCTACCTGGCATTTGATTCCTGCCGATTCGGCCACCGCCACTATCTTCAGTGCCTTGTAAATCCCGCCAGATTTGGAAAACTTGATGTTGAAATAGTCGCATGCACCCATGCTGGCCAGTCGGAATGCATCGTGGTGATCAAATACAGACTCGTCAGCCATGATGGGAATGGGGCTGTTTTCGCGCACCTTCACCAGTTCGCGGTTGTTCCAGTGGGCGATGGGTTCCTCACAATGCTCAATATGGAAAGGTTCCAGGGCCTTCAGGGTTTCGATGGCGGTAATGGTATCCCATCCCTGATTGGCATCGATCCGTATGGGATAATCTGCACCTACAGCCTGGCGTATGGCCTTTATTCTGGCTACATCTTCCTTCATGCTGGTCCCCAGCTTCACCTTGATGGCCGGGAATCCTTCCTTCTGAAAGGCGAGCGCATCGCCTGCCACCTTTTCAGGAGGACCAATACTGATGGTCATATCGGTGTAAATCTCCCGGTTCTTACTGCCTCCGAGAAGTTGATAGAGCGGCATCCCTGCTTTCAGAGCAAGAAGATCATAAAGTGCCATATCAAAAGCACTCTTCATGGTTGGGTTACCATGGACGGCCCTGTCAATTTCATAAAGACGTTCGCCCAGGGCAAAGGGATCCTTCCCCAGCAAAAGCTTGCCCACCTGCTTGGCCAGTTCAACAACCGTTTCCTGGGTTTCCCCCACAATGAAAACAAAGGGAGCACATTCACCCGTTCCACTAAGACCCGAAGAAGTGTGAATTCGGACCACTACATTGGTGGCTTCTGGTATCACTCCCAGGGAGATCACAAAGGGCTCCTTGTAGGGAATGTTTAGCTTGATGATATCGATTTTTGTAATGACAGTGCCGCTCATAGGTATAAAGCTATAGAGCAATATAAGCTATTAGAGGGCCGGGCGCAACAGTTTTGGACAAAAACGGGTAAAAGCTTATTCCATGTGCACCGTCTTTTCGCCGGCTTCAATGGCCACATCCAGGATGTTTTCTCTGGGGGGCATCGGACAGGTAGCAAAGGGACTGAAGGCACAGGGAGGATTGTAGGCCTTGTTGAAGTCCAGGATGATCCTTCCGGTGGAATCGGGCATGGCATACATAAATCTTCCTGCTCCATAAGTATCAACGGTAGTAGTCTCATCAGCAATCACCAGAAAATAGCCCTTGCCTGAAGCAAAGGGATGCAATTCCAGGTTTTTCCCACGGAGTTTAAACTTCAGGAGACCCGGTACCTCGTACGACTCAGTATAGCCATCCAGGGGAGTAGCCACTGTCATGGTAAGCGGAGAGTCGAAAAGTTCCAGAGTGGCTTCCACCACATATGAGCTTTGGATGGGGTAGGATGGGATATGATCCAGTTCATCGATCCGGGGATGTTTATGGTCCCGGAGGCGGATCCCGTAGCGCTCCCCTCGCTTAACAATATACCACGCAAGGTCGCCCTGCTGTAGTTGGGTGCGATCCTCATCATGATCGTTCTTCAGCACAGTCTTTGTCACCAGGGAATCGTTGGTGGTGATCTGTACTCCTTCTGCCACAGTAAGTGTAACAATGCTGTCTTCAAGCAGGAGTGTGCCACCGAAAGCATCGGCCTTTTCAGGGAAAACGATCTTGTTGGAGGGATCGGATCCAAAACTGTTTTCACCCTGCTCGAGCCAATACAAACCAGCCAGGCTCAACCACCCGTTTTTGCTTTTCAGCCTTTCCAGCCTCTGCTGCTGCCATTCTTCAATGCTTTTCACATAGGCAGCCTCATCTGTAATGACCGGATTGCTTCTATTGCATCCAACAGAAAAGAGGAGTACAGCCATGAGCAGGGAAAAGGAATAGATTTTATGCATGTGATAGTTTTTTTTGGATGGACCAAATATAACTGTATTCCCCGAATTTGACCACCTGTGTTCCGTTTGAACACATAAAAGTGCTACTTTTGCAAGAGTACCGGAGAGATGCCGGAGTGGTCGAACGGGGCGGTCTCGAAAACCGTTGTGCCCGCAAGGGCACCGGGGGTTCGAATCCCTTTCTCTCCGCAATACAAATCTTATCCTCAAGTCGAAAGGCTTGAGGATTTTTATTTGCCCGAAACGTTGAAAGCTTGCTTTCATAAGAGACCGGGCAAATAAAATCCATTTTGCATGGTAGTGCAAAATGGGGATAAGCTATGTATTGCAGGTTCTCCCCCAAGGGATCACTTAAGTAATCCCTTTTGAGATGGTCTCCATTTGTTTAACTTAGTCAAGGCTGATATGATGAAGTACAAGTGCATTATTTTTGATAGCGACGGGGTTCTGGTGGATAGTGAGATCCTTTCTGCCAGGGTGTTTCAGCAGATGGCGGTGGACTTGGGTTTTGATCTCGATTTCGAGTCAGCGGTGGAGCACTTTGCCGGGGTTTCCATGAAGGAGAACCTCAGGTTTATAGGGGAAAATATCCCTGGCGAATTACCCAGAGGTTTTGAGAAAGAGTACAGAAGGCGCAGCTACGGGCTTTTTAAAACAGACCTTAATGCAGTGGAAGGAATACATGATCTCATTGAAAAACTAAGGGTTCCGTTTTGCGTGGCTTCCAGCGGTCCCGTCGAGAAAATCAGGCTGAACCTGGGTCTGGTGGGCCTGCTGGACTGGTTTGAAGGCAGAATCTTTAGCTCCTACGACATTGGCAACTGGAAACCTGAACCCGGGATTTTTCTTCATGCTGCCAAAAACATGGGCTTTGCACCGGAAGATTGCATTGTGATTGAGGACAGTGCCGCTGGCATAAAGGCGGCCAGGGCAGGTGGGTTCAGGGTGTATGCTTTAGCCAGTGAAAAGAAAATGGAGTATTTTAAGCTCTTGGGTGCCATACCCTTTGGGAGGATGAAAGAATTGGAATCACTCCTGGAACTTTAGTACAAGCATGAGGAAGTCGCGTACCACAGTCTGCCAACCCACCTACGAATTGGGCATGCTTTCGGTGGAAATGCTGATGAAACGCATCCAGTCGAAAGGAGGATTAGCGGGACCACGGACTGAAACCCTTTACCCGGAATTGGTAGTCAGGGGTTCTTCCAGATAAGATTGATTCTCAGAAATATATCCTGAATTTCCGATCGAGTTTATGCAAACCTTTGCATAAAAATTTCGGGCCCGAATGTTGTGTAGGACCTGAATAAAAGACTAAATTGCTTTTGAACTACCAGTTAAATCCGAGAGCTACATGCTTGTTTCGAGCAGGGATCTTTTCAGTGCGTGTTATGGCAAATATGGAATTGCCGCTGTGAATGTCTGGGACATGGAGCAGATTCATGGATTATTTAAAGCAGCACAAAGGGCAGGAGCCCCCTTTATCGTTCAGACAACACCGGCCGCCAGATCCTATGCGGGTCCGGAGATGCTGATTGCAATGATATCCGCAGCCGCCAGAATTTACCCCAAAGCAGTTTTTGCCATACATCTTGATCATGGAAATGAGGAACATGCCTTTGAGAGTATCGAATCAGGGGCCTACACCTCGGTGATGATTGATGCCTCTCACGAGTCTTTTGAGAGGAATGTATCTATCACAAAAAACGTTGTCGATCTGGCTCATGCAAGGGATATAGTTGTGGAAGCCGAGCTGGGAGTGTTAAGCGGTGTGGAAGATGATTTGTTTGTTGAGGGAAAGCATGTAAGATATACCCGGCCGGCTGAGGTGGAAGAGTTTGTGAAGCAAAGCGCATGCGATAGCCTGGCAGTAGCAGTGGGTACCAGTCACGGAGCCTATAAATTTTCGGGGGGAAGCGGGCTGCAATTTAATATTCTAAAGGAAATTCAGGAGAAGCTGCCTGGATTTCCACTGGTGCTTCACGGAGGATCGGCGGTAAACAAGGAAGAAATCCAGAGAATCAACGCTGCGGGTGGACAACTGGGCATGGATGCCAATGGGGTCTCAGGCGATCAGCTGGTCAAAGCCATTGAACATGGAGTTTGCAAAATCAACATCGCCACCGATGCCAGATTGATCTGGACCCGGGTCAACAGGGAATTTTTCAAATATTCACCTGCCCTATTTGATCCCATCGTGCCCGGGATTTCCTACATGGAGGCTTTTGAGGAATTCATGTTGGAGAAATTCGATCTATTAAAAGCAGCAGGGAAAGCAAAACAAATACATAGTATATCATGATCCTAGATGCAAAATATCCACTGCTGGCAAAAGCAGATCTGGATAGCCAGATTTACCAGAGTGTTTTAAGGGAAGAGACAGGATGGCAATTTCTGAATTTCCAGGCCCGTCTTATGAAAAAAGGAGAAAAGTGGTCTGCAAATACAGAGGGAAACGAGTATGCCATTATTTTGCTGGGAGGTAATTATTCTGTAAGATCGGACAAAGGAAATTGGGAAACCTTGAATGGAAGGAAGGATGTTTTCAGCGGGATAGCCCATTCGCTCTACCTTCCAAGAAACACGGAATTTGAACTGACTGCCGAAAGTGATGTGCTGGATATTGGCTATGCTTGGTGCGAAACGGACCAGGATCACCCCGCCTGTTTCAAAGGCCCCGAAGAAGCAGCCATTGAAATTCGCGGAGGCGACAATGCCACCAGACAGATAAACAGCCTGATCCAGCCTGGTTTTGACTGCCACAGACTGGTATCGGTAGAAGTATACACTCCCTCCGGAAACTGGAGCTCTTTCCCGGCCCATAAGCATGACACCAGAAAGCTGGACGATAAGGGGAATGTGGTCGAGGCTTGCCTGGAGGAAACTTATTTCTACAAAATAGATAAAGCCCAGGGTTTTGCCATCCAACAGGTATACAATGACGATCGCAGTTTGGATGAAATTGCTGTAGCCCGGAACAACGATGTGGTTCTGGTACCAGAAGGCTATCATCCGGTGGCTGCCGGACATGGTTACAATGTATACTACCTGAATTTCCTCACCGGGAGCGACCAGTCCCTGGCAAACACCGATGATCCGGATCACAAATGGATCTATGATTCATGGAAGGGGCTCGACCCCAGAATCCCCATGGTGAGCGCTGAAATGAATAAGACATAAAAAATAAGATATCAAATACCATGAGCAAAGTGGAAAAAATTTACGATGTGGTCACATATGGAAGATCTTCCATTGACCTGTATTCGCAGGAAGTGGGGGCCCCCTTTGAAAAGATTCCGGGATTTCATGCCTTTGTGGGCGGATCTCCTTTGAACATTGCTGTTGGGTGCAGCAGACTGGGGCTAAAAGCATCTTTACTGACCGGGGTGGGTCGTGATAAAGTGGGCGATTTTATTCTTCACTTTCTAAAGGAAGAAGGGGTCATTACGGAGCATATCCCGGTTATTGAAAGTGCCAGATCTTCGGCGGTGGTTCTGGGAATTGAACCTCCCGACCGTTTCCCACTGGTTTACTACCGGGACAATTGTGCCGACTCGCAAATTACCATTGACCATGTGCTGGAAGCAGGGATTGAAAAATCCAGGTTGTTAGAGGTTTCAGGTACGGCTTTGAATATAGAACCCACACGAAGTTCGGCTTTCTTAGCCGCAGAGATCGCTCAAAAAAATGAGGTTCCGGTTATGCTTGACCTGGATTTTCGGGCCGACCAGTGGCACGATATCAGGGCCTTTGGTATTACCAGCAGGGCTTTCATGCGGAATGTGAACCTGGTGCTGGGTACCGAGGAAGAAATCCTGGCGGCCTACCTGACGGATGAGTCTCAGCTGAGCATCAGCCACCAGCAGATATCTGCCCCCGAGATAAAAGGAGACCTCAATGAAGCCATAAAAGGAATCCTGAAGCTTGGAGTTGAGGCATTGATTGTGAAAACAGGTTCACGTGGGGCCATTGTATACCATGGGGATGGAAAGGTAGAAGAAGTACCCGGATTCCCGGTGGAGGTAGTAAATATTCTTGGTGCAGGGGATGCCTTTGCGGCAGGCTTCATTTACGGATTTCTGAAGGCTTGGGATTTATATAAGAGCTGTCGGATGGGAAACGCCTGCGGTGCACATGTAGTCACCCAGTTGGGTTGTGCCAACTTCACTCCCTATGAAAAGGACATACTGGAATTTATCGAATCAAAAGGAGGATTTTAAATATGAGCACAATAAAACTGACGGTTGCCCAGGCAACATTGAAGTACCTGCAATACCAATACACCCAGAGGGATGGCCTTGAACAGCCTCTGTTTGCAGGGTGTTTTGGAATCTTCGGACACGGAAACCTGGCTGGTTTTGGTCAGGCTTTGCAGCAGACTCCAGATTTCAGATACTACCTGGTTCGCAACGAACAGGCCGCAGTGCATACGGCCGTGGGCTATGCAAAAATGAAGAACAGGCTCTCCACCTTTGCCTGCACTTCTTCCATTGGGCCGGGGGCTACCAATATGATTACTGCAGCTGCCGGGGCAACCATTAACCGCCTGCCTGTTCTCCTGATGCCAGGCGATTTATTTGCCCAACGCACAGTGGCTCCGGTCTTGCAGCAACTGGAATCGGCTGTTTCTCAGGATATATCGGTCAACGATTGTTTCAAGCCGGTTTCCAAATACTGGGACCGGATCAACCGTCCTGAGCAGCTGATTACTTCTTTGCCTGAAGCCATGCGTGTGTTATGCTCTCCGGCAGACACAGGGGCAGTTACCCTATGCGTTCCCCAGGATGTCCAGGCCGAGGCCTTCGATTTTCCAGTGGAGATGTTTGAGAAAAGGGTGTGGCATGTCCCCCGTCCCCGTCCTGACAAAAAAGCTTTACTAAGGGCTGCCGCTTTGATTCGTTCTGCCAGGAAGCCCATGATCATCGCAGGCGGGGGAGTCATCTACAGCGAAGCGGAAGAGGTACTTAAGGAGCTGGTCCACCAAACTGGAATTCCTGTAGGAGAGACTTTTGCCGGAAAAGGGTCCCTGCCTTACGACGACCCTCACAACCTGGGAGCTACCGGAGCCACCGGAACCGAAGGGGCAAATGCATTCAGCCAGGCTGCTGATGTGGTCATAGGCATAGGCACCCGTTACAGCGACTTCACCACGGCTTCCAAGACTGCTTTCCAGAATAAAGAGGTAAAATTTGTGAACATCAACATCACTGAATTTGACGGACATAAACACAGTGGACTGGCACTATGCGGAGATGCCAAGGTGGTATTGGAGGAGCTGTTGATCGAGCTGAAAGATTACAAAGTGGAGGCTTCCTACAGAAACAAGGCAGCCGCATACAACGAGAGTTGGGATGAGAAGGTGAGCCTGGCCTACCAGGTAGAGGATAAGGAGGTTCCCAGTCAGGCAGAAGTACTGGGTGCTGTCAATGAATTTATGGAGCCCAAAGACGTGGTTCTTTGTGCTTCAGGAAGCGCGCCGGGAGATCTGCATAAACTCTGGCGAACCCGCAATTCAAAGGGCTTTCACCTGGAGTATGGTTACTCCTGTATGGGCTATGAAATATCAGGGGCACTGGGAGCCAAGATGGCCTGTCCCGACCGTGAAATTTATGTGATACTGGGTGATGGTGGATATCTGATGATGCCTTCCGAGATCGTTACCTCTTTGCAGGAGGGCTATAAACTCACCATAGTCCTGATAGACAATGGGGGTTTTGCCAGCATAGGAGGGCTCTCCAAAACCATCGGAAGCGAGGGATTTGGAACCAAATATGTGTATCGCAACGAAAAGACCGGCCAGTTGGACGGGGAAGCGCTTCCTGTGGATCTGGCCAAGAATGCTGAAAGTCTGGGAGCCAAGGTGTTTAAAACTACCGATGTAGCCTCCTTCAACCAGGCCCTGAAGGATGCGAAAAAGGAGGAAAGTACTACGGTGATTTATATAGCCACGGTCCCGGAACGAAAGATGGCAGGGTATGGACATGCCTGGTGGGACGTCCCCATTGCTGAAGTTTCCACCTCAGAATCGGTACAAAAGGCGCGTGAGAATTATGTAGAACAGAAAAAGAAACAACGATACTTTTTCTAAGATCTAATCCTATGCTAACAGTAATCACTTTTCTTGCTTTTACTGCATTTGTGGCATTTTATGCCTGGTTTAAACTGCGGAAGGAAAAGCTTGACACTTCTGAAGGATACTTCCTTGGCGGACGCAGTTTGACGGGTGTTGTGATCGCGGGCTCCATGCTTCTGACCAATATTTCCACAGAGCATCTGATCGGTATGAATGGCTCCTCTTACAAGAACGGGTTTATCATCATAGGTTGGGAGGTTACTTCCGCACTGGCCCTGGTGGTGGCAGCCATGTACTTTATCCCGAAATATTTAAGACTGGGTTTAACCACCATACCGGAATATCTGGAAAAGCGCTTTGACGGGCTCACCCGGAGTCTGGTGGCCCTTTTTCTGGTGATTTCTTTTGTAGTAACGCTTTTACCTATTGTGCTTTACACGGGTGCTATTAATCTGGAAAGCATTTTTAATGTCTCAGAGACCTTGGGTGTTTCCAAAGCTCAGGGGCTTTGGATCACGGTGGTGGCCATCGGTTTGATAGGCTCTTTATATGCCATCTTCGGAGGCCTGAAAGCAGTAGCTGTATCCGATACCATCAATGGGTACGGACTTTTGATAGGAGGTATAATGATTCCGGTAATTGCCCTGGTGGCCATAGGGGATGGAAATCCCTTTACCGGCATGACAAAAGTCTTTGAACATGCGCCTGAAAAATTCAATGTGATAGGGGAGAAGGATTCGGTCATGCCCTTTGGAGTGCTGTTTACCGGCTTGATCATTAACCAGCTCTATTTCTGGGGAATGAACCAGACCATTATTCAGCGTGCACTGGGGGCAAAGAACCTGGTGGAAGCACAAAAAGGGCTCTTATTTACAGGCGTTCTTAAAATACTGGTCCCCATCATTATCATATTACCCGGGGTGATCGCATTCTACTATTTCGGCGATTCCATGTACGAAGACCAGGACCTCATTTATCCCATGCTTGTGAAAAAGGTTCTGCCCCTGGGACTGTCCGGATTTTTTGCAGCGGTGATTATGGGTGCGGTGCTAAGTACCTTTAACAGTGTATTAAACAGTGCTGCCACCATTTTCAGTGTGGATGTATATAAGAGGCTGATCAATAAGGATGTGAAGGAAAAACGCCTGGTCTGGATTGGCAGATCGGTAAGTTCAGTCCTGGCCGTCTTTGCCATTCTTGCGGCCCCCATGGTGGCCCGGGCACCGGAAGGATTGTACCAACTCCTGCAGCAGTTGAATGGCATATTCTTCATCCCTATTGCCTCCATCATGCTTGCAGGATTTTTCATGAACAGGGTATCGGCAGTGGGAGCAAAAAGCGCCTTGATTTTTGGGCTGATGTATTATATCGTCACCACCTTTATTTTAAAAGTGGATATCCATTTTATTCACAATTGGGGAATTGAATTTGTACTGAATGTGATCATTATGTTCTCGGTATCGCATTTCTATCCGCGCAAGAACTTTGGAATCAGAACAGCTGACATAAACTTGGAGATGGTGCCCTGGAAGTATGCAAAGCATCTCTCTCTGGTACTGGTGGTCGTAACCTTTCTTATTTATATTCTGCTGGGACGGAGATGATCAAAATCTAATCAAATAAAACTGTTGAATGATGGAAGTACTGAAGAATTATATTAATGGAAGATGGGTTGATAGCCATGAAAAGAACACCATCGATGTGGTCAATCCTGCCAATCAGGAAGTACTGGCCAGTGTTCCCTTCGGGGCCGCAACAGTCTCAGATACTAAAGATGCAGTACGAGCTGCCTCACTTGCGATGAAAGAGTGGCATGATGTGCCTGTGATGCGTCGGGTGCAGCCCTTATATAAGTTAAAGCAGCTTCTTGAAGAGAATAGCGAGGAAATTGCCAGGATGATTACCCTGGAGTGCGGCAAAAGTTTCGCAGAATCGGTGGCGGAAATGCAGCGAGGTATCGAGAACGTTGAAACAGCCTGTGCAACACCCACATTGATGCAAAGCGAGTTCTCAGAAAACATAGCCAGCGGCATTGATGAGTTTATGATTCGGCAGCCCATTGGGATTTGTGCCTGCATATCCCCCTTTAATTTCCCGGGCATGATTCCCTTCTGGTTTTTGCCCTATGCCATTGCCTGCGGAAACAGTTTCATACTGAAGCCATCAGAGAAGGTGCCTCTGACCATGATGAAAGTGTTTGAACTGATAGACCAGCTGGATCTGCCAAATGGCCTTATTAACCTGGTGCATGGAGGCAAGGAGAGTGTAGATGCCTTGCTTGATCACCAGGATGTTAAGGCCATCAGCTTTGTGGGTTCCACGGCCATTGCAAAATATATTTACCAGCGAGGTGCGTCCAATGGCAAACGGGTTCAGGCACAGGGGGGAGCAAAAAATCCTCTGGTGATCATGCCCGATGCTGATATCGAAATGACCGCTAAAATAGTGGCCGACAGCGTCTACGGTTGTGCGGGACAACGTTGCCTGGCTGCCTCCAATATCGTGACTGTGGGCGATTCCAGGGGTGCAATCAAGGAAGCTTTGTTGGAAGCTGCCTTAAGCAAGAGAACGGGATTCGGTCTTGATGAGGGCATTGAGATGGGGCCGGTCATTACTCCGGGGAGTAAAGCGCGAATCGAAGATCTGATTAGTAAAGGGGTAGCCGAAGGGG
>Ga0316191_10001539_pt1 | contig 16354 bp, 18 predicted proteins | sample Eddworburr2cm_MG_FD_204928 | JGI IMG/M metagenome (GOLD analysis project Ga0316191, IMG submission 204928) | Coastal sediment microbial communities from Maine, United States - Eddy worm burrow 2 cm | ecosystem: Environmental > Aquatic > Marine > Coastal > Sediment | place: USA: Maine...
CCTATGAAAAGGGTATGCCGGCGGCCTTTATAGAGCGGGACGGCCAGATTGTGCCGGATGCCTTCAGCGATGACCAGTTTATAGTTGTAAGCCTCGGAGATCGGGGACTTGTGGTCATATCGGGCTGCGCCCATGCCGGGATCATCAATTCGCTTCATTTCGCACGTGAGTTGACCGGCCAATCGCGTATATGTGCCGTCGTGGGCGGGTTTCATCTTACGGGACCCGCGATGGCGCCTGCAATTGAACCGACCATTGCAGAAATGAAAAAATTTTCACCGGAAGTGATCGTACCCATGCACTGTACCGGCCATAAAGCGCTCTCTCGTTTTGAAGAAGAACTACCTTGGGCTTTCCAGTTAAACAGCGTGGGAAGTAGTCTGACCCTTTCGCGTTCACCCTCCTGACATAGTGAATGCTCTTCCTGCAGAGGGGGAGGTCTCAGGAAGTCCTCTGGAAGGTGGCGAAGACAATTACCGGGTTCATTTAAATTCGAAAGAGTCTAATTCAAGGCCGTTGATAATTTTACCCAAACTTCCAGGTGTCAGTGTTCAAATTTCAGGGTATGAGTTTCAGCTCTTGCGTTCATCGCTTTCTGACACCCGAAACCTGACACCTGAAACCTGATTTTCGAATTCTGACTATAAGAAATAACAATCACCTTCACTTCAACTATTTACCAATCTTTTTATGCCGCTTTAACGGGCCAATCGATTTAAAGATATTCCCCTTGAGGATATCTTCCTGGTATACTGGAAATCGTCCTTTAAAATCTGCCAGCGCTTTCCAAACCTGGCACTGTCCCATGGTGCCGTATTCCCGGACGCGCGTCGTGTGGTCTAGATCTATAACTTCCGTCATGATAATCTCGGATTCACCGGAAGTCTGCAGGACTCGTCCTTCTGGGTCAACAAAGATCGATTGACCGATACCGCCGACGCCAAGGCCATTTACGTTAAAAAGGTAAAGCTGGTTTGATATGGCGTTAGCCTGGGCCATGATTATCTCCTGGGCACGGTCGGAGGTATAGGTTGCCGTCGGGCAAAACACCGCCTCAGCACCCATCCAGGCAAGGCTTCTGATTACCTCGGGAAACCAGACGTCATAACAAATGCACAGCCCGAACCGACCTTTTCCCGGGATGTCAAAAATGCAAAAATCCTCCCCGGCTTCAGTTTTTTCCAATGGTCGCCAGGGAAACAGTTTTCGGTATTTGGCAACAATCTTGCCTTTCGGTGAGATCACCAGCGAGGTGTTATAAATTTTGTCTTTTTCTTTCTCATAAACAGAACCGGGTATAATCCATTTTTTGTTCTTCCGGGCCCAATAAATGATCTGATCCAGTGACGGATTGGGAATCGGCATGGCCTGATTCATGTCCAGGCCACTCATGCAAAGTTCGCTAAAACATATGATATCCGCCCAGGGGAAAAGGTCCGCAACGGTTTTCAACTTTTTCAACATGGCTTCCGTATTGTCTTTTCCATGGGTCACATGCATCTGTATCCCGGCAACCCCAAGCTTTCTGGACATTTATCCTCCAATTACTATATTTACTCGCCACTGAATTACATTGAGAATTTGTTTTAGCGATGGTCCATCCGTGCGATTCAGTGAACATCCGTGGTTAATTTGTCTTTGCTGTTCTATTTCCAGCTTCCGCATTCCCTCTTCCGAATTCTATTTTCTGTCAACCGGCTTCCCACCTCTGCAATCCGACCTCTGTAATCTGACATCCGACTTCTGTCATCGCACCTCTGTCATCTGACTTCTGTCAGTAATTTATAACACAATGCACATCCCTCATATAATCCGCTGCTTGAACCGCATCGCCCTTTTCAATCATTTCAATCATGATCAAGTGCTCGCCATGGTTCATTTCACGCATTTTGCGAATCCAGTCCTTTTTCCCGAACTCAAATAACCTTTGGCGAATAATATTAATTTGATTCAAAATCGGCTTATTGGACGAAAGGTTAAGATAGACATTATGAAAATTCGTATTTAAATCCCAATAACGGGCAAATGTGTTTCCTGATATATTTTTTCGCATTTCTTGATTCAGTGTTTTCATTTTTTCGATTTCAAAGGAACCGATTTTATCAAAAACGGCAAGCAACACGCGTGAATCCAGTGCACCGAGAATTTCGTAAAGATCTTCGATATCCTGCTGGGATAGTTCATTAATGCGAATCCCTCGCTGGGGCAGAAACGTTATAAAGCCTTCTGTTTGAAGCTGTAAAAGGGCATCCCTGAGCGGTGTGCGGCTGATACCCAGGTTTTTTATAATCAGATTCATGCTGATAAACATGCCGGGCTTTAAATTTTCTGCTTTCAGTTCATTGCGCAGGTACTCATAGACCTGGGTCCGCAACAATGATTGGCCGGGTTGATTTAAAAGATTGTTAAACGCTATTTCTTGCATTTTGATAATTCCTTTATTCCTCAAACCAGATGGCAGGAAACTTTGCGATCACTTACCTGCCTCAACTCCGGCTCTATTTTGCGGCATTCGTCTACAGCAAGGGGGCAGCGGGTATGAAAGCTGCACCCCGGTGGCGGATCGGCCGGGGAAGGCACATCACCCTCCAGCAGTGTTCGCTCGCCTCTCAAACTCGGATCGATTTTTGGATTGGCGGACAGCAGCGCCTGGGTATACGGATGCAACGGCTGTTTAAATATATCAGCCACATTTCCTTCTTCAACCAGTTTGCCCAGATACATCACGATCACCCGGTCGGCGATATAACGAACCACATTCAAATCATGGGTAATAAATAAATAGGTCAGCGCTTTGGCGGTCTGCAGCTTTTTGATCAAGTTCAGCACCTGGGCCTGGACCGATACATCCAGAGCGCTGGTCGGTTCGTCCAAAATTAAAAATTTCGGGCCCAACGCCAATGCGCGTGCAATCCCAAGCCGCTGCCGCTGCCCCCCCGAAAACTGGTGCGGGTAGCGGTTGATCTGCTCGGGTTTGAGCCCGACCTGCTCCAGCAGACGAACAACTTCTTGCCTGAGTCGGGCCCCTTTAAGCTTGTGGTGAACGATCAAAGGCTCACCCACAATCTGCAAAACATTCATCCGGGGATTCAGGGATGAATACGGGTCCTGAAAAACGATCCCCATTTTACGGCGCAGCGCCCGCCGAGCGGTCCGCGGCAGGTCGAAAATATTACGATCCTCGAACATCAGCTGTCCGTCACTGGGCGCAATTAGATTCAAAATCACCCGGCCGATGGTGGATTTGCCGCAGCCGGACTCTCCCACCATCCCCAGGGTCTCACCGGCCTTTACCACGAAGGAAACGTCATCCACGGCTTTCACCAGCCGCCCGCCCTGGGTAGGAAAATACTTCTTTATGTTCAAGGCTTCTACAAGTGCCATCTTTTTGCTTTAGTATCCGGGCTCAAAGTACCCGGCTTTAAGTTCAATTTAGGGCAAAATCGCTTTATCGAAGGTGGCAGGCCACCGCCCGACCGTTGCCTTTGTCCAGCAATTCGGGAATTTTTTTATGGCAAATATCTTCTGTCAGTCCGCAGCGCGGATGAAAACGGCATCCCGGCGGCGGGTGGATCAGATCAGGCACCAACCCTTCAATGGTCTTGAGTTCATCCCCGTCGGTCTGCTGCCCGGGCAGCGAAGACAACAGTCCCTCGGTGTACGGATGTAGGGGGTCATTGAAGATCTTCTGCACCGGGCCCTGCTCAACGATCAGCCCGGCATACATCACCGCCACCCGGTCGCAGGTTTCAGCCACCACCCCTAGATCGTGGGTGATCATGATAATCGCCGTGCCCGTCTCTTCTTTGAGCTTCAGCATCAAGGAGAGAATCTGGGCCTGGATGGTCACATCCAGGGCCGTGGTGGGCTCATCGGCAATCAGAACCTCCGGATTACAGGACAGGGCCATGGCGATCATGACCCGCTGCAGCATGCCGCCGCTGAGTTCATGCGGATACTTATTCAACAGCCGGTCGGGGTCCGGCAGACGCACCAACTCAAAGGTCTCGACTGCCCGGCGACGGGCTTCCTTTTTATTCTTACCCTGGTGAATGCTGATCACATGGCCCACCTGATCCCCGATGGTGAATACCGGGTTTAACGAGGACAGCGGGTTCTGGAAAATCATCGACATCCGGCTGCCGCGAATTCGGCGCAGCTCCGCGTCACTCTTATCCAGCAGTTTCTCACCGTCCAGCAGCACCCTTCCGCCCACAACCCGGCCCGGCTCCGGAACCAGGCCCATGGCGGATCGCACGGTCACCGACTTGCCGCAACCGGATTCGCCCACGATACCCAAAACCTCTTCCCGGTGGATCTTCAGACTGATTCCATCCACCGCCTTGACCACACCGTTGTAAGTGAAAAAATGAGTTTTCAGATCTTCTATTTCCAGAATCGGCTCTTGCATGCTTAATCTCTAACCTTTGGGTCCAGCATGTCCCGCAGCCCGTCTCCCACCAGGTTGAAGGCCAGTACGGTCACAAAGATGGCCAGACCGGGAAAGGTCACCGTCCACCAGAAATCCATGAAGTATGCCCGCGACTCGGTCACCATCAAGCCCCACTCCACTGTCGGCGGCCGGGCGCCGACCCCGATGAAACTCAGCGTGGCAGCGGTTAATATGGTATAACCCATGTCCATGGAGGCCTGGATGATAACCGGTGCTACTGCGTTGGGCAACACATGCCGAGCCAGAATTCTGAAACGGCCGGCTCCGATCGAACGGGCGGCCTCGATGTACAACTGCTCTTTGATGGTCAAAACCTGGGCGCGCACGATGCGCACATACCAGGGAAACCAGGCTACGGCAATCGCGATCATGGCGTTGGTGATCGACGGCCCCAGGGCGGCCGAAATAGCCAGTGGCAACAGGAGGGCTGGAAAAGCCATGAACATGTCGCTGATACGCATGATCACATCGCTCACACGCCCCCCGAAAAAGCCGGCCACAAGCCCCAGCGGCACACCAATGGACAGGGCAATCGCCAGCACCGTCACGCCGATTCTGACTGACATGCGGGTTCCGAAAACCACCCGTGTAAAGATGTCGCGTCCCATAGCGTCAGTGCCGAAGAAATGATCCGAGCTGGGTGGTTTGAGCTTTTGGGTGAAATGCATCCCGAACTTGGCATCCTCGGGATAAGGCGTCACCCAAGGCGCAAAAATGGCCCCGAATACAATCAAGGCCACTGCCACGAAACCGGCAAGGAACAACGGATTGCGTTTGGTTAAGTGGATGAAGTATCGCAAACGCTCCCGACGATAACCGCCCCGGCCATTTGCAATCGATATTTCTGTTCTAGCACCGACCATGGCTTACCTCCTGCTACCGGGAACTTTGATGCGCGGGTCAACCACAAAGTAAATCAAATCAACAATCAGGTTGATGGTGACATAGGTTAAGGCAAAGGTCAGGGTCGAGCCCATGATGGCCGGGTAATCATTGGTGGTAACCGAAAGTACGATAAAATGTCCCAGTCCGGGCCAGTCAAAAATGGACTCCACCACCACCGATCCCCCCAGCATCATCCCGTAGGTCAGCCCCACTACGGTAATGGTCGGGATCAGGGCATTTTTGAGGGCGTATTTGTAAAGAATCGTCCGGCGGCTGACACCATAGGCCTGGGATGTCTGGATAAAATCTTCTTTGAGCACCTCCAGCATGGAGGAGCGTGACATCCTGGTGACCACTGCCAGCGAGGCAAATGACAGGGTGATGGCCGGCAGAACAATATGTTTAACACAACTGACGAAGGCCGGCCAATTACCGGTCACCAGGGAATCAAAAAGATAAAAACCGGTAATCGGGTTAACCGGGTCGCTGAGCAGTACCTGGGAGCCGATACGGCCTTGCAGCGGTAACCACCCCAGTTTGCCATTCAGGAGCAACTGCAGAATCATTCCCAGCCAAAACACCGGTATGGCCACACCCGAGATCGACACCGCCCGACTGACATGGTCCACCGGTTTGTCTTTGCGCACCGCCGAAACCACCCCGACCGGAAGGCCGATCAGCAGGGCAATCACAATCGAAACCGTCACCAGTTCAAACGTGGCCGCATAACGCCGCAAAATTTCATCGCTCACCCTGCGGCGGGTACGCAGGGATGTGCCCAGGTCGCCCGTGACGAGGTTTTTCATGTAGACCAGAAACTGCAGCGGAAGCGGCTTGTCCAGTCCCAGCTCTTTGCGGGCGGCTTCCATCTGCTCGGCTTTGGCGCGCTGCCCGACCCACAAAGCCGCCGGGTCACCCGGGATGACCCGTGCCAGAAAAAAAGTGATGATGGTCAACCCGAAGAGAACCAGGACGGCGAGTGCCAGACGTTTTAGGATGTACTTTTTCATGATGACACAGCCTCTTTCGCCGGAATGACAACTCCCCACCCAATAAGTCAGCGCTTATGCAAATTCGGGTGGGAATTAGGGGGGCTCTTAATAGTGCGAAGCCCCCTCCCCGGAATGGATCGCTTAATTGCGATAAAGCGTATACCATCTGGCGGCGTCATAAGCCGGGTTGTGAACGTAGCCTTTGATCGACGCTCGTTTCACTATTCGTCCCTTCCAGTCTGCAAAGAAAACGGCCACCGCATCATCCACCAGAATCTTCTGGGCATCCTGGTAGGCTTTGGTGGCATCGGCCCGGTCGACACCTTCCTTCTTGACACCTTCATTGATCAGCGCATCGAATTTAGGATTGGCGTAGTGCGACAAATTGAACAGGGTTTTTTCTTCGGACCGGAATAGGGAGATCAACCAGTCGCTCGGAGACGGCCATGACGGCCACCAGGTCATGGATTGAATGTTGGGAGCCGTATCCAGGTTTTTGGCCTGCTCCCAGATCGTCGCCCAGGGACCGGGGGTCAGCTCTAAGGTGATCCCGATCTGCGCCAGGTTTGCCTGCAGCATCTGGGCGCTTTGGGCATAGAACTGAGTGGTTCCGATATAAGCCAGGCGCAGTTTCAGCTTGTCTTTAGAAAGGCCGCTTTCCGCTACCAGTTTTTTGGCTTTTTCCAGATCAAACTTATAAATTCTGAGATTTGGGTTGTGGCCCCACATGTTCGGCGGAATGGCACCGCTCGGCACCGAGGCAAGACCGCCGGAAATTGCGCTTACAAAACTTTGATAGTCAAAGGCAGAACATATCGCCTGGCGGATTTTGAGGTTATCCGTAGGGGCTTTCTTTGTGTTGAGCAACCATTGGGAGTTTCGCCAGACCGGCGGGGTCGACACCTCCACCCCGGGATCTTTTCTCATTGCCGGCAGGGCGTCGGCCGCGATGGCGTTTGAAATATCGGCTTCCCCGCTCTTCATCATCTGGATATGGGTCGAGGCCTCGGTAACGACCTTGAGGATGGCCCGCTCAAAGTGCCTGCCTTCCCAGCCGCCCCAGTACTCGTCATATTTGGACAGAATAACTTCCTGACTTTTCTCATAATGGTCAACTTTATAAGGGCCGGTGCCGGCTTCGTTGCCCTGCATGAACCAATCGGTGCCTTTTTCGCCGGATTTAGGAGAAAAAATATAGGCACCATACTGGCCCGATGCAATAATGTCGATGGGCGCCGGATTCTTACACACAAACTGTACCGTATAGTCATCAACCACTTTTATCTCCGCTACGGCACCCCAGATGAAAGCCGCCCCTTTACCCATCTTCTTGGTTCGATCGATGCTGTATTTGACAGCAGCCGCATTAAACGGCTCGCCGTCGTGAAACTTGACGCCTTGGCGCAGCTTAAATGTCCATGTCAAACCATCTTCCGATACCTCCCAGGACGTGGCCAGACCGGGCAGAACCAGGGGTTTGGCTCCGGGTGCATTATAATAGGTCAGCGTCTCATAAACCTGTTGCAACAAATAAACCTCCAGGGAATATGCTATGGAAGGATCCCAGTCTTTGACATCGCCGTAGGTGGCATAAACAAATGTTTTTTCATCGGCCGCGCCGGCGGCCAAAACAGCGCTCGGCATGGCCAGGGTCAGTACCAGAACAAAAATCAAAATACTTTTTTTCATAACTCCCTCCTTTTTAGGTTTTGGGTTTGGCGAAAACGCAATTGGCAACCACAACGGATGGATGGTTTAACGTGTTTAACCGTGCTGAAATCGTCAAACCGGCAATCCAACAGCATACAACCGGTTTGGCAATATCTGAAATTTGGTTAACGCTTTTGGCGTCATAGGGTAAATCATGTTTAAAATGCAATCTCGTTGTGTTTTTTCTTAGCGCAGAATAACAAAAGAGCGTTAAATAGAAATCCCGGATCAGATGTGCACAATAGCAATTACCAATTGATATACTAGTATACTAATATATCTGTCAAGCAATATTTTTTCATGCTGAAAAAATATATAAATTGTCAAATTCACGAAATTGAGTTTGCGCATTTTAAGCGCAAAAGCGACGTTTTCAAACACCGTCATGTGGGGGAAAAGCGCATAATTCTGATCCTGAAAAGGGAACCTTTCGCCTTTGATTTGGCCCGACAGGAACACCGAATAAATTAACTCAGGGACTTTCTGCAGATGAACTTAAAAAATAATCTGGGTTGACTTAGGTATAATTATAGTATATTAATCATACCATTATGGAATTTGAATTCGACAAACGAAAAAGCCAAATCAATTTAAAAAAACACGGGATTGATTTTGTTGAAGCTCAAGCTTTGTGGAATGATCCGGATCGAATTGAAATCCCAGCAAAAACCATTGATGAAGAGAGGTTTCTGATAATCGGTAAAATTTCTGATAAATGCTGGTCAACAATCATTACATACAGGAATGAAAAAGTCCGAATTATTTCTGTGCGTCGATCCCGAAAAGAGGAAATTGATATTTATGAAAGCTAAAGACTTAGATAAAAAGTTTGATTCCGGGGAGGATATTACCAAGTCTCTTGATCTTTCGAAAGCAAGGAGACCAGGGCAAGAGCAGAAAAGAGTAAATGTGGATTTCCCAGTATGGATGATTCACAGCTTAGATAGGGAAGCTAGGCGCCTTGGTGTACCACGTCAATCTATTATTAAAATATGGATCGCAGAAAGATTAAAAGAGGTTTCTAAATAACCCTGATTCGAACAAGCGGATTAACTCTGATCCAAAAAGCTGACGCTTTTTGTCCAGGTTATCCGCAGCGTTCGGCAATATAGGATATGATAATGAACAATGAATGGGATTCAAAAGAATGTTTTGGGCAGCAGGCAGAAGATATGCTCCATGGTGAACCTCCCTATAAGTGTTTGAACTGTGATATCTTCGATAAATGCCATAAAATAACTGTCGCGGCATGCTTACAAGCAATTGCAACAGATTTGCAGCTGATAACTCAAAATGGACTTGTCACAAACAAGCTCATGGGGTTTGCAGAAATAGATAAACTTGCAGAGGCTGACATGACGAAGGAAAATTAACCTTGCTAACCCGTCATTTAAGTGAGACTGGGAAAGGCCGTGCTGCTTTTGAAAGGCATTCTCTTGCAGAGTTTTTAGGGCTTTTCCGGGATGTTTTCGGCCATTATCTCCCGGCTCCTTATTCAGCGTTGGGCAGGGAACGAATGCATGGGAAATTTTATTATTAATTCAGGTATCCACGATAACGGGAATATTAAATGCCCGCATGGCCTCCCGGATAACTCCGGAAGCCGAGGAACAACCGCCTCCCTGATTAATCATGAAGTAAGCTTCAAAATTCCAGACGCTGACACTGATCCCATCAGGTGTCGTCGACACATGGTAGGGCAATTCCCGCCAAGCCGGATCACTTTGATTGCCGTGGTGCCATCCCAGTTCGCGCAGGTAATCGACGAATGCGAAGAGCGCCGCCTGTGGTTCGGCAGGCTTGTAGAGATCGCGTACAATGTGCATGATGACCATCGCATGCAATGGGTTGGCAGACCACACGCCGTTGCGAAAATATTAGCGATCCGGTGCGATATTGGCGAAATCGCTGCCCCTATTGGCGGGGTCCAAAAAAGAGGGATTACCGTTCAAGATAGTGAATCCCAGCAGAACATTGAGAGCGCTCTGGCTGTAGTCGACTATTTTCCAGAGAAAACTATCATTGACCTCGTGATAAAAAGCGACTGCCAGTCTTCGCAGCCGGATCAATTTGAGTTCGTCGATGGACACAGAGGACACCTCGGGCCGGTGCAGCTCCTCCCAATCGCAGGTCGCCTGGTATTCAAGCTGTCTGATCAAATGAGTTAAAATCTCCTTTTCGTCCTCCGCCAGTTTCGTGGCCGCATCGATTTTGAGATCCGTCATCAACTCAAAATAGGCGGTTTCCTTTTCCGCCGGGAGTGGTTCCACCGCATAGGTTTTGAAAATTAGGTCGTCGCCCAAGATGGCGATTCCGGCGCAACCAAACGCCGTGCCACCCGAATAAGAGTCGCGATCAGCCGTCATCCAAGTCAGTGTCCGGCCGCCCTCAAAGGGTGAAATCCATTCGATCAGATAGGGATTTCCCGGGGACAAAGGAATGACCGGCGAAAAATCAAACCGAACCTCCAACTGGGCCCCGACGCTTTGCGGCCCGGGCACCAGGACGGTTGCGGTTCCCAACAGCGGTCCGTTGGGACTGTCCGATCGTACATTGACCGTTGTTTCATAACCTAAAGACGGAAAATCTCCGCCGGTATTCATGCCGATATCTATTGCCGCCAGTGCTGAAGCCCTTGGTGTAAAACTCTGGAAGAGACTCCCCAATCCACCAGGCGGCGCCCCAAAGCCGACATCATATTTAGGAGCAACATCATTAACTTGATCGGGCTGGAGGGGAAGGCCGTTGCAACTCCCATAGGGTATGTAGGGAGATAAATGACTGCTGGCAACATGCGCCAGATTCAGGTCGGCTTGACGGTCGACCACTTCTACTGTTTCCCAATTGCCGGATGACCTGTTAAAATGTTTAACACCGATTTGAAGCTCAATGCTGTTGGTTCCATCCAGCAGTCCATCGCCGTCATTGTCAAAATAAGGCAGCATAAGATCAACCTTTGAACCAAATACCAGACCCTCAGGCCCGAAATTGACACATTCGCCGCCAGCAAAGGCGCCGTCTGCGGGCAACGCGGCGGGTGGCGCAATCAGGCTGATGGTAATGAGTTCTACTTCTTTCAAGGCCTTTGGAGGAATTTCAATTCCCGCCCCGTATATCAGGCTGGGAGAAAAGATGGGAAAAGATGGGGACAGGTATTTTATGCTTCCACCGCCGGCACGGCCAATTGTTTAAAATGGGGATATTCGGCATTGAAAAGGATGTGATCTATTCCAAAGGGCGCCGCAAGATTCAAGTGGCAGCACGAAGTCTGCTGTTTTATTGGGCCGTGTGCGAGCTGGGACTTACAGCCCCCGAATTAGCGAACGCTTTGGGATGACGCAGCCCGCGGTGAGTTATGCTGTAAGAAGAATTTCTCGTCGCCGGTTATTGACCAGATTGGCCGACCAGTGGTGCAAATAATAACGCCGTAATTCTTAACAAAGACAGCGGTGCTCAGGATACCACCTTGATCGTTATCAACGCCACCTTCCGCGGCCATCCAAAAAATACGTTCAGGCTGGTTGGAAACGCTATTTTTAGCGGCCTGGATTAAAGACACTGAAAGCACTCTCACCAATTGGCATCCGAGAGTGCTTTTTTCAAATTTTAAATAACCGTTTAGCTAAAATTATTAAAAGAGGCAGGGTCCATCTTCGACCCTGCCTTTTTTATTCAACTACTCCGCCCAATCGGCGTCATGCTCGTCCGGACCGGGATTTCCCAGCATCATCGCGGAGACAACCACCGTGTGAATCTCAATGAGGGGATAACGTGTCGGATTCCAGAAACCTTTATATTTCGGTATAGTCGGCGCCTCAAGATGTTGGGTTGCAGCCACTCTCAAAAAACGACTTCTTATCGGAGTGTTGACAATCTTTTTTGAAGTGGATAGTGTGTACATCACATTGCAATTTGGAGGTAGGTTATGTCTAATCTGAAAAGAAAACAGATTTATCTCGATGAAGAAAGCGATCGGGCGCTAAAGATGCTTGCCATCGAAACCAAAATTTCCGAATCCGAACATATTCGCAAGGCAGCTGCAAAGTATATTGTGAAACAAAAGACCGCGATCGCAGAAAAGGACCCCATTCGGGAAATCATCGGATTGTGTGACAATCCGAATGGCCCCACCGATGCCTCTATTCACCAGGATCGTTATCTATAGAGAGGAGAAGACAATGGAAAAAGAGCTGGGAGCAGCTAACGAAGTGGTTACAGCAGATTCAAGCGGTGGGTTTTATACCCTTAAAGAGGCAGTTTACAATTTTTTAGGAAATTTTTTCAATTGGCTGTCAACTCATCAAGGCCTTGCGCTAATTTTTATTCTAAGCGTTTTGGGAATATTGACTTGGTTTATTTTAAGATCCAGGAGATATCGCAAACAACTTGAAGAAAAAGTTTCAAGCAAAAACACCGAAATTGGTAAAAAAGACGCGCTTATTGAAGAACAAAAAAACAAACTTGAAGTTTTGCAAAAAAAATTGTCCGACCAGAAAAAGGTTGTAAGCGACGCCCTGCTCAGAACCATAAAAACCCTCACGGGTTACGACAGCGACCAATTGCAAATCTTTTTTAAATCCCTTACCGAAATCAGTGGAAACCCACTGCAAATAGCCCATACTCAGGCGAATACCATGCCCAGCAGCCAGCGGCTTGAAGAAGAGAGTGATAATTCTGCAGCGGAAAATGATGCAAAAGAAAAAATTGCTCCGGGCACGGGTCCGGAAGAAGTCCTAGAAGTCAATAAAAGGGGAGAAGAATAATAGTTTCCAGGGTTGGGTCACAATAAAGTGGATTTCCAGCCTTTTTTACTTCCGCTACCAGCAGTTACCTGCCTGCGGTACGAGTCAGCACTAGCGCCACTGCTGAATCTGGCGATGGCCCTTCCCGACGATATCTCGGTAATCCTTGCGCAGGTGCTTGGACCCCAACCCCGCGGTGTCCCCTTGGTGCATTTGCCCGCTTCTACCCAAAAGACAACGGCCTCACCTCAGACGTCACAGGTTCGGCACACCAATATGCTCCGCCAATGCAACTTCAACACTTTTTTTTTTCTCGGCTGCGGTTTCGACAAGCTCGCCGCCCTGAGCACAGTCGAAGGGCAGTCATTCGCTAATGTTCAGGTTCCCATCCGCCTTGTCAGCCGATCAATATGGCAAAACTACTGGTGGGTAATAATGGCGCGTTCATCCGTGAGGGATTTTTTTTAAAAAGGAAATCAAAAAAGAGAACTGCTGCCGCGGTTCGCCGACGGTGATATGATCCTTGCCCTGGCTTTGACCGAACCCGGCGCATGGTACCGGCAGGATGGTATCCGCACAAAAATCACCGACAACGGCAATAATTACATCCTCAACGGCACCAAGATTTTTGTTGAAAACGCGCACATATCCGACTACATTCTGTGTGCAGTCAGAGATGAATCGAGCCCGCAAACCGCAAATGGACTCAGCATCATCCTGGTCGACCGTAAGAGCCCCGGTATCCAAATCACTCTCCTGGACACACTGGCGTACGATAAACAATGCGAAATTTTCTTTGACCATGTCAGCGTGCCGAAAAAGAATGTTTTCGGTCCGGTAGGGGAACCATCTTCGATTTTAGAAAAACTGCAGGAGCAGGCAGCGGTCGCAAAATGCGCAATCAGTTAAAAACTGCGGCCGAGGATTGCTCGCAAAAAGCGCTGGATCGTGAGAAAGATTCCGGCAAACTCCCTGCTTTGAAAAAACTGGAACCGTTAAAGGCATAGAGAGAAATCCACGGCAAGTGCTGCCCCATGAAAAAGTTCGTATTTTAATATAAGGAGACAAAATGGCTGAACAGGATTTATTATACAGGGTTGAGAACAGGGTCGCCTATTTAACCATCAATCGAGAGTCCAAACGAAATTCAATCAGTGCCGATGTCACCGTTCTTTTTTTTAAATACCTGGACGACGCCGAAAAGGATCAAAACGTCAGGGCTGTCTGCATCACGGGCGCCGGTGAAAAAGCGTTTTGTGCAGGGGCCGACCTGGGTACGAGCACGACCAGCGACGACCAGGATGGTTTTCAGAATTACGCCGACCTGTTAAAACGCATCGCTGCATTCCCGAAGCCCACCGTGGCACGGGTCAACGGCTATTGCCTGGCCGGCGGAACCGGATTCATGCTGGCCTGCGATATTGTTATCGCGGCCGATAATGCCCGCTTCGGAACACCGGAAGTAAATGTCGGTTTATTCCCGATGATGATCGGGGCCTTGATTTTCCGGAATGTTACCCGAAAGAAAGCCATGGAAATGGCACTCCTTGGAGAAAAATTGACCGCCGCACAGGCGTTGGAAATGGGAATGCTTACGCGGGTTGTTCCTGCAGATGCGCTGGATGAAGAAGTCGATAAGGTGCTTCAAATTTTGTCGGCAAAGAGTCCGATTGGGATGAAGATCGGCAAGCAAGCCTTTTATAAAATGGCGGACATGCCGTTTGAAGAGGCGGTCGATTATCTATCCCAACAGCTGAAAGCGGTCGTCGCCACCGAAGATGCCAAAGAAGGGATTACTGCATTTATTGAAAAACGGGCCCCCAATTTTAGCGGGAAATAATCCAACGACTGTCCGCAATGAAGTCAAAGGAACTCAATCAAGTTCGACACGGCTAAAGGATTTTATCAAGAAAGAGATCAATCCCTTATATGTCAACGAACGATTCAAACAGATGATCGATGAAATGTACTGAACACCAGCCAGTCTAACCAGGTTCATTTGGGGGTAGACCTATGGAAAAAATATGTGAAGATTTGCAAGCAGAATATCAGGAACTCGACGCGCTTGTGGCCTCGTTGAGTGAGAACCAGTGGCATATTTCAACGCCGTCTCATTGGACCATAAAAGAACAAATCGCGCACCTGGCGTACTTTGAGGACCGGGCCTATCTGGCGGCTTCCAACGCCAAGGCATTCCGGCAGCACTTGCAAGCGGAGATCGGGCCGGATCTGGCAGGAATAGAAAACCATATTAAACAAACAGTCGGGGACAGGTCCATCCGGGGCCTGATTGAATGGTGGCGGTCAGAGCGCAACAACATGCTGGTTGAACTCGCTAAGCATGGGCCAAAAGATCGATTGCCCTGGTATGGCCCGCCCATGAGCGCACTGTCATTTGCCACAGCGCGCCTGATGGAAACCTGGGCCCACGGCCAGGACATTTTCGATGCGCTGAGACGAAAACGCAGATTTACAGACCGTCTGCGTCATATTGCCCATCTGGGGGTGACGACTTTTGGCTGGAGCTATATCAATCGTGGCCTAGACGTCCCCCAGAATCAAGTTCGGGTGGAATTGACCGCTCCATCCGGTGCCGCATGGACATGGGGACCGGAAGATTCACGGGAGAGGATCAAGGGACAGGCCGAAGATTTTTGTCTGGTCGTCGTTCGGCGCAGGCACGTTGATGACACCGAGCTTAAAATTATCGGTGATACTGCCCGTGACTGGATGTTGAAGGCCCAGTGCTTTGCGGGCCCACCCAGTGACGACCCTAACCCCGGTGAACGCCTTTAACGGCCTGCTGAATTAACAATAGGCAGCTACTATTTTTTCAATTAGTTAATTTGCTCCGACAAACAGCAGTTGTAAGGAGACCAAAAAAAGGCAGTTAAGGATCAAAGTCCTAAACTGCCTTCGCTGAGATGGATTAACGCTTAGGTTTCTTCCTCACTGATTTGATCAGCAGAGTTTGTCAGTCACTTTTTACCACTATTTCTTTCAACACAACATACCAGCTACCGGCTGTCTTCTGAAACAATTACTTAATAATTCCGGTCAGCGCTGCCAGGCCGATGGGAATCAGTTCCGTAAAAGTCAAAATGGCCGGCGTTTCTTTAGCTGGATTGCGCCCACTGCTCGAATCCCGACCCGTACGTCCAAATCCCTCTTGTTTATTAAACGGTAACTCTTTATCAACGCCTGTGAACCTGGCACCATCGGCCTCGAAATTGCCGGAGATCTCTGCAAAGTTAAAGTTTACGGACTTCTGAAACGTGCTATTGACAACCACCAAGCTTTTACGAAACACAGCTTTCTTGAGTGTTACTGCTTCCTTGAAATGACAGCTCGAAAGTTGCGTCTCATGTGGGATTTCTGCATTTTCGAGATCGAGTACTCCTGTGACAATGGCATTCTTGATACACACCCCCCGCCAATGCACTTTTGCGTTTCCCAGAGAATCCGTTAAGAGGTTTTGGAGGAATTTTGCACAGATCATGCGACTTTCTTCGTCGGGATATTTTGTGATCAAATCAGCCTCTATTCCAAGTTCCACTTCTCAAGATGTTCCT
>Ga0316191_10001540_pt1 | contig 16349 bp, 10 predicted proteins | sample Eddworburr2cm_MG_FD_204928 | JGI IMG/M metagenome (GOLD analysis project Ga0316191, IMG submission 204928) | Coastal sediment microbial communities from Maine, United States - Eddy worm burrow 2 cm | ecosystem: Environmental > Aquatic > Marine > Coastal > Sediment | place: USA: Maine...
GCCCGGACGTAGGTGACCTCTACGCGCCCACCCAAGTGCTGCCGGATCGCACTCAACGGTGTCTGGCTTATCGACGGATCACCATCGAAAATCCACGTCCCCAGTTGCTCATAGGGATCGTCCGCCAGGGGCCCTACCACGGCCAGCGAGCCGAGCTTTCCGGCGTCCAGCGGGAGGGTCTGGCCCCGGTTTTCCAACAACACGAGGCTCTGCAGGGCCGCCTCGCGCGCAATTGCGAGGTGCTCGTCATTGCCGGTAGGGGGAAACGCCGCGGGGTCCGTGTAGGGGTTTTCGAAAAGCCCGAGTGCAAATTTCACGCGCAGAATGCCCGCGACCATCTCGTCGATCAGCGCCATGTCGATCCGGCCCTCTTCGAGCAAGCCGGCCAAATGATCGCCATAGGTGCTGGTCGCCATTTCCATGTTGATGCCGGCGGTGACCGCGGCCAGTGCGGCCTCCCGGTCGTTGGCCGTGATCCCGTGCACCGAGAGTTGCTCGATCGAGGCCCAGTCGCTGACCACGAAGCCCTGGAAGCCCCACTCTTCGCGCAGGACCTGTCTCATGAGGAATTCGTTGGCCGTGGCCGGCACGCCGTTCAGGTCGCTGAAGGACGCCATCAGCGTCGCGACCCCGGCGTCCACCGCGGCCTTGAAAGGACGCAGATAAACGTTGCGCAACTCGTTTTCCGGGATATTGGTCGTGTTGTAGTCCCGGCCGCTCTCGCTCGCCCCGTAGCCCGCGAAGTGTTTGGCACAGGCCGCGATCGTGCCCGGCAATGCCAGGTCATCGCCCTGGAATCCCCGGACCATGGCCGCGCCGAGCACACTGTTGAGATAGGGGTCCTCGCCGGCACTCTCGGCAATACGGCCCCAGCGCGGGTCGCGGCTGACGTCGATCATCGGCGCAAAGGTCCAATTGACCCCACTGGACGCGGCCTCCAGCGCCGCCATTCTGGCGCCTTTCTCCACCAGCCCGGCATTGAAACTGGCTGCCTGCCCGAGCGGAATAGGCAACACCGTGCGGAACCCGTGGATGACGTCGCGCCCGATCAACAGCGGAATCCCAAGACGGCTTTCCTCGACAGCAATACGTTGCAGCTCGTTGACCGTGCCGACGTCAACTTCATTCAGAATCGAGCCAATGCGGCCAGCCCTCAACGCACCGGCCAGTTCGTCCGTAATCGCACCGCCCGCCCCGTTCACCTGGGACATCTGGCCGACCTTTTCTTCCAGTGTCATGCGTTCAAGAAGTGCGCTGACGCGCTCTTCGAATGGTCCCACCAGGCCGGCGGCTTCACTGGTCATGGTCATCAGGAAGAGTCCTGCAAGTAGAATGATTCCGCCACGCCGAGCCATCATGCCCCGAGAAGCGCGGTGGAGCCCCGGCTAACCAGCTGCGGCTCAAAACGATTGCGGATTTCCAGGCCTTCGACCCCGTAAACATCGCGCAGAACGCAGCGCGCAGCCATCTGTCCCATTTCGGCGATCGGATAATTGATGGTCGACAAAGCCGGATGCATATAGCGAGTGAAAAACACATTGTCGAAGCCGATGACGGACAGGTCACGCGGCAGTGTCATCCCGCTCTCCCGAACAACCACAATGGCGCCGGCAGCCATTACGTCATTGGCGCACACCAGGCCTGTGAACGGCACTCGCCGCTCCAGTAAGCGTCTCATCGCGCGCTGGCCGCTGGCCTCTTGATAGTTGCCTTCCGCCACACATCTCTCATCGAAAGGCTGTCCATGCTCAGCGAGGGCACGTCGGAAACCGGCCATTCGCTGCTGTCCGTCGCTTTTCCAGAGCGGGCCTGCAATATACGCCAACTGCGTGTGGCCCAGCTCGATCAATGACTTTGTCGCCAGGTACTGTCCCTGTTCGTTATCAATGCATATGCAGTTCGCTGCCATTTGCGGAAGATCCCGCCCAATCAGCGCGACCCGCGTGCCGCTCTCGTGCAGGTCGGTCACGAAGTCATTTGAAACCGCGTAAACGTGCAAGATCAGGGCGTCGCACTGCCGCGACACAAGAAAGCCGATGCTGTCCTTTTCCTTTTCTTCGTCGCTGTGCCCGGCAGTGATGATCACGTGCTTGCCATAGGCGCGCAACTCGTCCTCGATGCTGCCCAGCATGCTGCCGAAAAACGGGCCGTGCAGTTCGGGTACCAGCACACCTACGGAGTTGGAACGATTCGAAGCCAGCGACTGGGCGATGGAGTTCGGCCGGTAACCCAGTTCCCTCATGGCAGCCTCCACCTTCTCGCGCGTCGCTGGCGTCACTTTGCCGCTGTTGTTGATGACACGCGACACCGTCGCGAGCGAAACGCCGGCGAGTTCTGAAACTTCGTAGATTGTCGCCATGGGGAAGTGATACCGATGTAACCGCTTACATTCTAACCATGTGGTGGCGATGAATCAAAGCGGAATAGCTCTCACCGTACCTGTATCCAGAATCAATTGACCGAACGGGACGTACATTGCCGCCATGAAATCCTGTTGATCGATGTCGAGCAGTCGGTGGAGGGTGATATGGGTGGGATGCTCACCTCTCAAACTCCGACCTGCCGTACTGCCTGACATATGTCTCATGTCGGGGCAACTGGGCGACGGTGCGCTCAATCCGCTGCCTGATCTGGGACATGAACCGGGTAAGTTCATCGTCGCTCATCACGTCAGCTATCGGGTGGTACTGGGCCGGCATGATCCCTTGTCCGAGCATGACCTGTACCCAGGAATTTTCCTTGAACAGATCGGCACGCGCCCTGAACACACGGCCCGTGTCCCTGAACAGCTCAATCCTGTGCGCCAATGTATCGGGCACATCCAACTCGCGGCAGTAATTCCAGAAAGGACTATCGGCCCGGTTTGTGACCTTGTAGTGCAGGATGATGAAGTCGCGGATATATTCGATCTCGACCCGGCTCTGGTTGTTGTACTCGTCGATATCGGTCTGCTTGATGCCGGTGTGCGGAAACAGCTGCAGCAGGCGGATCATGCCCTGCTGGATCAGGTGAATGCTGGTGGACTCCAGCGGCTCGACGAACCCACTGGCGAGACCCAGCGCCACGACGTTCTTGTTCCAGTGTTTCCGCCGCCGACCGGTCGTGAACTTGAGCACGCGGGGTTTTCCGCGGTGCCCTCCGGTGATGCTCTTGAGCAGGTAGGCCCGAGCCTCGTCGTCGCTCATATATTCACTGCAGTAAACCAGGCCGTTACCCACCCGGTGCTGCAGGGGAATACGCCACTGCCAGCCGGCATGGTGTGCGATGGCACGGGTGTAGGGTATCGCTTCAATGGTCGAATCCGTCTGCAGAGCTACTGCACTGTTGCAGGGCAGCCAGTGAGACCAGTCTTCATAGCCTGTCTTCAGGGTCTGTTCGATCAACAGGCCGCGGAAACCCGTGCAATCGATGAACAGGTCGCCCTCGACCACCTGGCCGGACTCGAGGCTCAAACTTTCCACGAAGCCCGTCTCGGGGTGGGTGCTGACGTCGACGATCTTGCCCTCGACTCGGCGCACGCCGAGTTCTTCGCTGTATTTCCGCAGAAGTCCTGCAAACAGCGTCGCATCGATGTGGAAGGCGTAATTCAGACCCTGCTTGGGCAGATGTGCGAATTTACCCTGCTCGGCAGCGACCAGTTCCAGGCAGTAGTCACCGTACTCCGCCTGCGAACCGCGCTCGCGATCCTTCATCCAGAAGTGCACGAACCCAGCGCTCCAGTGGTCGGTGCCGGTCGTTCCAAACGAGTGGATGTACTTCTCCCCCACGTCCTTCCAATTCTCGAAGGAGATTCCGAGTTTGAAGGTACCCTGCGTGGCCGCCATGAATTCCTGTTCTTTCATCTTGAGCATACGCAGATAGGTCACGAGCGGCGGAATGGTCGCCTCGCCGACCCCCACCGTGCCGATTTCCTCCGATTCGACCAGCGTGATATCGACCACTTTCCCTATCGTCCTGGCCAGCAGGGCGGCCGCCATCCAGCCGGCGGTGCCGCCGCCGGCAACAACTACTTTCTTGATCCTGTTTTTCAAAACAATTCCTCGTGACTGGCGTCTTCAGGTCTATCGATTGATCTTGCGGAGCAATTGTGCCCGAAGCCTCCGCGCGCTCATGGCATCCATTGGGTTCAGCACACCCCGACGGTCTTCCGGAATGTGTCCTATCGACGCTTCTTCGAAATCAAACACATAGAAATCGAAGATGGCTTTCCACGCCTCGCGCTGCCGCTTCGGCAGATCGCGCAGGGCCAGCAAGGCATAGTCCAGGACGCTTGCAGGCGCATCCATCCAGCCCGGCGTTGCGTTCCACCAGTAGTTTATCAGCACATTCAGGACCTCAAGGCCCTCGACATGGTGCCACCACATGCTGGGCACCCAGACAGCATCGCCGGGCTCCAGTTCGGCGACCTGCGCCTGTTCCAGTGCCGCCCGGAAACGCGGGAACGCGTCGAAATCGGGCTTCTCGAAATCGACCATGCTGATGATCTGCCCGGCCGGCGTAAAGTCAATCGGGCCCGGATACAGGTTGACGATCTCGTCTGGCGGAAACAGGATGAAGCGGCGACGGCCGGCGGCGCAGCAGGCGATATTGTCGGGCTGGTCGAAGTGGGCGGCAATGCGCGACCGATTGCCCAGCCAGATGCTGACGAGCGGGTCCAGGACATTCAGCTGAATGTCATTTTCTGACCGGAAGCCCGGCAGAGCCGTGTCAACAGGCGTCGTACCCACGTAGATGCCGGCCGGATCTTCGGCATGCGACTGCGACCGTATGTCGTCGAGAACGGTATCGAGCCGGGACTTGACCGCCTCGAAATTGAAGCCGGACAGATCCTCGTTGTAGAAAACCCGACCCCGCTTACCCGGCTTGCCGTAAACCGCGTTGACGGTCACCCCGGCGTAAAATCGGCGAAGATAGGCTTCGACGGCGGCGGGAGAATCGGCGGCAGCCTGAACGATCGGCCAGTGACTCACCAGACCCCGGATCAGTATTGGCTCGGGCGACCCGAGGACATTTGAAGGCAGCTCGCCGGGCCCACTGGCCCGAACCTCCCTTGTGCCGCGCTCAATGCTCAACATGCTCCGAATCGACGTTTATTTGCTGGTTCTTCTTCTCCAGCAGGGCCGGAAGGTTGGTCATTGAAGCGATGACCATGTAAATGGCTTCCAGGTACCCCTTCTGGTTGAGCCTTTGCAGCTGCTCGCCATCCAGTTCCTTCAGCACATCTTCGTTGATGGTGTAGAAACCCGCCAACCGGTGCTCCGACCCGTCATCCAGTTGCACATCGAGAACGAAAGACTCGATCAGGTTTAGCTCGTCCAGCGTGTCGAGGAAGGGCTTGCTGTGACGCATGCCCTCGAGGACCGCATGCAGGATCGAATTGACGCGCTCCAGATATTCGCTGTTGCCGCCGTGTTCGAGGAACACGGGCTCACCGTGCTCGGTATTGACGCGCGGGTGGTCCATGTCCACCGTGATCACGGGTTCGCGTTGCACCCCGCCGTGCTGTTCTCTCTCCTGGAAGCCGATCAGGAACGGCTGTCGCATTATGTTCAGCGGTATGTAACTGGCGCTCCATCCGTTATCGTCCAGGAACAGGTTCTCGCCCTCCACGACCCCGAACATCGCCACGGCCTGAAATTCGCCGCTGTCGGGGTGCTTGACGAAAAATATCGGGTAGTGGCGCTGCAGGTTACGGAATTCAGCGGGAAAGGTCACCGCATACCAGACGTTGTCGCCGAATTCAGCTGAGCGATCAATGATGACCTTCAGGTCCTGGTGGTCAACGTTGTTCAGTAACTGGAAATTCGCCATGGATTCTCCTCGAATGATCCGGAATTACGGAGGGCCGGATCAGCTTCGTTTCATGCCGTGCGAACCCACATACTCGATGAGTTCGCGATTGGATGGAAGGCCCTTCAAGTACTTTGCCGTCAGCTGCGCCGTCGCTCGTATACACCGTTCAGCGGCCAGGCGGTCGTCCAGGCGCCGCGCGTGGCCGCCTGCCTGAGGCATGAAACCCATGCCGTAAAGCACATATTGATAGCTGGCCGACGGAAAGATCTCCTCGAGTTGATGAAAGTCGCGATGGCTCGGCGGCCGGTAGCGCCACAGCTCCAGCAACTCCTTCAGACGGTCGGGAATGGTATCGGCTCGTCGGTTGTCGATCCAGAACGAGGAGTCCTCCCGCCGGCTCAGCACGTAGTGCAACTTGAGGAAGTCGACGATGCGCCCCCAACGGTACCGGAAACGCTCATTGAACCGGGCAGCCACGACATCCATCAGTTCCCGTGTCGCCGGCAGCTCGTCGGCAAGCATGCGGGCCGACATTTCGATCAGGGCCAGGGCCGAAGCCTCCAGGGGCTCGATGAAACCGGCCGAGATACCGACCGCCACGCAGTTCCGATGCCAGAAAGTCTCGCGATAACCGGGGTTGAGTGGAATCCGCCGTGGCGTGACCATCGCGGCGGCAGCGGGACCTACATAATCGGTCAGCACCTGCTGCGCCCGCTCGTCCGTCGTGTGCGCGCTGGAATACACGTAACCCACGCCCCGCCGCGTTGGCAGTCCAATGTCCCAGATCCAGCCCGCCTCGCGGGCGCTGGAAATGGTATGCGACGCGATCGCCGAAGTGGGCTCCGCGTAAGGCACTTGCGTGGCCAGGGCCGTGTCGCAGAAAAGCACATCCGTCGTGCTGACATAGGGAACGCCGAAGTGCTCACCGAGCAGCAGAGAAGAGAAACCCGTGCAGTCGATAAACAGGTCGCCCTCGATCAGGCCCTGCTCGCGGGTATGCAGGCCGGCGATATCGCCGTTTTCGGCGGTTTCGACCCGCTCCACGTGGGCAGGCACGAAGCGGACGCCCAGCGTATCGGTGCAGAATTTCTGCATGAAAGCGCCGAACTTCCCGGCGTCGAGGTGGTAGGCGTAGTTGGCCACGGCCGCAAATTCAGGCGTCTGGTGCTGCTTGGGCGCCCGTCCGCGTTCGCACAGCTGCGGCTGATAACTGGCGAGGTCGGCGAACGGGCGTTTGCCGTTCAGAGCAGCCCAGGCGGGCACCAGGTTCACGTCGCCGTCACCCTGTGGTGTCGAGAACGGGTGATAGTAGAAATCGTCGGGCGCCCCCGTGACCCAGCCGACAAACTTGGAGGCCTGCTTGAAAGAAGCATCGCATTCCTTCACGAACTCGGTTTCGGACACGCCCATTCTGCGCAATGTTTCGCGCATGGACGGCCAGGTGCCCTCACCCACCCCGATAGTGCGTACTTCCGGCGATTCGACCAGCGTGATCTGGATGTCCTTGGTCGACTTGAGCCGATGCTCCGAAGCCAGGACTCCCGCAGTAAGCCAACCGGCGGACCCGCCACCCAGGATGACAATATTGCTGATCCGCTTTGCCATAATCATCGCAGTGAAAGAAAAAGCCGCTGTTGCCAGCGGCTTTCCCATTCTACCCTTTCAGGCGTGGGTCAGTAAGTCCAGCGCACACCCAGTCCATATCGGGGGCCTGTCTGCGTGACGTAACGAGCCATGTTCGCATTTCGACCAACCGCGCGGGAATACTCGTCGGTGAGGTTGAAACCCTCGGCAAACAGGGTAACCCCGTTTTCGAAGGTATAGCTCACGATAGCGTCCAGCTGCTGGTACTCCTCGGTGTAGGTCGGGTTGGGCTGGCCCTGGCCACCGGGATTCGTGTTCGCGAGGAACTCGTCACGCCAGTTCCAGGCCAGTCGGGCGATCCAGCCATTCTTGTCGTAGAAGCCAACGATGTTGGCGGAGTCGCTCAGCCCCAGGATTGCGAACTGATCTGCCGTCGAGTTGTTGTCGTAGGCGATGTCCGCATCAACCATGGTGTAATTCGCGCTGAGGCCGAAACCGCTGTCGCCGAACAGGTGCTGGAAAGCAAACTCCCAGCCGTCGATTTCGACGTTGTTCTGGGCAATGGGCGTACTGAGGTTGAATACAGCCGGGGGGTCCTGACCCGGGACGCCCTGGATGGTGCCTGCATCGACGTCGACATACTCGGTGTCGCCGTACCGCTCGAAGATACATTCTCTGATCAGTGACAGATCGCCGCCGGTCGCCCCGGCACACTCGTTGAACCATTCGCCCTGGCCCGGGTGCGGGAGATTGAAGGGTGTGGAAGCGCGAGTGGCGATGGCGACGTAGTTATCGACATCCTTGCGGAAATACCCGACCGACGCGTAGCTGCCTTCGCCGTAGTACCATTCGAAGGAGAGATCGTAATTCTTCGACTCCAACGGCTCCAGGCCCGGATCACCCGTAGAACCGTTTCCGGAAGTTATTCGGACCAGCTGATCCAGCGTCTGCCCGCCCTGTATATCATCCCATGCCTGGCGGCCGATGGTTTGGCTGTAGCTGGCCCTGACGATCAGATCGTCCCGGACCGAGACACTCCAGTCGATGCTAGGCAGCCAATTATCGTAATCACCCTCGCCAGTGGTGAATTCCTGCTCACCGGAATAGGTGACGAAGAATTCGTTGTTCGCAACCCAGTCGATCCACAAAGGCACCGGCGTCAGCGAACTGGAGGTCACGTCCGTCTTTTCGTAACGCAGACCGACACGCAGGTTGGAGTTCATGTTGCCCATGTCGAAATTCATCAGCCACTGCACGTAGGCCGCCGTGGTCTCTTCCTTCGCCCGCAGATCGTTGGTGAACGCTTCCGGCGCCCTTGACGCCTGCCCGGTAACCTGCTCACGCAGGGCGGCCATGGTCGCGAAGTCGAACAGAAACATTTCCGGGAAGAAACCCGGATCGCCGGCGCCCGGAATGTTGTCGAAATTACAGGGCAGACAGGCGGCGACAAAAAGGTCGTCGGGTATATCCTCCGGGGACCATGGTGCATCCCAGTCGGCGTACTGATTATCGGCGAAAGCCGTACGGTTGTTGGTCTCGGACAGCATGATGCCAAAATCCAGGGTCTGCCGGTCGTTGATGTCGAAGTAGCCGCTCAAATCCAGCTGCTCGATCTCCATGTCCGACAAGGTATTGCGGAATGCCGCACCGCTGAATTCATGGTCGGCCGGATTCAGGCCGGAAACGGTGGGCGTGCCCAGCACCGGCAGATCGTTTCTGAAGTTGGCAAAGACGTCGATGTCATAGATGGCCGGTATGCCCATCGACGAGTTGACGCCGTACGGTGAATCTTTGCCCGACTTGGATTGCGAGCTATGGTAGTCCAACGCAAAGCCCAGGCCGTCCCGCGCAATCCATTCCGTGTTGAATCCGATCGAGTCGAGTTCGGTCTTCCAGCCCATCTGGAAGGTGCCGGTGCTGAAGTCGCGGGCCGTGGCAAACTCACTGTACTCCAGCGGTGATACCGGTGCATCGGTAAATACACCCCTCCCGGACGCATTATGGATGAACCAGAATGAGACGTCGTTGCCGCGCTGCTGCAATTCTGTCTCGGCGTAGGTGTAGTCCAGAGTGAAGGTAAGGGAATCAACCGGTCGCCACTGCAGGGCCAACTGGCCGTTCAGTCGTTTGCGGTCAACATCATTCATCGAATAGCCGACACTCTGGGGCAGCCAGAAGGGTTCACCTTCCGCGGGCGGATTCTCGCTGTCGGGGGGCAGGCCCTGCCAACCGAGATCCAGGCGATCGCTCGGGAACCAGTCGTTAAATACGCCGGCCTGGTTGTAACCAAATTCACGTTCCTGGTAGATCGCCGATACGGTCACGCCGAAGGTGCCATCGGCGAACACGTCTGAGTAGATGCCGGAGACTTCCGGGGTCCAGGCGCTCTCTTGGTCGGACTTGTCGTGCACGGCCTTGGCGCCGAAACTCATCTGCCGATCGCCGATCTCCAGAGGACGCGCCGTGATGACGTTGATCGTCGCACCCAAACCACCCGTCGGGATGTTTGCCATGCTGGTCTTGTAGACCTCGACGGCCCTGACGGACTCGGAAGCGAGATTGGAGAAATCGAAAGAGCGCCCAGTAGTGACTGCCGTTGGAAACAGGCTCGAAGCGGGCATCGAGCGGCCGTTCAGCAGCACCAGGTTGAAGTCGGCGCCGATGCCGCGGACGGTCACCCGCTGGCCTTCGCCTTCAGCACCCACCTGCGCCCCCGCGCCGGACCGGTCGATGGAAACACCCGTGATACGCTGCAGCGATTCAGCGAGGTTGGTGTCCGGGAACTTGCCGATATCTTCTGCGACGATGGCATCTACCACGCCGTCGGAATCCCGCTTGATCGATGCGGATTCCAGGAAGCTCTGGCGAACGCCGACGATGACGACCTCTTCCAGGACGCCTTCATCATCCGTGGACTGTGCCATTGCCGGGCTTATCGAGGTAGCCCCCAAGGCGAGTGCGATCCCACCGGCCAGTGGGTTCATTCTGAAGGATTGTTTAGCCAAAGTTCTGTGCTCCCTAATGAGTCTCAAGTTTCCAGAATCTGTTTTCTATCGCGCTTCGTAAGCGACTGATTTCTCGTTCCGTTTGCTCCGCCCCTGACGTGCTTTCTAAAATGTAAGCGGTTACATTTTAAATTATCTTAAACAGGAAGACACAGTCAACTCTTTTTTTCTTGAGGCTGAACTGGATTGTCGGGCTACCGAGAAAGCGCTTACAATCAAGGTGTGTTCCAGATCTCGTCGTTCCTGCCGCTGAGCATCGCTACATTCGCCATCTGGTGTGCAGTAGCGCCGGGTTTGGCCCGAGCCAAAAGCCGCTCGGACGCGACCCCGGCGGTACTGCGTATCAGCAGCCAGGAATACCGCGAGAAAGTACACGCCTCGTGGCTCGGCCAGATCGTGGGCAATATATATGGGCTAAGCTACGAGTTCCTATTCATCGATCAGCCTGGCCCGGATGACTTTCCTTACGGATTCGGTAACTCGCTGTCTCGCGTCCGGGAAGTGAATGGCGCATTCTCCGATGACGACACCGACATCGAATACATGTACCTGCTGCAGATGGAGCGGCATGGCATCGAGCCGACCTACGAGCAACTGGCGAATGCCTGGAAGTACCACGTTCGCGATCGCGTTTGGGTGGCCAACCGCTCGGCTTTGACCCTGATGCATGCGGGCTACAGCCCGCCGGCCACCGGCAGCAAGGACTTCAATCCAAACTGGTTTCAGATCGACCCGCAGTTGGTGAATGAGATCTGGGCAGTGACCGCGCCGGGCATGCTCGACTACGCGACAGGGAAGTCGGCCTGGGCTGCGCACATCACCAACGACGATTTCGGTATCGAACCCACCCTGCATTACGCGGCAATGTACGCCGCCGCGTTTTTCGAAAGCGACATCGAACGGCTGATCGATATCGGCATTGCGGCCTTGCCACCGGGCAGCCGCTTCGCCGGCACGGTCGAGCACATGAAGCGTCTTTTCCGGCAGCATCCCGGCGACTGGCGCAAGGCGCGCGAGGCCATGGCGGACAGCTACTACGGCGAGTTCGACTACAACCGGCACGCCTGGCCGGCGGTCGACGCCAACCTGAACGGCGCCTGCGGGATACTCGCCCTGCTTTACGGCGGCGGCGACTTCCAGCGTACGCTGGACATTGCCAGCGGGCTGGGATTCGATGCCGACAACCAGGCCGCCACGATGAGCGGTCTGCTGGGCATCATTCACGGTACCGACGGCATACCAGAAGAGCTGCTCTTCCCGCTTGGCAGGGATCGCTGGCAACAACCGTTCAATGACCGCTACATCAATGTCAGCCGCCACGATCTACCGGACGCCTCGCTGCAGGATATCGCATCACGTATCGCGCAGCAGGGCGAAAAGATCATCCTGGCCCATGGCGGGCGAATCGTCCGCGAAGGGGGCGCTGAATACTACGAGATCAATCCTGGCGCACAGTTCGACGCGCCGTTCGAGTTGGTAACAGCACCGATCCTGCTGGCCGAGTTGGGCCGGGAGTTTGGTTTCCGTATCTATTATGGCGTGGGGGCGGAGGTCGACAGTTATGCCATTGAAGCCGGTTCCCTGCCGCCGGGCATCATGCTGGATGGGGGTCACTTGCGCGGCGAGCCTGCACAGCCCGGCCTGTTTGAATTCAGGATCGAAGCACGTTCGGGCAAGGAAGTCCGACAAACGGACTACGCCATCCGCGTGCATGGCCAGAACCTGGCGCGGTCTGCCGTTCAGGTCCTTCGCAACGATTCGCCCACCGACGATGACATCGAGTGGATTCGGGACGGCAGCGCGCGAGGCGAAACCTATTACAGCCGTGCCGGGGACGGCGAGCCCCGGGTCAATTGGTACGGCTACGCCTGGGAAAGCGCGCAAAGCGTGGCTACCGTGATCTACAACCCGGGCCTGCCGGAAGAATGGGGCGGCTGGTTCACCTCGCTAAAGGTCGAGTACCGTGACGCGCACGGCGCCTGGCGTGGAGTCGAAGGCCTGTCGATATCCCCCGCGATGAATTTCGAGAATTCGCAATGGCTGAAGGGCGCCTACATCGACCACTCGCTTACTTTCGAGCCCGTGACGACGACCGCGATCCGCATCGTCGGTGACGCCGGCGGCATCGAGCAGGACGAACGAAACGGCGGTGAGCGCCGCTTCTACACGGCCGTCAGCGAGTTGTCCGTTTATTCCGATTAGATCGAAAGTGGCTTTTCAACAACCGACAGCTCATTCTGCCGGGCGGTTCGCCTTGACGTATTGCATGATGCCGAGGAAGGTGTCGACCCAGTAAACACCGGGGTTTTCCGCGAGATGCCGCAGCAATTCGCCGTGCGCCTGCTCCGATACGGCGAGGTGGTCACCGCCGACACCGTGAAAAGTCAGGTTGGCCATGGTTCCCCGCTCCGCTGCCTCGCGGACGATGGCGATCAGTTCCTCCCCCGAGACTTCCACGGGCACCGCTACGCTGACGAAGTAGGGGTCGAGCGCCGCCATGTCCTCCGGCACTGCGCCGGAAAAACCGGCCTTGATGGCGACAAACTCGGTCTTCAAGGCATCGAGGTACTGGCCGTCGGCCGTGTACAGGTCGCCGCAGGGCGTTGTAAACGTTCGCTCGTCCCGCCCGTCAATGGCGTGCAGCATCGTATTGGCCAGGATGACGTGCTGCCTCAGTTCCTCGACGGTCATCCGGTCCAGGTCGTTCCACGGCTCCACCCATTCCCGGTCGGGCCGCGATTTCGAGCAGGCGTGGAACAGCGTGTGATTGCCCAGTTCGTGCCCCCGGCCGGCGGCGGCCCGCCATTCCCCGAGGCGTGAGCGGACGGCCGGACTGGCCAGCGTCAGGTAGAAACTGCCGCGGAAGCCGTGCCGGTCGAGTGCAGGGATCGCGTGATCCAGCTGCGAGTCCAGCCCGTCATCGTAGGCCAGGCTGACCGCGGCCCTGGCGCCGTCCGGCCAGGGAAACGCGGTGGCTTTCTGGGCCCATGTGACTGGCGGAACCAGCAGGAGGAAACAACCCAGTAATGCGCGGGAAACCGGTCTCTGCATGGGGATCACCTGCCTCTCATGATCGGGCCAGCCGGCTGCGGCGCGCCAGCCTGTAACCGTGACGGTACATGTCCTGGAATATCAGCAGGAACAGCACCACCCCCAGCAGGGCGGCGGCGAGGCTCAGCCAGCTCAGCGAATCGCGTTCATGGTGCAGGGTCCACGCGAACTGAAGGACACAAAGGATCGCAACGATAAGTAACGTCGGGCGCCGCCCGATCCGGCTCACCATCATCGCGCCAAAGGGTGCGCCCACGGCCACCACCGGCGCCGCAGCCAGCCAATTCTCGAGAGTGCCCGGCTGGAAGTCACCGAAAACAGCCTTGGCCGCGACACCAACCAACGAGGTAAACGCCATCAGCACCACCGATGTGGGAATGGCGATCCTGAGGTCGGCATGACACCATAAAACCAACACCATATAGATCATCATGTCGATGCCCACGCCGGTGATGCTGGCGATGGACAGCGATCCCAGCAGCCCGACGGCGAATCCGACCCGGTGGTCAAAGGACACGTCATGGGGCGTCATGCCCTCGTAGGACGTGATCTCGTTTATACGGCGCAGATGCAAGACGCCAAAACTGCACCACATGGTGGCGAACAACAGCTTGATGAACAGATCAGAGGCCAGCGGCGCGACAAACAAAATGCCCACTGGCGTGCCGACCAGCGCACCCACGCAGGCGGCCCGCAGCATGGGCCACTCCAGTTCCTGGCGCTTGCAGAGAATATAGATGCTCGCGCTGGTCATACCCACTGACTGGATGGCGAAGCTGAAATCACGACCCAGCGATGCCGGCAGATCCATCAGCAACACCAGCACCGGGAAGCCCACGGTTCCGCCCCCCATGGGCGTCGAACCCGCGACGTAAGAGCCCGCCGCCATCGCAACGGCCATGGGCCAGTGTCGAATCGCCGTTTCTACGTAACCGCCGCCAATGACCAGAAATAGCCAGGCCATATAGAATGTGGCAAGCCACAGATAGAATGGAAACAGCCGATGTGGCTTGTGCAATCCGCTCAACTGTAACGCTGCTGCAGGTAACCGAATACGGCCCGCAAGCCCAGCGCTTCCCCCCCCATCGGCCGGCCCGGCCGGTTGGCCTCGTTCCAGGCAAAGGTGTCGATGTGCACCCAGGGAATGTCCTGTTCCACGAAAGACTCCAGGAACAGCGCGGCGGTGATGCAACCGGCGAATGAACTCTTGCTGCTGTTGTTGAGATCGGCCAGGGGGCTCTCGATCTGCTTGCGGTAGGGCTGATACAAAGGCATGGTCCACAGCGGATCTTCGGCCTCATCGCCGGCCTGCTGAATCCCTTGTGCGACTTCGGGGCGGTTACTGAACAACGGCGGCAGGTCGGCGCCGAGCGCGACCCGCGCGGCTCCGGTCAGCGTGGCGAAGTCGATCACCAGGTCCGGCGTCTGTTCGCAGCCGTAAGCCAGAGCATCCGCCAGCACCACCCGGCCCTCGGCGTCGGTGTTGCCAATTTCCACCGACAGGCCCTTGCGGGTAGATATCACGTCGCCGGGCCGGTAGGCGTTGCCGGACACCGAGTTTTCGACAGCCGGGATCAGTAGCTGCAGGCGCACCGGCAAGCGGTACTCCATGACCAGCCGCGCCAGTGCCAGGGCGTGCGCGGCCCCACCCATGTCCTTCTTCATCAGGGCCATGCCTGCTGCCGACTTGAGGTCCAGCCCGCCCGTGTCGAAACAGACGCCCTTGCCCACCAGGCACAGCCCCGGCGCATCCTCTTCACCCCAGTTCAGCTCGAGAAGCCGCGGCGGGCGACTCGAAGCCCGGCCAACCGCGTGGATCGCCGGAAAATTGCGGGTCAGCAATTCGTCGCCGGCAACCGTTGACGCCGCGGCATCGAAAATATCCGCCTGCGACAGGACGGCGTTGGCGAGTTCACCAGGGCCCATGTGCTCGGTCGGTGTATTGACGAGATCCCGCACCAGGCACTGGGCCTCGCACAGGGCGCGCACGTCCTGCTCGATATCCTCCTCCAGCACCAGCGCCGGACGGGGCTTACCGCTCACTTTGTAACGCTCGAAGCGGTAGGACGCCAAACCCCAGCCCAGGCTGGCCTGGAGGCGCCGTTCGCGGGACCAATCGCAGTCCAGGCGGTAAAGGCCCTCGGGCAGCAGGGCAGGCAACGCCGCCAGTTGGTATAACCACCCTTGTTTTTCCATCCCGGACAGCCAGCATTGGGGGCCGCCGTCGTCACCGGGCACGGCGCAACTCTGGCCCGGAGCGGCCTTGAATCCCGAGGCCTCGACCCATTTCCAGGCTGTTGCGGACGCGGATTCTTTCCAGTCCTTCAGGGCCTGCTCATCAAGCGGCTGTAATGGGATAGAAGATTGGACGTCTTGCAGTTCTGCAGCTGACAAATAACTCACGGATATTCCACCTGGCTGTCTGTAGGCTTCGGAAGATAGTCTAACTTGGGCCCGGTGACCAGTTCCTAGTCAATCCGCGCGACATAGTCTCTACCGTCACGGCGAACCTGCAGGTAAAGGGTTCCGTTCACCCCCCGGAGCGCCTCCTGGAATTCCGCGAGGTCGCGGATCGGCACGCGGTTGGAGCCCGTGATGATGTCGCCCTCGCGCAATCCCTGCCGCGCCAGGCGGCTGCGTGGATTGAGGCCGGAAATGAGCACGCCGCCGACACCCTCGGAGCGTTGCTTGAACGGCAACTCCTCGAACGTCGCGCCTTCCAGCCGTGCATCCAGGCTGCCCCCATCCATGACCTTCAGCTCCTCGACGCGGACCTGGGTGCGCCGTTTTTCCTGATCGCGAACGTATTCCAGTTCCAGCGGTTCGCCCACCGGAAACTGCCCCTCCAGATTGTGAAACTCCTGGGCGTTCAGCACCGGGTTGCCGGCGATTGAAGTGACCACGTCGCCAGCCCGC
>Ga0316191_10001541_pt1 | contig 16349 bp, 19 predicted proteins | sample Eddworburr2cm_MG_FD_204928 | JGI IMG/M metagenome (GOLD analysis project Ga0316191, IMG submission 204928) | Coastal sediment microbial communities from Maine, United States - Eddy worm burrow 2 cm | ecosystem: Environmental > Aquatic > Marine > Coastal > Sediment | place: USA: Maine...
AGCAACCGCAGCGAGATTGATGGAAGCATCTTCGCGGATCGCGGTATGCGGGCAGCCCCCTGTCTCGACCCCGATGACACGGTCCTGCGGTAAAATCTGCATCCGCATCAGCGCCTCGGCGTCCTCTTGGGTATAGATATCGTTCGTAATCACGCCAATGGAATGGTGCGGGCTGAGGGCTTTGGCCAGTTCCGCCGTCAGTGTGGTTTTACCTGCGCCGACCGGACCACCGATACCGATGCGCAAAGGTCCGTTCAAACTAGGGTGGCTTGGTTTGTTCATGTGCGGAATACTTTCGAGTATTGGGTTTCGTGGCGCATTGCGGCTATGTCCAAGGCAAAGCAGTTCGAGCTGATATCCTCAAGTCCCAGATGTATCGAAGCCCGTGCCGTTTCTCGGATCATTGGTGCCATCGCCGCCAGCACGGCTTGCCCTTCGGTTTGCCCCAGCGGTATCAAACGCACCGCTGCGGAAACCAGATTTGCCGTGAAGGCGTGTACGTAGATTTCCGCCGTCATATCCAGTGGCAGACCTTCGAGCCGCGCCGCACGCCCGACAGCGACCGGATAGCATAGCGGACCGATATCCGTTGCCCAGATTTCGTCGACGGTGCGTGCGAAAGCAACGCCCTGGTCCAGCGTTTCTGTCAGTCTTTCACGAGACGCTGCAAAGGCGCGCGCCGTGGCATCAATTTGCGTTAGGGTATCGACGCCCGCGTCGAAAGCCGCCGCAAGAAGGATTACATCGTTGCGCGCACTGCCGTGCATGACAATATCCTGCACCCAATTCTGCAGTGTTTCAGCATCCGCGATTGCGCCCGTGTCGATCGCGTTCTCTAGCCCGTGCGAATATGCAAAGGCTCCGATTGGAAAACCGGGCGAAAACCACTGTGTCAGTGTAAGGTACGCGCTAGTGCTCGTTGTGGTGTTCATGAGCGTGCTCCGCGCCGGGGCCGTGGGCGTGGCTGTGATCGTGGCCATGTGTTCGACCATGCCCGTATGCGCCGCCTTCGGGGGTAAAGGGTTCGTGGACTTCGGTGACCTGCGCCCCGATGCGCGCCAGCATATCGGCCATAACGTGATCGTGCTGTATCAAAAGGCGGGCCGTTTCGATCTGGCATGGCGTATGTCGGTTGCCGATGTGCCACGCGATCCGCGACAGATCGGTACCAGTTATCTCCAACAAGGGTTCAGGTGCTGCAACAATCTCGACCAACAGACCGGTCGTTGTGCGCAGTGCGTCACCGTGATCTAGCGACGTTGTGCGTGGCAGGTCGACTAAAATCTGAGCCCCTGCATGTGTGGTCAGAACCTTGCGGCGCATGAACCGTGCATCATAATCAAGCGAGACCTGATCGTCGGCAGTATCTGATTGAGTAATTATTTCTTGAGCTGTCTGCATGGTGCCTCTCAATATAAAAAGTAGCGTTGCGCCATCGGCAAAACATCGGCCGGTTGGCAGGTTAGCAGCTCCCCATCTGCGCGAACTTCATATGTCTCTGGATTGACTTCTATTTTTGGTAATGCGTCGTTCAGGATCAGATCTTTTTTCCCGATGTTGCGTGTGCCTTTTACGGCTTTGACCTGTTTGCGTAATCCCAGTGTGTCGCCAATGCCCGCCGCTTCGGCTGCAGCACTTACGAAGGTTACGGCCGAGTGCTCGACCGCCCGTCCGAAAGCGCCAAACATGGGGCGCGAATAAACTGGCTGTGGCGTCGGGATCGACGCGTTTGTGTCTCCCATTTGGGCACAGACGATTGTGCCGTTCATCAGAACCATCTCGGGCTTCACGCCAAAAAAAGCAGGGTTCCACAGAACAAGATCTGCGCGTTTACCTTCTTCGATGCTACCAATCTCGTGGCTGATGCCATGGGCAATCGCTGGGTTGATCGTGTATTTCGCGATATAGCGGCGGACGCGCATATTGTCGTTGTCGCCTGTTTCGCTGTCCAGCGCACCGCGCTGTTTTTTCATCTTGTCGGCAGTCTGCCACGTGCGGATGATAACCTCGCCCACCCGTCCCATCGCCTGACTGTCTGAGGCAATGATCGAAAAAGCCCCCATGTCATGCAGAATGTCTTCAGCGGCGATTGTCTCACGACGGATGCGGCTTTCGGCAAAGGCCACGTCCTCGGGAATTGATTTGTCGAGATGGTGGCAGACCATCAACATATCCAGATGCTCTTCCAGCGTGTTCACCGTGAAGGGGCGCGTTGGATTGGTCGAGGATGGGATGACATTTGCGTCGCCGCAGATTTTGATAATGTCAGGTGCGTGCCCGCCCCCTGCACCTTCGGTATGAAAGGCGTGAATGGTACGGCCTTTGATGGCGTCCACCGTGTTTTCCACAAAACCGGATTCGTTGAGTGTATCCGTGTGGATCATGACCTGCACATCCATGTCGTCTGCCACCGACAGACAACAGTCTATCGCGCCGGGTGTTGTGCCCCAGTCTTCGTGCAGCTTCATCGCGCAAGCGCCGCCTTCGATCATTTCGACCAAGGCGGCAGGTTGTGACGCGTTGCCTTTGCCAGAAATGCCAAAGTTCATCGGGAAAGCATCAAGCGACTGAAGCATACGTCCGATGTGCCACGCACCCGGCGTACAGGTGGTGGCAAGGGTACCATGCGCAGGACCTGTGCCACCGCCAAGCATGGTGGTTATGCCTGAATGCAAAGCGTCATCGATCTGCTGTGGCGCGATGAAATGGATGTGACTGTCAAATCCGCCTGCTGTCAGAATTTTGCCCTCGCCGGCAATCGCCTCGGTCGAAGGGCCGACGATAATGTCAACACCGGGTTGGGTGTCGGGATTGCCTGCCTTGCCGATTTTCATGATGCGCCCGTCGCGCAGGCCGACGTCTGCTTTATAAATGCCGGTGTGGTCGACGATCAGGGCATTGGTGATGACGGTATCTGCCGCACCTTCTGCACGTGTCACCTGTGACTGGCCCATGCCGTCACGGATCACTTTGCCGCCGCCGAACTTGACCTCTTCGCCATAGATGGTGTGGTCACGCTCGACCTCGATGAAAAGTTCGGTATCCGCCAAGCGGACCTTGTCGCCTGTGGTCGGGCCGAACATTGCAGCATAGCTCGTGCGGGAAATTGATGTGGACATGGGTTCAGCTCCGTTTCAGACCGCGCCGTGTCAACCGGCGGGTGTTGGCGCGTGTTTGCTGGCGGTAGGGTTTAATGGCAGCGGCGAACACTTCGTCAGGGGTGCCGCCGCGTAATGCCGCAGCTACTGCGTTGCCGTTGGATTTGGTCATCGCTTTGACTTTTTCGGACACCATCCGTGTTTTTTCGCTGGGAGGGACGGACCAGACGCCTGCCATGCCCAGCACCCGCATCGAAACAATGGCCTGTGCTTCGGCGGCCATGAAGGCGATTTGCAGCGTGTTCGCCCACGCTGTCACGGGATTAAAAGGCTGCATCAGTCCAACTCCCCCATGACCTGCTGGTTGAACCCGAAAATGCGCCGTGCGCCTGATACGGGTATCAGGTTCACTTCACGCCTTTGTCCGGGCTCAAACCGGACTGCGGTGCCTGCGGCGATGTCCAGACGCATGCCGCGGGCCGCTGCACGATCGAATTCCAGTGCCGCGTTTGTCTCGCCGAAATGGTAGTGACTGCCCACCTGAACAGGGCGGTCGCCGGTGTTCGCAACCATCAGCGTAATGGCATCGCGGTCCGTATTCAGCGCGATATCTCCGTCGGCAGTTATTATCTCTCCCGGTATCATCTGGGCTCTCCTACCTGATTGGATTGTGAACGGTGACAAGCTTGGTGCCATCGGGAAACGTGGCCTCGACCTGCACGTCGTGTATCATTTCCGGCACGCCTTCCATGCACTGCGCGCGGGTAATGACCTGTGCGCCTGCCTCCATCATATCGGCCACCGACCGACCATCACGCGCACCTTCGACAACGGCATCGGTGATAAGTGCTATGGCTTCTGGATGGTTCAGTTTTACGCCACGCTCCAGTCGTTTGCGGGCAACTTCTGCTGCCATCGCCACGAGGAGTTTGTCTTTTTCACGAGGGGTGAGCTGCATCGGATTATAACCTCCAGCTTTGGGGAAGGGTGTTTTCAGTCAGTAAATCGAGGATCGGTAGCATTGCGCGGCGCAGCTCAAAGCCGTCTTCAGCCAACAGGCGCATCGCCATTACATCATCTTGCAACATGCTTGCGCCGCCCGTCGCTCCCAAATGACTGCGCACTGCATCAAGCTTGGCCTGCGCGTTGGGGTCGACAAAGACAAGACTTGCCAGTGCGCGTGCGCCATCTGCCACGGCAGGGCGGTCCAGCTGCGTGGCGACCGCGCCCGATAGCGTGATCCCATCGCGATAAATCGGCCGCCCGTCGCGCTGGATGTTTATCCGGTCGTGGAAATGCAGCTGTGATGTGTCTTCTCCCATCGCGCGGCGTCCGAACAGAATAGGTTCCACCATCAAAAACCGCGCGGTTGGCGCCAGACTAACTGTCAGTTGGCGGCGCACGTTGGCGTCATCATACAGGATGGTCTCTTGCGGTAGCCAAAACAGCGTACTGTCTCTGTCAGCCTCAAGCACAGTTTCGATCTGGCCTGTTTGCCCGTGTTGCGCCCGATATGCACGCTCTGCTGCTTGCGTCGTTAGCATAAGAGTGGATCCCGCCCCTGCTTTCGCCTCAACGCGGAAATCATCGCCACCTGTCACGCCGCCGGATGTGTTTATCACAATCGCTTCAACAAGCTTGGGGCGGGTGGGAAATAAAACTCGCAAAGCGCCCGACTGCCGAAGACCGTCAATGGCAGAGCGTTCATCGCGGCGTTTGCTGCTGATAAAAGCACGGCCGATCGCACGGGGTTGGTCTAGCGGTGTCGCGGCACGCATCAGCAAGGCAGGCAGCTCTCGGATCGTTCAATTTCAGACCAACACTCACACACAATATGCGCGCTTTACCAGACCGAAGATGTCGCACCGCAGCATTGTTAAGCTGGTGCCTGTTTTTTGTGCAGAAAACTGCGTGCACTACTTAGGCAAAGCGGTTTTGGGGCCCTGATCCAGCCGCCAGATATGTGGTGCAGCGCCTTTCGGAAAATGGCGTGTTACAAGAGGGTCATGCCCGGGAATGATCAGGTCAAACCGTGAGGCGAGCGCCTCTAGCCGGTCGAACCCGTCCAGCATGTTTTGCAAGTCGACAACGATGGGAAATGGTTTGCGCAGCGTCAGATTTTCGTAGAAATGTGCCGCATCCGATGCCAGTACCAACCAGCCGGCCTTGGTTCGTACGCGCACGGCTTGGAGTCCGCGACTGTGCCCCCCGATGCAATGTACTGTGACGCCGTCAGTGACTTGGCCATCTCCGTCATAAAATGAAAGTCTGCCCGCGTGCAGCCGCTTTACGGCGGTGCAGATGTGTTCTGCCGTAAAGGGCATGCGCAAGGTGTCGTGACACATGCAAGGGCCCGTCGCAAAGGCCATTTCTGCCGCTTGCAGATGAAGTTGTGCATTTGCAAAGAGATGCAAGCCGCCTGCGTGGTCGTAGTGCAGATGCGTGACGATGACGTGGGTAATTGCGTCTGCCGTCAGCCCCAATGGCCTGAGCGCTTCGGTCGGGTCCATCCGGATCGGCCGCCCTCGGGCTTTTGCCTCGGCATCATCATAGCCGGTATCGACGAGGATAACCTCGGAACCACGGCGCAGCACCCACATGAAATAATCCATAGGATGCGGCGCGTCATGGTTGTCATCAAAGATGAAGCTGTCTGCGCGTGTGCGCGCGGTGCGATCTGCGTATTTTACCGCATGGACTTCCCACACGCTCATTGGGACACCTGACTGAACGTGCGCACATCTTTGCGCGCGATCATATCCGCCGTGGCCGTATCAAACGCGGTAAAATGCGCAGTCTTCAGGTGCGTGTCAAATGCAGCCGGATCAGCGTACAGCTCATATAAAAACACTTCATCCGGTCTGTTGGGGTCTGTAGCTATGTCAAACTGATGACACCCTGCTTCAGATCCAAGGGAGGTTCTCGCATTCTGGTGCATCAAGGCAAGAAAAGCATCCTCGACCCCGGGTTTCAACGAAAGTGTCACGACAACTGCAAACACGGTTTGCTCCTTTGAGAAACATCCTTGCAGATCGTGCCACGCATGCCAATCCTTAGCCTGTGGCACTGCGCAAATCCTGATTGTATCCACAACGGTTGGATGCGACCATGCGTGGGTGTGCGCGGGAATTTCATGCCGTCGGGTACATGCTTGGGAGGGCAAATCATGGCAACACGCTTTCAGATCGCCGTGTTCGACGGGGACGGTATCGGTCCCGAAATAATGCAGCCCACGTTGGATATTCTGGCCAAGCTTGCAGCGGGCGGTGGGTACGCTTTTGAGTTCATACCTTGTGCGGCAGGGGCCGCACATTACGCAAAAACCGGCGTTTCGCTGCCCGAAACCTCGATGGAGGTAGCGCGCACTGCTGATGCTATCCTTTTGTCGGCTATGGGCTTGCCCGATGTGCGCTATCCCGACGGCACAGAAATCTCGCCGCAAATCGATTTGCGCAAAGCTCTTGGTCTTTTTGCGGGCGTGCGACCGGTTCGTATTTTTCCGGGCTTGAATACGCCGCTGAAGCTACCCGAGGGGCGCAGCGTTGATTTCGTTCTAATCCGCGAAAGCACGGAAGGACTTTTCCATACGCAAGGGTGTGGCGAGGTTACCGAAACTGAAGCGCGCGAAACGCTTTTGATCACCAAAGAGGTTTCCCAAAAGTTGTTTTCATTCGCGTTCGATCTGGCGCAGGGGCGGCAGGCGGCGGGGCGTGGATATGGGCGTGTTACATGTGTAGACAAGGCGAACGTGTTTCGCGCCTTTGCATTTTTCCGCGCGCTGTTTGATGAAGAGGCCGCCAAGCACCCGCAGATGAAAGCGGATCATGCTTATGTGGATGCGACAGCCCTGTGGTTTGTCACCAAACCATGGGAATTCGATGTGCTGGTTACGGAAAATATGTTTGGCGATATTCTGTCTGACCTCGGTGCGGGACTGATGGGAGGGCTTGGGGTAGCACCTTCGGCAGATATCGGGACACAGCATGCCGTCTTTCAACCGTGCCACGGGTCGGCACCCGATATCGCAGGGCAGGGGGTGGCAAATCCGATGGCCATGATCTTGTCTGCCGCAATGATGCTGGACTGGTTGGGTCAAAAGCAGGCAGTTCCCCAGCTTTGCGAGGATGCTGCCAAACTGCAAAATGCGGTTGAGACGGTCATCGCCAATGGGGAAGCGCGCACAGCAGACATGGGGGGGCAGGCGTCGACACGCGATGCAGCACTTGCCGTACTGACCCGATTGCAGGTTTCATGACACCGCGTTTCAGAGTGGCGTGCGTGGGCGCCGGCTATTTCAGCCGATTTCACCTTGAGGCTTGGCGCCGTATCGAAGCGGTGGAACTGGTGGGTGTCGCTGACGTCGTGTTCGAAGCCGCCGAAAGCACCGGTTTGCCGGCTTTTAGCGATCTTGCCGAAATGATCCACGATCTGAAACCGGATGTCGTCGACATTATCGTACCGCCTGAGGGGCAGGCAGATGCTGTCAGATCGGCACTTGATCTGGGGGTTAAAACAGTAATCTGCCAAAAACCCTTTTGTATGTCGCTTACAGAGGCTGAACAGATCGTCGAGGCGGCGGAAGCGGCAGGGGCCACCTTGATCGTGCATGAAAATTTTCGGTTCATGCCTTGGTACCGCTTTATCAAAAAGGCGCTGGAAGAGGGGCTGATCGGAACACCCCTGCAGGCCACCTTCCGACTGCGCCCGGGTGACGGGCAAGGACCCCAAGCCTACTTGGATCGCCAGCCCTATTTCCAATCCATGGACCGATTTCTGATCCAGGAAACGGCAGTGCACTGGGTGGACGTTTTCCGCTTTTTGTTGGGGCCGCCCGTTTCTGTTTACGCTGATTTGCGGCGGATCAATCCTGTGATCGCAGGGGAGGATGCCGGCATCGTCTTGTTCGAACATGAAAACGGGATGCGGGCGGTTTTTGATGGCAACCGTTTGCTGGATCACGCGACTGATAATTTGCGTCGTACCATGGGTGAGGCATTGTTTGAAGGAACCGACGGAACACTGGAGCTTTTTGGTGACGGGCGCGTCACGCACCGTGGCTTTGGCGCCGATTACAGCAAGACGCTGTCGCCTGCGGACACATGGGATGGATTTGGCGGCGATTGCGTTTGCGCTTTGCAATCCCACGTCATTGAAGCGCTTGCCGCTGATACGACGCCTGAAAACCTTGCCCGCGATTACTGCTCCGTTTTGCGTACACGAGACGCGATTTACCGATCTGCCGAAACGGGATCCAAGATCATGCTTGCAGACTCTGGTGAATAGCTTTCGGGTGGCCTACACTTTCGCCACAACAAGCCTCAGATGTGTCGCTTGAAATCTAAACTCTTAGGGGAGATTGGCAGTATGAGCCGTGCTTGTACGACCGCAGTGATCGGTCTTGGTTCCATGGGGTATGGCATTGCCATTTCGGCGCTCAACGGTGGCCATAAGACCTTTGGATTTGATGTGAACCCTGCGCAAGCAGCGAAGTTTGTATCAGAAGGCGGGGCGCAGGGCGCTTTGACGGACATCGCGGGCACGCTGGATGTCGTGGCCGTTGTTGTGCTGAATGCCGCGCAGACCGAAGCCGTTCTTTTCGGGCCAGATGGTGTCGTGCAATACCTGTCAGAGGGCGCCGTGGTCATTGCTTGTGCAACAGTGCCGCCCGAGTTCGCGCGCGATATGGCAAAACGCTGTGCATCCAAGGGGGTGCATTATCTGGATGCGCCGATATCGGGCGGGTCGGTCAAGGCCGCACAGGGTCAGCTATCGGTCATGGCGTCGGGAACGCCCGCTGCCTTCAATGCGGCACGCCCCGTACTCGACAGTATTGCCGAAACAGTGTTCGAGCTTGGCGACGACGCGGGGGCTGGCTCGGCCATGAAGGCAGTGAACCAGTTGCTGGCCGGGGTCCATATTGCCACCATGGCCGAAGCGTTGACGTTTGGGATGACACAGGGTGTCAAGCCGGACAAATTCGTCGAGGTCATCAGTAAATGCGCTGGCACAAGCTGGATGCTGGAAAACCGCGCGCCGCATATCGTGGCAGGAGATTACACGCCGCACAGCTCGGTCAACATCTGGCCGAAAGATCTGGGCATTGTTCTGGATATCGCTAAATCTGCGCAGTTTTCAGCGCCAATCACCGCCGCCGCTTTGCAACAGTTTATTGCCGCTGCTGGTCAGGGTCTGGGGCAGGAAGACGATGCCGCTGTCGCAAAAGTATATGCGCGGAATGCCGGTCTGAAACTGCCGGGCGACGCATGATGATTTGACTGAGGATAGTGATATGACGACCTTTTTTGGTGCCATTGCCGATGATTTTACTGGTGCCACCGATCTGGCAGGGTTACTAGCCCGCTCTGGTGTTTCAGTGTCTTTGCGTATTGGTGTGCCCGACATGCCACCGAAAGATACGGCTGCTTTTGAGGTGATCGCGCTGAAATGCCGGACAGCACCGGTTGCGGAGGCGGTCAGTGAATGTCGTGCGGCGCTCGCGTGGCTGCAAGCGGCTGGTGCGAAACGCTTTTTCTGGAAGTACTGCTCGACTTTTGACAGCACGGCCGAGGGGAATATCGGACCTGTCGCCGAAGCATTGATGGCCGATCTGGGCGCAACGCAAGCCATTTACTGCCCTGCCTTTCCAGAGAACGGCAGATCGATTTTCATGGGTAACTTATTTGTGGGCCAGCAGCCATTGGCGGAAAGCCCGATGAAGGATCACCCGCTGACGCCCATGCGTGACAGTAATTTAATGCGGTTGCTTGCGCCTCAGGTCAGCACGCCCGTTGGGCTGGTAGACCGGTTGACTGTGGCGCAAGGGCCTGACGCCGTCCGTGCTGCGCTGACGGCGCTTGGAAATGACGGTGTGGCACATGTTGTTACGGATGCGGTTGCAGATGATGATCTGCGCGTCATTGCTACGGCGTGCAGTGATATGACGTTGATGACTGGCGGCAGCGCGATTGCGATGCCTTTGCCTTCGATTTACCTCAAGGACGGTACGCTTTCATCCGGTGCTGTGCACCGTCAAACGGGTGAAACGGCAGCCCGGGGCATCGTTCTGTCTGGTAGCTGCTCTCAAATGACCCGCCGTCAGGTCGCGTTCTATGCGGCCTCTGCACCAAGTTTCAAGCTTGATCCGCTGGTGTTGGCGGCTGAAGGCAGTGGTGCCGCCTGTGCATGGCTGGCGCAGCAGTCGTTAGAGGATATGCCGATCATATACGCCACGGCTGAACCACAAGAGGTGGCCGCAGCACAGGCGCAGCTTGGCACAGCGCAGGCCGGTGAAATCGTTGAAAAGGCTTTGGCCGAACTTGCTGTTCTGGCACGCGATCAGGGCGCTGCCCGTTTTGTTGTAGCGGGTGGCGAGACATCTGGCGCAGTGACCAAAGCTTTGGGTGTTGACCGGTTGCACATCGGCCCGGAAATCGCACCCGGTGTGCCATGGACCTTCTGTCAAAGTGCCGGACACGACATTGCGTTGACGCTCAAGTCTGGCAATTTCGGGGACACCGAGTTTTTTGCAAAAGCCATGTCGCTATTGGAGCCCGTATGACCGCTGAGGCACGCTTGCGCGAACAGATTTGCCAATTGGCCAAGTCAATGTTCGACCGTGGTTTGACCGGCGGCAGCACAGGCAATATTTCAGCGCGCACCGAGGATGGCGGTCTGCTGGTATCACCGACGGGCACCAGCTTTGGCCGTCTTGACCCCGCACGGCTCAGCCGTTTTGATGCTGCGGGAAGTTTAGTGGGCGGCGATACCCCCACTAAGGAAATGCCTTTGCATGCTGCGTTCTATGATACGCGATCAACGGCTGGTGCAGTTGTCCACCTCCATTCATGCCATTCGGTAGCGTTGTCGCTTTTGCCTGAAACGGATGAGGACAATTTTCTTCCTCCTTTGACGCCATACGCAATTATGAAGCTGGGCAAGGTCAAACTGTTGCCTTTCTTCAGGCCGGGTGATCCTGCGATGGGTGAAGCCGTACGCGGGTTGGCCGGTAAACGTACTGCAGTGATGTTGGCCAATCACGGGCCTGTTGTGGCCGGCAAGGACGTCGAGGCCGCGTGCAATGCGATCGAAGAGCTTGAAGATACCGCGCGTCTGGCATTGCTTACACGGGGGCTCAACCCAAGGCAGCTGAGTGCCGCGCAGATCACAGATATTGTGTCGCATTTTAATGTTGAGTGGGAGGCATGATGCAGTTTTCGGCAAATTTGGGCTTTTTGTGGAATGACCTTAGTCTGCCTGATGCCATCCGTGCGGCGAAGGCTGCAGGATTTGACGCGGTCGAATGCCATTGGCCCTATGCTGTGCCATCTGCTGATGTGCGTGACGCATTGACCGAAACGGGATTGCCAATGCTTGGCCTGAACACCGTGCGCGGTAATTTGGAAAAAGGCGAAAATGGCCTGAGTGCGCTACCGGGCCGTGAAAGCGAAGCGCGTGCTGCGATTGATAATGCGGTTGTCTATGCGGATGACATCGGTGCGCGCAGCATTCACGTTATGGCAGGTTTTGCACAAGGCGCGGATGCTGAAATGACGTTTGTAGCGGCCTTGGAATACGCATGCAGTAAAGCAGCAGATGTTGGCGTTAATATTTTGATTGAGCCATTAAACCATTATGACGCGCCGGGATATTTCTTAAGTTCTACGGCACATGCAGCCGAGCTTATCACCCGTGTCGGGGCTCCCAACCTCAAACTGATGTTTGATTGCTACCATGTTCAACTGATGGAAGGTGATTTGACGAACCGGTTGCGAAAACTTGTGCCTGTTATAGGGCACATCCAGATCGCGCGCGTGCCCGACCGGGGCCCCCCCGAGGGTGGTGAGATCAACTACCCCTATCTTTTCGACGTTTTGGCCGACATCGGTTGGAACAGTCCGATTGGCGCTGAATATAAATCGCAAAAGCCCACGGATGATACGCTGGATTGGTTGAGGGCGTTGCGCGCTTAAACGATGAGCCCCGGTGCTTGCCCGCGTATCGCACGGATCACACTATGTGCTGTCAGCGCCGAAGTTTTCGGGTTCGACGCGAGAGCGGCCCCTTTTGTTGCGTAACGCAAATCATACCCACCGCCGCTTGCCACGATTTCATGAGAATTGCCGCGCGCTTGCGGGTCTGCCATCAAGGATACCACTGTGCGGTCAAACCCAATTCCCGCCAAAGCGACGGTCGCGACGACATTTGCATTCTTGGGGTATCTCTGCGCGGCCTCGCGGGCGGTTCCCTCAAAAATCGCTGTTGCTGTGGTGATCTGGTTGAGGTCATGGGTTTGCTCTGCCGGTGATCCGCTCCAGCTAAGGGGGGGTTTGCGCGCGGTATAGACGACGTTTTGCAAAGCGGGGCCTGCGGCTGCCATCGCGTCAATTCCACCAATCGCGCCAGCCAATATCTGAAGCCGCGCGTTACCGGACACACAGGCATCGGCCAACGCCTGATGCAGCACATCATCCGCCAATGCGCCTGCGGAAACGATGGCAAAATCAATACCCTGCGCTAAGATGGCGGACCCAAACTGATGAACGGCACTGTGACCTGCACACTCTATGACGAGGGCCGTATCGTCACGTAGCTGGTCAATGCTTTCAATAGCTTGAATGCTTTGCCCTAGTGACTGTTGAACCGACGCGGTTTTTCCGGCGCGGACAAGAACCTGCCGCAACCCTAATGTCGTGTCCACGGCGGCGGCCGCACAGACCGCCTGCGCAATGGCCCCATATCCGATCAGGGCAACCGACCCTGTCACTGAACAAGCCTCTGTGCGCTAGAACGTGCCACGATTATATATCCAGCGTGTTCGCTTTCTCCCATGACGAGAAATGCGCGCAGAAATCCAACCATTCCTGATGCTTCATCTTTAGAAAGGCTGCAGAGAATTCATCACCCATTGCCGATTTGAGGCCCTTGTCACGATCAAAAGAACGCAGTGCATCCAGCATATTCAGCGGCAGCTTTGGCGCGCCACGCACCTTTTGGCCTTCGGCATACATGTCGATGTCATGACGTTTGCCCGGATCGGCCTTGCTGCGAATGCCTGAAAGTCCTGCCGCGATGATAACCGCTTGCAACAAATATGGATTTACCGCGCCATCGGCGAGACGTAGTTCGAACCGTCCGGGCCCGGGGACGCGCACCATATGTGTTCTGTTGTTGCCGGTCCACGTGACCGTGTTTGGCGCCCAAGATGCTCCGGAAAGTGTACGGGGTGCGTTGATCCGTTTGTAGCTGTTGACGGTCGGGTTGGTGATCGCCGCCAAGCCGCTGGCGTGCTTCATGATCCCGCCGAGAAAGTGCTTTCCCTGCTCGGACAGCCCCAACTCTCCGGTCGGGCCCTCGCCCTTGTCTGTCGCAAAGATGTTGGTCTTACCGTCCATATCCCAAACCGAGACATGTGCGTGGCACCCGTTGCCGGTTAGCCCTTCGACCGGTTTCGGCATGAACGTCGCGCGAAGCCCGTGGTTTTCGGCAACTGATTTCACCATGAATTTGAAAAACGAATGCTTGTCTGCTGTGCTGAGCGCGTCGTCAAAATCCCAATTCATTTCAAACTGGCCATTCGCGTCTTCGTGGTCGTTTTGATAGGGACCCCAGCCCAACTCCAGCATGTAATCGCAAATCTCTGCGATCACGTCATAACGCCGCATGACTGCTTGCTGGTCGTAGCAAGGCTTTGCCGCAGTATCGAGCGGATCGCTTATTTCCGACCCGTCAGCGGTCAGCAAAAAGAACTCTGCCTCGATGCCCGTTTTGACCCTTAGACCTTCGCTTGCCGCCTCATCGACCAGTCGGCGCAGCACATTGCGGGGGGCTTGCGCGACGTCTTCGTTTTCCATCACGCAATTGGCGGCAACCCAAGCTACCTCAGGCTTCCAAGGCAGCTGGATCACCGAGGCAGGATCCGGAACTGCCAGCATATCCGGGTGCGCGGGCGTCATATCCAACCATGTGGCGAAACCCGCAAATCCGGCCCCGTCTTCCTGCATGTCAGCAATGGCTTGTGCCGGTACCAGTTTGGCACGTTGGCCACCAAAGAGATCAGTGAAAGAGATCATGAAGTATTTCACGCCCTTGTCGGCTGCGAATTTGGCAAGGTCGGTTGTCATGCTTGTTTCCCCTGTGGTCCGCGTCCGGGGTCTGGCCCCGGACTATTGTTTTAGTAGGATGTACCCGGTTTGCCCGGATACCAGTCTGTACCTGCGAGCGGAATTTTGGCCATTGCCGCAGCTTCCAGCGTCACCGCACAAAGATCTTCCGGCTCCAGGTTATGCAAGTGGTTCTTGCCGCAGGCGCGCGCGATGGTCTGTGCTTCCAGTGTCATTACTTTAAGATAGTTGTTCAGGCGGCGGCCGCCTTCAACCGGATCAAGCCGCGCCATCAGATCAGGATTCTGGGTGGTGATCCCGGCGGGGTCATTGCCTTCGTGCCAATCATCATAAGCGCCTGCAGTCGTGCCCAAGGCGTTGTAATCGCTTTCCCATTTGGGGTCATTGTCCCCCAGAGCAATAAGGGCAGCAGTGCCAATGGCCACGGCATCAGCGCCCATCGCCATTGCCTTTGCAACGTCTGCGCCAGTGCGAATGCCGCCCGAAACGACAAGCTGTACCTCGCGGTGCATGCCCATGTCCTGCAGCGCGCGCACAGCTTCGCGAATGCACGCAATAATGGGTTGGCCTACATGTTCAATAAACACATCTTGCGTCGCTGCGGTGCCGCCTTGCATCCCATCCAGCACGACCACATCGGCACCGGCCTTGACCGCGAGCGTGGTGTCAAAGTAGGGCCGCGCGCCGCCGACTTTAATATAAATGGGTACTTTCCAACCGGTGATTTCACGCAGTTCAAGTATCTTGATTTCCAGATCATCCGGCCCGGTCCAGTCGGGATGACGACAGGCTGATCTTTGATCGATGCCTTTGGGCAGGTTTCGCATCTCAGCAACACGATCCGAGATTTTCTGCCCCAGCAGCATCCCACCGCCGCCGGGTTTAGCGCCCTGACCAACGACGATCTCGATCGCGTCCGCGCGCCGCAAGTCTTTGGGGTTCATCCCGTACCGCGACGGAAGATACTGGTAGACCAGCTTGTTGGAGTGCCCGCGTTCTTCGTCTGTCATCCCGCCATCGCCTGTTGTCGTCGATGTGCCTGCCAGCGTCGCACCGCGTCCCAGTGCTTCTTTTGCAGGACCAGACAGCGCGCCAAATGACATTCCGGCGATGGTTACCGGAATATCAAGCTGGATCGGGTTTTTGGCATAGCGCGTCCCCAGCGTGACTGATGTTTCACACTTTTCACGATACCCTTCCAGCGGGTAACGCGAAATGGAGGCGCCTAGAAATAGAAGATCATCAAAGTGGGGTAGCTTGCGTTTCGCACCCCCACCGCGAATGTCATAAATACCGGTCGCCGCCGCGCGGCGGATTTCAGCATTGATCGGGTTGGAGAATGTCGCCGACTGGATCGGAACAGTGCGCGGGGCGCCGCTGGTGTCTTCGTCTTTCATGGGGACCCCTTTAATACGCATTGTCGATGTTGAAATGATAAAGCTGCCGTGCCGACCCGTAGCGGCGAAATTCCTCGGGTTTCGCGTCACACCCGGCTTTGCGCAAAAGATCCTCAAGGATCACGATATGCTCGGGGCGCATTTCTTTTTCGATGCAGTCGGCACCCAGCGATTTAACTGAACCTCGGACGAACAAGCGTGCCTCGTATAGCGAGTCGCCCAGGGCTTCTCCTGCATCACCGCACACAATCAGATTGCCCGATTGCGCCATGAACGCGCTCATATGGCCAATGTTGCCGTGCACGACAATGTCGATCCCCTTCATCGAGATGCCGCAGCGTGAAGATGCGTTTCCCTTGATGACCAACAGCCCGCCATGACCCGTAGCACCCGCATATTGACTGGCATCGCCGTCAATCACGACTGTCCCGCTCATCATGTTTTCTGCGACGCCGGGTCCGGCAGACCCTTTGATATGGACGGTTGCCTGGCAGTTCATCCCGGCGCAGTAGTAGCCGGTTGATCCCTTGACGATGACTTCAATTGGCGCGTCTAGGCCGCAGGCTATCGCGTGGGCGCCTTTGGGGTTTTCAATCTCCCAAACCGTTTGGTTTGTGGTCTCGGACTGATCGTGCAGGGCTTGGTTGAGACTGCGAAGATCCGTTTGCAGAAGATCAATGGTCTGCATGTCAGGCAGCCTTCTCAGTTGTGTCTGTTGTATCACTGTGATTCCA
>Ga0316191_10001542_pt1 | contig 16348 bp, 15 predicted proteins | sample Eddworburr2cm_MG_FD_204928 | JGI IMG/M metagenome (GOLD analysis project Ga0316191, IMG submission 204928) | Coastal sediment microbial communities from Maine, United States - Eddy worm burrow 2 cm | ecosystem: Environmental > Aquatic > Marine > Coastal > Sediment | place: USA: Maine...
ACAGAATCACAACCTGCTGAACTCACTCAACTCATTTCCGATCAGCCTCTTAGAAGCGCAACACGTTTTGCGTGAAATTGCTGCCAACTGCATCGCAACATTGCGCGGTGATAAAGTCGTGTTTACAGTGGTCATCAAGGATTAACTTATCTTTGGGACGCTTACACGTGCCCTTCATTGAAGCAAATTAGAGCCGACCGGAGTACAAAACAAATGTTCCAGCGTTTCTTTCTGTTCATATCGTTGCTTTGCGTGCCCGCGGTTGCCGCAGCGCAACCTGCTTACACCGATTATTATTGGGGTGGCTATCTTGGTGGTGTTGCAAGTGCTGATGCAGAGGGCGAGTCTGCTAACTTCTTCGACCCGTCCAAATCAATTGACTTACGGCCCGGTAGTGATTTCACGCTTGGTGCGGTTGTCGGTGCCACGATCGCAAGCAATGTGCGCGCCGAGCTTGAACTGTCATACCAGAGCACCGACTCGGATGGCGTGAACTTTGGCTCTTCTGTAAAACAGGACGCGTCAGGTGGCCTTTCGTCTGCGTCTCTGCATCTCAATTTCTGGTATGATTTTCCAATCATGGGTAGCTTCCGGCCCTACGCTGGCGCTGGCCTTGGTATTGCGACGGTGGACAATAATGTGAAAACACCTGCTGGTGCGACTAGTTTCGACAGCAGCGACGAAGGTTTCACCTATCAGATCGGGGCGGGCCTCCAAATCCCGGTTTCCGACCGGGGCACCATTGATTTGGGCTATCGTTATCGCTCGGTCATGAACCTGAGCTATGAGTCGAAGACAACGGCAAATATCGTTTATGACGACGTAGACTTTAATACACATAGCCTTCAAATCGGCTACCGGATGAATTTCTAGTCGAAATTTGCTCCGAAGTATTACGGCAAATCAAAGCGCGCGCCCGATGGCGCGCCTTTTTCTTTTGATCTGGTTTAAAAGGCCTATATAGAGCGGCATCCGCCACACAGAGGTTTCCGATATGTCTGCCACCGCGCCGATCACGCAAGACGTTCACACCATGCCGCGCAAACTGCCGGATGGGCCGATGAACCTTGTCGGACTCACACGGCCAGCGATGCTTGATGCTCTGGTTGCCGCAGGCACACCGGAAAAGCAGGCAAAAATGCGTGTCGGTCAGATCTGGCAATGGATTTACCAGTGGGGTGTGCGCGACTTTGACGCCATGACCAACCTGTCCAAAGCGTACCGCGCTGAGCTGAAAGACACATTCGTGATCGAAGTCCCCGAAGTGGTGACCCGACAGGTCAGCGACGACGGCACGCGCAAGTATTTGGTGCGCATCGCAGGGGGCCATGAGGTCGAGGTTGTGTATATTCCCGAAGAAGGACGCGGCACGCTTTGTGTGTCCAGTCAGGTTGGCTGTACGCTGACCTGTTCGTTCTGCCACACGGGTACGCAAAAGCTGGTCCGCAACCTGACAGCCGGCGAAATTATCGGTCAGGTCATGGTTGCGCGGGATGATTTAGGCGAATGGCCCGAACAGGGTGCGCCCAAGGATGAAACCCGCTTGCTCAGCAACATTGTGCTGATGGGTATGGGCGAGCCACTTTATAATTTTGAAAACGTCCGTGACGCGATGAAGATTGCCATGGACGATCAGGGCATACAGCTGTCCCGCCGCCGGATCACATTATCGACCAGCGGCGTCGTGCCCGAGATTGAACGCACCGCAGATGAGATCGGGTGCCAGTTGGCGGTAAGCTTTCACGCAACGACCGACGAAGTGCGGGACAAACTGGTACCCATCAACAAACGTTGGAACATCGAAACGCTACTGGATGCGCTGCGTCGCTATCCGCGCGGGCGCAATTCTGAACGGATCACCTTTGAATATGTGATGCTTGCAGGTGTAAACGACAGTGACGAAGACGCACGCCGTCTGGTCAAACTGATTGACGGTATTCCGGCCAAGATCAACCTGATCCCGTTCAACGAATGGCCCGGAGCACCTTACAAAAGGTCGTCCAACAATCGCATCCGCGCTTTCGCCGATATCGTCTACAAGGCTGGCTATGCGTCGCCCATTCGGACGCCTCGGGGCGAAGACATCATGGCGGCCTGCGGTCAGCTGAAATCTGCAACCGAACGGGCGCGCAAATCGCGCAAACAAATCGCAGCAGAGGCAGGGCTGGCGGGCGAATAATGCGCCGCCGTGATCTGCTGGCAATCGGTGGGGCCATGTGTGTGGCGATTGCGATCCCGCCGGTACTGCGCCGGTTGCCGTCCGACTTTGATTTTGAACCTCTGACCGATTTTCCGGGCTTCAGACGCATGGCGGGTGGTGCGGTTTCTGGTAACAATATTGCACTGATCGGGTTGGACGATCGTCTGCCCACCCCGTATGATCCACCCCCTAAGGCACTGTTAGACCCTTGTTTGGCTCTGTTTGGGCCGGAAGGCTATACCCCAGAGAAACTGCCTGTCGCCATCTTCAGCGACTTCAATTGCCCCTATTGCAAAATTCTCGATAAACGGTTGGTGACTTTGCGGGATAGTGGTGCACCTGTTCGTTTGATCTGGCACGAAATGCCTTTGCTTGGTCCGTCGTCCTACAGGTCCGCCAAGGCGGTTCTTGCAGCGGGCTTTTTAGGCAAGGCCGAAGCCGCACGTGACTACCTTTGGAACCGCAGCCTGCGACCCGGGCCATCTGCACTTGCAGAAATGGCTGAGGCGCTTGATCTGTTACCGACCATGCTGCAACGCGAATTTGACGGGGCACGCGTCGTGAACGCACTGGCGGCCGATCTGGATCTTGGAAGCAGACTGGGACTTCCGGGAACACCCGGCGTTGTCATCGGCCGCACGTTGGTGATTGGCGCGATCAAAGACGCTGATCTGAAGAAACTGATCGATTTGGAACGGTCCGAGCCGCAGGGCGTGTGTCTCTAACGGCCGGGTATTTCCGATCGTGACGGCATATCTTTCCAGTTTTCGATCACCTCCACCGCCTCTGACGCGGTTTCCACGAATTGGAACAGTTTCAGATCTTCATCCGAGATCGTACCGGCATCAGCCAGCACGTCCCAATTGATAATGCCCTCCCAAAAGGCGCGTCCAAAAAGCAATACAGGCACGGGCTGCATGCGCCCGGTCTGAATAAGGGTCAGTGTCTCAAAAAGCTCGTCCAGTGTTCCAAAACCGCCGGGAAACACGCAAAGCGCTTTGGCGCGCATCAGGAAATGCATTTTGCGGATCGCGAAGTAGTGGAAGTTGAAACATAATTCAGGCGTGACGTATTCGTTCGGGGCCTGTTCATGCGGCAGAACGATACCTAAGCCGATTGAACGGCCACCGGCTTCGGCGGCGCCACGATTGCCCGCCTCCATTACACCGGGGCCACCACCGGTGACGATCACATTCTCGCATCCGTCTGTTTCAAGGCTTTTGAGCGTGATCAGGCGGGCAAATTCCCGCGCTTCCTCGTAGAAATGGGATAGCTCAGCCAGACTTTTCGTGCGCGCTTTGTCTTTCTCAGAGGGCCGTGGAATGCGCGCACCACCAAACAGAACGATTGTGCTGTCGATCCCTAGCGCGTCAAGATGCAGTTCGGGTTTGAGCAGTTCAAGCTGCAGCCGAACGGGGCGGAGTTCTTCGCGCAAAAGAAAGTCGTCATCGGTAAAGGCAAGACGGTACTCGGGGGCCCGCGTCTGCGGCGTATCTGGTGTTACTTCGACAGTTTTGCGGTCCGCTTTGGCATGGCGCAGGGGATGGCGGCGGTTCATAGGGGTGTGTCTCCGGCTGGACAGTTTGGGGCAGGGGGCCACGATGTGACTGAAGATGCAATGGTCTGTGAGGGTCGTGCGCATGATTTTAGCTTTCGTCAACGCATTGCACGGCACGGGCGGGCCTTGTATAGGCGCTCGCAAAGGGTCACCAACGGGGAGAAACCGATGTCTAACGTACAGCTTGAAACCGCGATCGAAGCCGCCTGGGAAGATCGCGACAGCATCACGCCTGCCACCACAGGCGAGACGCGGGACGCCATCGAATCTACGTTGGCTGCGTTGGACAGCGGCAAACTGCGTGTGGCAGAGCCAACCGAAAGCGGTGACTGGCACGTAAACCAGTGGGCAAAGAAAGCTGTGTTGCTGGGTTTCCGCATCAAGGACATGGAGATGCAATCCGGTGGCGCGCAAGGCGGCGGCTGGTGGGACAAGGTCGACAGTAAATTCATGGGCTGGGACGATGCACAGTGGAAAACGGCGGGCTTTCGCGCCGTGCCGAACTGCGTTGTGCGCAAATCGGCGTTTATCGCGCCCGGCGTTGTCTTGATGCCCTCTTTTGTGAACTTGGGCGCTTATGTTGACGAAGGCACGATGGTCGACACATGGGCGACGGTCGGATCATGCGCGCAGATCGGCAAGAATGTTCACTTGTCAGGTGGTGTTGGTATCGGCGGTGTTTTGGAGCCGATGCAGGCCGGCCCCACGATCATCGAAGACAACTGCTTTATCGGGGCACGTTCAGAAGTCGTCGAAGGCTGCATCGTGCGTGAAGGATCTGTTCTTGGGATGGGCGTTTTCATCGGCAAGTCCACCAAGATCGTCGACCGTGAAACGGGTGAATTCACCTATGGCGAAGTGCCCGCAGGATCGGTTGTGGTCGCAGGCTCCATGCCGTCGAAAAACGGTGTGAATCTCTACTGCGCCGTCATCGTCAAGAAAGTCGATGCACAAACGCGGTCGAAAACTTCGATCAACGAGCTTCTGCGCGACTGATTTTAACGGCTTGTTAGGACTTGGGGCGGTCCTGCCCCAAGAATTCCTGCCTATTGACAGACCGGGGATGCAATCCCGCCCGGAAGTGGGCTTAGACCGTTTTGTATGCGTAAGATAGCAACTCCGATCACATTCCAGACCATGCAGGTTGTATCCGACCTGCACAGCGCTGCGGCGACGGGGTTTTCCGAACTGTCGGCGTATCTTAGCCCTGGTTTGAAGGGCAGTCTGCGCCGCCTGATTTTCGATCAGGAATGCAAGATGACGCCGGATGATGTCAGTACCCTGCACGCAGAGCTTATGATGGTCGCGTCCATGCCCGACCAAAGCCATCCGGCATTTATGACAGCGACGCTTGTGTTGCTGTCGGACCGTTTGCAAAATGGTGCGGGCCAGGATGATCTGTTCTGGAACTGGGATGCGTTTCAGGAACGCTACCGAGAGGCACCGTCGCCCATTCGCGCGGCTCTTATGAACGGCTTTCGGTGCGCGCACAGGTTAAAGATGGTGAAACTTGATCATGTGCCATCCGGGAAAGATTTGCGCACCTATGATGAAAGTGACTTGCACCGGTTGCTCAAAATTATTGCCCGATCCATGACGGATGACATGCAACAGCGGGTTGCCAGTCTTGCACCCGAAGAGATACGGGAAGTGCACGTCAAAGCCCTTGATAATTGTTTGCGCAGCAGCTGCATCCTGTCTGAATTTGGCGGTTGGTTTCCGGCTGAGGTGGTCGAACAGGTGTCACTGGATCCTATCCACGAAGCCTATGCCGCTTGCACAGCCTTGATGATCCTTGACGCCATCGAAACGCGAGACAGTCGCGGTAAAATGGCATTCCGCTATGAAGAGCATGCCGACAGCTACATTTTGTTACCAACAGAGATTCGCGTGCCGTTATTGGCCGGCTTGCGTCACCTGCACGAGATGGAAAGCGACTGGCAACCCTACGCTGACTGGCCGGTCGATCAGAGAATTGACAAAGCCATTGTGATGCCATTCGCCAAGCCCTAGGAAGGGCCCATGGCAAAAGAAAAGAAACCTTCCAGACAGCAGGTCTATACGCTTGTCGTACAAATCGGACGCAAGGCCGGCGACGGGCTGCCCAAAGGTGCCACGGGTGCGGGGCTGGTGATTTATGCCAGCGGCATCGATGAAGCCGAAGCGGTGCGCGAGACGGTTGCGATCCTGAAACAGGCGGATACCGCGCCGCTGGATGTAACGGGTTACGGCACGCTGGATGAACGTCTCGCCGAAGGGCATGAAATCAGCGACGAAGAACGGAAACTCATGCAACGGTCTTTGGATGAAAACGCTGTTATCGTAGCACAGGTAGAACCGTTCTTTGGCGCGCTACCGGATGCTGCAGCAGACTAGGCTGCGCGCTGCCGCGCCAGATGGATGGCATCATACCATTTCAGCTCTTTAAAGGCGGTCTGCCCATGCTCTGGCAGCGCATTCCGGTCTATACCTCGCAGAACTGTGGCCTCTAGCATCGCCGGTTTACGCCGTAAACGCCCTATATAGAGACTTTCTAACGCGGTACCCGCCGCCATGATTGCCTGATGCGCCGGCAAGATGAACTGGCAATAGGAAACCGTGGTCTGCTTTGGTTCTTCTCGGGCGGCAAAGCCGTTCATCAGGTGGCGCGCTGGCACCAGAACGGCCTCTTGGTTAAACAGGTATTCCACCTCTGGCCCGTCGATCACCAGTCTTTGTTGGGGCGCGACCAGCGTATCTTCCAGCAGCCCGAAGTAGGGTGCACGCAAGCGGACAGGCGCATAGCTGCCGCGGGCTGGCAAGGTGCGGTCCACGCGGTGCAGAATTGGAACAACCTCCCCCTCGCGTGTCACAACTGTATCGCCCCGCTGAAGACGATCCGCAGCTTTGTACCCCCAAGGGGTTTCAATCATGGTCTGACCACATAGCGACGGGGTCGGGCCAACGGGCTCGATTTCGTCGGATAACGCGGCGAATATGAGATCGCGGTCAAAACTATGATCGTCACGTCCCATTATCAGATCGCGCAGCGCGGTCAGGGGGATCGGTTTGATATCAGCAACCGGAACGGTCGTGACCTGATATGTCTCTGGTCGTTCCACGGTCAGACAGGCATACCCGCGCGGGGCATCCCAGGCAAAAGTTACCCGCAGCACATCTGTCCGTTCCGGTATGATGTGCTGTACGGCTGCATGCGCGATGTGCTGGCCTTCGACCTGAACCAGAGAAATCCCCCCGCCTGGAATGGCCTGAAAAGACAGGCTGCGCTGGTCTGGCCAGCTTTTGGTAAAGGCCAAAAGCGCATGGGGACGCCGGTCTGGCGCCATGCGTGTCTCGAACATCAATGTCCCGCGCGACAAAAGGTAGTCTTCGCCTGCTGGATGGCGGCGCTGGTCGCTACGGTCCGCACCGATGCCACGCAGGGAAAACCGGCGCTGCTCATGATCTGCAAGACCAAGCCAGCTCATCTGGTTTGCCCTTTTGACAGTTTGCAAAGGGGTTTTGCCTGTTTCACCCTATCGTCTCTCTAGATCGCGCCAATCGTTGGCCGCTTTCCTATGCTAAGTCCTGTTTGCACCGTTTTGCCGATGCTTCTGCTCTTGTTTTTCACTCTTTACGTGAATCTAGCATGCAAAGACACCCGCTGTTAAGACTTTCGTAATTGTTTGCTCCGCTCTTGCGGCTTTCAGCTGTGTCTGTAGGAAGGTGGGCGCCGAAAGATGAGAAAAGGAATGGCCATGACTGCTGTTGATCCCGTCCCACTAACCGCTGATCTGGTACATTGTGCGTCTGTGACCCCTGCAGATGAGGGGGCGCTTGATATCCTGCATGATTTGCTAAGTGGTGCAGGGTTCGACTGTGCTTGGGCTGACCGGGGCGGCATCCGCAACCTTTTTGCGCGCTGGGGGGATGCAGGTCACACCAAAACCTTCGGTTTTAACGGGCATACAGACGTTGTCCCGATCGGTGATGCCGCAGACTGGTCCATGCCGCCGTTTGGCGCAGAGGTGAAAGACGGTGTGATGTTCGGGCGCGGCACGACAGATATGAAATCAGGTGTTGCCGCTTTTGCTGCGGCCGCAATTGATTTTGTTCGCGAAACGCCGCCAGAGGGCGCGATTATCCTTGCCATTACTGGTGACGAAGAGGGCGACGCACTTCATGGGACCACCGCTTTACTGGACTATATGAACACACATTCGGAACGTATGTCTGTCTGTCTGGTGGGCGAGCCGACATGCCCCGAGACGATGGGCGACATGATGAAGATCGGTCGCCGTGGGTCCATGTCCGCGTGGATCAAGGTCATCGGCAAACAGGGTCATTCGGCCTACCCGCATCGCGCCATTAACCCTTTGACGGCCATGGTGCGTCTGATGGACCGGCTGGCCAGCCGCGAACTGGACCAGGGCAGTGAATTTTTTGACCCATCGACGCTGGCCGTTGTGACGGTGGACACGGGCAACCCTGCGACCAATGTCATTCCTGCAATGGCGTCGGCAACCGTCAATATCCGCTTTAATGACTTGCATAGCAGCACATCTCTATCCGCGTGGATTGCAGAAGAAATCGCCAATATAGAGACTGAATTCGGTGTTAAAACCGATATTTCAATCAAGGTGTCCGGAGAGAGTTTCATCACCCCGCCGGGGCCGTTGTCAGATCTGGTTGCGGCAGCGGTCAAGGCGGAAACAGGCGTGACCCCGCAACTTAGCACAACGGGCGGCACATCTGACGCGCGCTTTGTCAAAAGCCACTGCCCCGTGGTCGAGTTCGGATTGGTCGGCCAGTCCATGCACCAAGTGGACGAGCATGTAGAGGTCGCCCACATCCAACAACTCAAGTCGATCTATACGCGGATACTCACCGACTACTTTGCATGAGGCGGACGCTTGTCATCATGCTGAAAGAACCACGCCCGGGTCGTGTTAAGACGCGGTTGGGGCGTGACATTGGCATGACCACGGCAGCGTGGTGGTTCCGACACCAGACTGCAGGGCTGATACGGAAGGTTCAAGACCCGCGCTGGCAGGTGGTTCTTGCGGTGACGCCTGACGTAGAAGGGATGCAAAGCAGGGTTTGGCCCGCGCGTCTGGTCAAACGCCCGCAGGGCAACGGTGATCTGGGTGACCGTATGGCCAGAGTGCTAACTGGCATGCAGCGTGGTCCTGTTTGCGTTATTGGGGCTGATATTCCGGGGATAAAAAAGCGTCATATCGCGCGTGCTTTCCGCGCGATGGGGGCTGCAGATGCTGTTTTCGGTCCTGCACCTGATGGTGGCTACTGGTTGATCGGGTTCAAGAATACGCGCCCTGCGCCACGGTCCCTATTTGAGAATGTGCGCTGGTCTTCCGAAAATGCATTGGCGGATACAGCGGCCACGATCCCTGATTTTCGCATCGCCTATGTAGATGAACTGCGCGATGTGGACAGGCTGGTCGATTTGCGCATGACGGCAGAAGACGCGCGTGCTACCTGAGAGATATGAGCAGGCTCCCGAGTAAGTCAGATATCCTTGAATGGATCGAACAGAACCCCACCCAGACCGCCAAGCGCGACATCGCCAAGGCGTTCGGGATCAAGGGGGCTGCGCGCATTGACCTGAAAAGGGTGCTTAAGGAACTGGAAGCCGAGGGCCATCTGGAAAAGCGCAAGCGCAGCTATCAGGATCCGGACCGGCTGCCACCAGTCAGCGTTTTGCAAATCACGGGGACTGACGGCGATGGCGATTTATTCGCCAAGCCGATGGAATGGCGCGGAACAGGGCAAGAGCCTGTGGTTCTGGTTATACCGCGCGCGTCTGACCCCGCTCTGGGTGCAGGTGACCGGATACTGGCGCGCCTGACACTGGTCAAAAACGAAACGCACCACTACGAGGCACGTCTGATCCGGCGCATCGGAACGAACCCCCGCCGCGTGGTCGGGGTTTTCCGCAAAGCTGCGGAAGGCGGTCGCATTCAGCCGATCGACAAGGGCGCTGACAAGGAATGGCACGTGGACGCCGGTGCGACGCATGGCGCGCAAGACGGCGAGCTTGTCGAGGCGGAACTGGCCGGCCCGAAGGCGCGGATGGGACTGCCGCGCGCGCGCATCGTTGAGCGGCTTGGCGATCCGTCTGCCCCCAAAGCCGTGTCTCTGATTGCAATCCATCAGCACGGTATTCCTGACAGCTTTCCCGATGACGTGATCGCAGAAGCGGACCGCGCCAAGCCTTTGGGCCTGAAGGGGCGCGAAGACCTGCGGGATATGCCGCTGATTACAATCGACCCGTCAGACGCGCGCGATCACGATGACGCCTGTTATGCGCATGCAGACGAAGACCCGCAAAACGAAGGCGGCCATGTGATATGGGTCGCGATTGCCGATGTAGCGGCTTATGTGACGCCAGGCAGCGCGCTTGACCGCGAAGCCCGCAAACGTGGCAATTCGACCTATTTTCCGGACCGTGTCGTGCCGATGTTGCCAGACAGACTGTCGGGTGACCTGTGTTCATTGCATGAAGGCGTGCCACGTGCATGTCTCGCGGTTCGGATGGTTCTGAACGCCTCTGGCGAAAAGCTGCGGCACAGTTTTCACCGTGGTATGATGCGATCGCCCGCGTCGCTGCACTATGACGAAGTGCAGGCGGCCGTGGATGGACACCCAAATGACCGCACAGGCCCTTTGTTAGAGCCTGTTTTAAAACCGCTCTACACGGCCTACCACGCGTTGGTCGAAGCCCGCCGCCGCCGCCAACCGCTGGAACTGGACCTGCCCGAGCGCCGGATCGAACTGGCGGATGATGGCACGGTCACCTCTGTCCGGTTCAAAGAAAGGCTGGATGCGCACCGCCTGATCGAAGAGTTCATGGTGCTTGCCAATGTCGCCGCCGCCGAGACGCTAATCGCCAAAAAGGTACCACTGCTGTTTCGCGTGCACGAAGAGCCAAGTCCCGAAAAGCTGGATGCTTTGCGCGAAACGGCCAAGGCCAGCGGATATACGCTGGCCAAGGGGCAGGTGCTGAAGACCGCCCATTTGAACCGTTTGTTGAATGATGCAGCAGGCTCGGATGATGCCGAATTGATTAACATCACGACGCTGCGGTCGATGACACAAGCCTATTACAGCCCCGATAATCTGGGGCATTTCGGGCTGGCGTTGCCACGCTACGCACATTTCACGTCCCCGATCCGCCGATACGCGGATCTGGTCGTTCACCGCGCCCTGATTGCGGCGCATGGGTGGGGCAAGGATGGTTTGCGTGTCGAAGACCATGAAGAGCTTGAGCAAACAGGCCTTCATATCTCTGACACGGAACGGCGGTCTATGGTGGCCGAGCGGGATACCACAGACAGGTATCTGGCAGCTTATCTGAGCGAACGCGTGGGCACTGAATTTACCGGTCGTATCAGTGGCATCGCGCGTTTTGGATTGTTTGTAAAACTTGACGAAACGGGCGCTGACGGGCTGGTGCCCATGCGGTCGGTCGGCAATGAGTATTTCCACTTTGATGCCGAAACGAACACGCTGATGGGGTCAGACAGTGGCCAGATCATCAGTATCGGGCAGCGCGCCACTGTGCGCCTTGCCGAAGCGACACCGATCACGGGCGGCATTGCACTGGACCTGCTGTCGCTTGAAGGAAGCAAACTGGCGCAAGGGTCGCGGTCTCCAGCAGGGCGATCCCCGCGCCGCCGCAATGTCAAAGCAAAGCGCAAGTCGGACAAGATAAAACGCAAGGTCAAACGCAGCAGGCGCTGACCCTTGCGTTAAAGGCGGATCGGCGCGCACCGCGTTTGTCCACGCATAGTTTACTTTTCCAAATTCAAAACCCGCGCTACACTTCGAGCAATAATAAAAATCGAAGCAGGTGAACGCATGAAACGCATGGGGTTTTACACAGGAATTTTAATCGCAGCTTTTGGCGGGGCGCCCACCTTTGCCGAAACAGAATCGGAACAGGTTCGTCCGTCGCTGAGGCCGCTTGCCTTACAACCTGTAAATATTGTCGATGTGGCTGCGCGTGCGCCCACTGCTGTGGTGTCGGTCCGGCCCAAGATGCGCACCGATGCTGTGGCCACGGCGCGTGAGACGGCAATTCAAATGGCGGTGGCAAAAGCAGGATTTGACACATGGGTCGCAGGCTTCAAGCTCAGAGCGCAGGCAGAAGGTATCCGTGCAAACACGCTGGATGCGGCTTTCCGGGGTGTGACTTTCGATGAGGACGTCATCAAACGCGACAGGAATCAATCTGAATTCAGCAAGACAATCTGGCAGTATCTTTCCAGTGCCGCATCAGACAGGCGCATTTCCAACGGTAAAATCGCACTGGCCGAATATGATCGAACACTGGACGCGATTGAACGGCGCTATGGCGTCGAAAAGGAAGTGGTTGTCGCGGTCTGGGGGCTTGAAAGCGGATACGGCGTGTTTCGTGGATCAAACGATGTGGTGCAAGCGATGGCCACACTTGCCTATGAAGGCCGCCGCGGCGCGTTCTTTGAACAGCAACTTATTGCAGCGCTCAAGATTGTACAAAATGGCGACACGTCGCCCCGCAATATGACCGGAAGCTGGGCAGGTGCTATGGGGCACACGCAGTTTATACCAACATCGTACCTCGCTTATGCTGTGGATTTTAACGGGGATGGCCGCCGCGACATCTGGTCGGATGACCCGACCGATGCTCTTGCCAGTACAGCGGCGTATCTCAAGAAATCAGGCTGGGAAAAGGGCCAACCCTGGGGAGTTGAGGTGAAACTCCCTGCAGGATTTGATTATACGCTGGCTAATCGCAAAATCAAAAAGCAACCGGCCGCTTGGGGGCGCCTGGGCGTCAAGGGTATGAACGGTCAGACCGTGCCGAACCATGGAACAGCGGCAATCCTTTTGCCCGCTGGCGCGAAAGGTGCTGCCTTTATGATCTTTGACAACTTTGCGGCCATTGAAAAATACAACGCCGCAGACGCCTATGTGATCGGTGTCGGACACCTGAGTGACCGCATCAAAGGGGGTGACCCGATCCGCGCAAGCTGGCCGACCGACGACCGTGCGCTGACTTTTTCCGAAAGGAAAGAAATGCAACAACGGCTGACGCAGGCAGGGTTTGATACCCAAGGTGTGGACGGGCGCGTCGGGCCAAATACGATCGATGCAATCCGCGCGTTCCAAAAGAAGCGCGGTGTTATTCCCGATGGCTACGCATCTATGGCGCTGCTTCAAAAGTTGCGCTGATTAGCGCAGTGCTGATTCCAGTTCTGCTGTGCGTATGCGGGTTAACGCGATGCGGCAGGACTGGATTTCAATGCCTGTGCCGGATCCACCGCCAAACAGCGATCCTGCGTAATCGCATTGTGCGTCGCGATAGGCAGCCCATGCGTCCTGTGCAGCGGCCAATGCTGGTACGGCGACGTCCCGTTCGGTGATGCTATCCAGCTCGGCTGCGCTTTTTTGGGCGATGTCCAGTATCACTTCAAGCGCAGCATCTGCCGCCTCGGCGACCGTCACCAAACAGTTTGACGTCTCGACCTGGGAACCGGACGAGACACTGCATTCAAGCGACGGGTCAGCATGCGCCACGGCTGCGACCAAAAGTAAGCCAGAGGCTGCGGTCAGTGCGCGCATCATGCGGGGCTCATTCCGCGCAGACGCTCAGACCGGCGTCGCAGCAGTTCAACCACGGTCAACAATGCGATCGAGATGAAGACAAGGATTGTCGCTACCGCAAGGATCGTGGGGCTGATCTGTTCGCGCAGTCCGGTGAACATCTGCCATGGCAGGGTTTTTTGTCCGGCAGACCCCACAAAGAGCACCACGACCACCTCGTCAAAAGAGGTGATAAAGGCAAACAGGCCACCCGAAATAACGCCCGGCAGGATCAGCGGCATCTGCACGCGGAAGAAGGTTGTCACCGGATTGGCGCCCATGTTGGCAGCGGCGCGTGTCAGCGAGTTATCAAATCCGACCAGCGTTGCCGTGACCGTGATAATCACAAAAGGAATGCCCAAGGCCGCGTGTGCCAGAACAACACCAAGATATGTGCCCTGAAGGCCGATCCGGCTGTAAAAGAAATACATACCTGCGGCGGAAATAATCAGTGGAACAATCATCGGAGAAATCAGGATCGCCATAATCGCGCGGCGGAACGGAACATGCGGCTGGCTTAGGCCGATGGCCGCAAGGGTACCGAAAGACACAGAAAGGATCGTCGCAGCAGGCGCGATCTTGACCGAGTTGGCCAAAGCATTCTGCCAGTCGGAATTGCTGAAGAAATCTTCGTAGTGCTTGAGAGAGTATCCCGCAGGGTCAAAGCGCAACATCTCTGGCGTGAAGGTAAAGAAGTCCTGCGCGTTAAAGCTTAGCGGCATGACCACGATGATAGGTGTGATAAGGAACACAAGGATTGCGCCGCAAATTACGCGGAAAGTGTAGTGCCACAAGACCTGCCCGGGCGTCAGATAGGGCACCAGATGCTGCCGGTAGCGGCTTTCATATAGCCAGAAGCTAAGCCAGCCAAAGAACCAGCCGAAAGCAGCGCCGATCAGGCCTGCTGCGATGCCGCCCATCAAGAATCCGACAATGGCCAGCAGGACGGCGACCGCCCACCGGCCCTTTTTCTCGTCCTTGATGACCATCGTCAGCACATAGGCAACGGCTGCCATTAGGGCTGCGCCGATCACGATGCCCAGCAGCGAACTGCCTTGCGCCGTGCCGACAAACAGACCCGCCAGCGCGCCGAAGGCGGCGACAACAGGCACATAAAAGGAAGGTTCCGTACGTTCTACAGGTGTAAGAGCGACCATATCCTCAGCCTCCCAGCTTCACGTTGTCGATGCCGACGACTTTGTCGTAGGCCCAGTAGAGCCCCAGAACCACCGCAAGCAGGATAGCGCCCAAGGCGGCAGCGAGCCCCCAGTTGAGCGAACTTGAAATGTGATAGGCAATCCGGTTTGAAATGAATGTACCCGTGGTACCACCAACAATTTCCGGCGTGATGTAGTAGCCGATGGCAAGGATAAACACGAGGATCGACCCCGCGCCAATGCCGGGTACCGATTGCGGGAAATAGACCCGCCAGAACGCCGTCCAGTTAGTTGCGCCCAGCGATTTCGCGGCACGCAGGTAACTGGGTGGAATGGTTTTCATCACGGAATAAAGCGGCAGGATCATGAACGGCAGCAGGATGTGCGTCATTGCGATGATTGTACCGGTTTGGTTGTTAATCAGCGCTAATCGACTGTCATCCGCCACGATCCCCAGCCAGACAAGCGTGTCATTCACCACGCCTTGCTGTTGCAACATCACCTTCCACGCGGAGGTCCGCACCAAAAGCGACGTCCAGAAGGGCAGCAGCACAAGGATCATCAAAAGGTTGGCGGTGCGCGCGGGCAGATTGGCGAGAATCCAAGCCACAGGATAGCCCAGCAGAATACAGCTGAAGGTGATAACCATCGACATGAACATCGTCCGGCCAAACAGCATGATGTGAAGGCGTTGGTTTTCGGGGCGCATTTCAGGGCCGTCGGGTGATTTCTTCATATCAACGGCGTTCAGGAAATACCCGGATGTGAACTGCGGGCTGTAGATCTGGATCGTTTCCCAGACATCAATGTTGTGCCAGTCTTCGTCAACCTCGGCAAAAGCTGCCGAGAAATCAACCGTTTCAAAGGATGCAACGGCACCCGCCGCTTCCTGCAGTTCGGCCGAACCTGGCCCGCTGTAGCTTGCGACATCAGCGCCATTTGCAAGATCTTCATACAGAGCCGCATAGACAACGGCCCATGGATCTTCGGTGGCCAGGTTGTCTTCTTCAAGCTGCACAAAGCTGGCAAATTCCTGAAACACCGCTGCGGTTTCGGGCAGCAGGGCTTCGATCCCGCTGTTCAGTTCGAACGCAGGCTGCGCGCTCCCTGCATCTTTGTCCGAGGCATTCTGCGCTTGTAGCCAGCTTGCAGAACCCATGATCGGGTTCCAGTTTTCCGCATCTTCCCAGAACGCGTTCAAATCTTCGAACTGGTCTTGGTACACCTCACCCATGTCATCAACGCTGCGCCCCGATTTACGGAACAGCGACGACACACCGGTGAGTTCGTAGTTCAGCCGCGACCCCAGCCGTGTATGCGCTTTGCGCTCGGTTGCAATGAACATATCTTTGAACAGCGCGTTGAATACCTCTGGTGACGGGATTTCACCGGCATCGGCATCCCAATCGGCAATTTCAGCAGTGGTACGCGGCAAAGTTTCCGAGACAATCTGGTTCTCGATCGAGCGGAAAAGCATATCCGCGATCGGGGCAATAAAAGTGACCAGTACAAAAAGCAGAAGCGGTGCAATCAGCAAGAGCGCCCGCATTTTCTGGCGGCGCAAAGCACGGTTGAGGCTGGCTTTGAGCGGGCGACCATCCGCGGCCATCATAGGTCCGGTAGCATTTTCGTCGGCACGGCGATGTTCGTCCGGTGTCATTGCGCTATCAGTCATTCTACGCCCTCCACGACAGTGATCGTTCCCTCGGACGCAGCCTGACGGACCTTGATGTTCTCTTGGTAATCGGGGTCATTGTAGAACGCGAGCGCGTCTGCATATGACGGAAATTCAATGATGACATGCCGCGA